>Ga0193752_1000018_pt1 | contig 327419 bp, 269 predicted proteins | sample H1c1metaG_FD_144924 | JGI IMG/M metagenome (GOLD analysis project Ga0193752, IMG submission 144924) | Soil microbial communities from a riparian zone of the East river system, Colorado, United States - H1c1 | ecosystem: Environmental > Terrestrial > Soil > Riparian zone | place: USA: East... | reverse complement strand
ATTGCTGTTTGTTGCGCCTGGGTGTCCGGTGAAGCGGTTGCTGTTCGTCCATCGATCATTTTTTAGTAAGCGACAAATGTAACCGGCACATTTTGAAATTCAGTCGTGGTTCTGGTTAGAGGTTTACGTAAAGCCAGTGATAAATGTTTCATATTTAATAGTACACAACATTCGACTGCTTGCCGAGGTAGCGGCATTAGAAGTACTAAAGTTGATTTATTTTTCAAGGTAAAAAAATGTTCTGTCGATTCATTGTAGCGCATTAGCCACTGCATCTGCAAGCAATTTTTAGCAGTGGCATTGTTCTTAAAACAGCTCTTGGTCTTGGTCTTACCGCCACTTGATGCCTGTTTGCTCCAGGGGATCAAGTAATAATCCGGGATTAGGACTGTACTTAATTGCTTGTAACAGACTCACTAAATAGTTCTCCTTATCATTTTGTTTTAGATAGGACCTGGGAAGAGCTGTATGTGTTGACAAAAACTTCATGTCTTAGATTTATCTGGCTAAAGTACAAAATATACGATAAGCGTCGTACATTGTTTAGCTGAACTTTTTTTTGAGGAGACAAATAAGAATAAATAGTGAAAAGTCCATTGAAGTTCTTACTACCATTATTGCTAACGAACAGGGCTTTGCGATGGTGGGAAACTGAATCAATTCTGCCCACAACTAAAGCTAATTGAAAAACTGTAGATGAAGGTAATAGCAAAACATATAAATAGAATTCCATCAAGCACAAACTGAATATAATAGAATTACAAAATTTGGTCCGCTGGTTGGAGATGCTGCAAAAATTGTATTGTAACTGAGGTGCCTGGATAAATTTGCCTCAGGAATTTTGTGCCTGAGAAAAGTAGTTATCAGGGTGCCGGAGAAGGTGGCCCGTAGGCTTTATGCCATAATGTTCTTTTAGTATTGCCAAATTTATAAATCTTAATTACATATAGGTTATCAAAATCCTCGTGGGTGATTGCAGGAATCGATTTGCCTGAGAGTCCAAATACAATTGTGGGCACATTGTCTGAATGACCCACAATCAGCACGTCCTTTCCACTAATTCTCTTTAACGCGCTGATAAGGGCCGGAGTAGTATCCTTGTCGTATATCCGAATAGACTTCCTTAGTTTAGTCGCCAAAGGCCTCGCCGTTTGTTGCGTACGTATGTAGGTCGAGGCAAAAATGGAATCAATTCCTTTTGGGAACAAATTATCACGCAAAATTTCTGCTCTGGTAAACCCAATTTCAGAAAGGGGCGAATGATCTGAGTTGTCAAGGCGGTCGGCATGCCGGACAACATAATAGTACGTGGTACAAGAAGAATAACAAATACAAACCAACATGCTCAAAAAAAGCGTTTTCATTTGAGAAAGTTTATAATACATGCGAGTGAGAACCTGGTGTCCCATTTACCTAAAGTATACGGCTAAAACGAATATAGATGATCTTAATCCCCATACCAATACCATTTTAGTGGTAAGTCAATTGCGGAATTGCCAGTGATGTCGATACCGATGGACTGAGTTGCTGCATATATCCATCCACCACCGGATCATGGATAGTGATTCAATAAAAATTGGATTGGCAAAAATTTTAGTAAGTAAGAAAGATTTTTGCAATTCCTGGGATTTATCAGATAGCCAGGTTTGATGTTGTGCTTGTGGCAAGAGCGGGTAATGACTCCTGTTTTTTTTTTTTTAATATAGATAGAATAACTTTAACTTTCCATTTCATAGCAAGTATATCATTGCTCTCAAAAAATCATTTAACCAACTTGTTTGGTTTCGGTGTACACTTCTCCGTACTTATTGATAGCTTTTTCTTCTCTTCTCCTGCCCGAAATGCTTATCTATTTTTGTACTTACATTTTTAAAAACTTGAAAAAAGTATTATTTGTAGTCCAGGTTAATTTTGGAATACTAATGACGCAAAGTCAGGCATAGTTGATCTGAATGCAGACCATGTGAGTACCTAATTATTTTGTGGTACAATATCTTCTAACCAAAATAAATATCGTATGGCGAAGACTGCAAAAAGTAAAACTTTAGGTCAGAAAAATTCTTCAGGCCCAAAGAAGGAAGGAGAATACCGATCAGGACCCATAGAGGGAACAGCAATAATCTCTGGTGCTACCTTTTCCCGAAAGGGGCTTCAATATGCAGAAGTTGATGGGTATGCTATGTTTGAAGGGGATATCATTTTAGGGAGGATTGATGAAATCCGCGATCATATTATTTCAGATTCCGAGATAGCTCACGCTGTTGTCGTTACCGGGCCACAGGTTCGCTGGCCCAATGCCACGATACCGTATGAAATTGCTACCAATGTAACCAATCAGCAAAGGATAACAGATGCCATAGCTCATTGGGAAGCTAACACTTGTATTCGATTCATTTTGCGCACTCCTCAAAATGCAGGTCAACACCCCGATTTTGTGCTATTCCAGACCGGTTCTGGCTGTTCTTCAAATGTGGGTCGTCGGCTGGGTCAACAAATTATTACCTTAGGACCCAGCTGTACAACCGGCAATACGATTCATGAAATTGGGCATACTGTAGGGCTTTGGCATGAACAGAGCAGGGAAGACCGTGATCAGTTTATTCGGATCGTATGGGCAAATATTGATCCTGCAATGCAACACAATTTTTCCCAACACATCACAGATGGCGAGGACATAGGCAATTACGATTACGGTTCGATAATGCATTATTCCCGGGATGCATTTTCGAATAATAACCAGGATACAATTATTCCTCTGCAAACTCTTCCTGCAGGTGTAGTAATGGGGCAGCGAAATGGTCTTTCACAAGGTGATATTAATGCTATCCGGACAATTTATTGCGGTGGTCTACCTTTTGTTCCGCCTTTCACGATACCGTTTAGACCGCCGTTCTTGACACCGTTCCTGCCACCTTTCGTGGCACCGTTTAGACCGCCGTTCTGGCCACCATTCCAACCGCCTTTTGTGGCACCGTTCAGACCGCCGTTCCTGCCGCCTTTCCAACCACCGTTCCAGCCACCTTTTGTTGCACCGTTTAGGCCGCCGTTCCTGCCACCGTTCCTGCCGCCGTTCCAGCCACCTTTCGTGGCACCATTCAGACCGCCGTTCTTGCCGTTCCAACCACCATTCGTGGCACCGTTCAGACCGCCGTTCTTGCCGTTCCAGCCACCATTCGTGGTACCGTTCAGACCGCCGTTCGTAGCACCGTTCCAACCGCCTTTCGTGACACCGTTTAGACCGCCGTTCCAATGGGAACAGGCTCAGTGGGAAGCTCAACAGCAGTGGGAAGCGCAGCGACAATGGGAAGCTCAACAACAGTGGGAAGCTCAGCAACAATGGGAAGCCCAGCAACAATGGGAAGCTCAGCAGCAGTGGGAGGCCCAGCAACAGTGGCTAGCTCAGCAACAATGGGAAGCGCAGCAACAGGAGCAAAGCGGAAAATGAGGTTAAGATTGGAGTAGGAGTTCTTTTTTCTCAATGGGCCAAATCTTTCGAAATAGAATTTTAGATAAGAATATGTATTTTGATTCTCAATTAACAGAAGGCGTCAACAGTAAATATGATACGGTTCAAGCTCGTCAGCCTAATAACGACGAATCTATCGCTGTGCTAAAAGAGTCGAGGTTACTGGCCCGGGGTGGTTTCCAAATCGAACGTCAATTATTTAGTAAAGAGTCTCTTTGGGCTATGTTTGATGAAGCCTGTCGGTTGTTTGCTAATTCCAGTGAAGAACTAAGGGAGAATTCTGACATAGAGGAATGGCGTGGAGGGCTACCCCCCCGCAAGCTTCTGACAACCGGCGGTGGGCCCGTACAGGACCGATTATATCGGGCGCACACGCTGCAAGTGTTGCTATCACAGCTGATCGGCGTGCCGGTACAAGCTAGCCGGGACCGGGCAGGTTACAGCTATTATTGCCGACCCGGCGATTACCTGGGACTACACCGCGATGTAGAAACATGTGATATTTCGGTAATAGTAGTGCTGTCTGACAACACTGACAGTCAACAAGAGGGTGGCGAATTGATTCTTTATCCAAAAAAAATTCAAGATCCACTTTCAGTGATTCGTCAAAATCCGAAAATAGACGCCGTACCCATAAAATTAGCTGCAGGAGAAACCTGTATTTTGGCTGGTGGCATGGTCCCGCATTTAGTGCGACCGGTAGGAAAAGGACAATACCGCATTACCGCGCCGATGTGTTTCAAGGTTATGGCTTAACAGCTGTTCCGTTACCTTTTATCGAAGAACCCTGCACTCCTCCATATCCGGACTCAGTTATATAACGACAACAGCAAGTTCAATTATTTCACGAGTACCCGATGGTACCGGATAATTTATGGTTGTAAGAAGTTCTCCTGGCTTCACACGATCATCACCATCCTTACTTATGTGTACTCTAAAGGATAATGATTGTTTTGATTCTAATTCCGGAACACGTATTTTAAAATTGATTTTTTTATTAGGAGCCAGCATTATATCATGCAGTTCTTCCTTAGCGATAAGTATCGAAGGTGCATCGGCTAAGGATACATCCCGAACCTCGATGACGATTTTTTGCGCCCGGTATGAAGGTGCATTGGCAGGCAGGAGAATTCTACCTTTATACTCTTTCATCAGGAATGTTTTATTTTACTGGTTTCATATTTTGATAACAAAGTTGCTACGGCTTCAGACATCAATAAACCCGGTACGCGTTTAAGATGTTGTCAGGTCGAAACAAAGTCTGCTTTGTTTCGGACCCAGTTGGAAATCAGATTTAGGTTTTGTGAGAAGTAATGACAGACTACCCAGGTTCGTATTCTTTCTTTTTCGGTGAACTCCACACTCTGGATCACGTCAGTGTGATTAAAATCCTGGAACGTTGTATTGGGTAAGTGGCCAAGTGTCATCCAAAGCGTCACCTCATCCAGAATCCACCGGTTTTTTGACGGATAAGGCAGTGCCAAAAATTGATCGCCAGGCGCTAAGTAAGACCAATGTTGTCTCAAATCATCGACACCAACTCCTTCGCCATATTCTGAATCAGGCTCACTGGGATTTGCTGCCATCCAGACCATAAAACGCCAGGCGTAGGATATGTGCAACGTACTTAATCCTGCGAGTTTTTTCCAAATACCATTGTTTAACAATACGACCCCAAGATTAAATGGCTGAGCAGGATTAATACCAACCATACTTCCAATTTGGATGAGATTATCCTCATCTATCATGCTGCGGTGGTATCCCTGGCGACTACGTCGCGAGCCGACCTCTTCACAGGCGACCAGATCCGGACTACTGTACTGATCAAAAAGTCGAGCCACGTCCCCCTGGAAATAAGTGTCACAATCTAATAGTAGTACCTGGTCTGGATCTAACGAGCTTATCTCTGCGAAGTTGAGAAATTTATGAAGCAAGGGATATTGACAAAGAAATTGCCATCCAATGGGGCAAATTTGGGAAAGCCTTGCACTATATGGAGGTAGCAACCAGATTCGAACGCCCAGCATCTGAAGTGAGCGCATTAGATTCATAGGTAAATCTCCGTAAGCAAATAGAATGATACCAACTTCTTTATTATAGCTACGCAGAGAATCTACACTTGTTATAATCTGAGTTAAAAGGTCGGATCGACCACCTTCCGGGATACTGAGTGAATAACAGCAAATGCGCTTCATACAACAATATTTTATCCTCTAACCAAATCAGGTAAGTTCAGGTTGGGCTTATTGGATTGTTGGAAAAGAATTGTTGAATTTAATTCTAAAAATTCATACCAGGTATATCCTACGCAAATATCTGTAAAGTTCGACATTCGTCACGGGACTTGCGACTGCAGATGATTACGGAAATAATTTTCCAAACGCATATGCAGTAATAAAATAACATTTTCGCGCTTCGCGAAGGGCTCTCCATATTCCCGAATCATAATTTGATCGGAATGATTTAAATCGCTTGACGATGGGTTTCCATTAGCCATCGTCATTTGGATATTATAGATTCCAATTTCGCATACCCACAATTTGGTCTCTGTTATAATTTGGAATTATTGCAACTGTTTTGATATTTTTGATATTTGATAGTGTTAAGTTATTTGCCATTAAATGTATTGCGGTTCGTACCGATTCATGCCAGGTCTGTACGGGTACTTCTCATTCTAACCCTGGCCATGGACTGGTGCTCATTGGGTTCATCTCTTGTTTATACAGCGTTTTTTCAAACAGGAAGGCCAGGACCTGATTAGAGTAAGCGCAACTAAATTTTATATGAACATACAAGAACAAATCGAAAAGTATCTTACCAACCAACCTGAACCAAAACGCAGCGACATGGAAGCTTTACACCGCATCATTCTGGAAGTAATGCCAGCATGTCAATTATGGTTTTTGGATGGTAAAAACACTGAAAACAAAACTGTTTCTAATCCTAATATAGGATATGGACTTCACACCATAAAATATGCTGACGGAAAAACCAGGGAGTTTTATAAAATTGGTATAAGTCCAAACCAAACCGGGATCTCTGTCTATATCCTTGGTATTAAAGATAAGAAATACTTAGCCCGGACATATGGAAAAAACCTCGGCAAGGCGAGTGTGAGCGGGTATTGCATTAAGTTCAAAACGCTAAAAGATATAAACATTGATATTCTTCAAGCAGCAATACGATTTGGGGCTGAGCAAGAACAGTAATTTCGGAGCAAAATATAATCGGTTGCATTCGTTCCGGGAAGTAAACCAGCCGCCAACACCGGTTTTGCGTCTGGCGGGCTGAAGTGCCCTTATCTGCTCACTCTGCCCGCAGTCCAGTCACAGGGTTTGATCTTGCCGCCCTGACCGTTTGAAAACTGATGGTGATCAGCGCGATGGCAATTGAACATAAGCCGGCAAGCGCGAAGATCCACCAGCTGACAGGTATGCGATAAGCAAAGTCCTGCAGCCATGTATGCATGATAAAATAAGCAATTGGTGAAGCGATCACAAAAGCGATGGTCACCAGCCTGATAAAATCACGGGATAGTAATAGCACAATACCCGCAACGCTTGCGCCCATAACTTTTCGGATACTGATCTCTTTTACACGTTGCGCAGTTGAAAATAATGATAAGCCCAGCAGGCCGAGGCAGGCAATGAAGATAGCAAGCACCGCGAAGAGTGCGAACACACGCCCGAACAGCGCATCATTTTTATACTGCCGGTTAAGCCATTCATTCAAAAAATAATAGTCATAAATATTTCCTGGAAAAAAAACGGCGTATTCATTCTTAATCGCGTCTACTGTTGCAACAAGATCTTCCGTGTCCACTTTTACAGAGATGCGACTATAGGTTCCCTGGTTGGTTGGCATCAGAGCGACTGGTTCCAAAGGGTAGCGGAGTGATTTCTGGTGAAAGTCAGCGATTACACCTATCACATCCCATTTCCTGTTAAACATCATAATGGATTTGCCGACCGCTTCTCCAGGTTCCGAAAATCCGAACTGCCTGCATGCCGATTCATTAAGGATGGTATTGTGAACTTTATTTAAATCGAAATTGTAATCGGTAATAGAAAAATTTCTTCCCTCAAGTAAATTTATCGAATAGAGATCTATAAAATCCTTATCCACGCCCATATTACCAAGCGCGATCTTAGTGTCCGTATGATCAGTCCTGTAAACATTAAAGGCCCTGCCCAATTCATCCCCCGGTATCCTTCCGGATATTGACACTGCTTTAACATGTGGTAACTGTTTCAGCCTTTCCACAAAAGTATTTGCCTTGCCTGCAAATGTCGAATCGAACGGCGTAAGCACCGGCCCTTTCACGATCAGCACCTGGTCCATGTTCATTCCCGGTTGTTGTTGGCTCATAAAATTTACCTGTCTGTAAACAATCAACGAACCAATCATCAAAACAAGCGTGATAGCAAATTGCCCTACAACAAGGCCGTTTCGCAACAATATTCCTTTGCCTGAATGAACGAATCTCCCTTTCAAAATCTCGATAGGTTTAAAGGAAGAAAAAACCAGCGAAGGATAGAGCCCGGAAACAAGAATACCAATAATCACTAAAACGGCCAGGCCTGAAATGATCCCGTAACCTGCGATGCCTTTTGTAAATAATGACGTGATGGATAGATCCTGCTGTTGTACCAGGGAATTAAAGTTGCCCTGTAAAATTCTGACAAGCAGGAGCGCGATCATTATTGCGATCGTATTGACAATAAATGATTCTGTTAAGAACTGCCATACCAACTGGTATTTATAAGCGCCTGATATTTTGCGTACGCCCACTTCTCTTGCTCTCTGCGCGGAACGTGCGGTAGTGAGATTGATATAGTTGACCCATGCGATAAGCATAATAAAGATAGCGGTCAAAAGCAGCCCCCATACTGTCACAGCGCTCCCGGTTTTACCGATCTCATATTCGAAATCAGAATACAGGTGCATTTTTGAAAGCGGTTGCAGGTAGAATTTCTCATCGCTTCCTGAGACTTTGGTACCATCAAAATGCCGCCTGCTGAATGCTGGCAGCTTTGCTTCCAGTGTTCTGTAATCTGTTCCTTCTTTTAAACGGACATAATGCCAGAAAGTGGATTCGGTAAAACTGTAATCGGACGCTGTCCATCTATTGTTGCCGCTTGCACTATACAACGAAACATAAGACAACAGAAGGTTGAGCTGCAGGTACGAATTAGCTGGAACATCTTTCATGACGCCCGTTATTTTATACGGAACGGAATCCCGGTCAAAGATAATAAGCTTACCCAAAACGGATGCAGCATCCTGCCTGGCACCCAGAATATTGGCTGCCAGCGATTCGGTAAGAATGATCGAATTGGGCTCTTGCAATGCGGTTTGCGGGTTACCCGCGATCAGGGGATAAGAAAACATGGAAAGAAAAGAATTATCTACCGCGATAGCGCGCTGATTTGCTATTTTGGTTTCACCATAAGTCATCACTTCAACGCGGTATGGTGTCACTCTTGTATATTCCGCCACTTCCGCGTAATCATCTTTCAGCGCCTTGCTGATGGCAGAATAAGTCATGGGTCCATGTTGTATCCGTTTGCCTTCCTGGAAACGATCATTCAATACTCTGTAAATGTTGTTTTTGTTTTTATGGAACTCGTCAAAACTCAATTCAAAATTCACATACTGAATAATGAGCATGCAGGCCGCCAGGCCAATGGAAAGACCGGCAATATTGATAGCCGAATAGCCTTTGTCGAGCGCCAGTCTGCGCCAGCCCGTTTTCCAATAATGTTTAATCATATCGGATGGGTTTTGATAATGTAAGACGGGTTGCCTGATGGATCGGATAATTCCGGGCCTCAACAAAAGCAATACATCTATCATGAACAGCAGGTCTGCTTTCCTCTTTCCATTTGCGCGCACACGTTCCTGGTAGAGTTCAATAAGGTCGCCTTCTATAGAATCGTGTAACTTCCGCCGGCAGAACCAACGAAAGAAACTTTGAAATATCGGTGGGGGAGTGGGCTGCTTTTTCATAAACTTCCATTGTATTATGATTCCAAAGCTGTTTTATAATCCAAATGCCGTTTTGGGAATCGCGTTCCATAATTCATTGCGGGTATCACGGTTATATTCCATCGCTTTTCTACCAAGGTTGGTGATCTGGAAATATTTTTTCGGTCTTCCTGCACGTTCCTCGGTTCTTTCCCCTTCAGCGGATTTGATATACCCTTTATCTTCCAGTCTCACCAGTGCCGTATGAAGAGCGCCCATGCTAACACTGCGGGAAAGTTTCTCTTCGATAGTTTTTTTGATCGATACACCATAGGCGTCTTTAAATAATACGCCGATGATCAGGAGCACGATCTCTTCAAATTCTCCCAATTGGTATTTTTTCATTTTCAATAATTATTTCCTAAATGTAGGAAAATTATTTATCTTTCCTTAAAAATTAGATGCTATGAAAAAATATTATCTCCTGGCGGGTGTATGTTTTTTATTTTCGCATGCCCTGTATGCGCAGGCGGTTAAGCTGGCGAAAAACGAATTGGAAGCGGTGAATGTGTCGATGTCGGTCGAGAGGCTGGGCGACAAAGAAGTCGTAAAGGTTATCATGGACACTTCCATAAAAAAAGCCGACCAGTCTACATTTGTACGGCTAAAAGGAATCGATTTCCAGGACGGTACGATCGAGCTGAAAGTATTGAGTAAGCTTACTCCTAACGCCCCTGATTACGCCAGGGGATTCATTGGCGTTGCCTTCCGGATCAACAGTGATAATACAAAGTTTGAATCCATGTATATCCGTCCCACGAACGGCAGGGCAGAAGACCAGTTAAGAAGGAACCATGCAACACAATATTTTTCGTTTCCCGATTATGGCTTTCAACGGTTGCGCGACGAAGCTGCGGGACAATATGAGTCTTATGCAGATATGGGCCTCAATGAATGGATCAGTTTGCGGATTGTAGTGCGCGGTGCACAGGCAAAACTTTTCCTGAATAATAACAAGCAGCCGGTACTGATCGTAAATGATCTGAAACTCGGCGCCGAAAACAAAGGTGCCATCGGCCTTTGGGTTGATGTTGGCACTGAAGGATATTTCTCCGACCTAAAAATATCTAAAGAGAAATAACAGGTCGATGGTAACATCCCTATCAAATACCCACCAGCTGATATCTGTTCTAAAAGCGAAATCCTGCAAGCAGTCCACACGAGACGGGAAATGCGAGGCAAATTATTGGAGATTTTAGCTTTCAGTTAGATATGATAACTTTAATATCGTGAAGCCACTGACTTCGCATTCACGTTTACCCTAAAATTTGTTATTAAGAAATAATGATGGCAATGTATGCCGAAACTCCAGGGCTGCGCCGGCGCCAAAAGAACGCAGTGGCAGGAATACTACTTAATAAAAAGTTAAATCATGGCTAAAAATTATCCTTCCATTGCTTTCACTGAAGCAATAAAAAAATTACAGGAGAAAGCGGGTAGCCGGGCAAGCTATGCCAGGTTGGAAAACAATACTTATGTTGAAGGATTAACTGGAAATGAAATTGAATTTATCCGTGAACGGGATAGTTTTTATATGGCCAGTATTGGCGAAAATGGATTTCCTTATATTCAACACCGCGGAGGCCCTAAGGGATTTCTAAAGATACTTGATGCAAAGCGGATAGGCTTCATTGATTTTCGTGGTAACATGCAATACATTTCAGTTGGCAACATTGAAACGAATAACAATGTATCACTCATCATGGTTGATTATCCTGCAATGGCCCGATTGAAAATCCTGGCGAAGGCTGTCGTTATAGATCTCAAAGACGATCCCGCTTTGTATGATTCGCTCAATTTACCGGATTATAAATTTAAAGCTGAACGGATGATGACCTTTAACATTGAAGCCTACGACTGGAATTGCCCTCAACATATTGCTCCGAGGTACACGCTTGAAGAAATTCAGGAAGCTTTTGCGCCCCAAACCAAGCTTATCGAAAAAATGGAAGAAGAAATTAGAACATTAAAGGCGTCATTGAAGTAAATAGAAGTCATTGGTCATACAAGGAGTTGAACTTAGGGACAAACATTCGGTTTCGAGCAACAATATGTTTTATTGATTAATCCTGCAAATGTAAGTTTACAGGCAGTAAAATCTGCCGATGGAATATGGAGCCATGGGGTTATGTGGTGTACGAATACAATTCACATTAAGTCTATGTTAGTTGCGCCATCGTAACAACAGGGATATCCTTTACAGGATGTTTGCAAAGTTCATGATAGCCTTGTTGGTTATATTGATATCCGTTTTCTGCCAGGTCCCACAATAGGGGAGCCAGGCTTAGAACCGATGCTTTAAATCCCTGCACAATCGCACCCATGTTGCCTGTTCCCTTAGAAAGCGCTGCTTCATTTTCGATTTCGAAGGGGCCGCGAAATTCTTTTGATTTTAATGCATTTACAAAAGACCGCCAATCAACACTATCAGAGCCACCGAAACCAGGAAGCGTAGCTTCATAATTATGCCGGTCCCATTCATTCTGAGCTATTGGGACACCAGCCCGCTGAGCGAGCTCTGGATTAACCAGTTGCCTCGCATAGAGATTTCCCCAGTAAACATCATTACGCTTCAAAGTTCCTTTCACATGGATGCGATGCATTCGTTTTATATCAGAATGTAAGATCACATCAACCGGGTCAGTATGTTGCCAGATATCATGAGAAGGGTCATAAATTTCACCATGTGCTTTACTAGGAATGATCTCATACATCAGCTTCCGTGCCGCTAATACGCCTGAAAGATTATTGAACGTGCCGGTATACCCCGGCGGGCGCCAACCTTCCATGGGACAATTTTCGTAAAGTATGGTCACACCTAAGTCTTCTGCATAACGGATAATAGGTTCAAATATCCGTGCGTACTCATCAAGATTTTTCTGAAAACCATTTTCCTGATTTCCCAGGTCATGATTGTAGCCAACAAAGGTTCCTACTTTTATATCATTGGCATCGCCACCCAGCATGTATGCTATGCGAATAAGGCGTAGTAAATGATCTTGATTGTTGATACGCTGTGCAGGATCACCTCCAATCAGATTGTCAAATGCACCTAATGATAACTGTAATTTTGCCGCATTAAACTTGTCTATTAATTGACTGGCATGATCAGGTGAAAAGTTTTCGTAATCCAGGTGTGTAGCAACAAAGTCATTGCGGGTGCTATCTTTTCTGAATACACAGACGTCTAAACCTTGAGCGCCAATTTCTTGTGCCTTTACAATAATTTCATCCAATGTCAGCCGGTCAAAGGCCGATGTCATGATCCATATCTGATTGTTCATTACAAGTATTGAACTATCAAAGTTAAGTAATCATCAACAAGTAAAACTTTGAATTAACCTTTACAAACCCTGACGGAATAAATCCCAGATCCAAACGATGCGGCAGAAAACGGCAAAATTATGAAACCATTTATTTCCCTTTGCTTCATAATATATATGGATAAACCAACCTGATATATTCATAAAATAAAAGTTGAGTTGATGGTCACGAATAGTTTTGTGTTTTGCCCTCTATGGTCAACATCAGCATGCAGCTAAATGCTGTACCAGAAATTCGGGCAAGTGCTATGAGGTTTCAAGGTATTTTTCTATCTTGAAGGGTTCTTCAAAAACTAACTAACCCCAAGCTACCCTGTGTTACAAAATCGTCACTTCTGGCTTTGCCTGATAGCGTTGTCAGCCGGTTTATCATTATTCTCTCAACCAGTAATTACATCTGTTTCCCCTCAGTCCGGCACGATCGGTTCTACGGTAACATTGAACGGAGTGAATTTTAGTACCGTGCCAGCCGAAAACATCGTCTATTTCGGAGCAGTCCGTGCAAGTGTAACTTCATCCGGTTCGGGTACAATAACTGTGGCGGTGCCTGCTGGCGCGGGTTATTGTCCGATAAGTATTACTGTTAATGGCTTAACAGCTTATTCATCATCACCGTTCCTGGTCAGATATCCGGGGGGAGCGCTAACCGAGGGTGCTTTCACTTATGCTGGTACGCTGGATGATGTGAGCAACAGCGAAACAATTGATATGGCTTCCGGTGATTTTGACGGCGACGGTAAATCAGATATCGCCACGGTTGACCGCATAAACGATGAGCTGTTTATCTATAAAAATATCAGCCTGGGTACTAAAATCTCTTTTTCATTGGTTGCGCGGGTTACTACCGGCAACCAACCTGTAAGTCTAAAGACAGGCGATCTTGACGGAGACGGAAGACTGGATATTGTTGTAAGTAATAAGAACAGCAATTCAGTCTCAATATTCAGGAACACCGGGTTTCCAGGAACCGTTTCATTTGCTTCGAAATTGGATCTAAGTACTGCTCAACTGCCGCTTGACGTTGCAATAGCTGATTTTGATGGCGATGGTAAACCGGATATTGCTACTGGTAATAGTACTCTTCTTCCCGCTTCAGTTTCCGTACTAAGAAACGTCAGCACAATCGGAGCTCTCGCCTTTGCAACGAAGATCGAGATACCGGTTATCTACGGAGGAACCAGCATTGCCGCCGGTGATCTTAACGGCGATAAAAAGCCCGACCTTGTGGTTGTATCTCTTGCTGCAAATATGATGTCTGTGTTAATTAACAACAGTTCAGTTGGCAGTATGGCATTTTTGCCCGCAATTGATTATACGACCCCTTCAGGTCCTGTCGGCATTGTTCTTGGTGACCTGGATGGAGACGATAAAACCGATGTGGCATTTGCAAATTATTTTCAGAATACAATTTCTGTTTTTCGTAATACTTCCGGCGGAGGAAGTTTTTCACTTGTAAAAGGAAATGAAGTCTATGTAAATGGTGCGTATGAATTAGCATTGAACGACGTGGATGGTGACGGCAAACCTGATCTTGTTGTGCCGACATTTGATCCATCGGGATTCTCTGTTGTCAGGAACAACAGCACGGTGTCAGGTATTGCCTTTGAGTCACCAATCGGGTTCCCTTCCAGCTGTGGTACCAACGTGCTGGCCGGCGATTGGGACAATGACGGTAAAACTGATGTCGCAATCGGATGCGGAGTTTTTCGTGCTGGTATCTGGCGAAATAAGTCGACCGAACCACAAATCAGTTCGTTCTCACCAACATCCGCAGTGACCGGACAGCTTGTGACAATCACGGGTGCAAATCTTACGGGCGCCACATCAGTTACTTTTGGTGGTATTGCGGCGACTGGATTTACGGTTCATTCATCTACAAAAATAACAGCAACCGTGGGTGTTGCTGCCTCTGGAAAAATAGAAGTGACTACATTGGATGGAGTCGCTGTTGGCTATGATTTCATATATTCATCACCACCCTCAATAACATCATTTACACCACTCACAGGCGGGCCCGGAACGGTTGTGACAATCAGTGGTACAAATTTGGCCACGTTGAGAGATGTCAGATTTGGTGGTGTCTCTGCCAGTTCATTTACATTGATTGATGCAACAACGGTTACTGCAGTCGTTGAGCAGGCAGACTCGGGCGAGGTAGCGGTGTTCACAAATTTTGGGTTCGCGGTATTACCTGGTTTTGTTTTTATCCCGCCGGCTGTTATCAAAGAATTTGGTCCGGCAGATGCAGGCACCGGGGATACTATCAGCATTTATGGCGACCATCTTGGTGGTGCCACAGAGGTAACGTTTGGCGGTGTGCCCGCGACTTCGTTTGTCGTTTTATCTTCAACCAATATCAAAGCCATAGTTGGAAATGGAGCCTCAGGAGAGGTCGCCGTTCATACACCCGTGGGGATTGCAACTAAACAGGATTTCCGGTATTACCCACCACCAATCATTAACAGGTTTGTGCCGGATTCTGCAAGTGAAGACGATTACGTTACCATATTCGGTAACAATTTCGGTTCGGCATACGCAGTAAGTTTTGGCGGCGTACCGGCGCAATTCTCAAGATCCAATACAACAGAAATAACTGCGCGCGTGCCGAAAGGCGCCTCGGGTAACGTGGTGGTACAAACGAATTTTGGTACTGGCTCGAAAGCGGGATTTACATTTTTACCATTGCAAACAGTTGATTATTTTTCACCTGCCAGTGGTCCGATAGGAACAACAATCACCATCACCGGTACTCACTTTAATGAGGTTCTGGGTGTTTATATAGGCGGAGAGCCGGCTGTCTCGTACACGGTCCTGTCTCCAACAATGATTACGGCTACAGTTGACAGCGGCAATTCGGGCTCGGTGATGGTCAAAACAAGGGTAGGCTTTGCTGAGTCAGTTACAGACTTCAAATTTATCTATCCGCCATTGACCTTAACCAGTTTTTTCCCGATGGCAGCAACTACCGGTGACACAATTCAAATCACCGGTTCCAATTTTTTCAGGGTAACCGGGGTAATTTTTGGGGGTGTAATGCAAGGGTATTTTACAATGAATTCTACCATGAGCATAACAGTAATTGTTCCCAGGGGAGCATCGGGAGATGTCGTGGTGACGTCTTGGGCAGGAAACGATACGCTAAGCGGTTTCACTTTTTTGCAGCGACCGCCGAAGATAACTGATTACTCCGGAAGCGGAGGTGAAGGCCAGGCAATCTCAATTATCGGGGAAGATTTCGAAAACGTGACAAGTGTAAGTATCGGCGGCGTAAGCGTCAGTTCGTATTTAGTAAATTCAAGTACATCAATCACAGCGATTGTGGGTAAGGCCGCCACGGGCCCTATTAAAGTCACCACCCAGGGGGGAAGCGCAACCTCATTGTATAATTTCTATTACGATGTACCCAACATTACCTCGTTTAATCCAGTCTCCGGTCCTGTTGGTACTGAAGTCACGATCATCGGTTCAGGTTTTTATAATGTATGGTCCATCTCTGTTGGCGGGATACAAGTTCGCGCTATTCGGAAGATCACGACTGATACAATCAAAGTGATAATGGATCCCGGTAATTCAGGAGAGATCTTTATCAGGACTCAAGCCGGTTCTGCAAGATTTGGTAAGTTTATCCTGACCGCTCCTACGCCATTCATTAAGGCAGTCACTCCTTCCTTGGCCGCAACCGGGTCGGTAATACGCATTGCAGGAAATAAATTCTCTGGTACGACCGCTGTGAAGTTTGGAAATGCAAGTGCATCATCTTTCATAGTTCAGTCCGACTCGCTTATCACAGCAGTTGTTGGTTCCGGGCAATCCGGCGATGTTGTAGTCACGGCACCGACTGGTACAGCAAATTTCGCAGGCTTCCTGTATAGTAACGGACCAGTCATAACATCCGTTAACCCCATGTCAGCGCCGGTAGGAGCGACTGTCACAATCGTGGGTCATAATTTCAATCCGCAGGTATCCGGAAACACTGTTCATTTTGGGTCCTTAAAAGCAACGGTGTTGTCGGCAACAGCGACCAGTGTCACCGTTTCCGTACCGATGGGAGCAGCCTATGAGCCCATCAGCGTTACAGTTAACGGCCTCTCATGCTATACGAATAACTCCTTCAATGTAACGTTCACATCTTCGGGAATTTTGGGAGTAAATTCTTTTGCTCCAAAGATTGATTCGGTTGTCGGCGTTAACCCTAACTATCTGTCAGCTGGCGATGCAGATCTTGATGGCAAGAATGATTTTGCGGTCTCTCTTACTTATCCTTTGTCCCAGGTGTCTTTATTAAAGAACCGGAGTCATCCGGCTTCCGTTTCTTTATGGCTTGAGAAAACGTATTCAAATGTTTCGGCTGTTGGTGGAGCAGTCTTTGCCGATTTGGATGGCGATGGTAATGTTGATATGGTGGTACCTGAAGGTTACCAGGTTACAGGGATATCAGTGTATCGCAACACCAGCAAAGGAGGGGTTTTGTCTTTTGCCGACAAGCATGTTGTCGCCTCGTTCTCCGGTTCACATGTGGCGGTAGGCGATATCGATGGTGATGGGAAGGCAGATCTGGCCGTTCTCAATGATGGGGCTTCAATTATGAATATATATAAGAATAACAGTAGGCCAGGGATGCTCTCATTCTCACAGGTGGTCACGGTGTCATTTCCAGGATACCCGGTAGGAATACGAATAAACGATTTTGATCTAGACAACAAACCAGATATCATAATTGCGACAAATGCGAGTGTCATTGTTTTCAGGAATACCAGTACTGCTGCAGGGATTTCGGTATTTACTGACAAATATCATTCTTATATGACCGCAATGGGTACGCAAGGTCTCGCCTTAGCTGATCTTGATAATGATAACCGGAACGATGTGATCATTACAAATCCGGCAATGAATACTGTCGGTTACATTATGAATGTGAGCGAACACGGTGACATAGCACTTGCTACGAAAGTTGATATGATTACCGGAACCGGTCCCTATAACGTTTGTATCGGCGACATGGATGGTAATGGAAAACCAGATCTGATTATCACCAATAGCTATAGCTCTTCAGCCTCTGTTTTTCGGAATGTTAGTCTCAATAATGCTGTGTCTTTCGCCGGGCGTTTCGAGATGCCAACTGGAAAAACGCCACGTGGTATTGCCATTGCGGATGTGAATGTCGATGGAAGACCGGATATAGTCACTTCAAATTACGGAGATGGTACGCTTTCAATATTACGAAATATGGTTGCCGGGCAATTTGTATGGTCGTTCGCGCCAACCTCCGCCACGCAAGGGGCAACGATTACCATTCGCGGTACCGGGTTTATTGGTACCACTGATGTGCGTTTCGGGAGCGTGCCTGCCGGTTCGTTTACAGTGATAAATGATTCAACGATTTCCGCTATAGTAAGCCGCGGGAAAACAGGAAGCGTATCGGTTATTGCCGGTGCAGGTACGGCCGGCCTGCCAGGTTTCACATATCTTACTACTTCGCCTACAATTACAAGCTTTACTCCAGATCATGGTCCTTCTGGTACATCCGTGATCATCACCGGGACAAATTTTTCCGATGCAACGGAAGTAACCTTCGGTGGTGTATATGCTGCTTCCTTTATTGTAAACTCGCCTACATCCATTACTGCGATCGTTGGTGTCGGTGAATCGGGCGTGATAAATGTTACAACGCCTGAAGGTTCCGCAACCGGGTCGATATTTACGTTTGAAACTATCACCGGTGTTAGCAACGTTGCCAGGGATTCCAAAGATCTGACGATTTCGCCTAACCCTGCCCGTGACATGGTGCTGATAAAACACCCTGTAACATCTAAAAACGTGATGGTGAGATTTGTGGATTTGTCGGGACGGGTCGTTAAAGAAGCGACTGCCCTAAGAAATACAAAGGAAACATGGGTTCATATTTCAGACCTGAAACAAGGGATCTATGAAGTGATCTGGATTGATGACACCCGGATGCTATCACGAACACTGATGGTTGTGGCGAATTAAGATTACCCGTTCGTCTTCTTTTCTATATCAGTGTCGTCCTTGGACGGGCTTGACATCCAACGAAGTTCTCGTCAGTACTTTGAGCAACAAAACGTAAACAAATGACTGGAAAAAACAATATTGGAAAGTTCAAGATGGACTTTAATATCTTATTTATGTAAGGCTTCACATACAGATTCTAATATTCCGCTTATTAATACAGGCGGCTCTCCCCATTTTTTAATGGTTTGATCGGATAGTATCTTATAAATCGAACTTTGCCCTCCAATCTCACCGGTAGTAAGTCCCATAACAATGGTATTAATTCTATGATGACGAATAACATACTAGCACATGATACAGGGTTCATGGGTCGTGTACATTATGCAATCTGAAAGGTCGGTATTGCCAAACTTCTTTACCACATCTCTTGTGGCTTCTATCTCGGCATGATGGGTAATATCCTTTTGGGTTTTACCGCCCTCAATACCTTCAGCAATGATCTGGCCATCCTTAACAAGTACCGCTCGCTAAATATCCACCGCTCGTAGCTGCATTGAAAAAGTTGAAACATAATGTAATTCTTGACGGTGAGACAGCGGTGATGAACGCTGCCGGCATTCCCGACTTTGATGCTATTCAAACATTCAATGGCAATGATGAACCTATTTTTTATTATGCATTTGATATACTTTGGATAGATGGATACAACCTCATGGATCTTTCCCTTCTTCAAAGAAAGGAAATACTTGCCCTCATACTCAAAGATAATAATGTAATCCGCTATAGTGAACATTTTTCGGATGGAGCAAACCTCTATGAACAAATGAAGAAGCTTGGGTTGGAGGGAATCATTTCCAAGAAAGCAACATCTACTTATAATCCTGGTGAACGTGGCCCGAACTGGTATAAAACTCCAACCGAAATCCGGCAAGAGTTCGTTATTGTGGCTGGATAGAATCAGATAAGGGCAGGGCTTTCCGGTCGCTGTTATTTGGAGCTTACAAAAATAAAAAGCTGGAATGGATTGGGCACGGAGGGGGAAGTTTCAGGGACAAAGAAATGCCCGGGATAATGAAAAAGCTAAAACCCCTGGAAACAAAAACAGTCCTTTTAATACATAAAAGACATGGAAGGACGGGAACCCGATTGTGCCTCGATACTTACCGTGGACAGGAAACATAAAGCCGCAGGAAAACGCGCAAAGATCGATTACCTCGTTGCAAACAATGAGGCCACTTTATTATATATGATAAACCTTGGCTGCATAGATATAAACCCATCTACCTCCCGTGTCAGGTCACCCAATCATCCTGATTACATAATTATAGATCTTGATCCTTCTGATGATGATTTTAAAAAAGCCATAAAGACTGCGATAGCTGCGAAAACGTTTTTTGATAGCAAAAAGCTCAAGGCATTCATCAAAACATCCGGAAAAACCGGTATGCATTTATATCTTCCTTGCCCCGACTTTGATTTCAGGCAGGCCAGGGACATTGCTGAAAACATTTGCAATGCCATTCACGAATTGGTGTCAGGATTCACCACTACTGCTGTGAATATTTCAAGTCGTGGGAATAAGTTATATATCGACTCAAATCAGAATGATTTTGCCGACACCGTGGCAACGCCTTATGCAGCCCGGCCTTTTCATCATCCTTCCGTTTCAACACCTCTCGACTGGAAAGAAGTAAAACTTTCATTGGATCCTTTGCAGTTTGATATAAATACAATTGTAGCGCGCATCAAAAAAAAAGCGATTTATTTGAGGGTATCATGGATAATAAAATTGCTATAGCCAATTCCAGGGTGTTGAAAATACTTTGAATGACATTCATGTTCCGAATGCTATCACACATAAGTCTCCGGAAGTGATATATATGCTCCAATTTCGCAACGGCTTGTCGCGATATATTAAAAGGGTATTAGCCGGTTTTATTCTTGCCTGTAAGTAGGAGCAAAAAATGGAAAAACATTAACGTATAATTGTTATATTCGGACCCTCTTTCCGGGCTAAAGTCTTATGTATTATAAAATAACGAATATAATTTAACTGGAAGTTTACAGTTTGATAAAATTTAATAAAAGCTAACCGGGAAATGGAAAACAAAGATATAAAAGAGAGATTATACAGCGTTGAACGAACAATTTGTACTTATACTCAAACAAATGAGTTTGTTCGTGAAATCAATATTGATAATATTCCTTTTGAAACATTGAGCACAATTGTATCCCCAAAAAATGATGATCCTCTCTTGTACGACGGGTATTTATTAACCGCTCATCAGTTAAATAGATTAAATTCCTTAATTAATATTAAAATAGAAATTGATCTGGACTCTTTTTTTTACGTCTTAGAATGTTCGGGTATATATAATTGAGAAAATCAGGCAACCTGCATTGTCAAAATTGCAAGCTCATCGGAATAATTTTCGGTAAGTATTTTTACTTTACATTGGATTAGATGAATGCCTATTCACAGTATACTGACGAAGAACTTTTTCAATTCATTGCCGGTGGCAGCGAACACGCATTTCACGCGTTTTTTTCACGGTACAATACTAAACTCTTCTACTTTATATTATATATCGTGCGACTTGAAACCGATGCAGAGGAGCTTACGCAGGATGTTTTTGTAAAATTATGGGCGAATCGTAGTAGGTTGGCAGATATAACAAATCCAGGAAATTATCTTTTTGTCATTGCACGAAATTCCGCACTGGATCAGCTTGACAAGCAATCGACTCAAAAACGCTTAAAAATAGCTGTCGCGACAAACGATTTGTTGTCAAACATTACTGAAGATGAAGTTCTTTACCGGGATAGTAAAAAGCTTATTGCATTAGCGGTTGAACAGTTACCTGGTATGCAAAAGTCTGTTTACCAGCTAAGCAAAAATGCAGGACTGTCAAGATATGAAATTGCCGAACGTCTGAATATATCGCCGAACACCGTAAAAAATCATCTGGGCACTGCTATTAAATCGATCCGCCAATACCTCGAACGGCATGGCCAGTTTGGTGTCATCTACCTCCTCCTGCATATTTTTTAAATAAATTTTTAAACCGGCTAGTACAAGTCAGCCTGTCAAACGTCCCTTATATAACTACTGCTAATGGAGCCACTTAATGACAGATTAAATTATTTATTACGCGGATACCAGACCAAAACTCTGGATGCGCAAGAACATCAGGAATTACTGCAATTGCTTGAAGCAAAGTGGCAGGAATCAGGCACGGGCACATCCGCTCCGCTTGTGGACTGGGAAAAAATGTTTGAAGACGTCATTGCTACACCTGTATTACAAACTGACCGCAAGGTCTTCACGTTAAACCAACCCTGGTTTAAATATGCCGCTGCCATTCTTATTATTTTTGGTACCATCAGCTATGTTTATCTCTACAATGGCCGCTCCGCAATCCAAAAAGAACAAAAGGCGACCGCTTCAAAAATACATGATGTAGCACCTGCAGGTATGAAAGCCATGCTGACACTCGCTGACGGCTCCACTATCATTTTAGATAGTGTCGCCAATGGGCCACTTGTGCGGCAGGGAGACTTTAATGTTGTGAAAAGGACGAACGGTCAGTTAGAATATCAGGCACTCGCCCCTTTACCGGACAGCAGTGCTGCAGCGGCTTCTGGCTTTACCCGCAATACTTCGGATTCACTTCAGAATAATAGGGTAACAGGTTTCAACACGATGAGTACGCCAAAGGGTGGGCAATTTCAATTACGATTACCAGATGGTTCACGCGTATGGCTCAATGCAGCCAGCAGTATTACTTTCCCAACAGCTTTTGTTGGAAAAGAAAGGACAGTATCAATTCAGGGTGAAGCTTTTTTTGAAGTAGCTAAAGATGCAAATATGCCCTTCATTGTGAAAATCAGAAATAATGATGACGTAAAAGTGTTAGGTACAAAATTCAATGTTAACGTTTATGGAGATGAACCGGGAGCTATTACAACTCTAATCGAAGGATCTATAAAAATTGCGGGTAATGTTATGTCGCCAGGGTATGCTTATAATAATGGGCAGCTTGTAAGAGCCGATACGAGCAAAGCAGTTGCCTGGAAAAATGGCCTCTTCAATTTTAACAAATCTTCCCTTCAGCAGGTAATGTTTGAGATTGCCCGTTGGTATGATGTTGAAGTCGTTTATGAAAAAGAAGTTCCCAATATTCAGTTATGGGGAAAAGTCGGCAGGGATCTGAGCTTAACACAGGTTCTCAGTGGGCTACATGACATGCACGTCAATTACCGGCTTGAAAAGGGAAAAAGATTAGTGATTTTACCATAACACCAAAATACGAAATAAGGAAAATTTTTCATTGGTTCATTGCCATATATAATAAACCCAAACATTGCTTAAGTATGAAATTAACTGCAATTAGAATCCTGCAAACGGCAGGGCTAAGTAAAACGATGCGTGTCATGAGACTAACGACCTTTCTTATTTTTGCAATATGCCTGCAGGTAAGTGCAAAAGGAATTTCCCAGACAATTTCTTTGCAGGGCAAGAATCTTCCCATTCAAAAAATATTTGCTGAAATTGAATCTCAAACAGGTTACCTGGTTGCCTGTAATTATGAATTATTTAAACTTGCCAAACCGGTAACAATATCTGTAAGGGATGTAACGCTGGAGCAATTCATGAACCAGGTTCTTAAAGGGCAGCCATTAAGATATTCGATCCAGAACCGAACAATCTTTATCAGTATACTACCCGATATTGCCTCAAAGTCTGAGCAAGCTAATACGCCTGTTGCGGCGCCGCCTGCAACCATCTCTGGTGTTGTCAGCGATTCAACAGGGGAAGGGCTTTCCGGCGTAAGTGTGCAGGTGAAAGGCAGCTCCCGGGGTACTACCACAGACGAAAATGGTCGATACAAGCTTGAAATAAATGATGAAGACCAGGTGCTGGTATTTTCTTTCATCGGCTTCAGGCAGCAGGAGGTGCGGATAAATGGCAGGCAGCTGATAAGTATTAATCTTGCCCGAATTACTGATGCACTAACCGATATCGTGGTGGTAGGATATGGTACGCAAAAGAAAAGTGATATCACCGGTACGGTGGCGTCTCTTCCAAAAGAGAGATTGGAAATGGTGCCAAACATAAATATTGCGCAGGCTATACAGGGAGCAATTCCCGGAGTAATGATACAAACGTCTAACGGAGGTGCAGTACCTGAACAGGAACTGATGATCCGCGGCCGCAATTCAATTAAGGCAAGTAATACACCACTGGTAGTTGTAGATGGTATTCCCTACAGCGGATCGTTGAATGATATTAATCCGAATGACGTTAAATCGATTGAAGTGTTAATGGACGCCTCATCTGCTGCTATTTATGGCTCAAGAGGTGCTAACGGGGTAATTCTTATCACTACGAAAGAAGGTTTTGAAGGTAAAACGATTATTGCTTACGACGGAAAGTATTCCATCCAGAAATATGTGAATATACCCGACATCATGAATGGTGAAGAGTTTTATAAATTTAAGAACCAACGAATTCCCGGGAGTGTAACACAAAGCGAACAAGCAGTGTACGATGCCGGAAAAGCCGTTAACTGGCTTGACCTGGGCATGCGCAACGGTGCGAGCCATCAACATAATCTTTCCGTTTCAGGCGGCTCAAAGACTTTTAAATATTTTATATCAGGCGGGTTTCTTGATGTCAAAGGTTTGGTACTTAATGATAACTACCTGCGCGCAACGAGCAGAATCAATATTGATACAAAAATTACTAACTGGCTTTCTATTGGTACCCGAACACAGTTGTTATATGATGACCGGAGCGGATCATCCCTTGACATGAATGAATTGTTCTATAGAAATCCACTTGCAACAGCTTATAATGAAGATGGTTCGTTAACTATAACCCCGATTGCAGATGATCCCGTCCGTACCAATCCTCTTTCACCGATCTTATACGACAACCTGAATGTGTCTAACCAGGTGATCACAAACAACTATGCGGTTATCAAAGTACCATTTATACCCGGCTTAAGTTATCGGCTGAATACCGGTTATAGAATTCGCTTTACAGACAATTCTACATACCGGGGCAGAAATACGAAAGTTGGTTTGGATGCAAGAGGTAGTGCGAACACAGACCGCAGCAAATCCAGTAACTCTATTATTGAGAATATCATATCATATGAGCGCAAGTTTGGAAAGCAAAATCTAACGGCAACGGGCTTGTATAGTTTTGAAGAAAACACAGGAAGTTCAAACACACTTAGTGCAAGTGGTTTTCCCCATGATGTGCTATCATGGTATTCGGCCGCACAAGCGGAGCTTGTCACTCCTGGTTTTGCTTACAACAAAACAGATCTGATCTCCCAGATGCTACGTTTGAATTACTCATACGATAGCCGTTATCTTGTAACAGTTACAGGACGGCGTGATGGTTACTCTGGTTTTGGATCCGCTAATAAATGGGGGTTCTTTCCATCAGTAGCTCTTGGATGGAACTTCGCCAATGAAAAGTTTTTTCCGTTTGAAAGTATATTTAACCAGTTGAAACTTAGAGTTTCTGTTGGCCGGAATGGTAACCAGGCTTTGGGTGCATATGAAACAATTTCGCGTTTAAGTTCAGAAGATATGGTTTCACTCGGCACAACCTTACCCGGCTATAAACCAAGCGTGCTCGGACAGGACAATCTTGGTTGGGAATCAACAAACACGATCAATGCAGGCTTAGATTTTGTCATTGCAGGTAGTCGTTTATCAGGTGATATTAATGTCTTCCGCGCTAATACCAGCGATCTCCTTTTAAACAGATCTATTTCTCCTGTTCATGGAATCACTTCCATTACTCAAAACATCGGTAAAACACAAAATAAAGGAATTACCGTTTCTCTCAACTCAAAAAATTTCACCACCAATAATTTCAAATGGACGACTTCCGCAAATTTCTCTTACCTGCAGAATGAAATTGTTTCGCTATATGGAGAACTAGATAGTGATGGAAATGAAATTGATGATTTATCTAACCGCTGGTTCATAGGCTCACCAATCCGGGTGAATTATGATTATGTATTCGGTGGTGTTTGGCAAACAGATAAAGCCGCCGAAGCTTCGCAATGGGGTACAAAACCAGGCTATAGTAAGATAAATGATATTAATGGCGATGGCAAACTGAACTCTGATGACAGACAGATCATTGGACAGCAGGATCCAAAAGTGTTATGGGGACTTAGTAATACTTTCTCATACAAAAATTTTAACCTGAATGTATTCATTCACGGGGTCCATGGAGTCACAAAGGTGAATGATCTGATGTCGGACCTTGGCGTAACAGCGGGTGTAAGGCACAATACCACTGTCAAAAATTGGTGGACGCCCGAAAATCCATCTAATGATTTTCAGATGAACCATATTGATGCCCACCTGATGTCCGGAATCTATGCTCCCGTGTATGAAAATGCCAGTTTCGTGCGAATAAAAGATGTATCGCTTGCTTATGATTTACCAAAATCAGTTTTGGACAGGCTGCGGTTTATAAAATTACAGGTTTATGTCAGTGGGCGGAACCTGGCTACAATTACCGATTGGCGTGGTCTTGACCCTGAACTGAGTAGCCAGGTGAGTATGCCGTTACAAAAAGAATTCGTTTTCGGGATTAACCTGGCACTGTAGTGTATCAGGCATTAAACATTTTAAATAAATTATCATGCGACAAAATTCCTTTTATATAATAGCGCTTTCTTGTATCATTTTTTCCCAGGTTGGCTGTTCTAAAGAAAAGCTGAATGAGAAGCCACCGCATCTGATTACCACTGAATCGTTGTATTCCACCTATGAAGGTTTTCAAACCGGTATAAACGGCTGTTATTCATTAATGAGAGACGAACTGGATGCGCCAATAGATTTCTATCAGGCGATGTTTACCATAGGCACCGATAATATGATCCCAAATTATCGCCAGGGATTTGGCGATATCGCATATTCCTGGGGTTCGAACAACAACCCGACAAGGTCATCTTACTCTGCCGTCTTTGATTGGTTATACAGAATAGTTAATTCTGCAAATACAATTATTGGTCAAGCTGAAAAACGACAAGACGTTGATTGGACAGGGGGAGGCACAAGTGCTGAAGACAATAAAAACAAAGTTATTGCCGAAGCCAAAGCTATACGTGCATGGGCTTATCGTCACCTGAGTTATAGCTGGGGTGATGTTCCACTTTCGCTCGAGGAGTCGCTTGGGTCCACTATCAAAACCGACTGGTACCGTGCACCCGTAGCCGAAGTGAGAAATCAGATTTTAGCCGATTTAACATTTGCTCATCAATATATCCCTGTAGAAGCGTCTCTTCCCGGCAGAATGACTAAAGGTGCTGTACAGCATTATATTGCTGAAATGTATCTCACGGTTAAAAAACCTGACAGCGCCCTTTTCTGGGCAAACAAGGTAATCAGTACATCAGCCTACAAACTAATAACAACCAGGTACGGTGTAAAAAAGAATGAGCCCGGCGTCCCGTTTATGGACATGTTTCAACCAGGTAACCGGAACCGCGTAGAGGGGAATACAGAAGCGTTATGGGTATGGCAGTACGAGTTTCAAACAATTGGTGGAGGTGATGATCCCTCCACACGTGCCAACCATCTGGGCAGGTATATGGATGTTAAGATTGGCAATGTGATTCCATTACAAATAACTTTTGAAAGAGGTGGAAGGGGCAAGGCATATTCGGCATTAACAAAATGGGCGATAGATGCGTATGAACCGCAGGATATGAGAGGTTCCAATTTCGCCATCAGGAAATTCTTTATTCTTAAAGATCAGGCGCAGAACGCTCCGTATCCGGCCGATAAACTACCTGTAGGTTATAAATTCGGTGATACGATCTGGATGAATTGGAAAACCGATATTACAGAAGCGACCTGGCAAAGAAACGATTGGCCTTTCTCCCGTAAGGTAGAAGGCACCAACGCTGCAAATGTGACCCAGAGCCCGAATTTTGATGATTATATCGCATTAAGGCTTGCGGATACTTATCTTATAAAAGCAGAAGCACAACTATTGGCGGGATCACCCGGTGATGCTGCACAGACAATTAATATTATCCGGCGAAGATCAGGCGCGAGCGACGTGACGGCCTCTATGATTAATATCGATTTTATTCTTGATGAGCGTTCGAGGGAGCTTGTACTTGAAGAAGAGCGGCGCTTCACTTTGTTACGGACTGATAAATTGCTTGAAAGAGCAAAAAAGTATAATCATTTCGGCGGGGAAAAAATTGCTGAAAAAGACAAACTTTTTCCGGTTCCGCAAAGCGTGATAGATGCTAATTTAACAAAGGAAATGACACAAAATCCAGGTTATTAAGATAATAATTACGCCTCAACTTCGGCGTTTAAATTGGTTGATGGCAAATGATCAGGGCCCTTCGTAAAAAGAAGGGCTTTCCTGTTAGTAAAAATTGCTTGAATCTTCCATCTGCGGGTAGTCCTTGACAAGCTCTGCAGATTTACTGGGTAGGACAAATTGTCTGATTATTTCAGGCATCTGTAACCCAGGCGATATTTGTGTAGTCAAAGAATCAATCAAAATACTAAACATGAAGTTTCTGCCATTTTTTATACTCATTCATTTTTTTGCCGCTGCACAGGCCGTGCACCCTAATGCGGGCAGCTCTTTGCCGGCAAGAGAAAAAGAGATTGATGCGCTTTTAGAAATTGGAACCACAACCAAACTCCCGGTGCAACGATTGCTATTGTAAAGGATGGGCAGATGGTTTTCTCAAAGGGAAATGCAGCTTGCCAGTAAGTCAATTAAAATCAAACACCTGCTCAATCATACCAGTGGCTTAAGAGAATGGATTTACCTTATGGGGCTTTCCGGATGGGGCTTGAATGACCTTTTCAACCAGGAAGAAATCCTAAGGGTGCTGAGTCAGCAAAAAGAATTAAACTTTGATTCAGGCAGCCAATTCATGTATATAAATTCCGGATACACCCTACTTGGAGAAATCGTGTCCAGGGTCTCTGGCCAAAGTTTTTCTGAATTTACAACGCAATATATTTTCAGGCCCTTACGCATGGCGCATACAAAGGTTTTGGCTGATCACGAAGAAATCATTAAGCACAGAGCCTATTCTTATTCTTTCGAAGTGGAAACAGCTACAAGAAAAAAACACCAAACATCGCCAATGTTATCGGCTCTACTGGTGTACTAAGTACTGCAGAAGACTTAAGTAAATGGGTGGCCAACTTAGAGGAACCTACAGTTGGTGATCGGGAAATGATTCAAAAAATGAATACTAAGGGTATTCTTGTTAAAGGCGACAAGACCTCTTATGGCATGGGTCAATTTATGGGATCGTATAAAGGACATCGGACAATTGAGCATGGTGGATCAGACGCCGGCTTTCGGACACATCTATTACGTTTTCCGGATCTGCGCCTTTCTGTTATTGTCTTGGGTAACGTTGCTTCACTAAATGCAAGCGAGCTTGCCTATAAAATAGCTAATATTTACCTGGGTGCGGAAAAACCAAAACGTACCAAGGGGGGTGTTGTTACAAAGAATTCAGAAGAGAAATTTGCGAAGATCGATTTAGAGATATTGAAAAAATATGAAGGTAAATTTGAGTTGCAGCCAGGAGATTATGGACTTTAAAGTGCAGGGTGATAACCTGAAAGTAAACTTGACCGGGCAGGGTAAATTCACATTACTGGCTATTTCCCAGAGCTCCTTTACGATTCCTGGGCCTGGTGCAAACATAAAGTTCAAAGATGGCGAAGGGGAAGTCAATGAGTTGGACTTCCAGATAAATGAAAGACAAATGCATGGTGAACGGATAAAAAATATACCCCTTACAAAAGAAAACACAATCGACTAAACTGGTAATTTCAAAAGCGATGAATTAGGAGTGACCTTTGCACTGGCTTTTAAAGATGGCAAGTTAATGGCATCTAACAATCGGACAAACGACATCGAATTAACACTTATTGAGCCGGATGTCTTCTCGGGGGATATATGGTTTATGGGTCGTTTACTGTGAATCTTTTTTCTTCTTCGAATCGATAGTACCCAGGATTATGTCTTTGCGATCTTTTTTAATTTCATGCATTTCCTGCGCTTCATCTATAGAGTGTGATTGTTGCAAATTCTCCTCCTTTTTGGTGATTTCACCCAGGTGCACGTAATATTTCTGAATGATTTTCAGATCATCCTCCGGGATATTTTCAATGTTAACCAACCGGTTGCTGGCAAGTTCGTGAGCAGCTACAAGTTCATTTAGTTTTAGCTGAATGGCGAGGGAATCTTTGTTTTGTGCTTTTTGAATAATAAATACCATAAGGAAAGTAATAATGGTAGTACCAGTATTAATGACCAATTGCCATGTTTCGGAAAAATGAAAAAACGGGCCGCTGACGCCCCAGCAAATGACAACAAAAAGTGCTAAAAAGAATGCTGCAGTGCTGCCCGTTAACCGGGTTACGTGACTTGCAAATTGATCAAAAAAATGATGATCGTTTCGATTAGATGAAAGCTTTTTCATACAATGACATTAAGTTGATTTGAGCCGAAGTGTCCACAAGAGGATAGTGATATAGTTCTTAAATTATTATTTTACGACTTGCCTCTCGTGCCTTTCCTTAAAAGTGAAAATCTACAACCACTGGATTTTTCGGCATCTCGAAGGCAGTTTTTGTTCTTTATCCATCTTTAGTAAAACTATGTTTTTAACTTTATATCACTGTAATTAATCGGTAATGTGAAAGAAAAATCAGATCCTATTTCAAGTTTGCTTTGTACCCTGATTGTACCACCACATCGCCTTATAATTTGAGCAGATATGGATAGGCCAAGTCCCATGCGCGGGAAAGAGTCCATGTTTTGTTGTAACTCTAAAAAAATGGATTTTGTGAATATGTCAATTATCGGTTGGTTTGTGGGTAGTAACCATCAGCAATTTTCGCCTACAACTTTGAGATATGTTTAAAAATTACTTTACTGTTGCTGTGAGATATCTTATGCGGCATAAATTGATTTCTTTCATCAATGTTTTTGGATTAAGTATTGGTATTACATTTTGCCTGATCATTGGAATATATATATCTACAAAAAAAGCTGTCAATTCACAAATCCGGAATATTGACCGGCAATATGTGTTAAAAAGTAATTGGAAGGATGACAATACTGCACCTGCAACCACAACGGTAGGTCCGCTGGCAAAAAAACTAAAAGAATTATATCCAACTCTTATTGAGAACTATTACCGGTTTGATCCAATCAACGCTATTGTGTCATCCGGAGCCAGGCAATTCAGGGAAGATATTGCAATAGCTGATACCACGCTGGTATCTATTTATGGATTTCAACTTGTTGCCGGCAACAAGGCGGCTTTATTCAGAGATAACAGGTCGGCAGTGGTCACTGAATCCTTTGCAAAAAAGTTATTTGGGAGATCCGATGTGCTGGATAAAATACTGACTATTCATACGCAGAAAGGAACAAAAGAAGATTTTGCTATTACGGCTGTTTTGCAGGATATGCCGTTTAATTCTGTCATGAACTATAACCAGGGTCATCAATACGAGGTATTTGTTCCCATGGAGAGCGATACGCTATTCCGGTTACAGCACTATGGAGACAACTGGAGTATAGTCTTCGTTACAGGCATGGTTGAATTGAAACCTGGTGTTGATCCTGCTTATGTAACAGCACTTTTGCCTCAGGTACTGAAATCAAATGCCGCTCCCTGGATTAGCTCCGGCTTAAGCGCAGAATTAAGTGCAATGAAAGATTACCACCTGGAAGAGAATAATGGCACCGTTAGAAAGATGATGGATGCACTTACACTTGTGGGGTTATTGATATTATTAATGGCTGTGATTAATTTTATCAATATTAGTATAGGCGTTTCTGCCTGGAGAATAAAAGAGATTGGTTTAAGGAAAGTATTTGGCGGTAATAGAAGGCAGCTTGCCATCCAGCACGTATTCGAGGCGCTGGTTCTTAGCTTTCTTGCTGCTACCCTGGCTGTTTTATTTTATGAAGTGGCACGTCCGGCTTTTAATAAATTGTTGGTGACAACACTCACTCCACTGTATGATTTTAATACTACCACCATATTTACAGGATTGCTGTTTGTTGCCCTGATAGGAATTATTGCAGGCATTTATCCTTCCTTTGTTCTGAGTGCTGTTAATGTGACAACAGCAGTTAAAGGTAAAGCTGGTTCAGTGCAAGGAGGGATTACGATGAGAAAAGGACTTCTGATCATGCAGTTTTCTCTGGCAGTAGCCGTTTTCATTAGCAGCCTTGTTGTGTCAGGACAGGTTTCATATTTATTCACCATGGATCTGGGATATAAGAAGGATCAGGTATTGATTATCTCATCTGTCCCACATAAATGGGATTCGGCAGGTATAATGCAAATGGAATCTATCCGGGATCAACTTGCTACCGTGAATGGCACTACGGCGGTTTCATTGTCGTCTAATATTCCTGATGGCAGGCCGGATGGATCCGGAGGACTCTCACCAGGTGGAAAAGGCGGTAAAAAACTAATCTGCCCGATAATCATCGCAGACCGCAATTTTGCAAAAGTGTATGGAATTCCAATGAAAGAGGGTGTATTCTTTAGCCAGGAAAGCTACATGCCGGGGCAAATTGTTTTAAATGAATCTGCTTTGAAAGCACTTGGTTGGGAAACTGGTACGGGCAAACGTGCCGGCAGGCTGATTGGCAAAGAATTGACCGTAGCCGGTGTTGTCAGGGACTTTCATATTGCGTCATTGCACGAAAACATTGAGCCTCTTGCCATCATGAATATAAGGGACATGCAGGCTTATGATTATCTTTCCCTGAAGCTTGCAACGACAGATATCCACAAGACGGTCTCCAGGGTTGAAGCCAAATGGAAGGAACTGTTTCCCGGCACTCCGTTCGAGTATTTTTTTATGGATGAAAAATTCCAGGCAATATATAAAGCCGATCTCCAGCTAAAAACAGCTTCTTCAATAGCCACGGCCCTTACTCTTATTATCGTATTACTTGGCATTGTTGGTGTAATCACATTTACTCTTACGAAACGGACAAGGGAGATTGCAACACGTAAGGTACTGGGCGCTTCCGCCGGAAGAATCATTGGACTTTTTCTTAAGGAATATGCGGTTTTGATTTTTGTTTCCAATCTGATCGCCTGGCCTCTGGCATATTTCGCAACCACGAGATGGCTGGAAAACTATGCTTACAGGATACAACTTACCATTGTGCCATTCCTGACTGTCGCGATTTTTATTTTTTTAACCATTGCAGCTGCGATAACAATAATATGTTTTAAAACAGCCTCTTCAAGACCTGCGCAAAGTTTAAGGAGTGAATAACCCCCCCCCGAGTTACATAATCCAGGTTGCTGAGAGTCTAGACAGCTTTATCGAAAATCTTGAACAAAGGTGAGGAGAGGGGAGGAAGCAGGTATAAACATACCAAACAAGCGATTTTCCTTAAATTGATTGCCATTAAAATAAGCCCAGATGAAATATGTGCTATTGTCTTTCTTACTGTTAACCTGCGTGATGATTGTATGGGGGCAGACCAAAGGTCCCGTTGAAAATGTTTTGATAAGCTCCGAAAAGAAGAAAACCGGCGTTAGCGCCAGTGAAAAGGGGCAATTAAAGGTAAATATATCTCCAACGGATCTGCATAAACTTAAAGACAGGGGATGGGTTCGTTATAGCGACTTCGGGGCCAGGGGAGATGGAAAAACCGATGATATAGACGCCATCGCTGCGGCTCATGCAGTCGCCAATCAGTACGGGCTTTCAGTGAAAGCCGACGAAGGCGCCAGTTACTATATCGGGGGAAAGGAGCGCACAGCCATCATCCGTACCGACACCGATTTCGGCAAGGCCGCTTTCATCATTGACGATACCGAAGTGCAAAATCGAAATGCATCTGTGTTCACGGTTAGTTCCGGACTGCAACCAATTAAACTTGAAACGATTTCTTCATTAAAGAGGAACCAGCAGAAAATCGACCAGTCTCTGCCCGGTGCCTGCCTGATCACCGTCACCAATGCTAATGTTAAACGTTATATACGTTTTGGGCTCAACCAAAACAACGGATCTCCGCAGACAGATATTTTTGTAGCTGATAAATACGGCAATTTGGATATGAACGCCCCGATTATCTGGGACTTCGATCAGGTCACGGATATCACTGCTATTCCCATCGATGAAAAAAAGCTGACTATTACCGGGGGGCGTTTTACAACCCTTGCCAACAAAGCTGAATCAAAGTATACTTATTATAACCGGAATATTTCTATCAGGCGTTCCCATGTTATTGTGCAGGGGCTTGAACATCGCGTTATTGGTGAAGGAGAGCATGGAGCGCCCTATGGCGGCTTCATCAATATTGGCGATTGCGCTTATGTAACTGTTAAGAATACCGTCCTCACCGGGCACAAAACATATGTTACTATTGGCGCAGCAGGGAAGCCTGTTTCAATGGGCACTTACGATATTTCGGTCAACCGTGCCCTGAATATATCATTCGTGAACTGCAGCCAGACAAATGATATCAACGACAAAACATACTGGGGAATCCTGGGGTCTAACTACTGCAAAAATCTGCTTTATGATTCATGCACGTTTTCCCGTTTCGATGCCCATATGGGTGTTGCCAATGCCACCATCCGCAACTCCACCCTGGGGCACATGGGTATTAATGCCATTGGCAGCGGCGTGCTGACCGTGGAGAATTCGACCATCAACGGCAACAACCTGATCAATTTGCGCAGCGATTATGGCAGTACCTGGCAGGGAGATGTCTTTATCCGTAACTGCGTTTTCGTGCCCGCCGGCGGCAAGCCCATAAGTGCCAGCCTGATCGGTGGTGCTAATTCCGGCCAGCATGATTTCGGCTACATTTGTTATATGCCTGAACGGATCACTATCGAAAACCTTCGTATCAACGATTCCAATCATCCGGAGTCTTACCAGGGTCCCGCCATTTTTTCAAATTTCAATCCAGCAATGACCGATGCTTCCTACAAGGAAACCTTTCCCTTTATTAGAACCAGGGAAGTCATTCTACGGAATATAACCATTGCAAGCGGAAAGAAACTGAGCCTGAGCAGCAATCCCTTTCTGTTTAAGGACGTAAAGGTAGTTACCGATTAACGCTGCCCGCGCAGGAAACCCATCAATATATTTATTCGGTTCTTAAACTTTTGACAGGATTGATCAGTGCTGCTAATATTGCCTGGTAACTGATAGTGGCTAACGCAATCAATATCGCAAGAACGCCTGCCAGTACAAAAATACCCCACGATAAGTTAACCCGATATTCATAGTCCTGCAACCAATTATTCACGATAAACCATGCAATTGGAGATGCGATCGTTATAGCAAAAAATACAAGAATCAAAAATTCTTTTGAAAGTAACCCAAATAGTGACCCTGCACTTGCACCAAGTACCTTTCTTATACCAAATTCTCGTGTGCGCTGTTGCGCGGTGAATAATACCAGTCCAAAAAGTCCAAGACCAGAAATAAAAATAGCAAGAAAGGCAAAGTAATTTGAAAGTTGTTGAACTATTAGTTCGCTACTATAAAGCTTTTGGTATTCTTCGTCTGAAAATTTATAGGTGAAAGGAAATTTGGGATTAAGGTCATGCAACAAGGTTTTAAGGCTTGCCAAAGCTTCTTTTGTTTTACCGGGCTCAGTCCTTACCAGTACTGTGCCGGAGTTGTCGTTTTCACCTATGCGAAGTATTAAGGGGTTAATGCTTGTATGCAGTGAATTAAAATGGAAATCTTTAACAACACCAATGATAACTCCTTTCTGTTGCCACAATGTTAATGGTTTTCCCAAAGGGTCCTTATACCCAATAATTTTGAGGGCGGTTTCATTAATAACATATCCAACGGAATCCGTCGGAAAGTATTTAGAGAAGTCGCGTCCTTTTGCCATTTCAGTATGCATCGTCTTTGTGAAATCATAGCCGACGGCCACATGAGTAAAATCGATGTTCGAAGTTGGATTTTTCCCTTCCCAATCAATTCCGGTAGTCCCATTGTTAATGCGGGTTGGGTTTTGGCTCATGCGTGTTATTTCTTTTATACCAGGCATATTCAAAGCCTGATTTTTGAACAGAGCGTACCTGGAAGCAAGATCTCCCTCCAGTGGAATATACAGAAGGTTTTCGCGGTTGTATCCGAGGTTTATGGATTGCGTATAGTCTACTTGTTTATCTATTACAATTGTTCCAATGATCAGGATGATTGAAAGTACAAACTGAAACATAACAAGCCCTTTGCGAAACCACAAAGCGCCTCGGGTAAATTTTAATGATCCTTTCAGGACACGCACAGGATTAAATCCTGACATGTACAATGCGGGATAGCTTCCGGAAACAAAACCGGTAACCATTATCAGGCCTCCAATGCTCAACCAGAAATAGGGCAGCTTCAAAGGAATTTCAATTTGTTTTTGTGTAAGCTGATTGAACTGCGGTAATACCAGTGTAATTATTGCTAAAGATAAAACTACAGCAAGCGTTACTACAAATAAAGCTTCTCCGATGAATTGTTTAATAAGAGATGAGCGTAACGCGCCAACCACTTTTCTTAAACCAATTTCTTTTGCCCGCTTTAACGAACGGGCAGTGGTGAGATTCATAAAGTTTATGCATGCAATAAACAAAATAAAAACCGCGACAACGCTGAATATTTGTACGTATTGAATTCTGCCGCCTGATAATTTACCATTCTTAAAACCTGAATACAGATAACTATCTTCATACCGTTGTATTCCGAGCCTGATATAATTGGTTTTCGTCTGATCCTTATTGTATTTATCGAGAAAGCGTTCGATCTTAGTTTCAAAAGATTTCGGATCTGTTCCCTGTCGCAGCATGATACATGTAAGTGGTCCGTTGTTTGTCCAATTTTTAGCCCAATCATTATATTCTAAAAATGTCTGCCAGTTAATCAAATAGTCAAATTTTACAGAACTGTTCACCGGGACATTATCAAACACAGCAGTCACCTGTAAATCTTTTTTATTTTCATAGCGTATTGTCTTCCCGATAGCTTCTTTGGCAGAGCCAAAAAAATTTTCTGCCATTTTTCTTGAGATAGAAATATCTAATGGCGACTGCAATGCTGTTGTTGCCTTGCCTTCAATCAAATGATAAGAAAACATTTTGAAAAAATCCGGCCCTGCGAAATTTCCGTTTTCTTTAAGAATTTTATTATTGGCTTCAAATGTGCTTAGTGTATTCCACGCATAATTGGTTGCATACTGCACTTCCGGCAATATTCTTTTCATTTCACTTGCCATCAGGCCTTGTGTTGCAAAGCCTGCTTCTATCACGCCATCATTATGCCGGCGTTCAAACACACTGTATAACTGTAAACTGTTTCTGTGGAAAGAATCTTTCTCAGATTCATCATGTACCCATAAAATAATTAGCAGTCCGCAGGCTAGTCCCAATCCAAGACCAAGAATGTTAATCAGAGAAGACGTTTTGTAGTTCCAAAGATTTCTGAAAGCAGTTTTAAAATAATTTTTGAACATAAGCAATCGATTTTGTGGTCATAAAATCCACCGTTACTTAACAAACGTCACTAAATAAATGCCATTTCATTATCCCGCTGGGAGCCAATGCTTTGGCTATTTTTAACAGCAAGAAGTGTGCGATTTCGTTACAACCTATTGTTCATTTATATGATTTGAATTGGGGCCAGGGATTGGGTATTGTAATGCAAATTGTAAAAACCATTAAGTAAATTGTTTGACAGAATGAAAAGGAGGTTGAGAGGCCCGAAAAATCAGATAGTGGCTCATTGTCTATCCCCGTGTCCAGGTCAAAATTGCAGGAAATAAGACGGAAGTTGATCTAGCAATTTTGAGTGGTTTATTGATTCGAATATAATTTGATATTTTTAGCAAAGGAAATTCATAAAATGAAATTATCAAGATTGTTTCGATTCAAATGCTATTTAATTTTCTTTTTTTCATCATTAAGTTCAGGCATCTATTGTCAACAGGCGAAAGACACATCGCTGCTCTTATACTATAGAACCGGGTCATTTGATCTGGACTCCGCACAAATAAAATCCATTCTTCATTTTGTTTCATCTGTAAAAAGTATCAGGGAAATTGTTGGATACACTGATACAATCGGATCCTTCTCAAATAACCGAAATTTATCACGGTTACGAGCTTCACGGGTTTATCAATTGGTTTCGTCCCGCGCAACAGTTGATACTACTTATCGATACCTGGGCGAAGAATTTTCGCAGGAATCCGATTTGAGCTTAAACCGAAAAGTGGAAATCGTTGGCTACATACTGCCAATGAACAAGGAAGAAAGTATAAGAATCCGTCTGGAAAAAGATGATCCATTTGGGAAAAGTACAAGGACTCGCGTCGAAAAAATTGATTCATTTGAAATCAGGAATATCAATTTCATGCCCGACAGGCCAATAATTACTCCGGAATCAATCAACTCCATTCCTCAACTCATCCAGAAAATCAATAGTTACAAAGATGCGCACTTCGATATCATTGGGCATGTTAACTATCAAAGTAAAAGAGACTATGGGTTCTTACAAGAATTATATAAGCTTTCGGAAGCCAGAGCCAAAGTAATTTATGATATATTGGCTGAAAATGGCATTTCGGATAGCTTCTTGAAATTTCGGGGAGTAGGCAACTCACAGCCATTAATAAGAGCGCCGAAAAATGACCAGGAAAAAATGAAAAATATGCGTGTCCAAATTATCGTTTATAAAATTGTAAGCGAATAATGAAACATGCGTTTATCCTTGTGGGTGAGTCTGGAGTATGGATTTACTGAGTTGCGCCTCCGTTTACCAATAAGTGCTGTCCGTTTACAAAAGAGGACAGATCGCTCGCAAAGAACTCTGCGATGTTGGCTACATCTTCCACTTCAGCTAACCTACCCATCGGACAACTATCGATCAGAGATTTTCGTAGTTCGGGATAACTTCCTGCTTCAGCAAAGATACCGGAATGATCTACTGCAAAGGGGATGATCGTATTAACGGTTACACCACGGTGTCCGATTTCTTTTGAAAGCACATCTACCAGGTAACGTGGTGTTGTTTTACTGCCACCATAAACGGCCATTCCCTGCACTGGGTACGCAGTAGTACTGGAAGCAATATAGATTATTCGCCCATTGTCCTGTACCCGTTTTGCTGCCTGTTGCATAGTGAAGTAAGCACCCTTTGTATTGATAGAGAATAAACGGTCGAACTGTTCCTCGGTAAATTCGGTTACGGGCGTTTCCACCATCTCAATACCGGCATTTGCTACCACTATGTCTATTTTGCTGAAAGCAAGTTCCGCCTGGTTAAATAGTTTTTCTATTTCAGAAACCTTGCTTACGTCTGCCTGCACCGCAATCACTTTAGCACCCATTGCCTTAATGTTGGATACCACTTCATCGGCCGAAGCTTTGTCCCTGGAATAGTTTATGATAATGTTTGCTCCGAGAGCAGCATATCTTTCTGCAATGGCTTTTCCCAACCCTCTTGCTGAGCCTGTGATCAAAGCTGTTTTGTTTTGTAATGTGTTCATGATTAAATTTTATTGTACCAATAACTCCAGAATAGGAGCATGGCTGTTAAAAATGTTTTTATGTTAATTTAATCAGAGGTTAAGCCATACCACCGTTAACACCAATGTTCTGTGCATTGATCCATTTAGCAGCATCGCTGGCAAGAAATACGATTACTTCAGCAATATCATCAGGTTCACCAATTCTTCCGAATGGGTTCATGGATGCAAGACGGTCAATTACTTCCTGTGGTTTGCCTTTCATGAAGAGTTCTGTATTGGTTGGTCCCGGCGAAACGGAGTTTACATTAATTCCTCTTCCTATCTCTTTGGAGAATACACGGGTCAGTTGCTCTACGGCTGACTTTGTCGCAACGTAAGTGCCATAAGAAGGCAGCATCAACCTGTTTACTGAGGTTGATAAGTTAATGATACTCCCATTGTCTGCAAGCCTGCCAGTAGATTCACGAAGGGTATTGAATACACCCCTTACATTAATGTCGAACTGGCGGGTGAAATCATCATCGGTAGTATCTTTGATTAATTTCGTAATCATAACACCCGCATTGTTTACCAGTACATCTATTTTGCCATATTGTGCAATAGCCTGATCAAACAGGGCTTTTACCTGCACGGGTTTGCTGACATCGGCCTGTATGGAAATGGCTTCACCACCATTTTCGACAATCGTGTTTACCACAATTTCAGCTTCAGTCTTACTACCTGCATAGTTAACGATCAATTTAGCTCCATTCTGGGCTAAACGTTTAGCCATAGCTGCACCTATCCCTTTGGATGCTCCTGTAACAAGGATTACTTTTTCTGATAAATTTTTCATGTTGTCTATCATTTAAATTTGATAGATCAAATGTACAATCGGGAATTGCGTTACCCGTTGCGCGATTTACAGCATTCGTTGCAAAATTCACAGAACGGTTCAAAAAAAACTATTTAATGAGGAAGTTGCTCTTTTCTATATTGGACAGGAGATGTGCCGGTATTTTTCTTAAAGTAGTTGCTAAAATGAGCTGTTTCGGAAAAACCAAGTTTATAAGTGATTTCTTTAATGGAGATTCCGGTATTCTGCAACAATGATTTTGCTTCGGCAATTGTTTTGTCAGTTATCCATGTTGCAATAGGCTTGCCGGTTTTACTTTTGATCACGTTACTCAGATAGTTGGCGTTAAGGTGTTGGGCTTCGGCATAGTCCTGTACCCTGAAAATCGTTTCTACTTTACCGGAACTGAAATCCCGGTAATGTTTTTCTAATATCTGTTTGAACATCTTTACGATCTGGGAGCTTCTATTGCCTTCATAAATAGGATCGTAGTCTTTCCAGAAATATTCTTTTATACGATAAAGCAGGATAGCCAGCAGATGGCTAATTATTTTGTGCCGGTCGATTGATCGTTTTAAAAATTCGTGGTGGATATCCTGAAACAATTTATCTGCCATTGTATAAAAAGCACCATTTACCACTTTGGGGCTGATCGTTTCTGTTAAAAGAAATGGGAATTCTTCAAAAACATCTTTGCCGACATATTTCTTTAGGAAAGCTTCATCGAATGTAATGAGATAAATGTCCTCAATTTTTTTCCAGCTAAATGTCCTGTAGTTACTTGGATTGGTAAAATATATGGACCGCGGTGATACTTCAAAACTTAAATCATCAATGGTATAATTTCCACTGCCATCCCTTACAAATAGAAATGAGAAATAGTCCGGACGAAAAGATGGAGATTCATAGGGCAATTCAAAGCCTGTATCTTTCAGATTGTGAACGGTAAAGCCTTCCAGTGTCTGGATCAAATCCACAGGCAACCCTAAATACTTATAGAGCTCATATAGTGATCTGGCCTCATGATTGCTTTCCTGCACGGTTTCTATTTTTAACTATGCTAAAAATACGCAATTTGAAAAACTTAAGGATGTCTTACTTTCTTTATATGATTACAGATTATGGAACCTATTTGCAACCATGCTGTTTTTATATATTCCCCGATATTACCGGATTATGTAAAATTGTATGCTATTTTTACACCACGAAAAAATTTATCACCATATCGCTATTGGCACTTTACCTGTTTTGCGCGACAGAAGCATGCCAGCTGCTAAAATTGCCTGTTCTTATCAGCCATTTTCTGGAGCATCAAAAAATTAACAAATCGATCTCATTCGTTGAATACCTTGATCTCCATTATGATAATAACCCCGACACTCAGGAGCATCAGGAAGGCCTTCCTTTTAAATCTGTTGATATTTGTTGTATAGCAGGCCACAGCACTTTGCCATTCATTGAATTGGAAATTGACCTGCCCTGTTATAATTATTTAGTCAAAGAATTCCCCCAATACAGACATCTTGGTTATCAACTTCTTAAAAGCCAGGACATATTTCAACCTCCGCGAACAGCCTGAGTTATACTGAACAAATTATTTTCATGAACCTGTTGAATAATTCAACCGGGTAATCTCTGCAATCATTTTCGCGGAGGATAATTCCTTATGGAATATTCTTCCAGACGATAATCATCATCATCGGTGTAATCATCAGTGATGCCGGTGATATTTCTAAATATTCATGCATGCTTAATAAAATAATTTCTTTTTCAATAAGGAACAAACTGGTTATTGCTATTCTCACACTCGTGCTGATTATATGGGGTATTTATTCATTGAACCGGCTGCCTATTGATGCTGTACCAGATATCACCAATAACCAGGTGCAGGTAATAACAGTTGCGTCTTCGCAGTCTGCTCTCGATATCGAAAGACTGGTCACCTTCCCGGTGGAACAGACTATGGCCACAATACCGGGTATCGAAGAGATCCGGAGTTTTTCCAGGTTTGGACTAAGTGTCGTCACAATTGTTTTTAAAGATAATGTTGATGTTTATTGGGCAAGACAACAGGTAAATGAACGGCTTACAGAAGCCGTTAGCCACATACCTTCCGGGGTCGGAGTTCCATCCCTGGCACCTGTGACAACTGGCCTCGGGGAAATCTATCAATACATTTTAAGACCCAAAAAAGGGTTTGAAAAGAAATATACAGCAACAGATCTGCGTACCATGCAGGACTGGATCGTAAGAAGACAATTGCTTGGAGTACCGGGGGTAGCAGATGTTGCCAGCTTTGGAGGATTTCTGAAACAATACGAGATCTCAATTGATCCTGATCGTCTCCGCAGTTATAATTTAAGCATCCCGGATCTGTTTTCTGCACTACAAAAAAACAACCAGAACACGGGTGGTGCATATATCGACAAAAAACCCAATGCCTGGTTTATCAGGAGTGAAGGCCTGATAGGTTCGCTATCTGATATCGAAAACATCGTTATCGAAAACACCGATGCCGGAATACCTGTGTTGATCCGGAATGTGGCCACAGTAGGGTTTGGTTCTGCAACGAGGTATGGAGCAATGACCTACAATGACCAGGGCGAAGTGACAGGAGCAATAACATTGATGCTGAAAGGTGAAAATTCAAGCGCAGTAGTAAACCGGGTGAAGGAACGGATGATCCAGATACAAAAATCCCTGCCCGAAGGAGTTGAGATTGATGCGTTTCTTGATCGAAGTGAATTGGTTGACCGTGCAATTGGTACAGTTAAAACAAACCTGATCGAAGGAGCATTGATTGTGATTTTTGTCCTTGTACTTTTTCTCGGCAATCTCAGGGCCGGTCTCATAGTGGCTACAGTTATTCCGTTGTCGATGTTATTTGCCGTTTCACTCATGCATGTTTTTGGTGTTAGCGGAAATCTCATGAGCCTGGGTGCTATTGACTTTGGACTCATTATAGATGGAGCGGTCATTATCGTTGAAGCAACAATGCATCATCTTGGAATACGCAAAACAGACAAGATACTTACACAGGCAGAGATGGATATAGAAGTGTTTGAATCTGCCTCCAAAATACGGAACTCGGCTGCCTTTGGTGAAATCATCATTCTCATTGTATACCTGCCAATTTTATCTCTGGTTGGAGTAGATGGAAAAATGTTTAAACCCATGGCACAAACGGTGGTGTTTGCAATTGCCGGTGCCTTCATTTTGTCACTTACTTATGTACCGATGATCAGTGCTGTATTCCTGGGTAAAAAGCCAACTCGTAAAAGAAATTTCAGTGACAGGATGATGGTTTTTTTTCACCGGCTTTATACGCCGGTAATTACCAGGGCAATCAGGGCCAGGTTGTTTATCGTGATGGGTGCGGTTTCATTATTCGCAATCAGCGTGTTTTTGTTTATCCGTATGGGAGGTGAATTTTTGCCAACACTGGAGGAAGGTGACTTCGCTGTTGAAACGAGGGTACTCACGGGAAGCAGTATGTCTCAAACAGTGGATGCAGTACAAAAAGCAGCTGCCATCTTATTGCGTGAATTCCCCGATGAAGTAGTAGAAGTTGTAGGAAAAATAGGTTCATCAGAAATACCCACCGATCCGATGCCCATTGAAGCAGCTGATATGATGGTGATCCTGAAACCTAAAAAAGATTGGAAGCTCGCCGGTGAAAGGGATAAACTGGCGGAACTGATGAGTGCAAAACTGGAGGCCGTTCCCGGGGTTACATTCGGATTTCAGCAACCAATACAAATGCGATTTAATGAACTGATGACCGGTGTGCGCCAGGATGTAGCAGTGAAAATTTTTGGAGAGGACCTGGAAACGCTATCCCAGCTTTCTGCACAGGTAGCCAAAATCGCCGGATCAATCAAAGGTGTGGTGGATATATATAAAGAAGAAATAACCGGGTTGCCACAGATAGTTATAGCCGTCAACAGGGAATCTATCGCAAAATATGGTTTAAGTGTTGAAACCATTAATCAAACAATTAACACTGCCTTTGCTGGTCAGTCTGCCGGTTTGGTTTTCGAGGGAGAAAAACGTTTTGACCTGGTGATTCGTCTCAACCAAAAAAGCAGGGAGCAGTTGGATGACGTGCGAAATTTATTTATAACTACACCTGGTGGTAACCAGGTCCCATTGCAACAATTGGCAGATATCGAATTTAAAGTTGGCCCGAATCAAATCCAAAGAGAGGATGCTAAAAGAAGGGTTTTTGTAGGATTCAATGTCAGGGGCCGGGACGTGGCTGGAATAGTTAAAGAGTTAAAACAAAAAATGGCATCGGGCATCAAAATGCCAACAGGATATTATGCAGTCTACGGTGGACAATTTGAAAATTTACAAAAGGCCAATGCCCGCCTGGGCATTGCAATTCCAGCCGCTTTATTCCTGATTTTTATTTTGTTGTTCTTCACCTTTAATTCATTCAAACATGCCTTACTGATTTTTACCGCTATACCCATGGCTGCCATTGGAGGTGTCTTTGCACTATTGCTGAGAGACATGCCTTTCAGCATTTCTGCAGGTGTAGGCTTCATCGCGTTGTTTGGGGTTGCTGTCCTTAATGGAATCGTGCTGATCGCCGAATTTAGCCGTCTTAAAAATGAAGGTATGACAGACTATAATAAAATTATACTGGAAGGAACCAATATAAGACTCAGGCCGGTGCTGATGACCGCAGCTGTTGCTTCGCTTGGATTTTTGCCGATGGCATTGGCAACCAGCGCCGGAGCAGAGGTACAAAAGCCACTGGCTACGGTAGTAATTGGCGGACTGTTAACCTCAACCATACTTACTTTAATAGTGCTACCATGTCTTTACATCTATTTTGAAAGAATAAAACCTAAGAAATTGAATATAAATAAAGCCATACTGGTGCTTATCCTAATAGGAATTGCAGCAATTCCACAGGCCCAGGTTACAAGGTCATATAGTGAACAGGAAATTATATCGCAGGCTATTATAAATAATAAATCTATCCAGGCGGTTGATCTCGAAAGACAATATCAATCTGCTTTGAAGTTATCTGCAGGTAATTTTGGGAAAACGGAGTTTGATGTAATGGTTGGCCAGTACAATAGTTACAAATGGGAAGATAATAATATATCGGTAACTCAAAATATTCCGAATCCACGCAATTTTTCTGCGCAGCGTGCACTTAGTGATGCTATTATAAAATCGGTTGAAGTAAAAAAAGAACTAACGATAAATGAACTGACCTATAATGTGCAACGAACATTTTATCAACTACAATTCTTGCAGGCCAGGCAACTACTTTTGAAACAGCAGGACAGCATATTTACTGAATTCCTGAAATCTGCAGATCTGAGGTTTAAGACTGGCGAAACGAATCTTCTTGAGAAGACAACCGCGGAAACCCAGTTAAACGAAGTAAGGAATTTAATAAATCAAAATAACTCTGCGGTTCGCTCTATTTCGTTTTTGCTTCAACAACTAACCGGCAATGCCAATCTGCATACCGTTGAAGCTGATACTTTAAAAGAAAAGCACCTGGGATTATTGGAAGATTCAATAGCAGTTGCTCAAAATCCCCAGCTAAGATATCTTGAACAACAGATAAATGTAATGCAGGAGGAAAAGGAAGTTATCTCTGCGCAGCGTTTGCCTGATTTTAAAATCGGGTATTTTAACCAGACCCTGATTGGAAATCCCCTGGACGCTTCGGCTATGAAACCGGCGACTGCGGGCAACCGTTTTATGGGATTTAATGCCGGCATCGCTTTATCCATATTTAACAAGCCTGTAAAAGCCAGGATAAAAGCTGCCGGGATCAACAAACAAATAGCTGAAACGCAGTTATCATATAACCGCAATATTATTGAGAGTCAATGGAGGCAGGCGATAGAAGAATACCGGTCAAATAAAAGTACGCTGGAATATTATAAGACATCGGCATTAAAAAATGCAGACCTTTTATTGTACCAATCAAAACGAGGTTACCAGCAGGGTGAAACAGGTTATGCTGAATACCTGCTTGCAGTCCGGAGCGCCTTACAAATAAGAGAAAATTACCTCCACAACATAAACCAGTTAAATCAATCAGTGCTGCGCCTGGAGTATCTCAATGGAAATACGACAAAGACCGCAAATAGTTTAACACCTTCAAATGCCACTACGCCTTCAAAGAATTAATATGAAAGAAATGAACATACTGAAACAATCAACCATTGCCATTTTTCTCTGGTTCTCTGTGATAAGTTGCGGAGATGATGAATTGCCTCAAACTGCCGCGACGGCAGAAGTGGATAAACATGAAGAAACAAATCGAGTTGGACTCACCGAATCGCAATATGAAACCGCAGGCATTATTTCCGGAGAGGTCGAACGCAAACAGATCAGTGGGACTTTTAAAGTAAATGGGGTGCTAGATGTTCCTCCTCAACAACAGGTTAGTATATCTGTGCCCATGGGTGGATTTTTAAAGAAAACTGATATGCTGGAAGGAAAAAAGGTTCGGACAGGAGAGCTGCTGGCTGTCATTGAAAATCCTGAATATATTCAAATGCAACAGGATTACCTGGAAGCGAAGAGCCGGTTGGAATATGCCAATGCAGATTATGAAAGGCAGTTGGAACTTTCAAAAGAAAATATAAATGCACTCAAGACAGTACAACAGGCTAAATCAAATTTCCAGACCTTAACTGCCAAGGTTAATTCCCTGAAAGAAAAAATCAAAGTTTCGGGATTAAATCTTTCGGCGGTTGACAAGGGAAATATTCAATCTTCAATCAGTTTATATTCTCCAATTAATGGATATGTCACCGAGGTGAATGCCAATATTGGAAAGTTTGTAAATGCATCTGATGTGATCTTTGAAATTGTAGATACGGAGCACTTACACGCTGAGCTTACTATTTTTGAAAAAGATGTGCCAAAGTTGAAAATAGGGCAAAAGGTTCGTTTCACACTCGCAAATGAAACAAAGGAAAGAACCGCGCAGGTTTATCTTATTGGTCGTGAAATAAGCGAAGACCGCACAGTTCGCATCCATTGTCACATTGATGTTGAAGATCAGCATTTGCTACCTGGTATGTATTTGTCTGCCATTGTTGAATCGGGACAAGTCCTGGTGCCGGCGCTCCCTAATCAGGCAATTGTTGACTTCCAGGGACAGAAATTTGTTTTTATTCAATCAATAGAAGAAATAAAATCCATGGATACAACGATGGGTAAAAATGAGAAAGAGGAAGGCCATGAAAAGGAATTGTATCATTTTACAATGGTTCCGGTCCAGGCTGGGAATTCTGATGGAGGTTATACAGAAGTTAAGTTTGATAAAAACATTGACTATTCAACAAAAAAAATTGTTATCAAAGGAGCTTATGACTTGTTGAGTAAGTTGAAAAATAGTGAAACAGAGGATCATCATTAACCTGAATTATTTCATTTTTATATAAAGCAAATTTAGGTCACAGGAATGTTGCAATAATGATATTAAAGATACTAAGACCAAACCCGTTTTAATGCTGCACGAAATGGACAAAACGGGAACGCTGACAAGGGGAGTTTTTAAAGTTCAAAAAGTTGTGATAGCTGGCGTGGATGAGAAAGAATTGGTCAGGTTAACCGCTGCCCTTGAAAAGAATTCCACTCATCCGATTGCAAAAGCGGTTACAGAATATGCCGGTGATATTTTAAAAGATATAAAAGTAGAAAATGTAGAGGAGATATCGGGCCACGGCCTAAAGGGTAAAATTGATGGGAAAGACATGCTTGCGGGAAATATAAAACTCCTGGAGAAATTCCATATCTCATATGATAATGAAATTGATAAAATTGTTGACACAATAGTTGTGGTAGCAATTGACCATAAATTCGCCGGGTATATAACTATAGCTGATGAAATTAAGGAAGATGCAGCCTCCGCTATTAAGGACCTCCATGAACTTAAAATAAAAACAGTGATGCTTTCCGGGGACAAACAATCGGTGGTTGACCAGGTAGCGAAAACCGTTGGCATAGATGAAGCATATGGTGATTTACTGCCGGAAGGAAAAGTTGATAAAGTGCAGCAGTTAAAAAATGAAGGCAGGCACATCGCACTGAATATCCCGAAATCCACGCGGTTGGAGAAGTTTTGCAAAAAAAAAAGCCTGGGCAACTTGTTGTTAACCCGCTTAATTTTACGGATTAGATATAAAACAACAGATGTTCGAATTCTATTGAGCAAAACCTGAACTTTAAATTATGAAAATTTTGATTATAGAAGACGAAGCGGAACTTGCCAAATCAATAGGAATTTACCTTTCGGACGAGAATTATCTTTGTGAGTTCGCCTCAACCTTTAAAGAAGCGATCGAAAAAATCGATTTATATGAATACGATTGCGTTTTATTGGATTTGATGTTACCGGGCGGAGATGGAATCAAAATCCTTGAGGAGATCAAAGTTCAAAAAAAACTCGATGGTGTAATTATTATTTCTGCTAAGAACTCACTGGAGGATAAGATAAAAGGATTGCAGATCGGTGCCGATGATTATCTGGCAAAACCATTTCATCTTTCTGAGCTTGCTGCCCGTATCTATTCTGTAATTCGCCGCAAACGTTTTGGAAATTCGAACATAATTGAGCAAAATGAATTGAAAATTGACTTACCAGGCAAGAAAGTTATGGTCAATGACCAGGACATTATGTTGACAAAAAAAGAATTTGATCTTTTGATTTATTTTGTAAGTAATAAGAACAAAGTAATCTCCAAAACAGCATTGGCAGAACACATATCTGGTGACTTAGCAGATATGTTCGACAATTACGACTTCGTTTATGCGCATATCAAAAATTTAAAGAAAAAGCTAAACGAGGCAGGATGTGCGCCATACCTTAAAACACTGTACGGAACCGGTTATAAATGGCAAATATGAAAAAGTTATTGAATCGTTCTCTAAAACAATTCATGACCTATGCCGGCATAGTTCTACTGATTAGTGTTCCGGCTTATTATATAATTATTTCGCGCTTGTGGCAATACGAACTCGATGAACACAATATCGTGCTTACCGATGCGGCGGGGAGAGAAGATACATTCCTGATTATCGGAGCGGTCACGCTACTTACGGTTGTTTTTTTTACCTTAATGTTGGGAGGATTTATACTTTTAAACAGACGAATTTCCAGGCGTCTCTGGCAACCATTTTACCAAAGCCTCGAAAAGATAAAAAACTTCCGGCTCGATCAGCAGCATCGGATCCATTTCGAAAAGCCAGATATTTTAGAGTTTTCGGAGTTAAATCAAAGCCTTGACAGGTTGATTACCGGAAACATAGATGTATTTAAACAACAAAAGGAATTTGCGGAAAACGCTTCGCATGAATTGCAAACTCCTCTCGCCGTCATTCAATCAAAACTTGAATTATTAATGCAGAGTACGACCATGAACGATAAACAATATGATATTATTGAGGATGCTTTTAAAGCACTGGCCAGGGTTTCACGGATTAATAAAAATCTTTTGCTGCTTACCAAAATCGAAGGCAGTCAATACCTGGATAAGGAAAAGGTAGACCTTTCACTGTTGGTTGTGAACACCGTTCCGTTATTTCTTCATTTCCGTGACGACAAACAGATTAATTTAATACAGGAAATTTCTCCTGTTGTATTTGTAGAAGGCAACAAAATCCTGATTGAGATAATGCTTAATAATTTAATCACAAATGCAATAAGATACGGTCCTGTAAACCAGCCTATTAAAATACAATTGACGGATCATATGCTTACTATCACCAATAATGGAACAAAAGGCCTGAACCCCGATAAATTATTTAAAAGGTTTGCGACTGGCGCCTCCGAATCGCCGGGCACCGGCCTGGGGCTGGCCATAGTCAAACAGATTTGCCAGCGTTATGGATGGATAATAAAGTATAGATTTCTGGATCAATCTCATATTTTTTCAGTTTGTTTCAACAGTTAATCAAAAGCATCCAAAACATACTATCGTACAAAACGCAAAGCAGCCAACTGATAAAAAGGTGTTTATCAGGAGAATGGACACCCGATTATTCAGATTTTCTTCGAAATCTTAAGATAATTATGCTGTAAATTCTGTAGATGAAAACACTGGTTTTGTTATTAAGTCTGGTATTAAACTTTAGTATCCCTGGGTTTTCGCAGTCTGGTAAGGTAACCCTGTCGGGTCTAATACAAAACAATCAGTCAAAATCTGCCATGCCATATGTGAACATTTTGCTCAAATCGGGCAAAAGTGATTCAACAGTTACAGGTACAATTACCGGTGAAGACGGGAGGTTTTCTCTTCCAGGAATCACTCCCGGTAATTATAGTTTGATAATTTCTTATGTTGGATTCCAGTCAAAAAACATAAATGTACTCGTTGGTCAATTGAATGACTTTCTTGACTTTGGTATTGTAATGTTGGTTCCGGATGAAAAGCTACTGGATTCCATTACGGTACTTGCCAGCCAGGATGGTATATCGGCAAAAATGGATAAAAAAACATTCACTGTAGCTGACAATATCAGCCAGGCAGGCGGTTCGGTATTGGAATCAATGAAAAATCTTCCTGGAGTAACTACGAGCCAGGATGGGAAGGTGCAATTGCGGGGCAGCGACAAAGTGATGATCCTGGTAGATGGTAAACAAACCGCTCTCACCGGTTACGGTGGGCAGAGCGGTCTTGACAATATTCCGGCATCTGCGATTGAAAAAATAGAGATAATAAACAATCCCTCCTCCAAATACGATGCAAATGGAAACGCAGGAATCATCAACATCATATATAAAAAAGAAAAGAAGGAAGGCTTTAATGGGAAAATAGGATTAGCAGCAGGGCTGGGAGCGCTTTGGATAAAAGAAGAAAATCTGCCGGGTATCAGGCCACAATATCAGGCCACGCCTAAAATAAATCCATCTATTTCGCTTAATTACCGAAAGAATAAAGTCAATCTTTTTCTGCAGGGAGATAATTTATATACCAGGACACTGAACAAAAATGAATTTGTAGATCGTTTTTATGATAATGGAGAGGTGGTGAAGCAACAAACCAAACGAAACCGCACCACCAACATCATAACTGCAAAAGCCGGAATGGATTTATTCATTAACAATAATAACACTTTTACTTTGTCCGGTCTTTTCAGTAGTGAGAAGATACTTGACAGGGGAGATGAACCTTTTTTTAACGCTGACCTTTCTGAAAGAAAACGACTCTGGCAGTTTCTCGAAGACGAGTTAAAAACTACGGTCACAGCAACTGCAGCATGGCAACACAAGTTCGCACAACCGGGGAGATTATTGAATGCCGGGTTTAATTACACTTTTCATCGGGAAGACGAAAAGTATTTTTTTACAAATATTTTACCAACATATACCGGTCTTGATTCCTTTAAATTAATCTCCGACGAACATGTTGCTGATTTTAATATCGATTATATTCAACCTTTGAAGTATGGTCGCTTTGAAACCGGCTTTAAGTTCAGGCGTAGATATATACCTGTTAATATGCAATTCAAACCTGGCTTAAATTCTCCGCTGGATACCAGTGCAGGTGGATGGGCAAATTATGGCGAAACTATCCCGGCGCTATATGGTAACTACGTCTTTGAAAATAATGATTTTGAAGTGGAGGCAGGACTAAGGTTGGAATATGTTCGTCTTGAATACGATGTCAACCCCGATCATGTCACCTATAAAAGTGATGGATATAATTATACACAGCCTTTTCCAAACCTGCGTGCAGCATGGAAAATAAATAGCAGCAACCGCATTTCGTTTTTCTACAATAGAAGAGTAGACCGTCCAAACGAAGTAGACATCAGGATCTTTCCGAAATATGATGATGCTGAAATAATCAAAGTTGGTAACCCGGCCCTTCGGCCGCAATTCACAAATACTTTCGAATTGGGGCATAAAACAAGCTGGAATGCCGGGTACCTGTTATCTTCTGTTTACCACAAGCGTATGGAAGCTACCATAGCAAGAATTGGAAGCATTGTGCAGGGCAGTAATTTGATATATAATATCTTTCAAAATGCAGGTAAGAGTTACAGTACCGGCATCGAATTGATATTTTCACAAAAGGCTACTGACTGGGCTACATTTAATCTGAATCTTAATGGGTATAAAAACATTATCGATGCTTTCACAGTCATCAATCAATATCCTGTAGAAAATGTTTTCACTGCTGAAAGAGCTGAAATTTATTCCGGGAACATAAAGCTGAATACATTGTTAAAGTTACCTCATCAGGTAGAGGCCCAGATTTCCGCTGTTTACCTCGCACCCGATCTAATACCCCAGGGTAAGATATTATCAAGGTTCTCCATTGATCTTGGTCTTAAAAAGGCTATTCAGAAAAACAAAGGAGAGTTATTCTTCAATGCTACAGACGTTGCGAATACGCTGAATATTCGCCGGGAAATCACCGGAACAGGTTTCAGCTATCATAGTGCGGATTACTATGAAACACAGGTTTTCAGGATCGGGTACAACTACAAGTTTTAGCCTCAGGTATCAGGACAGTTGTGATTGAAGCTTATAACCAACACAAATCTGTGCAGTTCAGATTCTCTTCAGTATTGGAATGTAATTTGCATTAAAAAGGTTATGCAATCTGAAGGAATTATTTTACCAGTATCCATTAAAGATGAGGTTTTTAGAGAAAAATATTCAACCTCTTCCGACTTTAAATTCACAGGCAAAGTAGCCGGTGTGTTTGATGACATGGTAAACAGGTCTGTACCCTTTTACCAGGAAATTCAGCGAATGGTTGCGGAAATGGCAGCTACCTATGCAGGCGACAATATGAATGTATATGACCTCGGCTGTTCCACCGGTACTACTATGATACAGATGGATAAAATGATTTCCGGCAATTCCAGATTTGTAGGTATAGATGATTCTGACGCTATGTTGGAAAAATGCCGGACCAAATTGAAAGATGCTGGTTTCCAGCATAACTACGAGCTTGAAGTGGCAGATCTCAATGCTGAGGTGCCAATAAACAACGCCAGTGTGGTGGTGATATGCCTGACACTACAGTTTATCAGGCCTATTAACCGGGAGAAACTGTTGACACAAATTTTTAACGGTTTAAATAATGGGGGAGTGCTGATCATTGTTGAAAAGATACTGGCGGAGGACAGTACTTTTAATCGTGAGTTCATCGACTACTATTATGAAATGAAAAGACGCAACCAGTATAGTGAAATGGAAATTGCTCAAAAAAGGGAGGCATTGGAAAATGTATTGATCCCGTATAAGGTTAGTGAAAACATTTCTTTACTGAATAAAGCCGGGTTTGAACATTGTGAGGTTTTTTTCAAATGGTACAATTTCGCCGGAATTATTGCTAAAAAAGTTTAATGATTAAGATTGGGAATTTTTTTTTCCGGTATAGGAATGGTCTGTTTATATTTCTCTATTTATTGCTATTCATCCCTTCTCCCGCACTTTTTAGTGAACAGCAGTTTGGTGCTAATTATTATCTCTGGCCAATAATCATCGGATTGGTGGTTACCGTTTCGGGCCAGGTGATAAGAGGTGCAACGATTGGACTCGCTTATATTATCCGTGGAGGAAGCGGGGGAAAAGTACATGCAGAAGATCTTGTTACATCAGGTATATTTAATCATTGTCGCAATCCTTTATATGTCGGTAATATCCTGATGTTAACGGGAGTAGGAATATTATCTAACTCGATGATTTATGTTTTGCTGGTGATTCCTGCTTTTATCCTTATCTACCAAGCGATCGTTTTGGCAGAAGAAGATTTTTTAAGTAAAAAATTCGGCGATGCATTTACGGTCTATTGCGGCAGGGTAAATCGTTGGCTTCCATCTTTAACAGGTATTGGCACCACATTCAGGTCTATGAGATTCAAATGGCGGCGCTGGTTAATCAAAGAATACAATACTCAGTTTGTCTGGCTCTGTGGCATTATGTTAATTCTTTTATTTAAATACCCTCATATTACAAGTTATGATGCAGAGCTAAGACTTAAAATAATAGTAATAAGCCTGGTGACTTTGCTGAGTTACTATCTTTTTGTGCGTTACATGAAAAAGTCCCGAAAATGGGACGAATAATAGCCGGCCATATTTTGCTAATTTCGTTTCTATAATAATCAGCTTATGTGGTGGCTATTTGCTCTTCTCTCTGCATTGTTTGCTGCATTGACAGCCATCTTTGCAAAAATCGGTATTAAAAATATAAATACCGATCTGGCTACAGCCATACGTACAGTTGTTATAGGTATACTCGCCTGGGGAATAGTTTTATTTGGAAGTAATTCCATGAAAATATCCCAACTCACCAAACAGAACTGGACTTTCTTAATATTTTCAGGGGTAGCTACAGGTCTATCGTGGATATTTTATTTTAAAGCATTGCAGTTGGGCAAGGTTTCTCAGGTAGCGCCGGTTGATAAATTAAGTGTTGCACTCGCAATTATTCTCTCAGCCGTTTTTTGAAACGAAAGTATTACCTGGAAAACTGCCCTTGGTGCAACACTTATAATTAGTGGCACGTTGGTGCTAATTCTGGAATGACTCTATAAGCGTGTGTCAGAACACATATACTATGCAAGCATTTCCTGCGTACAGAAAATCTTCAGAATCGATATTGAATTTTGTTCATGTCTTACATGAAAACTCTGTTCAAACTTCCTTTAAAAGGAAAGTTTTCTACGGCTTATGTACTGTTTCTTTTTTATTTAGGTATTTCATTCCTGACACGACTGGTTCTATATATATCAGTTGCATCAAATGGTTTTAGTCTTGCTACAACTGCCGGATTATTTGGAATCGGGTTGATATATGACATAGTGGTTGGTTTTTTGATAACTGTTCCTGCAATACTACTCCTGGTATTTCAGAGCGATTTCATATACCGCCGAAAGATTTTTCCTATAGTTGTTACACTCTGGATCTCCGTGATACTTGTATTGAGATTTACCGGCCTGGTTCCAAAAGATTTTAGCCCTGCTTTGTTTATAGTATTGTTAATTTATGTTATTCTTCGCTTACTTATTTATATCACAATTTATTTATTGCCTTATTCATTCAGGATTAAGTGGAGAAAAATTTCACTTTATTTCATGCTGTCGGTTATCATTTTTTTGTTGTCCCTTAATGCAGTGAGTGAATGGTTTTTCTGGAATGAATTTTTTTCACGTTATAATTTCATTGCTGTTGACTACCTGGTTTATACGAGCGAAGTACTGGGGAATATATGGGAATCATATCCCATAGGGTGGATTCTCGTTGCCCTGGCATTCCTTAGTGGCACGATCATTTATCATTTCCACAAATATGTTAATGCCACGGTAAGCAGCAGTTGTAATTTTTATCGCAAATGGGGCATCGCCATCTTCATTTTCTTTGTATGTGGAGTCGGCCTGTTTTCTATTAGAGAAAGTTTAAGACATTTCAGCCGCAATGAATTTGCAAACTCTTTGGCAGGAAACGGGTTGTTTGAATTTGGAGTCGCATACCAGCAAAATGAACTGGATTTTCATAAATTTTATCGGGGCATAAATGATTCACTGGCTTTCAAAATAGTCAAAAAAGATTTGCAGGCGCCTAATGTCAAATTTTTGAACAAAGATTCTTTTAGTATTGAACGTGACATAACTTATGCTGAAAATGAGCGTAAACTAAATGTTGTGTTAATTACAATAGAAAGCCTTAGTGCAGAATATATGCGTGCTTTCGGTAATCCAAGCAACATTACTCCCTCCCTTGATTCGCTTGCTGATCGTAGTTTACTGTTCACCAATATGTACGCTTCGGGCAACAGGACTGTCCGGGGCCTGGAAGCGCTTTCTCTTTCGATACCTCCGACACCGGGAGAAAGCATAATCAAGAGACCTGATATTGCAAATCTTTTTTCACTTGGTTCTGTGCTTAAATCAAAAGGCTATATCACTCAATATCTTTATGGAGGCTACAGTTATTTTGATAACATGAAGTCATTTTTTTCAGGTAATGGTTATACAGTTATCGACAGATCCGTAATACCAGACTCAAAGATACATTATCAGAATATCTGGGGTGTCGCTGACGAAGATCTTTTTGACCTTGCCCTCCAGACACTTGATTCGAATGCATCAACCAATAAGCCCTTTTTTTCACAGATTATGACGGTTTCCAACCACCGTCCTTATACTTATCCCGAGGGTCGGATAGATATTTCACCATCTACTAAAACAAGGTACGGCGCCGTTAAATACACTGATTACGCTATAGCAAGGTTTTTGAAAATGGCCTCAAAGAAAAGTTGGTTTAGCAATACTATTTTTGTAATCGTTTCCGACCACTGCGCTGGCAGCGCGGGAAGAGTTGAACTGCCGGTGACGGGATATCATATTCCTTTGATAATATACGCCCCGGGGATTATAGATCCAGGCACCTTTGACCCAGTGTGTGCACAAATAGATATTGCGCCTACAATTATGGGTCTATTAAAACTTGACTACCGGTCTAAGTTCTTCGGCCGCGATATTTTCAATACTAAATCTTTAGATCAGAGAGCGTTTTTAAGTACCTACCAGGGGCTTGGCTATTTACAAAATGGCAGCCTTGTTATTCAATCTCCGGTAAAAAAGATTGATCAATATGTGCCCGATTTTAAAACCGGCGATGCTGTCAGGGTCAAAGTTGATGAAAGACTTGCAGACCTGGCCATAGCTTATTATCAGTGTGCAGACTGGCTACTCAGAAACAAAAAACAAACCGCAAATTAACATCTTCATAAACGGAGTGGTTTCTGGAATAAAAGATCACATTCACGGCTTGTAAGTTTATAATAATAGGAAGTTTCTTTGGTGGCTTTAACCTATGAAGCGGAAGTAAATAAAATTGATGTGATATTTGATGTGAATGGAAAATATCTGAAAGGGAAAAAAAATTTATTTAATCAGACGCAGTGATTTTATTTATGAGGTGGGCAATGTTACGGGCTTTACCTTCCTTTAGTTTCTCTTTGCAGTATGAAGTATAGAAACTATGTGTTCTGAGAAATTCAAGAGTTTGTAAGTTCCAGTTGTCATCCCCCGCACCTCCACGCTGCTCAACTTCAAGTTTAATAAGTGCATCGGTTATTTGGAATTCGGTTGTGCCAAGATGGTAGGTGTCCGCATCACACAAAATCTCCTCTTTTAAATTGAATGGCTGTGCAGGCAACCTGGTAGCCAAAATACAGGAAGCTATTTCGTCAATGACAGACCTGTCACAAGACTGTTTCGATAAAAATTCATCCATTATTTCTACACTTTTTACTTCATGACCCTGCATGATGTTAAATAAATGGCCGGTGTCATGAAACCAGGCTGCGATAATGACAATTGACTTGTCAATAGCAGATAGATTAAGATGAGCAATTATTTCAGTGGCGTGGCTCACCACTTGCCTGGTGTGGGTGATATTATGATATATAAGGTTTGAATTTGTATAGCGTTTAAATAAATCAGTGACAAAATCGACGACCTTTTCCTGTAAAAATTTCATGTCTGGTTAATGAGAATGGTAAGCTATGGGTCAAATTTGAATAAATTCTGTAAAAGGTAGTACAACACTTTTTACAAGGAACTTTTCATAATTTGAATTGAGTTCTTTTCCAATGAGTCATTCGGTGTCTCTTCATAAACTTTTAAACATTCCTTAATGAAACATTTAAATGAGAGCATGAATCATTTTTTTGCAAACTGGGGTCTACTAAAACAGTCATCGCTTTTGCTATTATTAGCCATGTCGATCGAAGTACAAGCACAAAAACGAGACCTTTCTGTATCTGTAAAGATCCCCGTGCAAGTGGAATTTCAGAAAGCTGTAATTACATATGGACGAGATGAGATACAGAAGAACACGGCTCGCTTTAGGCGATGATTACTTCAACGCCGGTATTTTCCAATTCTTTTTGGTCCTTTGGCTGTATTCCGGAATCAGTTACAACGGTATCTACTTTTGAAACAGGTGCTATTACTGCAAAGCTTCTTTTTAAAAATTTGCTGGAATCAGCTACTACAATCACCTTTTTGGCAATTTCAATCATAATCCTGTTAAGATGCGCTTCCTCAACATTGGGAGTAGACAGGCCGTGAGTAATATTGAATCCGTCTACAGCAAGAAATAATTTATCGCAGAAATAATTTTTGAAGTTTTCTTCGGCGGTTGATCCTACAAGAGATAATGAATTCTTTCGCAATATTCCTCCGGGAATGATCACATTCATATTCTTCATTTCAGCAAGGGCAATTACAACATTGAGGGCATTGGTGATAATAGTCAGATTGGTGAATTTTGTTAAATGCCTGGTTATTTCCACGGTTGTGCTGCCGGAATCCAGAATTATTGTATCGCCTTCTTCTATAAGCTCGGCCGCTTTTTTTCCGATGCGGCTTTTTTCCTGGAAGAAAAGTTTGTTTTTATCCGATATATCGAAATCAATTCCAACACGGTCTATCTTAAACGCCCCACCTCTTGACCGGATCAGCATTTTCTTTTCTTCCAGTTTATTAAGATCGTTCCTGATAGTGACTTCACTAACCTTAAGGTCCTCACTTAAAGTCGCAACATCTACCTGTCCGGTTTGATCTAGTTTCTGCAAGATCAAAACTCTGCGTTCCGTGGTGGTTTCTTTATTGTCTGACGGCATGTGTTTGTTTAAACGGGTTTTGTTTTGTTTAAAGGGTGTTTCGAAAGACCGTATCAATATAACACAATAGTAAGTCTCTCTCAAATTATCAGGTTATTCTTTCGTATCAGTCATCTTCGTAAGGTAACGAAAGGCAAAAGTATGAATACATATTTATATGTGGAAAAAGAAATGTTTCGTAATGCAAATTTTATTTTTGGAGATGAAATCTTATACATTATATTTGTTTAGGTGCTATTCGAAAGGGTCTTTCCCTAAATAAAAAGAAAACGTAACCAAATCTTATAAAATTTCTTAATAATCCAAACCTAAAGAAAAGGAATAACTCTAATAGAGTTCACCTTTTTGGCAATCGAAAACTTGGGCTTCATATTTATCTTAAAAAAAACTGCTGTTATGAAGAGAATTTTGTTTCTGGTTTTCTTGATTTTCGTCGCCGTGATTGCCCGTGCGCAGTCAAAACAGGTCAGTGGCCAGGTATCTGACCAGCTGACTAATAAGCCGGTGGAGGGTGCGTCCGTTCAGGCAAAAAATTCAAAAAACGGGACTTTCACCGATGCTGCAGGAAGTTTTACCCTCAATGTGCCTGCAGGCGATTCCATACTTGTTATTTCCGGGGTAGGCTTTGAAACACAGGAAATAAACCTGGATAACAGATCCAGCATTACTGTTTCACTCAGGAATGTTGATAAATCTCTGGGCGAAGTTGTTGTAGTTGGCTACGGAAAACAGAAGAAAGTTAATTTGATCGGATCTGTGGCAACTATTTCCAATAAAGATATTACCGCAGCGCCTGTTTCAAGTGTTTCTAACGCGTTGGCAGGCCGCCTTCCGGGTGCTATCGTTCAGCAAAGAAGTGGCGAACCCGGAGGAGATGCTGCATCTATTATGATCAGGGGTAACGGAACACTCGGCAACAATTCCCCGCTGGTGGTCATCGACGGTATCCCGGGAAGGGATCTGAACTCTGTAAATGCCAACGACATTGAAAGCATAAGCGTACTTAAAGATGCTTCTGCCGCCATCTATGGAGCCCGGGCTGCAAATGGTGTTATCCTCGTTACCACAAAGCGTGGCAAAGATGGTGCACCCCCGGTTCTTACCTATTCATTTTATGAAGGAAGGCTTTCTCCCACGGAATTGCCAAAAATGGCGGATGCTGCAACCTATGCCCAAATGCTCCGCGAAATGGAATCGTATAAAGGAATTGATGAATCGAATATGTCTTTTTCTAAAGACGATATTGAAAAGTTTAGATCGGGCAATTCTCCCTGGACCCATCCCAATACCAACTGGTTTGATGCAACCTTAGAGAAATACAGCTCCACCCGAAGCCATGATGTATCTGTTAGTGGCGGAAGCAAAACAGTAAATTATTTTGCATCTTTCGGTACTCAGTACGCAGACGGACTTTATAAAAATTCTGCAAAATCATATAACCGATATAATCTTCGTGCAAACGTTGATGTTAAACTTAATGAATATCTAAACGTCGGTCTTGATGTTTATGGTTCACAGGAAAACCGGATGGGCAGCTCGCTTGATGGTCAGACAATTTTCAATGTAACTAATCAGAACAAGCCAACAACATTTGCTACATATCCAAACGGAATGCCCGGAACAGGTGCTTTCGGTCCTACATATCAGCCCGCTCTTGCATCAACATTTGCTTCAGGCTTTGATGATGATAAACGTTACAGGGCAAATAATAAATTCACTGCATCTTTAAAAATACCCGGAGTTCAGGGACTTGTATTATCGAGTTATTATGCTTATGATTTATTCTTTGGCAAAAGAAAATTTTTCGAAAAGCCCGTCACGGCTTATTCCCTGGATGAAGCAGCCTACCTTGCCGCTGGTAATACCGGCACTGAGGATGGTAGCGCTTTCCTGATCCCGGTAAAAGATTTTGAAGATCCAAGACTAAGGAATTACTCCGATAACCTGACCCAGAAGACCTTTAACTTAAAACTTGACTATGACAAAACTTTTGGCGGTGTACACAATGTAAGTGCATTTGTGGCTTATGAAAGTTCTGATGAACATGGTGATGGAATTAATGCGTATCGCAGATATTTTACAAGCGACCAGCTGCCTTATCTCTTTGCAGGTGGCGATGCAGAACAAAGTAATACCGAGTATGTAAACCTGGATTCACGTATTAACTATTTCGGAAGATTAAGCTACAATTATAAAGGCACTTATCTTTTTCAGTTCGCTTTGCGCAGGGACGGTTCATTGAGATTTTCCAAAGAAAGCGGTCGCTGGGGTAACTTTCCCAGTGTTCTGGCAGGCTGGAATATTTCCAATGAAAAATTCTGGAAGGACAATATAAAATTCATTGATAATTTCAAACTAAAAGCGTCCTGGGGTCAGATGGGTAATGACCTCGTGCCCCCGTTTCAATACCTCGAGTCTTATGCTTTGGGAACAGGTGGTATTTACGGAAGCAATGCTTACTCTCCAGGCTTGTACCAGACCGGGACAGCAAATCCCTTTATTACCTGGGAAGTTGCCAATGTGTACAATGCAGGTTTCGAATCCATGTGGTTCAACAGGAAGATCACCTTTAATGCTGATTTCTTTTATCAGAGACGCAATAACATTCTTGTAAAAAGAAATGCGTCGGTGCCTGCATTTACAGGTGTCACATTACCCGACGAGAATTTCGGGATTGTTGACAACAGGGGCGTTGAAATTGAATTGGGTTATAATGATCGGAAAGGTGACTTCTCATACGGTGTGAACGCGAATTTTGCTTTCGCCCGCAATAAAGTAGTTGAATTTGATGAGCCGGCCGTAAGCGTTCCATGGCAGGTAATGACCGGACATCCGCAGGGATCCCAGTTGCTTTACAAGTCAATAGGAATTTTCAGGGATGTAGAGCAGGTAAATTCTCTTCCTCATGTTGCCGGAGCCATTCCGGGCGATGTAATAATCCAGGATTATGATGGCAATGGAGAAATTAATAATGATGACAGGATATTGTTTGATAAAACAACCAATCCGGAAATTACTTATGGATTTTCCTTTAACCTAAGGTATAAGAACATCGAGCTAAGTGCGCTGATATATGGAGTAGGCACCGCATGGGTCAGAAGACTCGGATCGCAGCAGGGAACGCAGGGAGATTATTACCAGTATTCTGCTGATGGAAGATGGACGCCTGATAATATCGATGCATCAAAGCCTCGTGCTTACGACGGTGCGAAAACATATTGGAGAGGAACACATGCTACTGATATGGAATATCAAAACCAGTCGTATGCGCGATTCAAGAATCTGCAGGTAACTTATACTATTCCGGAAAAGATACAGAAACTCATAAGGCTGCACAATGTACAGGTCTATCTTTCCGGACAAAACCTGTTCCTGATCTACAGTTCAAAAGACAGGATATGGGATCCGGAATTCAGCGGAAGCAGGGACAATTATCCGTTAATGAAAGTTATAACGGCGGGAGCCAGAGTATCATTATAATTCATCTATTTACTTAATCTCCGAAAATTTGTTATGGAAAAATATAAATTCATATACATATTGTTTGCATTGCTGGTATTTTTTTCAGCCTGCAAGAAAACTACCATACTCGATCAAACTCCTCAGGATAAATATTCCGATGCTGTTTTGTGGGCAGATGTAAATCTAGCTGACGCCTATCTGGTCAACACTTACCAGGGAACAGGAATAGGATTCTACCAGGAAATGCTTACCGGCTTAACAGACGAAAGCTATAATTTTCAGGGGTCTGAAGTATATGCCACAGGTAGTGTTTCGCCTGATAACACGGTTATATTGGGCGGAGGTTTTCCTAACTGGGATTCCCTCTATTCAAATATTCAGAGAGTGAATATTTTTCTTTCCAAAATAGATGAAGTGCCAAATAATTATCCTGCATCAGAGCAGCAGGCAATGAAGACTCGCACGGATATTATGAAAGGGGAGGCGCATTTTATCCGTGCATATTGCTATTCAAGACTGGCACTTGATTATGGAGGATTGCCTCTTATGAAAGAACCGGTAGCTTTAGGCGATGATTTTAGTTCGATCAGGCGATCTACTTTTGAAGAAACCATTGATTTTATTTCACAGGATTGCGATACAGCATCAAATCTTTTGCCGTCCATAGAGGGGATACTTCTTGGCAGGGCAACAAAAGGAGCAGCATTGGCGCTTAAATCAAGAGTATTATTGTTTGCCGCCAGCGATCTCACAACTGTCGGTGTTACAAATGCAAATGTTGGTTACCTGAACGCGGACAGGAATACTTTGTGGACAAAAGCAAAAAATGCAGCTAAAGCAGTGATAGACCTGGGAACTTACCAGCTTGCAGACTTTGGTGCTCCTGATAAAGCCCAGGTATCTAAAAATTATTTCAATTTCTTTAAAGCAAAGGACCTTTCCAATCCGGAAGTGATTTGGGGTAAAATGTATTCCAAGTCTGTGGGGCGTCTTAACCAGATGAACTTATGGCAGGGATCGAATGGATTAAATAACTGGGGAAGCATTAATCCTACTCAGAATCTGGTGGACCAATACCAGATGGAAGATGGCTCTGATTTCAGCGATCACTTTCAGATTAATGGAAATGGAGTATATATAAACGTTTCCTCCGACTTTCACAATCCCAATCCTTATTATTCCCGTGATCCCCGCTTTTATGGATCTATCCTATACGATAGTGCCATTTGGCAAAAACGTTTTCCTAATCTCTCAGGTGTAGACCCGCTGGGAATTTATGACAGGCGTACACGTGTCACCCTGGTTAACGGTACTAAAACATCAGAGATATTTGGAATAGATACCCGCCAGGGACCGGTAGAAACATGGAATGCTGGATATACAGGTTACCTGATGAAAAAAATGCTGGATGATAACGTGAATGGCAGGGCTGAAAATAATGATAACGCCTGGATTGAATTCAGGTATGCAGAAGTATTGTTGAATTATGCAGAGGCATGTATTGCTTTAAATGAAAATGGTGAAGCCAATACATATATTAACAAGGTAAGGAACAGGGCCGGCATGCCCAACTTTACCGGCGATCTTACGAGTGCGCTCCGGTATGAAAGGGAAGTGGAACTGGTGTTTGAAGGAGAAAGATGGTATGATATCAGGAGATGGAAAATTCTTGAGCAGGTGCTTACGGATGCCATGGGAATTGAAATCACTGAAACAAATACCGGCGGTAATGCGCAAACTACCTGGAAAAGAATTGTGGCTCAGAACAGGGGTCCGATAACAAATAAAATGTATTGGTTGCCGATTATGACGGTTGAAGTTAAAAAAGCTCCGGCACTGCAACAAAATCCGGGTTATTGAGGATAACAGATTCGTTGAATACCATAACAAATGTGTTTATTATGGAAAGAAGGGTCGCTATAAGAGACATAATGCTTTTCGCCGGTGGCATTGTCATACTGCCTTCCTGCATGAGGAATTCCGGGAAATCATCAATTGATTTAAAGAATATCGACATCACAGCCCACCAGGAAAATCTTCTTGCGGAAATAGCTTCAACCATAATTCCACTTACAGATATTCCGGGTGCCAGGGAAACAGGTAGTCATTTATTTGTATTGAAAATGCTGGACGACTGTTATGAAAAAGATGAACAACAAAAATTTATTAATGGGTTAAAACAATTGGACGAAAGCACGGAAAAACGCTTCAGTACATCATTCATAAACTGTGCGAAAAAACAAAAGCAACAGGTGCTTATGGAAGTGGAAAGAAATGAAGGATATTCTGAAGAGACATATGAGTTTTATAAGATCATGAAGCAAAGAACTATAGAGGGTTTCATGACATCGAAATATGTTGTGATGGATGTTGAAAAATATGAAATGATACCTTCCGTTAAATACAATGGATATTCCCCTGTTAAACCTGCTGATAAATAAGTTAGTGAATGGGAGACAAATTAAAAACTTCAGTTAAAGACCGTACGTTTGATGCCATCGTCATCGGTTCCGGAATAAGTGGAGGATGGGCGGCCAAAGAATTTACGGAGAAAGGGATCAAAACGCTCGTGCTCGAACGGGGCAGGGATGTTAAGCATATAAAAGATTATCCCACAGCCAATAAGTTTCCTTTTGAATTCGAACACAGAGGAGAGATGCCGCTTGATACTCAAAAGAAAAATCCGATCATCAACCGTTGCTACGCATTCCGCGAAGATGCTGCACATTTTTTTGTAAAAGATGCCGAGCATCCTTATGTCCAGGAAAAACCATTCGACTGGATACGTGGTTACCAGGTTGGCGGTAAATCATTAATGTGGGCAAAGGCAACACAGCGATGGAGTGATTTTGATTATGAAGGTCCGGCAAGAGATGGATTTGCGGTTGATTGGCCCATACGTTATAAGGACATTGCGCCCTGGTATAGTCATGTTGAAAAATTTGCGGGCATTTCAGGGAACAGGGATGGACTGAAACAGTTACCCGATGGAGAATTTCTGCCCGCTTTTCCACTCAATGCTGTCGAAGATTATTTCAAAAATAAATTAATAGAAAAATACGAGCACAGGCATGTGATCAGTGAAAGAGTAGCGCATTTATCTGAGCCAAAACCGATACACCTCGAACAGGGCCGGGGCCAATGCATGAGCCGTGATCTTTGCCAGAGAGGCTGCCCGCTTGGAGGTTATTTCAGCAGCAATTCCTCTACCATTCCCTGGGCGGAAAAGACGGGTAATTTAACCTTGCGGCCTTTCTCGGTAGTTCAATCTGTGATCTATGATGAACAAAAGGGAAAAGCCACAGGTGTCAGGGTAATTGATACGAAGACCAAAGAAGTAATTGAGTACTTCGCGAAGGTGATTTTTGTGAACGCCGGGGCCTTGAATACGAATTTATTATTGCTGAATTCCACCTCGAACAGGTTCCCCAATGGATTAGGAAATGACAGCGGCGTCATGGGGAAGTTTGTAGCCTTTCACAACTACAGCGCAAGGATCAATGCACAGTTCGATGGCCTGAAGGAATTCACGACCGTAGGAAGAAATCCTGCAGGAGGCGGGTACATGCCAAGGTTTAGAAATTTATTTAAACAGGAAACGAATTTCCTTCGTGGATATGCATCAGGCTTTTCAGCATACAGAAGCTCGCATAATGATTCATCAGGATTTGGAGAAGATTTAAAGGCAAGGCTGTTAAACCGGGAAATAGGACCGTGGAAGATAGGTTCTCATATGATGGGTGAAACCATTCCGAAGGAAACAAACTTCGTAAGTCTTGACCATAGCAAAAAAGATGATTGGGGAATTCCGTTGTTAAAGATTTCTGTAGTGTATGATGATAATGACGAGAAAATGAAACAGGATTATTTCGACCAGTTCACAGAAATGCTGACAGTAGCCGGTTTCACCAATATCAAGACACATAATTCTACTCAGAATCCCGGAGTTGACATTCATGAAATGGGCGGCGTGAGAATGGGAAAAGATCCCAGGACCTCCCTGCTGAATAAATGGAACCAGCTTCATGAATGTCAGAATGTTTATGTTACCGATGGTGCATGCATGACATCAACATCTACACAAAATCCTTCACTGACCTTCATGGCACTGACAGCAAGAGCAGTTGATCATGCGGTAAAGCAATTAAAAACGGGTGATATAAGCTAATGTAACGAGATGGCTGTATAAAAAAATTATTATGGCATTTACCAGGAAAAGATTTTTACAGGCGGCGGGATTATTTACTACTGCCGGATTATTGCCACTTAAACAATTTGGTGCACTCACCAACCTGCAAAATACTGAACTGAACCCCTGGTCTGCAAATAACGAAATCGTAAATGATCTTCGAAAAGCCGGTTACAGCCTCATTCCTGCTCCACAGCAATGCAACCTTACCGGTAAAAATATTCTTATCGATAAAAGCTGGACCATAAGCGTAGTAAATAATAAATGCCAGAAGGCAGTTCAGCGCCTTCACGATGGTGCCGGTGAATTTTGCGACCTAAAATTTGCTGCCTCAGGTAACAAGAAGATTATCCTTGACCTGAAGCCGGGTAATGTTAAGAATACTAAAATCCCTGAGATTCTTCAACAACAAGCCTACCAGTTGGAGATAGCGCCGGAATTGATTAAGATATCCGCAAACGCTGAAGCCGGCTTATTTTATGGAGTGCAAAGTCTTTTACAATTGCTTCGTCCTTCCGGGGATTCTTTCAGTCTGCCAACGGGAAAACTAACGGATTGGCCCGACCTGGAGTTAAGGATCATGCACTGGGATACCAAGCACCACCAGGACAAGCTGGAAACACTGAAACGTTACCTGGACTGGGCCGCTTTTTTCAAAGTAAATGCAGTGGCATTTGAGATTTACGATAAATATGAATTTCCTCGTCATCCGGTGATCGGGGCACCTGGTGCATTTACAAAATCAGAAATGCTGGAACTGACTGCGTATGCGCATGACCGTTTCATAGAACTGATACCGAACGTGCAGGCTCCTGCTCACATGGCTTATGTTTTGAAACACCAGGAGTTTGCTCATCTACGTGCTGATGGGAATAATTACCAGGCATGTATGTGCGATGAGGAGGCGATTCAACTCATCTTCGATATGTTCCAGGACATGATTGATGCCACGCCTGGCGTTAAGTATTTTTTGGTGTCAACTGATGAAGTGTATTATGCCGGTATATGTGATAAGTGCAAAAAGGAATACAATGAAGAGAACCGCAGCCAGGCCTGGGTTGACTTTGTGAAAAGGGCGAATGAATGGATGCAAAAACGTGGCAGGCAGGTCATTGCCTGGGTTGAATACCCGCTTTTGGCTAAGCATATTCATCAGCTTCCATCATCATTGATAGACGGCGCATTGGGAGATAATACCAGTTCACCCCACAGTAATAAAGATTGGGTAGATAAAGAAAATAATGCTGGCATGAAACAGTTAGCATATGTATCCATGCAGGGATCAGAAGAACTGTTTCCCAATTATTTTGGTGCAATAAATGGCGATAACCAAAATGATGCACCTGCCAAAGGCAGGCTGAAAGAGGCTGCGGTTGCCATTCCCAATATCCTGTCAAACGGGCCTCATCTTAAAGGAACATTTGCAGCGGCCTGGGATGATAATGGACTTCACAATGAAGCGTTCTGGTTGGGATGGATAACCGTCATGCAATATGGATGGTCAATAGGTAAACCTTCCATCGAACAATCAGTGGCGGATTTTATGGATGTGTATTATGGTTACGATGCACCCGATATGCTGCAAACTTATCAATGGTTAGATGAAGGCGCGCGTTTTTATGAAGAAATGTGGGATCGTGTTCCCTCAACAGAAGTGAAACGTGCTTATGGCAATTCCTATGGCAAAGGAATCGGAGGTAATCGTTACGACCGCCGCCTTGACACGCCCGCCCTGCCAGCGGTAAATGATATTGGTATCAAACAGGTATTCCGGGAAAAGAATGCAAGGAAAATTGAAAGGGCAACTGTACTGCTGAAAGCAAATGAAAAGCTCATTAACCTGCTGGTAAGGAATGTTGCCAGGGTAAAACGTAACAAATACAACCTGGAAGTACTGTTGTCCATCGCCACTCTTCAACGGTATTCTTTTAATACCATGCTGGCACTTGCCAGAATAGAAGACCTGATGGTCATGGCTTCCAATGTTAAAAATGAACCGGAGAAGGTTACAAGGTATTGGATGAATGCATATCATGTTGCAGACGAATTATTAAAAGAGGAACAAAGCCTGTGGCCGGCATTGGTGGCTGTTTGGGAAAAGAGCCAGGAGAAAAGGAACAGAAGCATAAATGGAAAAGATTTCGTGTATGTGATTCCCGATGTAAATGGTGGCGGGGATGTTGACCGCATCCTGAGCCTGGAATATATGCTGGCGCCATTTCGGAGGATAGGGCTTAAAAGATGGCAGGATGATTTCAAAACTGTCATTTACGAGTATGCTAAAATCAGGAAGGTTGAGATAAGAGAATTGGGATAATCAAAAAATTAAAATAAAAAACATGATGCGCAGGCTTTATTACTTTCTTTTTGTACTGGGTAATACATTGATTTCAATAAATGGACACTCTCAGGATAAGGGAAAATCGTTGCTGCCCGTACCGCGGCAATTGGCGCTTACTGATGAACGTTATGTGCTTGATGACAGCTGGTCGGTAGTTGCTGCAAAGAATATCTCAAAGAACGATCCGGCGTTGATCAGTCTTAAATCGGAATTAAAAGAACGCTTCAGCATCCGCTTGAAAAGCGGCGGCGCTGCACAACAAATACAACTGGTGGTTAAGCCTGGTTCGGTGGACATCGCAGAAGCGACAGACACCAACCGCACCTCTTTAAAAAGACAGGCATACCGTTTACAACTGGAAAAGGGACGCATTACCATTACCGCCAATGCAGGTCCGGGTTTGTTTTACGGCGTGCAGACACTTATCCAATTACTGCAACCAGGGAACGGTAAAGCCTGGTTTTCCGGAGGTCGGATCACCGACTGGCCTGATATGGACCTGCGCATGATCTACTGGGATGATGCACATCACCTGGAGCGGCTGGATGCCATGAAACGTGCTATCCTTCAGGCAAGCTATTACAAGATCAATGCATTCACGCTGAAGCTGGAGGGACATTTTCAATTCACCGGGGCAAAACCGATTGTTGAGCCATATGCATACACACCTGCGGAATTTCAGGAGCTTACCGATTACGCGAAGGCGCACTACGTGGAACTGGTGCCCTACATTGATGCCCCTGCGCACATTTCATTTATTTTAAAACATCCTGAATATAAGAGCCTGAGGGCATTTCCCAATTCGAACTATGAATTCAGTGTCATTGATCCCAAAGCAGATGAATTACTGCTGGGTATGTTCGATGACCTGATGAGAGCCAACAAAGGAGGCAAATATATTTTGCTCTCCACAGATGAAGCCTATTATGTGGGCAAATCGGAAAGTGAAAAAAAGCGTGCAGATGCATTGGGAGGCAATGGAAAACTCCTGGCGGAATACATTACAAGGATTGCGAACAAACTACACGAGAAAGGCCGTACCATAATTATATGGGCCGAGTACCCGCTTAAGAAAACAGATATCAATTCGCTTCCGTCGCACATCGTTAATGGCGTATATAATAGTGAATGGGCGCCAATTATTAAGTCAAATGGAATGCGGCAGTTAATTTATACTTCCATACAGGGGGTAGAGCCATTATTTCCCAATTACGAGAAACAGCCGGTAAAAAAATTGAAACGCAATGACTCATTGGCACTTACAGATGATGAAGAACAGCAGGGCGAATTAAAAAGAGGAAGGGTGGGAGAAGTGTTGCATGGAATTACTTCGACCATCGCTGATGGCAAGGCCGATTTAATGGGCGTGATCGTTGCTGCCTGGGGTGATGCAGGGTTAAACCCGGAAACATTCTGGTTAGGATATGCTGCAGGTGCAGCTCCCGGCTGGAATAACAAGTCAATGACTCCCGAGGATCTCAGCAAGCGGTTTTATAATTCTTTCTATGGCTCAAATACCGTTCACATGGATAGTATTTACAGCCTGTTAAGTTCGCAGTCAGACTTCTGGGATAAAAGTTGGGATTGGCAAGCTTCCGATTGGCGCACTCCTATACTCGGAAATTCTTACAAAATATTTGATACGGCAAAACCGGTAAAGGATCAGACACTGCCTTTACTTCCCGTTCCTTCTGCTATTGATCTTACCTTAAACAGCGACTGGAACAATATCAATAAAGAAAGACTACAGCTTGCGGAAAAATACATGAAAGACAATGACAATCTGATGCGTCTGTTGCACGAAAATCTGATCAGCATTGATTATCAGCATTACAATCTGCAGGTACTCAAATCTGTTGCGCAGTTGTGCCGCCAGAATCTCAACCTGTTGCTCGATCTCAAAACCGTGAATGAATTCCTTACACTTGCCTCCAAAACAGCAACCACAGCACCGTCAGTTTCTGTTTCACTTATCGACCAGGCATTAGACCGGGTAAAAAAGATTAGAGATGAGCGCAATGAAATGCTGCAGTCTGTCACACATGTATGGTACAGAGATTGGTTTCCCCGCGTAAGTGAAGCAAACGGACGAAAATTTCTTGACCAGGTAGATGACATAAAAGATCATCAGCCGGTCCGTACGGTGGATATGAGTTATTTAATATACCGGCAATTAAAATATCCTATAGAGAAATGGTCAAAGGATGTACTTGATGCAAGGAACGGGTTTGCGAAGAAGAATAATCTGCCGGAAAGGACTGAGCAAATCGCCTGGGAGAAGTATTAGTAATTGAATTGACAGAAACATTCTATTGGTTTAAAAAACAATTATGCGGACAACTTATTTTTTAATTCTTACTATTTTAAATAGTTTATTTCTCACTGAGGTTCATTCCCAGGATAAGGGAAAATCGTTACTGCCCGTACCGCGGCAATTGGCGCTTACTGATGAACGTTATGTGCTTGATGACAGCTGGTCGGTTGTTGCTGCAAAGAATATATCAAAGAACGATCCGGCGTTGATCAGTCTTACCTCGGAATTAAAGGAACGCTTCAGCATCCGCTTGAAAAGCGGCGGCGCTGCACAACAAATACAACTGGTGGTTAAGCCTGGTTCGGTGGACATCGCAGAAGCGACAGACACCAACCGCACCTCTTTAAAAAGACAGGCATACCGTTTACAACTGGAAAAGGGACGCATTACCATTACCGCCAATGCAGGTCCGGGTTTGTTTTACGGCGTGCAGACACTTATCCAATTACTGCAACCAGGGAACGGTAAAGCCTGGTTTTCCGGAGGTCGGATTACCGACTGGCCTGATATGGACCTGCGCATGATCTACTGGGATGATGCACATCACCTGGAGCGACTAGACGCCATGAAACGTGCTATCCTTCAGGCAAGCTATTACAAGATCAATGCATTCACGCTGAAGCTGGAGGGACATTTTCAATTCACCGGGGCAAAACCGATAGTTGAGCCATATGCATACACACCTGCGGAATTTCAGGAGCTCACCGATTACGCGAAGGCGCACTACGTGGAGCTGGTGCCCTACATTGATGCCCCTGCCCACATTTCATTTATTCTAAAACATCCTGAATATAAGAGCCTGAGGGCATTTCCCAATTCGAACTATGATCTCAGTGTCGTTGATCCTAAAGCCGATGAATTACTGCTGGGCATGGTTGATGAGCTCATAAATGCGAATAAGGGAGGCAAATACTTTTTTCTCTCTACAGATGAAGCTTATTATGTGGGCAAGTCGGATAGGGACAAAAGCCGTGCAGCTGCATTGGGAGGCAATGGAAGATTATTAGCGGAATACATAACAAGGATATCCAATAAAATTCACGAAAAAGGAAGAAAGGTGATCATCTGGGGAGAATATCCGCTCCTGCCTGAGGATGTTACTTTCCTGCCTTCTCATTTGATAAATGGCATTAACGGTAACAGTAAAGATTATGGTTCCCGGTTCAAAGAACACGGCATCCGTCACCTTGTATTTACTTCAGCCCAGGGGGTGGAGCCTTTATTTCCAAATTATTACCGGCTACCCAAAAAATCTGCCGGTACAGGATCTTTGCCTCTTACAGACGATGAACTCCAGCAGGGTGAGATGGCTAAAGGTCGGGTAAGCGAAGTGATTAATACAATAACCACCCAAATAGAAGCAGGCAAATCTGACTTCATGGGCGTTATTGTATGCGGATGGGCGGATGCAGGCTCAAATCCTGAAACATTCTGGCTTGGCTATGCCACAGGAAATGCAGCAGCCTGGAATATCAATGCCGTAAACCCACAGGACCTCACCAATCGTTTTTACAATTCTTTTTATGGTGCCAATGCAATCCTGATGGATAAGGTGTATCAATTGCTGAGTACACAGGCTGAGTTTTGGGAAAAAAGCTGGGACTGGGCACAATCAAATAACCGCACACCTATTGTTGGTTATTCCGCTGCTATCTTCGATACACCAAGGCCCGCCAAGGATCAGGTTTTGCCTTTATTGCCTCTTCCTTCCGCTACTGATCTCTCCTTTAACAGCGACTGGAACAATACCAATAAAGAAAGACTGCAGCTTGCAGAGAAATTTCTAAAAGAGAATAACGAGTTGATGCTCTTGTTGCAAAAAAATCTGAACACTGTTCAATATCAGCAATATCATCTGCAGGTGCTTTATTCTGTGGCAAAACTTTGCAGGCAGAATCTGGAGATGCTGCTTGATCTGAAAAAGATCAATGAGCTGCTCAGGCTTTCCGCTGCAACAGCATCCGGCAATCCGGTAGTAGCTGTCTCGTTGATTGACCATGCCCTGGAACTCGCAGGGAAAATTAACAAAGAAAGAAATGAAACGCTCAACTCCCTTACGGCTATATGGTACCAGGATTGGTTGCCACGCGTTGCTGAAGCAAATGGCCGAAAATATGTTGACCAGGTAGATGATGTAAAAGATCATCCACCGGTAAGAACTGTGGATATGACTTATTTAATTTACCGTCAGCTCCATTATCCATTGGTTAAATGGGCGCAGGATCTACTTGCCGCAAGGAACGGGTTTGCTAAAAAGAATAATTTATCTGAAAGAACTGATATCAATAATTGAAAAATCAATATTGAAGTAATAAACTTTAATTGCCGCATTTATCTTTTATAAAATGAGTGAAGATAATCATCTGAATAAACGTCCGTTTCAATTGGAAGACATATACGACCTGGCAGGTTTGAGCGGTCCGAAGCTCTCACCTAAAAACAGTCACGTAGTATGCACGATCTCTTTAACTGATAAAAATGAAAACAGTACAAAAAATCATATTGCATTAATCAGGATAGAAGACAAGGAAATCCGGTACCTGGCTAAAGGTTCTTCGCCGGAATGGAACCCCGCCGGATCGCAGATCGCTTATGAAGCGGAGGAAAATGGTAAGGAAGGTATCTGGATCTATGATCTGCACTCCGATACCAGTAGATTCCTGGTGCGGGTTTATTATTCCAACTATTTCATAGATCATTATGAGAGAAAGAATTTTGCCTGGGCTCCTGATGGAAACAGCATTGCATATGTAGGCACGATGCCATTTGCCGAAACAGATATAGAAACAAAAGAAGTCAGAGAGATCAACTCGCTGTTATATAAAACGAAAGGAGGCAGGGGGCGTTCTTTTTTTGCTGATAAATCTCTGACGCATATCTGGACAATTCCTGTGGCAGGCGGTGAACCGCAATTGATGACAAACGATATTTACAATGAACATTCGATATCCTGGTCACCGGATGGTTCACAGATAGCTTTTATAAGTAACCGCTCTGCCGATCCTGATGATAACCAATGCAATGATTTATGGACCTTAGAGATAAAGACCGGACAAATAACCAGGTTAACCAATGACAATGGAACAGCTTTCCAGCCTTGCTGGTCACCTGATGGAAATTGGATTGCTTATCTCGGTATTTCAGGCAAGGTCAGTACGAATGACAGCCCTGCAGAGGATACCCATTTGTATATTGTTGACATGTTATCCTGTAAATCACGCGACCTTACAAAATCGTTTGACAGAAGGATTGAAAATTTATCATGGAACAGAGATACAGGCTTTATTTATTTCACTTCTGGCAATCATGGAACAACAAAATTATATCGTTCCTCTGTACCTGAAGGTAATATTGAGCCGATGATAGCCGGCGATATTAGTTTACTGGAATATGATGTCAATAAAGATGCTGTGGCATATACGGCAACAACGATCAACCGGCCTGCTGAATTATTTATCATGCGGGAAAGTTCTGCTACAACTATGCAGCTGACCAGCCTGAACCATGCAATCGTGAATAATTGTTTATTACAGGATGCAGTAACTTACTGGTTCAGCAGTTTTGACGGAAGGGCCATTCAGGGCTGGCTCATGAAACCGGTTTCGTTCAATGAAGCTGATAAATATCCTTTAGCGCTCGTGATACACGGCGGACCGCACAATATGTTTGGTTATGCCTTTGAGGACCGCATGCAAATACTTTCTGCAAATGGCTATGCGGTTTTATTTATCAATCCACGGGGAAGCAGCGGTTACGGACAGGCATTTAGTAGTGGAAATGCAGGTGACTGGGGCGGTGGCGATTACAGGGACCTGATGGCTGGCCTGGATCACATTATTGAAAACAATAAATGGATCAATTCAGAAAAACTATTTGTCACAGGCCAGAGTTATGGCGGCTATCTCACCAATTGGATCATTACGCAAACCAACCGTTTTAAAGCCGCAGTGGCAGATGGCGGCATAAGTAACCTGATCAGTTTTGCAGGAACTTCAATTTATCATTCTCTGATTGAATCTGACTTTGAAACAAAGATCCCTGACAGATATTCGTTGCTCTGGCAATGTTCACCCCTGCGAAATATAAAGAATGTTACCACAGCTACACTATTTCTTCATGGCATGTTGGACAATGAAGTTCCTGTTTCGCAGGCAGAAGAAATGTATGTGGGTTTAAAAAAGTCAGGTGTACAAACTTCAATGGTTTTATATGAAGGAGAGGGCCATGGCTGGAGACCGGATTTAAAACCCGCGAACAGGGTGGATTTGTTGAACCGTATAATTAATTGGTTCGATTCTCATTAATAAGAACACTATGAAAAAAAATAAGAATTGGCTGAGTTTCGTGATTGTACATGTCATTTTTATGGGAGTTTGGGGTGCCCTTATGGAGATTCCTGAAAAAAACGGATTTCCTGCCACCCTGGGTTATGTAGTATGGGCACTGACAATGATACCGGCTTCGGTGATTGCACTGATCATTAACAAATGGAAATTGGAAACAGACAAGCGTTCCATTTTATTGGGTAGCCTTGCAGGACTGCTGGGCGCAGCGGGACAATTGGTGCTGTTTTTTATTTTGCGCATTGCTCCTGCTTATCTTGTTTTTCCATTGCTCTCGCTCACACCCGTGGTCACCATATTGCTTTCTGTAATTTTTTTAAAAGAAAAGACCAGCCGCCTGGGATGGATAGGGATCGGGGTGGCGATAGTTGCCATTTTGTTGCTTTCATATCAGCCGCCCGGAGAAAGCCAGGTAAGCGGATATTTATGGATGTTACTTGCCGCTATACCGTTGCTGGCCTGGGGCGCACAGGGGTACGTGATGAGATTTGCAAATGAAACCATGAAAGCGGAAAGCATCTTTTTTTATATGATGATCAGTTCCGTTGTATTGATTCCCCTGGCATTGTATATGACTGATTTCTCACAACCTATCAACTGGGGATTCAAAGGACCTTATCTCGCATCTGGTATCCAGTTATTGAATGCACTTGGAGCGCTTTGCCTGGTCTATGCATTTCGATATGGAAAGGCAATAATCATTGCCCCGATGACGACTGCACTTTCCCCTGTGCTCACAGTTGTTATATCGCTTGCTATTTACGCGGTAGTCCCGCATCCTATAATTATCGGAGGGATGGTGCTGGCGATTGCGTCTGCATTTATGATGGGAGTTGAAGAGACCAAAAACGAAATGCCTGTTGAACCAACAAGTATTATATAAGGTATAAACTATGCGGTTAACCAAATGGTATCAAATAATAAAAAGCTGAAACGATTCAAAAGAACTATATGAAGCAGTCTGAATATTTACATTCTATCCCTTATGAGAGCGGAATACCGGGATCCATGCACACGGCGTTGGAAATTGCCGGACAGCCTAAGTTATGGCAACAGGTTTATGAACTGGTAGTGGAAAAAAAGGAAAGCCTGGAGAATTTTTTATTACCGGTCTTCGGTGAAAAAGACCTTCGGATTATTTTAACAGGAGCAGGATCATCTGCATTCATTGGTGAATGTGTCCAGGGAATATTCCAGGCTGAAACGCAAAAGCTTACCCAGGCAATTGCCACTACAGACCTGATCACGCACCCGGATTTATATTTTATGAAGGATGTGCCCACATTAATGATCTCATTTGCGAGGTCGGGCAATAGTCCTGAAAGTCTTGAAGCTATAAACCTGGCAAATGATTACTGTACAACAATATTTCACCTGATCGTTACCTGCAATGAAAACGGGCGGGTCATTAAGAACGCAAAAGATAAAAATTATTATTGTTTTATTCTTCCTGAAAATGCAAATGATAAGGGTCTCGCAATGACTGGAAGTTTCACATCTATGTTATTATCTGTAATGCTCATTGCAAAACTGGGAAAATGGAAAGGAATGCAGTCTTTGCTTTCTGATGCTATTGAAAATGCAGGAATAATAATGGGTGAATTTCTTCCTCTAATAAAAAAGGTTGCCGAAAAAAAATATGACCGCGTTATTTTTCTCGGTTCAGGCCCTTTATTGGGAATCGCACGTGAATGTCACCTGAAATTGCAGGAACTGACGGATGGTAAGGTGATCTGTAAACATGATTCTTTTCTTGGTTTCCGGCACGGGCCAAGGGTGGTGATCAATGAAAAATCATTGATCGTTTATTTATTTTCAAATATTGACCATGTTTTCCAATATGAAAAGGATCTTGCAGAATCCATTGCGGCTGACAGTGTATATTTGCCTGCAATTAGTATTGGCAGAAAGATAGGGGACCTGCAAAATACGGTGCTTGACATTGAATTTAATAATCTAACGAACTATTTTTATATTCTGCCGGTAGCCTTAATAGGCCAGCTTCTTGGTTTTTATCAGTCGCTGAAATTGGGTCTCAATCCTGACAATCCTTCAGTCAGCGGTGCCATTAACAGGGTTGTTCAGGGCGTTACTATTTATTCAAAGTAATCTTTTAATAAAAATTTAATAGTGGTTGATACCATGAAGAAGGATATTCTGGTAATAGGGGAATTGAATATTGATATTATTCTTGACAAGATAAATGGATTTCCACTGATAGGAACGGAGATACTTGCTGACAAAATGAATATCACGATCGGCAGTTCCTCAGCCATCTTTGCATCCAATATTGCCACGCTTGGTGTGAGCACTGCATTTTGCGGCATGGTGGGTCAGGATTCGTTTGGAAAATTCATTCTGAACGAATTAAGAAATAAGAATGTTGACACCGCTTACATCATCGAGTCGGAAGAACATCATACCGGGGCAACAGTTGTATTAAATTATTCTGATGATCGTGCCAACATTACTAATTGCGGGGCGATGGAAGTTTTCAGTGCCGCAAATATTCCATTTGAATTGTTTCATCAATTCAGGCACATCCATTTTTCATCTTACTTTTTGCAGAAAGGAATTCAACCGGATATTGCTCACTTATTTAAGACTGCAAAAGAGAATGGCCTGACAACTTCACTCGATCTGCAATGGGATCCTGATAATAAATGGGATTTTCCTTACCGCGATTGCCTTCCTTATGTAGATATTTTTCTCCCTAATGCAGCGGAGATATTAAAGTTGTCCGGCGAAGAGGATCTCGGGAGGGCCCTGGAGAAGATCGGGAAATATGCGAATAAGATAATTGTTAAGCGTGGTATTGAAGGGGCAGTGGCATATGAAAAAGGAAATATGATGGTGGCAAAACCATTTTTGCATGAACACTTCGTAGATGCGATTGGCGCGGGCGACAGCTTTAATGCGGGATTTATTTCACGCTATTTAGATGGCTGTTCACTGGAAGAAAGCCTTGAGCTTGCAAATTTAGCAGGTGCGGTAAACACCATGGCTTCCGGAGGAACCACGGCATTCGAGAGCCGTCATGGATTTAATAAGAAGGTAAAAGAAATATTTAATATAGTACTCTAAGCAATGAAGATCAAGGAAAAATTACACCAGCTCACAGCGCAGAAAAGTGGATTGCTCGCTACAAATTATTATAATCTCGAAACGCTGCATGGCGTGCTTAAGGCTGCCAGTATTACCAACTCGCCGCTAATACTGCAGTTGACAAGAAGCTCAATTGAATACATGGGACTTGAAACGGCTGTGGGTTTAGGCAGGCAGGGATTAAAGGAATTTGGAGTGGAAGGCTGGATCCATCTTGATCACGGCGATTCGGTGGAACTTGCACAAGCCTGTCTTGATGCAGGCTTCGATTCGGTGATGATAGACGGGAGTGAACTTTCCATTGAAGAAAATATAAAAATTACTAAAGAAGTTGTAAGAAGAGCACAAAGTTACCAGGTGCATGTAGAAGCGGAACTGGGATATGTCGCTAAATTGGGGCAGTCGCACAGTCAGCAGGTTTTTACCCAACCGGAACAGGCGAAAATGTTTGTTGAGGAAACGGGAGTGGATGCACTGGCTATTGCCATAGGCACCGCACATGGATTTTATAAAGAAGAACCAAAATTACAGCAGGAACTGCTTTCAAGGATACGTTCCATTGTGCCGATTACGCTGGTCCTTCATGGGAGTTCCGGTGTTCCTGCAGAACAATTGAAGGAAGCTATATCAAGGGGAATTTGTAAAGTGAACCTTGCTACGGAAATAAAAAATATTTTTATGAAAACGCTGCAAAGTATCTTAAATAATACTGATGAGATTGATTTAAGAAAAATATTTCCTATTGCCACCGGGAAAGTTACTGAGCTTGTGAAAGAAAAACTGCAAATAGTGAGCAACAATTAAAATGAGGGTATTTTATAAAAAGTACTTTATCCAAAACAGAAGCGCTGAGATGGGCAATACTATCATGTGTATAGCGCCCTGCAAACAAGCATGTCCATGAGTTTATTGGTACTGAAGAATATTATCAAGAGACAACAACGTTCTTTTTAAAATTCCGGTTCATGTTGGCCAATATAGCTCTCCTCATTTGCTTCCCGATATTTTAGATCTCCGGGGCGGAGAATACCTTTTATTTAGATACTTGCGAAAATTGTGTGTATTCTGCGTTACACCAGGGGGAACACTTGTTCTCTTAAAAATTAATCTTCACAAATAAAATTAATCTTCACAAACCTTGACAATCATATAAATATCAGTATTTTAAGCTCCGATTCGCTGCCTGTTGAAGACCTCAATGGGACTGGCATGGCGAAGCTTTGCACCTAAAAGCTAAGAAGTAGAGATCCAGCTTAAGGTTATAACGTACTGATAAATTGGGAATACCAGTAAAAACCCCTGCGCCATCAGAATACTAATCGGGTAGTTGTTAAATGCAATGCCTTTCTAATGGATCAGTATCGCGTACTCCGGGTACGCTTTACTTTTTAGTCGTAGTGCATCTATTCGCCATTCGTAGATCGTGGTATTTTCGTTCCGAAGTGTTTAAAAGCAGGGTGGTCGGGATTTTATTTGCAGAACTGATACAACATAAAGTGAAAAATAGATAATTAGATTCACGTCACAAATGAAGTATAATTATAAGTTAGCTGCAATACAACTAGCTAGCTGAATTAAAAATTAGAATGGGAAGACAAATAAACTTCTTTCTTCATCCAGGGGACCAAGAATCCTTCGATAAACTCTTGAAATCGTTTGGGGATGTCGTTTTGTTTAGAGACTATCACAACTCGAATCACTTGACCACTATCGACGACACTTTGATTAAGGACATAGGTAAAGAGAAAAAGCGAGTCTACCTTATGCGACCGAAAGACTTTAAAAATATTCAGCTTGAATATGTCGAAAGCCATCATTATTGGCACGTTAACAGTCGATCTTTGCCTGTTGTTCATTTCGACAGAAGTGTCTATATAAATAAGACCATCGAAAGGGGCAGACTTTATTTTGAACCTAGGTATGTGAACGATAACGAATGGGTTAATAAACCGGATGACTTTATTAATTGGGCTGACAAAGTCTTAAAAGCCGTAAGAAGGAATTTGAAGAAATACAAATACCAAATGGGTAATTACAACTATACGGACTACCTAGGTGCCAGCGCTCTAAATTGGCTTCAGGAAACAGAAGCTAAAGTCGCAAGTGCTGGTTGTGAATTAATAGCGCAAAAGTCCTAATGCCGCAAGAACTGCAGCTAACATGGTATTGGCAAAAGCGGGCGGCCAGTTACATGTGGAACAAAACATTAAGCTATGCCCGCCTTCGCCAATACTACCACGTTCTCGGCAAGCAGAAAAATATATCACTTGATTGCAAAAACAAGCGTGACCCAAAGATTGACTCAGATACTATTCCTAATAACGATATTAATCTGGAGCTGCGACCCGCAACAACCGAAAAATTATGGAAAAGTTGATGCAAAGTTATTTCTTTCTAATTCTGTGCGGCAGCCTCTTGTTGTGGCATTTGGAGGCAGCGAAGGTGGGAATATCTATGCGCATGACGAAACCAAGGAAGTGAGAGAACTATTTCTTAAAAACGGATTTGCTTTTCTATCGGTTGGTTATTTTAAGTCGGTAAATACACCGCCTGAAATAGATAGAATAGCCATAAGTGCGATTTATGACACAATTAGAACTATTGCTAATCATCCAAAGATTGACAAGGACCGAATTGCCTTATTAGGAAGTTCAAGAGGAGGAGAATTAGTTTTAAACATTGGAAGCCACTACAGTGACTTTAGCGCAATTGTCGCTATTGCGGCTCCAAGTTTTAATTTACCATCTCGATTTGGCTGGAATTCAACTTCTTCTCGGTCTTTCAACGATGAAGAAATACCTTATGCTCGTGTCTCAAATAATTCTCTAAAAAAACTGAGAGATGGAGACTTTTATGGTGGAATTTCAGAAATGTTAAAAGAAAATGGAACAAGAGCTGAAGGGAATATTCAAACAGAAAAAATTGATTGTCCGATTCTTTTTATATCTGCAAAAAGAGATGAAGTTTGGCCTTCAACTTTGATGGCGGAACAAATGATTGAAAGGCTGAAGAAAAACAATTTCCAATACTTTTATCAGCATATTCCTGTTGACGGCAATCATGTTGAACCTGCTAAGCATTTTGATTTAATAATAGATTTCTTAGTTAACAATATGAGATAGCCAGCCGAGAACAAGCGGTTTGGCAATATAGCGGGGGCGACGAATATATGCTCAGCTTTTTGTTCGCTAATCGGCTGCAGTTCCTGCCGACGAATGACACCGAGCAATAGAATAAACAATGAACTTTTAGTTATAAATTTAGCAACAATTACGGGCTGATGTTTTTCAAATACCGCCACATCGCCAAGCCCTAACGTTGTGCGAAACCTGTACCTCCTAAAATCTATAAGAATGAAAATTAAAAACATCTGCTTACTAGTTTGTTTGTTATCAGCTCTAAAAAGCTTTTCGCAAGTAAAAGTTTCTAACGAGAAATCTGAAAACCATTTGCTAATAAATGGTACAGGTGTATTTATTGTTCCTCCACCTGGTTTTGAAAAAGGAATTAATTTTATAGGCTATCAAGATAATAATAGTGGTTCTAGTATAATTGTTAACGAGTTGCCCGCTCCTTACAAACAGGTCAAAGATGGTTTTTCTAAAGAAAATATGTCTAAAAAGGGAATGGAGTTTTTGAATGCTGAAGAATATCTAATTAACAATTCACCAGCGGTGATGATGAATTCCCAGCAGTTTTCGGTTGCACACGGTTACAGCTTTTTTAAATCAACTTTAATCTTGAAGCTAAACAACAGTAAAACTTTGTTAATAAACTCTAACGTTCCTGAGGAGCAAAAGGAGAGGATGATGAATTTGATTAAGATATCATTATTATCCGTATTTAATGACAGCTCGATTGAAGTGAATGCATTTTCATCATTAGACTTTAGCGTAGATCTAAGTAAGTCTTCTTTTAAACATACGAAATCCATCAGCGGAAGTCTGATGCTTGAAGGCCCCAAAAAGGAGTTTCTAATTATTGCTAAATCAATTAGACCTTTGAGTGCTTCGGATAAAAAAGGATCGTCGATTAACGCACTAAAAGCAATTACATCAATAGAATATGTTGGATTGATCCATTCCAAAGAAATAACCCAAGATGGCATGTCTGGATATCAAATTACTGCTAACATTGTGGTCAAAGATCAGAGGCGACCTATGAAAGCGGTACAGTCAATCTTGTTTTCAGATAATAGCTACTATACCTTCGTCACAATAGTAAATCCAGCTGAGCAAGATCTTATTAAGGACTTTGAGTATATACTGACTTCATTCAAACGCAAATAGCTTCGCACAACATCGGCTATAAGAAATAAGGGCAGGAGAATATGGACTGGCATTTTATCTTTAGTCAACGGTAAGAAGTTTCTTGGGCTTTTTGTTTTTTAAAATTCTCTTTCTTCTTATAGTCGCGTTACGTTGTGCGCAACTTTATGGGAAACGTATAAATATTGATCTCCTACAGTCCGAAATCATCGGTAGCATATGAGTATTCCTAGAAGGGATTTGAATTTCATTTTTGTAGTGATAGCTATTATGGTAATTCTGCTGATTGTAAGAATCCACAAAGAGAATTTAATCAAAAATGATAAGGTCTTTGTAGCTGCAATAATTAAAGAGGTTGATTGGTTGGAGAACGGGTTTTCATATAAATGCGAATACCGATACCAGGATGCATGGTACCCTGCAAATTTTTCTGACCTTCGAAGAAAAAACGATTCTCTTGTTTTACTTGAAATTTCAACCGTGCAGCCAAGTGTTTGGTTGTTGGTTGAAGGTAAGGAAGTCCCAAAATGTTTTACAAGGTCAAATATCCCTGCTAATGGATGGAAGATTTTCCCTACTTGCCCATATGATTTTGCAATTGAGCCTCGAGATATTCAATAGTGAATCTGTTGAGTGACCGCAGCGCACAACATGGCGGTATTGGCAAAAGCGGGCGGCAAATACCATGGCCAACAGAATACCAAGCTATGCCCGCCTTCGCCAATACTGCCACGTTGTGCGCAATCTGAGACGCGATATGCATAAGGTTTTTATTGCTTTTTTACTGATCTGCATTAGCTGCTCTGACCACAAGCCGCAAACTTCAGCCAAGAAGAATAATGGCGACTATCGTCATCGCATTACTATAAACATTGATAGAGATGCAGAGATTTCTTTACAAGACGGGGAGGATAGCTTGATTTTAAAATGTTCACCTGAATTTTTAAGGCATTACATTGATTCCGCCTCAATAACAACAACCGATTCAATTTTTTCGTTCCCAGTGAAGATGCAGGATAAAGACTCACTTTTCAATATATCTGAGTCATTAATCGATAACGGTACTTCCAGAGGTCCCTTCTGCACCGATTATTTTGGATATCTTAAAGTTACTGTTATATATAACGAACAATTTATGAAGACAGCTACGTATCGTTCGATCTGCGAATGGAAGGAGTACAGTATTGATACTAAACGGCTTGATAATCTGTTCAAGCTGATATTTCGTAGCCGCAATTGACTGCGCACAACATTGACAAAAACGGGCGTCAATACCATGGAAACATGAATATCAAGCTATGCCCACCTTCACCAATACTATCACGTTGTGCGTCACTTTTTCGAAACACCCAAATAATGAAAATAATACTTACAGCCATAGAGCCTAAACTTGTCAGTGCCTGGAGAACCTTTTTCGAATCAGAGCAAGATGTTTCGATTGTGGAAAGTGATATAACCACAATCAAATGCGATGCTGTAGTAAGCCCCGCAAATTCCTTTGGATTTATGGATGGCGGGTTGGATTATGCGTTGTCCGAGCGGTTTGGATGGGACTTGGAAAAAAGATTGCAGCACCAGATCAAAAATTTACCAGAAGGAGAGTTGTTAATAGGACAGGCAATAATCATAGAAACAAATGATGTAGACGTTCCATACTTGATCTCAGCGCCAACCATGCGTATTCCGACAAATTTCAATATAGATACTTCGGTCAATGCATATTTGGCAATGAATGCGATATTAATCAAAGCAAAGGGTGAACCACGGATATCGTCTATCGCTATCCCTGGACTTTGTACAGGAGTGGGCCGAATGCAACCCATGATAGCCGCGCGGCAGATGTTTCAAGCCTACAAAGAAATTGTGCTAGAGCAACGAATGGACTTTTCAAGCTTTGGTGAAGCTCAAAAGTATCATTGGGAGATTAATCCGCAAGGGATGATCTGGACTCACTGAGACAACCTTTTTGCTGCGAGAAAAAGCGACGCACAACATAGATGCTTGGCAAAAGCGGGCGGCCAGTGACATGTTGAATAAAGCACCAAATTGTTGCCCGCCTTCACCAATACTTCCACGTTGTGTGTAATGCGTAAAAACTCATAATTAACAAACATATGCCAGAATTAAGCGCCAAAGATTTTATTCAGTCGGTTCTTATCGAAGAGATAGGGTCATTAATTGACCGACATCCTTACATATCGTTTATAGTAATGGGCATTGGAATCGAATTTTTAGGTAAATGTGCGGATTCTTCCCTAGTAGATTGGCACGTTGATAAGCGCTCAAAACGCGACTTTAAATCCGCTATCAATACAATCCCTTCTCTGCAAAAGTATGTTCCATATTTAGCTTCACATGATTTGTATGGTTCTTTTCGATGTGGACTTGCACATTCGATTTCGCCTAAATACAAAATTACTCTTTCATCTAAAAATGAAATGGCACATTTACTTGAGGACAACGGCCGACTAAACTTAAAAGTTGAGGAATTCTACGCAGACTTCAAAGCAGCTTGCCAATACATTTTGTGTCTAAGCTACCCAAAAGACAACAAAATGAGCTTGAACTTTTTAGAAGTTCCAGGATCGAATTATTTAAGCACCTTATCTGCAACTGGGACCACTTCCTAGGTGCCGCCGTAAACTAAAAAGCACTACACTCAACATGCTTGGCAAAAGCGGGCGGGCCAGGTACATGTAATAAAACATCAAGCTGTGCCCGCCTTCGCCAATACTTTTCCGTTGTACGTCATTACTAGAACCTTGTATTATGGATGAAGATGCTTCAAAGAAAATAAGTGCTTGTGCAGAGTGTGACAGTGAGTACAACACAGTTACTTCAGAGATGACTGATTTGTGCCCGGAGTGTTCCCATATTTTATATGGCTACAAAAACTGCCCCCATCATTTCGAAAACGGTAGATGTATCAAGTGCGCTTGGGACGGTAGCGAATCTGAATACATTCATAAGTTGAAAGAGCGAAAACTTCATAAAAGCAAGAAAATATTTAATGTTTTAGAGTCACTCGAAAATAAATATGGAAGAACAAACATCGTTATCAATGATCATTGGGAGGGAGACAGGGAAGCTATTGGTTTAACAGACAAGACAAGGCAATATCTAGGCTATATCTCTACGTATAGAAAAGAAGATGGCACATATTTCTTGTCTTTGGAAAATCCCCCTTCAGATGACAAAATGCGATTTACTCCTGCCGGTGAATTTGACAATATCACTTTTGCTGATCTAGAAAAGTTGCTTATCGAACATTTACGTTTAACGAAATAAAACGAACGTACAACATGGCAAAAGCGGGCATGAAGTTACGCGTCGAACAGAATACCAAGCTATGCCCGTCTTCGCCAATACTACCACGTTGGCTGCACTGCATATTAAAATTATGAAATGTGAAGTATTGGTACACTGACTCAATGAAAGCCACTTTGTTCAAAGAAGGGATTTCTTTAGAGAGTACATCAGAAATTCCTTTGTCACTTAAGGCGCAGTTGCAAGACGGCTTTCGAATTGAAGAAGGCTGTATTTTATTTCTTAACACGGAATATTACGGTCCCGGTTCACTCGAATTAGACACTACAAAAAATGACTATGAACTTTTCTTAAATTCAGTAGAGATTGAATTCTATATTCACGAGCCTTCTGATAAAAATTGCCTAACTACTGGATTACAATTTAGTAAAGAACTGTTACAGCTGCTTACATCTACATTTCAAGAACGATTCCGGGTTTTTCTTAAATTCGAGTCACAGGGAAACTATCCATCGGCATATTGCAAAGTAACCTTTCATAAAATTAGGATCAGTATTGATCTCGAATTCAAATCCGGTTACCAAACTGTGGTTGAAAATGATGCTGCATTGTTTATTGAATAGCACTGCAGCTAATATGGTATGGCAAAAGCGGGCGGCCGGTATCCCGTCGAACACAACGCCAAGCTATGCCCGCCTTCGCCAATACTTCCCTGTTAGCTGCAAGCTCACAGCGAAAATTTAAATAAGAGTCCAAAATTATTCGACCAAAGTGATGAATTCGATAAGCCCCACATTAACACCCATTGAATATTTTACTGAATTGATTCAATCTTTTCCTGACTTGGAATCCGAAATCCTTGAAGAGGACGAAACCTTTGTTCATATAAAAATGGAGTGTTTCGCTAGTTATACAGTCAAGCAGATAATTTCGATGAATTGGGACGATCTTCGATCCTGTTTTGAGTTCCAAGAGCAAAGAATGAATCGCATGGACCAATATCTGCGAAATGCATTAGATGTATCGTACTTTGAAACGCTTTTGCTTGGTGAAGCGTGGAGGAGTATGGATCTCGTTGTAGTACATATGGGACCTAAAGTACTGCAAGGCTATACAGCTTACAAAAATTATTATGAGAACCTTGAAAAAGCATATCTAAGAAAGTTAGGCAAGAGCGATAGAGCCTGAACTCCAACGCCTGCCGCTAACATGATTGGCAAAAGCGGGCTGGAAATACCATGGCAATTAAAACACCAAGTGATGCCCGCCTTCGCCAATGCTTCCAGGTTAGCTCTCGCGGACATTATCGACATAATGAACTGGACAGATCTTAAAACGCATGTTTACTTTCAAGATGGCTCTCTTCGTGATATCTATGTGAGAAGAATGGCCATCGACGACTGGCGAAGGTGGATTGAACATAGTAATTCAATTTATATCGTACAGTTCAGACTGGACGGAGTCCATATAGCAGATAAAATAGACTTCTCTGCCGTATCAAAATATTGGGGTAAGTCTGAGAGTGCGTTTCCTTCAGCAAGCCTTACATTAGGGGATATTCTCCTCCAAATTCATTTAGGTGATGAGACAGAATTGGAGCTGGATCTATCTCCAAAAGATATCCAAACGATCGATGACCATAGAACCTTGATGAATTACCTTTTAAGCATTTCAAATTTGCTCCATAAAACCGTTGAACTGACAATGGAGAGTCCTGCTGCCGTTGATGAGATATTATTGTCAATCCGCTTCGGAGAAGTAAGGGTTATACGATCAGAGATACTCTAACACAGCAACACGGCGGCTAACATGGCATCCTATGTAAAGGGGTTGCCTAATAAATGATATGCTGTTAAAGGTACTACATAGTAAAAATTAAAAAACGCGGCACTTTTATGGATTTTCTGACGCAGTGGATTCTGTGTTCCATCGCTTCAAAATCAATAAAAGGGATCGCGGAATATATTTGTCTGATGTTTTCTTTAAGCTCCGACTCCTATGTGTAGTTACTGTTATCCAGCACTACCTTCATCTGTTTGGTTTGAAAGAAAATGAGCCGCTACCTGCTTGGCGATGTAGTATTCTTCAATCTACCTACCATGTTTTGTAGTCAACCCACGAAAGTGTTGAGCGTTAAAGAGCATAATTTGTTAGCGGCTAAAGCCAATTTGATAGGGTTGACCAGATCTAATCACACTAAGGATACGACGGCACATTTTGTGTGCGACTTTAACGATAACTGATTTTTCATTTTTACCGATATGTTTCCGGTAGTAAGCCTGGATACCAGGATCCAGCCGGATGGCGACCCAGGCAGCTTCAATCAGGTAGGTTCTCAGCAGTGCCTTGCATCTTGGTATTACACCCATAGGGTGTCGGTCTCACTGCTTTGATGAATACCGGCCACGAGTCCAATATAGTTAGCCAACTGACGCTCGTTATCAAAACGGCGGATATCGCCTAATTCAGCTATGATGGCGGTAGCGAGAATGCCACCAATGCCAGGGATGGACTTGAGCAGATAGTAATCGGTATGATGCATCTTTCTACAATATGCCCGCAGTTCATTGCTTACCTGGCGTTCTTCCCGGTCAAGGAGTTGAAATACCCGCAGTTTGCTGTGCAGGCATTGCATACCGGTGACATGTGTCCAGGGAAGTTGATAGATCCAGCGTTGGAAATCTTTGCTCCAATTGGAATTATCAAATTCGGTGGGGATGCAGATGCCATGAAAAAGTAACAACCCTTTGATCTGCGATTTTACTCTACGAACCTGTTTGACGAGTTGATTACGCTGCCTTAACAGGCTTCGCAGTTGCTCCTGGGTTTCTGTTGGAATGTAGATTGGTTTAAGCTGGCCAATCTCCAACTGTTTGGCTAGGTTGCGAGAATCGATCTTATCTGTCTTTTGATATTGGTGTTTATTAATCGTGGGAATGTCAGCGGGATTCACAACGGTTACAGACCATCCAAGATTTAGAAAAGCACGGGCGGCCGAAAAGCCACAGCAGGAAGCTTCATAGGTAACGGCCACCTGGTGATCGGGGAAATGTTTAAAGACGTAATTAGCAAGAATATCCGGATCAGGTGGCAGACTGAAACTCTTGTGGTCGGAAATATCAGTTCGAAGATGTGCCTGCCAACTTTTTTTGTGTACGTCTATACCAATAAATAACTTCGGTGTAGCGATCATTTGAGACTGCATAACTTAAAATTTAGTGGATAATTTAAAGCGTTATACCACATCAAAAACAGGCAGCTTAAGTGATCGCTTTTACATAGATGCTTGGCAAAAGCGGGCGGTCAGTAACTGAACATTTATGGTTAGATTCTCTTTTGTATTTCTTATTGTTTTTGTCATTGGAACCTTATCTGTCCTTCGTCTTGATCTGGCTACATCCGTCGTTCCGGGCTGGCATACAGTCATTTATCCTCCATGGTTTCTTGCTTCGGTATTTCAGATTTTATGGCTTGGAGTGACTTCAGCAATTTATTATTTTATTGATAGGAAAGGAAAAGTCGTGAATCGAAACCTTTTCCTGCTGCACATAATTTTGTCGTTGTTTGTATTCGTCGACAGTGCCTATGCATTTTTTGAAAATTATTATGCGGGAAGAATCGTGAAGATTGCTCCCTATTTTCTATTTCTGCTGGGCCAGTTTGTCTTCCTCATTGGCATATTGAAGGCAAAGAAAAAATCGTAAACCTGTTCTCTAAAAGAGCAATACTGGACTCGAAACTGCAAACGTTTCGCAACTCCGTGACGCTGCGTACAACATGCTTGGCAAAAGCGGGCAGCCAGTGTCATGTGGAATAAAACACCACGCTATGCCCGCCTTCACCAATACTTCCACGTTGTACATAACCTGACACAGACCCTAAGCAAATTTTAAACTCGCAAAATGACCTCTAAAACACCAACGGTTAGACAAATTGCATGGATATCGCTATTGCCTCAGTTCGCTTTTGTGGGTGTATTTATCTTAATATATTACTTGATTGGAACAGGCTCTTATATCGTTTATGGCGCCTGGACGTACCTCGTGTTATCCTTCGTCTGTAGATCAATAGTTCTTAGAAGCCATAGGAAGGGGATGTCAAAGGTTAAAAAAGGGAACCTCGCTGAGGCGATACCTCATTTTCAAAGAAGTTACGATTTTTTTCAGACGCACAATTGGCTAGACAAGTATAGATATGTGATATTAAGTTCATCAAGAATATCATACAGAGAAATGGCCCTAAATAACATAGCCTTTTGCTATAGCCAAATAGGACAAGGAGGTTTAGCAGAAGAATATTACTTACGAACATTACAGGAATTTCCTGGTAGCGGGTTAGCAACCGCCGCTATACGAATGATAAATTCAGCAAAAAAAATGTAGCAAGATAGGCTAGACAACTAAATCTTCAACGGCTACGTACAACATGCTTGGCAAAAGCGGGCATCAATACCCTGGTGATTGAACACCATGCGATGCCCGCCTTCGCCAATACTTCCAAGTTGGCTGTAATTCAAAGAGACCGTGTATGGAAAAGAAAATTGAAACAGCTATTTTTAGATGGAAAGCGTATTATTTTATAACTGCTATGGTCGGGTTGGTTGTTTCAATCTTTTTGGTTCAACTTTTCAGGAAAACCATAATTCCATATTATGTTCCTTTGTTGGTAATGCTTTTTGTAGGCATTTTCACTTTTTTTGTCACCAAACGGCACTACCGACAGATATTTCCCAAGTGGGGTTTCCTTTCTATCTTTACGCAAAGCACGTTTTCATGGGGTTTTATCGCGTGTTATCTTTTTGTCGCGACCAATTATTATTGGGCCGATGGTAATGTACAGACCTTCAATTTTGTCATAGAAAAAAAATCTTCACTACCGGGGTCGAGAGGGCGTCGAACTCAGAGACAACCTGTAGTGACCATTCAGTATTTCGGTTTTGCGAAGGAGTTGGTCTTCAGGCATTCGGATACAAAGAATGTAGCCTCAGCTGACAGCGTAAAAGTTTCTATAAAAGAAGGATTGTGAGGTTTTGACAAAATCATAGAATATAAGATCATATAAAAACCAGATCGCGTAAAACAGAACTACAACCAACATGGTATCCTACCGTGTTATAGGCTATGTTAAACGACAGCAAAACACGATAACATTCAGTGGAAAAATGAACGAAGAAATTAAATAAAGCAATTGACAAAGAAATTTATGACCTGCTCACTAAGAAAATTGACAGGATGAATTAGCAGAATGGAAAATTTTTAAGACGTAAATTTGAAATATAAACTAAATAATAATTATGAAAAAAATAAAATTCAATGTAAGCATTAATGCACCGGCAAAAAAGGTATATGATGTAATGCTGGGAATTAATAATAAATCAACTTATGAGCAATGGACTGCTTTGTTCAATCCAACGTCCACCTATGAGGGGAGTTGGAATAAAGGTAGCAAAATGCTATTCATAGGAATTAATGAGAAGGGAGAAAAAGGTGGAATGGTTTCAGAAATAGCTGACAATATTCCCAACCGTTTTATTTCAATTCGTCATTACGGACTGTTACAAGCTAATGTAGAAATCACTGATGGACCAGAAGTGGAAAAGTGGGCAAACGGATTTGAAAATTATACGTTTGAAGAAAATAACGAAATTACTATGGTTACAGTTGACTTAGATACTACAGAAGATTTTGTAGATTATATGAACCAGACCTACCCAAAGGCACTCGACAAGTTAAAAGAAATATGTGAAAAATGAAATCCTTCGAAAGTTGAACAATGACAAAGGAAAGAAACACAGCCTATAACATCGGTTTGGCAATATGGCGGCTGAAGGCCAATACTGGGAGTATCTTGTTTCGGGACAAACTCTAAAGCAGTATTTGCAAGTACCAAAAAGCGGTGACGTTACGCCGTTTGCTTGGTTTCGTAACAGCGAAATCGAAAAGGTGTCACTACAAAAATTCCGAATGCAACAGGAGTCCTCATTAATAGATAATAGACTCGAGTTGTATATCTGTGCAGCTTGCGGTGGTATCGGTTGTGGAGCGATTACTGCAAAGATTTGAGATCTTGGTGATAGAATAATTTGGAGCGACTTTGCACAAACAAGTCGTGCGGAAGAGACCGGGAGATCTTCGATGTAGAACCCATTCTCACTTACAGCCAAATGATTGAAGTCGCCCGCGCTGATACAACTAAGTCTAGATTGAGAAAAGCGCAAGAAACATACACAGTGGAAACTAAAACTCAGTTCTTCCAAATGATTGGACCTCTTGGCGTCAACATGATACCTTATGGAATCGAAGCAGAATTGCTGAGGGACGGTGCGCGAACTATAGGTACATTTCAACCAAATTAAACTACCGCTAACATAGATGTTTGGCAAAAGCGGGCTGCCGGCATCATTCGGATGACATCCTTAAACTATGCCCGCCTTCGCCAATACTTTCCCGTTAGCGGTAATTGTAAAAACGACACACGAATTTGGATTGACATAAACTTAGAAATATGAGAAAAGTAATTGCAGCAATCAATATGACACTTGACGGGTTTTGCGACCATACAGCAGGTATTCCAGATGAAGAAATACATCAACATTATACGGAACTATTAAATGAGGGAGATGCAATTCTATACGGTAGAATAACATATCAACTTATGGAATATTGGCAACCTCTGGTGAAAAATCCTTCAGGTGAAAAAACAATGGACGACTTTGCAATGGCGATAGATAAAATTCCAAAAATAGTTTTTTCCCAAACGTTGAAAAATGTAGAATGGGAAAGTGCAAAGTTAGCAAACCGGGCCATTGAAGAAGAAGTTTTAGAACTCAAGCAACAACCAGGCAGAGACATTTTAGTTGGCAGTCGGAGTATAATTATACAGCTAATGCAACTTAAGTTGATTGATGAATACCAACTTTGTGTTCACCCTGTTGTTGCAGGAAGCGGTTTGCCACTATTTGAAAATATAAACGACAGAACTATTCTCAAACTCATAAAGACTAAAACCTTTAGTGGGGGTGCAGTAACGCTTTACTATGAGCCGACAAACGGAAAAACGACGAACCGCTAACTAGTGTTAAAAAGCCCTGCCTTCGGCAATACCCTGGCCGTTGTAGGCAACTTAAGGTAACAAGCAACCAATGTCAGAGGAAATACAAAACCCGGTAAAAATTTTATTCAGTTTTTATAGTAATGTGTTGGACGAGTGGACAAAGGAAACTATGTGGGCTGAAGTGATTGATAATGATAAAGGAATATATAAAATTGATAGCATTCCATTTTATGCTTCCGTAGCGTCGGACGATATCATTTTTGCCGAATACGACGAGAATGAGCAAATGCTGGTTTATACTGACACAATTGAATATTCTGGTAATTCGACAATCCAGGTCGTATTGATGAACGCGGCTACGGATATAAACACGATTCGAGATGGATTTTCTGAGCTGGGCTGTATGTCTGAAAAGCTGAATGATCGATACTTTGCTATGGAGGTCCCTTCGAAACTAGATTATCAACCAGTTAAGCAACGATTGATAGAGCTGCAGGAAAGTGAGGTGCTTGACTATGCAGAATCCTGCTTATCGAGCAATCATCACTACTAGAATAGCTGCCTACAACATAGATGCCTGGCAAAAGCGGGCGGCCTGTTACCTGTCGAATAAAATATCAAGCTATGGCCGCCTTCGCCAATACTTTTCCGTTGGCCGCTATTATGAAAGACCACATCAACAAAATAATATAATATCCGAAATATAACAAATGAAACAAAAAAAACTAACAGAATTAACAGACCAGGAATTGTTACAAGAAGCAAAAAAAATGAAATCAACTCCCATAACTAATGCTGTATTAATTGGATTTCTGATAGGAATTGTATTTTACAGCATTATGAAAAACAGTTTAGGATTTTTTACACTAGTCCCTTTGTTTTTTGCTTATAAATTGATTAATAATTCAAAATATGATAGTAAAGAATTAGAAAATCTTTTAAAAGAGCGAAATTTGAAATAAACGATGGCAGAAAATTGTAAAAACTGTAACGCAGAAGTAACTGACTTTTTTCTTGACAGCAATTACAATATGATCAATATTAGATTTGATAATTCAAAAATAGAAAATAACATAAGCCAACCTCTTGGCAATATGGCGGCTGAAGACCTACTATGAAACATTTGTGCTTAAACAAATATTTGGAATTCTAATGAACATATTGCCATAAATTCGCCACATCTCCAAGCCGAAAGCCGTTCACCTAATTAGCCTCCTAACTTGGGATATATTATAAAGGTATTTGTCGCAAAACATAGTCAACTTGAGACTTTATCAGCTCAATATCCCGCTGCTCAAGTCGTTTCATTGAGCCAGGAACTGGGCTTGGTACCGATGACCGAAGCATTATTTGATGAAATAAATTTGTGTGGGTTGACTGAGGATCTTCCAGGTTTTGTGCTAATGACAGTCGGTGCCGAGATGCAGATTTTAAAATTGTTTCCAGTAGGAGAAATAGCATATGTTGAGGCGGATTATTTTGGTGGGAACGGTTCGCAGTCCGCTGTAGTTTGGGCGAATGGGCGAAGGTCCGAAATATATATGGACAAGCATAACGCTATAAACTTTGCTCTTAAGAGTCTAGGAATTTCGAAGAAAAGTCATGGCGATGAGTTTGAGGCTCTCAATCTCGGAAGACATAGAGACACGCATGACTGGAGGTAACCCTACACTAAGGCCGGGGAACGTACAACATGGTATCAAAAGCGGTTGGCCGGTATGCTTTGAAATAAATTATCAAACTTTACCCGCTTTCGTCAATACTTTTCCATAAGGCGTCATAAATGCAACATCCTTGGGAAGAAAAAGCAGAAATAAGAAATTTACGCGGGAAAAACGTATTAATCGACCAAAAGTGAGCGAGAAATGGCAAATCATTTGTTTGTCGATTATCCTCGTAGCTGGTACACTTTTGATTTGGAGTTTTCTCCTCGTTGATCTCACATTTGTGAAGGCTTCAATTGTTATAGTTCCGTCACTAGTTTTTGGGTTATTGATAGCTATTTGTATTTCGCGATTCTGGAGCAGACAACGAGTGGGTGGTGGAGTTCTGATATCTTTTGGTATTCTAGCGGGGGGAGCAGTCATGTCCTTTTTTCTCTCTGCAACAAACTATTACTTCCGAGAAAATAAAATCATTCTGAAGCAACTGGACATCCAATCCACGGGCAACCGAACCCGACGCAAAAGTGCATGTAAAACACCGTATGTCGTTGTAAACTTCGGAGAGCTGAGTAAAGAAATTCCATTTCCATGTCGCTTCGAAAAATCAATATCGTTGTATACCAAACTTGATGTGAGCCTTTCAAAAGGTTTTTTTGGTTACTACGTGATAGAGGAAAAGGTGTTAGTAAAATAACCGAATAGCGGCGCCAGACATAGCAAAGCGGGCGGTGCACCATGGCAAATAGAAAATGCAAGCTATACCCGCCTTCACCTTCAACAATACTTTCACTCAAAAAGTATTCAGCGGGCGTCGGGAATTGAGCAACCAGATCCTGCTGAAGAACGGCTGCTGTTTTTCAAAAGCCATACTATTGTGTCCGATAAATCTATTCCCTACGACATCGAGGTCGATTCAACGAAATCAATCACTGCCGGTTGTCCTTCATGTATTCCTTTTCCCCCGAGATCAGTATTCAGAGCCGGCGGCATTAATTCAATGACTTCAATGTTCCTCGCTTTCAACATATGTCTCAGAGACAAGGTAAAGGAACCCTTTTCAATATTGATTCTCATTCAAGTCCTGATATTAGGTCTCTTTTCGAACCGAAAGTAACTTAAATAAAAAATCACAGCAGCTAAAGTAAAATAAACAATATACAGCGCTGTTAATGAATCGGACAACACAAAAAAATACTGTATACACAGGACTAAAAGTATCACCCACAAATAATCTTTCATTGTAAAATCTTCCAGGAAAGTAATGCTGTTTAGCAACATGATCAATCCAAAACCACAAAGTGCATAACATAGCGCATCATCATAGTGAAGATGAACCGGTGTCAGCAATAATATTGTAATAAATTCCGGAACCAGTAAAATACCATAGACAATGAGATATCCTATAAAACGGCGGGTTAATGAAATAGCTGCACCCCTGTAAAACAACATAAAAATTTCTTCAAAAGTTCTGATCCGGTGAATAACTGCCCCATTTGCAAGTATCCCAAAACTGAAAAATAAAAAAGGGAATTGTGGCTCATAGTAATAAGAAGAATTGATCCGGGCAAAGCCATACAGCATCAAGCATGTAAACAACTTTATTGTTATAAAAATAACTTTTTGTTCCGCAGCAATAAACCGGATAAGTAAACCCGGATAACTGGATAACAGGGCTGAAAATTTAGAAGCTTTGTATAATTTGATTCCAGGGTACCTCAGTTTATTCACGACTAAAGCTGCTGGTGTAACAGATATCAAAACCAAATAGCCTAAAAGCACCATTCCTGTAGTATAATAATGGTGATACCAGGCCACACCAAGAATCAACAAACCATACCAACCTATAGGCGCAAACAGCAGGATGATCACCAAAAAAATCAAACTAATACGTCTGATAACGGAGAGGCAACTAAAAATATGCAGGAACTGATACTCGGGTTTCCGAATAGTGCGTAGAATGAATACCAGGCACTTAAGCATATATAACAACCATGCAGAACATACAAGGATGAACATGCTGTTGCTTTTCAGTGTCCCCATAATCAGCGAGTAGTGATATTCAACTGTACCGGCACTTTTTAACCGACCAACTGCCAAGAGCATTATCGTATAAAAAAAAATAAACGCTCCTGCGTTCTCACGAAAAAAAGGAACTACAAACGAACGCAACAAAACTTTCAAAGGGGAATTCATATTAATTGAACGCTATGGTTGCTGACCAGTAATTGTTTGCCGGAAAAAATCAGGGGCGCGTCATGTTCCTGGTGTGAACTCAATAAAAACAGACTGCCGGACTCTTGCCTTTCCCGAACCAAATTACACACAATCTCTACCGATGCTGTATCTAAGGTGATCAGCGGTTCATCCAGCAATATAAGTGAAGGGTTCCCGAGGAATGCCATCATCAGCGATAACTTTTTCAATGTTCCGCTTGAGTATGTACCTGTTTTCAAATTAATATATTGCCGCATCCCAAAAATCGATGTTAGTGCCTCGGCTTCTGCGGTTGTCGATCCACGGATGTCCCGGTAAAATTCCATCAGCTCTCCACCAGTCATATATGCAGGAAAAAGTGGCTCTGCATCAGCCCAGGAGATATATCGTCTGTAAGCGACGGGCTGCCTTCTCAAATCCATGCCTTTAAAACTTATATGGCCTTCAAATGGTAATAAGCCCCCCACTAATCGCAACAGGGTAGATTTCCCAGATCCATTTCCACCTTTTACCCAATATAAATCGTTGTTTAGTTCAAGAGACGGAATATCCAGGACCATATTTCTGCTGAAGAATTTCCTGACATTTTTTAGCGTTAGCATAGAATGAATGTATTGAGTTTGGTATTACTTCTGCAACATAAATTTCAAAATAGGACAAACGGAAAATTATAGATTTGGATGGAGAGTTATGTTACCAATTCCCGGAAATAAAAACTACGAATGGAAGTTGAATGCATACATAGTCACCAATTTTGCAATGCGTAGTCGCTGTCTGTAAAGAAGCTGATTTATGATAGGTGCTGAAAAGTATCAGACCAATTGGTATTTTTACAATCTTTGTACGAGTGAAACGCAATCATGATTTAAGCACATTGGTGTTACAGCACAGTGGATATGGCTAATAATTCAACCCAGATAAATAGCCAGGTTGAAATAATAAACGAAGGGAACAAAATCATTTTGCGGAAGATTTGATGTTTTAAAGCTATTGCATATTCCGGACCGGGTTAATTATTGCTGCACGTATAGTTTGAAAACTTATGGTGAGGGCAGCGATCATCAGTGCCATAAATCCAGCAGCTGCAAAAAGCCACCATTGTATTTCAATACGGTAAGCAAAATTTTGTAACCACTCATTCATCACCCACCATCCAATAGGGGCAGCGATGATAGAGGCTATTACAACGAGTTTCAAGAATTCTTTTGTCATCAGTATCATGATGTTTCCGGCATTTGCGCCGAGCATCTTCCGGATACCGATCTCTTTCATCCGTTGAATGATATTGAAACTGGATAGTGCAAATAACCCCAGGCAGCAAATTATGATACAGGTTACCGACGAAAAATTAATGACAGTCGCCCAGTTCTTTTCGTCGGAATATTTTTCGGCATTCAAATCGCGTAGTTGCCTGATCTCTGGCTTGTGCCAAGGATCAATTTTTTTCAAAGCTGAAGTTATAGAAGCACGGATATTTGTAAATTGACCAGACTCGTGTTGTATGTATAACTGCCCGAATTGTGAGCTGTCTCGTTTCATCAATACCACGGGGCTTACTTCGTGTTGGAGGGATGCAAGATGATAATCAGCAGTAACTCCGATAATTGTAAGCATTCTGTTTTTATAACCTACCTGTTTCCCAATCACGTTATCTGCGCCAATTGCCCGCGCAAAAGCCTGGTTGACGAGACAATTCGAACTGTCGGCAGTACTGGCAGCAAAAAAGTTTCTGCCCTGGACGACCCGGATATTGAATAGTTCTGTGAAATGTTCATCGACTGACTGATAGTAACACCAGTCTGTGTTATTTCCATCAATAGTAAATTTTGTCCTGTTCATACCCCAATCGGTAATGGTTGTTTTGCTTATACCGGTCACATGATTCAATTCATTTTGCATCAAAGGCAATACTTTCTTCTGTGTTTTTCGCGGCAACTCTACAGCCATGATATCACTGGTATTATAACCGAGATTCCGGTCAGAGAGATAGACGAACTGGCTATGCATGGTTAGTGTACAGATGATCAGGAGTACCGCCAGCGTAAACTGAAACACGATAAGACCTTTGTTGAAAAGATTTTTACCGGATAGTTTTATTCTTCCTGCGAGGGCCTGGATGGGTTTGAAGGAAGATAATACAAGCGCGGGGTAGGCGCCTGCTGCTAGCCCGGTTAGCAGCGTTAGCCCGATAACAAGCATGATTGTAAAATTGTCCAGGACAACAGTCATGTCGATTTCCATTTTTACAAAGGCAGAAAGATATGGTAACAGCATGATGATAATCAAAATGGCAGGGACCAGCGAGAAAATCCCGATCAGCAGCGACTCGTTTAAAAACTGGAGGATCAGTTGAGCCCTTGTACTCCCTACGACTTTACGTATACCTATTTCCTTCGATCTTTTCATGGCGCGTACCATTGCGAGATTGATGAAGTTAATACAGGCGATAAGCAGGATGAAGATCGCTATACCACCCAGTACATAAGAATATGTTTTGCTACTCCCATTTCTTAACCCTGTATTCACGTAAAACTCTTCATTTAAATGCATATCGCTTATCGGCTGCAGGTGATAGGTGAATCTGATCAGGGCTGCGGCCTGCTGCCCTTTAGCCATATATTCATTATATCTTTTTGTCAGAACCTCTTCAACCGCCCTGGTATTCACTTTCTCATTTGCCTGCACAAAAGTATTTACCCAGGACAATGCCAATGCTTCCGTAGATTGGTCCGACCCTGTATGGTGAAGAGGGATCAACAAATCAAAAAAGATTGTTGAGTTATTGGGTGCCTTTTTGACTACCCCGGTTATCCTAAATGGAATAAAATCATTTCCCTTTTCTAATTCAACTATCTTACCCATTACATTCAAGGAGCCGTAGATTTTCAAGGCTGTTTCGTCGGTGATGATGGCTTCGTCAGGTGAGCGAAGAACATTCGATTTGTTGCCTTGCAGCATATGAAAACTGAACATATCGAAAAAAGTACTGTCGGCCTCTGTGACTGTTGCGCTGATAACATCGTTATTCTTTTTGATCAGCAACGTATTCCCGTCAATCCTGCAATATCTTTTTATGGCTGCAATTCCTCCGGTAAATAATGGCGCAATCATGGCTTTGGTATTCCCTGCTTTGAATACATTTCCTTTGTCATCGGTGCCTATTCCTGTGATACGGTACAGGCAGCTCTTATTGCTATGAAACTGATCATAACTTAATTCATTGCTGATGAAAATACTGATGAGGATTACAAATCCCAACCCGAACGAAAATCCAAAGATGGTTATAAAACTCAAAACCGGGTTCTGTACTAAATTCCGAAAGGCAGTCTTGAAATAATTATAGAACATAGAGCAGCGCCTATTTTCATGAAAGACAAGTCAGACATCGCATTGTTGCATGTCGATACAGTTTTCCAGGTCGTTCGGACTTTGCAGGGTAATCCTGAAAGGGCCGAAGAGCTTGCTCATTAGGCGTCAATAGATTGTTACCTATCCATTGCTTATTGAAATAAGGAAATAGAATTGCCTCTGATGCTATTTATTATGGCTATTAATGCAGAAATGGAGGCACGAAAGCCTGATCGCTTATTATTAAATCCCTTGAAATACAATTTTCAAAAAAGGTAGCAAATCTACCGGATAGTCGCAATGGCGGATTCAAAAACCATCACAGAAAATGAAAGGGATCATATCCTGGCCGTACTAAAAAGCTGTAAACGGAAAACAGCAGGAAGGGGAGGTGCTGCCGAAATTCTGGATATCAACGTCAATACCCTGAACTCGAGAATAAAAAAGCTTGGTATTGAAAGGGACTAATTTTAAGAGCTGCGCAAAATCTTTTCCATCTTTCGGCCCTTGGCCAACTCATCCACCAACTTATCCAAATACCGGGCCTGTTGTGTCAGTGGATTCTCCAGATCTTCTACCCGGTAACCACAGATTACCCCGGTGATAAGTTTTGCATTTGGGTTTAACGAAGCTTGCTGGAAGAAAGTCTCAAAAGTTACTTTTTCTTTTATTAATTCCTGCAGCTTCTTGTCATTGAATCCTGTTAACCACCTGATGACCTGGTGCAACTCTTCTTTTGTTCTGCCTTTCTTCTCAACTTTTTCAACATACATTGGATAGACTGAGGCAAAGATCATCTTTGCGATTCGCTGGTTGTGTGTGTCGGAAGTATTCATAACTATTAATTTAGTAAATCTTTTGATTTATTTCAGTTTCAAAGCCATCTGATTTTTTATTGGCGAGATCAGTGAATAAATATTCCGGGTCATCCTGTTCCCCTTCATTTCCAAAAATGTCAAGATTAAAAATCATTTCGTCCATTCCATAAGATGGCGCTTGTCTTTGGGTGGCACCATCTATAAATTTACAAAAACATCATCGTCATCCTGCTTAATGCCCGCGGAATAACAAACCGGTGGCGTGCAATGGTGTATTTCATCATTTAAACAATAAAACCATGGAAGTTACTCAAGACACTATTGCCCCCGCAATAGAAGCTACCCCCGGTTTGCGTCCTTTTCAATTTAAGGCTACAGAAGCCGAATTGGATGATTTAAAACGCCGCATTCTTGCGGCCCGGTTTCCTGAAAAAGAAACAGTCAGCGATTATACCCAGGGCGTTCCCCTGGCCACCAGTCAGGCATTGGCAAAGTATTGGGCAACAAAATATGACTGGCGTAAAGTGGAAGCCAAACTGAATTCTTATCCAAATTTCTTAAGCAACATCGACGGGCTGGATATTCATTTCATTCATGTTCGTTCAAAACACAAAAATGCTTTGCCAATTATTATTACTCATGGCTGGCCCGGCTCGGTCATCGAGCAGCTCAAAATTATTGATCCACTGACCAACCCTACTGCATATGGTGGCAAGGCAGCAGATGCTTTTGATGTGGTGATACCATCTATACCAGGTTATGGATTTTCGGGTAAACCAACTTCTACCGGTTGGGGTCCTGAACGCATCGCCCGTGCCTGGGATTTGTTGATGAAGCGTCTCGGATATAAAAACTATGTGGCACAGGGTGGTGACTGGGGTGCAGTGATCGTCGAAGTGATGGGGGCGCAGGCACCCACAGGTCTGCTCGCCATTCATACTAATATGCCTAACGTTGTACCAGCTGCGATAGACGCTGCGGCACTTGCAGGTAAACCGGTGCCTGCTGAACTTTCAGCGGAGGAAAAACATGCTTACCAGCAGCTTGTAGCTTTTTACAAAGATGTTTACTACGCATTCTTTATGGGAACACGGCCACAAACGTTGACAGCTTTCTCAGATTCACCAATAGGGCTGGCCACGTTCATGATCGACCATGATGCACGAAGTCTTGAACTGATTGCACGCAGCTTCAGTGGCGTCAGGGAAGGATTAACGCCGGACGATGTGCTGGACAATATCACGCTATTCTGGTTGACTAACACCGGTGTTTCCGCCGCACGTTTATATTGGGAAAATAAGCTGGCCTTTTTCGTGCCGAAAGGTGTGAAGGTTCCTGTGGTTGCAAGTGCTTTCCCCGATGAACTCTATCAGGCGCCAAGAAGTTGGGCAGAGCAAGCCTATCCCAAACTTATCCATTACAATAAACTTCAAAAAGGCGGACATTTCGCCGCCTGGGAACAACCTGCTTTCCTGGTTGAAGAAATGCGGGAAGGGTTTAAATCATTCCATTAAGCGACTTCAGAATTGTCATTGCAGGTAAGGGATGTGATTCTGGCAACACGTCCCTGTTTAGCCTGATCCTAATTTATCATTAGGTAAGATGACATAGATTATCACCAGGTAAGATGACACAGAGAAAATAAAAATGTGTCTTTGCTAATTTTAAAAAATGAACATAATGAAATGGAATGATTTGCACCAACTGATTAAGAATATCCTTCCTGCTCCGAGACGGGTAGAAAAAACTAACGAAGAATGGAAGCAGATCCTTACACCAGAGCAATATCGTGTAACCCGGTTGCATGGCACAGAACGCCCTTTTAGCGGTGAATACTGCGAAGCTTATTCTCCCGGTATCTACTACTGCCTCTGTTGCGGAACAGAGCTTTTTGATTCTACCGTAAAATTCGACTCCGGTACAGGATGGCCTTCGTTCAACTCACCGGTAAAGGATAATGTTGTCAGGTATAAAAGAGATAATGGTTACGGTATGCACGGAGTAGAAGTATTGTGTAATGTGTGCGATGCCCACCTGGGACATGTTTTTTCGGATGGTCCTATTCCCACAGGGTTACGTTTTTGTATCAACTCGGTTTCCCTGAAAAAAGCAGAAGTTAAGACAGTAAGAACAGAGTAACAAGGATTATTAGAAGCTTAAATATCTCAACATTAAAAACCAAACAAACATAGGCGCCGGTATTGGCGCCTTTTTTTATAACATTATCCATTCTCCATCCATTGCAGAAACAGGCGGACTTTTTCCTTAGGAACCAACAAGGGAACTGCGGTCTCAATTGTCATTCTAACCAACAACTTCCGGGCGAAATAATGTTCCACCTCCCTGATCATGCGAAAATTAATAAGGTATTGACGGTTAACCCGAAAAAACTGTTTAACGGTAAGAAGTTGTTGAATCTGGTCCAGGGAATAATGGATGGGATATTGTTTTTGATTTATGCTTACCAGGTTCGTGCACGCATTTTTAGAATAAAAAAAAGCAATGTTTTCAACAGGCACTGCTACATATTTATTCTGGCTGAATACAAGAAAACTTCTTTTACTGATAGCTGTAGCGAAAGGAGCAATTGGATCATCCGGAATAATGATTCCCGTTTGATATTGACCATAGTTACCGGTCAAAAATTTGTTAGACTGAGGTGGTGCCTCTGTGTGATGAAGCTCGGTTTTCATGTTGTTCTGTATTTAGTAGTTTTGTTGAATGTGCATTAGCAAAGGAATTTTGGGCGCTTTGTTCATGATTATAAGTTTTATAAGAAATAGTGCAGGGGTAATAAATACTTACTAATGAAGTGCCAATATTTCCGTTTATCTTCTTGGGTAAGAAACATAGGCATAGCATGATGAAAATCAGCACTTCTATTTGGTATTTGTACTTATTCCATGAAATATGTACCTGATGAGCTACCTCCGGCCAGATGGAGATTCCTATTGTCTTACTCCAAATTAATGGAGGCCGTTGAATGGATAAGTAGCTTCTGCCATCAAGACAAATAAGAACAACTGGTTATTTGTCTGTGAGCTTAGCTTCTTTTACCTTTGGATTTGCCCCTGACTACTGAATGGTGATATAAGAAGTTTCTTGTTTATTCTTTATTTTATGAGACACCTCCCGATCATTCCCTTCCTACTCTCTATATCTGAAATCTTCTTGTTACCGACCGCAAAAGGCCAGCACACCGGGACAACAGAGGCGAATAACATAATACAGCAACTCCGGTCCGGTATAGCTGATACTCCAAGAGTCCAAATGCTGCTAAGATTAAGTGCCTATTATGTTAATAGAACCCTTGACCCTGTCGCTGATATGGATAGTGCCCTGGTGCTCGCTAGTCAGGCTTTAAGCCTTGCTCACCGGCTTAAGTTTGCCAGTGGGAAAGAAGATGCCGTTTTTTTGAAAGGCAGGATTTTTATAGGACAACAAAACACAGTTAAGCTGCAACAGATGCTTGCGGATGTGAGCAGTAAGAATAGTATAAAACTGTTGTTGGAATTAGGAAAAAGTATGCTTAGGACAACCTACTTGCAAAAGGGTAATAGGGATAGTTCAATAATTTTATTTCAGAAAGCCGGGAGACTGTGCGATGGAATTGGTAACCAGGAATTGAAGGAAGAAAGCCAGTGTTTAATTGGCATTGTTTATCTCCTTAATGGTGATTGGTACGAGGGGAAGAATTATTTTACACATGTTATTGAAGCTCGTCAAAAAGCAGGAGATAGGGCCGGAGAACTTAACGCGCTGCTCAGAATGGCAACTACAGTCTTTTGTGATAACTGCGAAGAAAATATTATCGCCTTAAACCGCGCGTTGGAACTTTCCCGGCAAATTGGTGATCAGTCCCAGGAGGCGCTAATCCGGTTGATTATTGGTTATAAACATTTAAATGACGGCAACGCCAGGCAGGCAGAAGAAGATGCTATAGCGGCGTTAAACATTCAAAACGCCATAGGCTATCCGGCGATTTGCCATGCCTACAAAGCTTTGGCTGAACAAAGCGTTTATTACTCCCAGAGCGACTACGGATATTTGTCCAATGCCTATTATCTGCTGTCGGACTTAAGCCAGATCAAAGGAGATTTAAATCAAAAACTGTTTTACATCCTCAAAGTTGTTGACAATGTTGAGAGTAGTGGGATGCCCGGGGAATTTGACTATACCTATTTCCGCCTTGGCAATGCCTACTGGGAGTTAGGCCTGTTTGACAAAAGCATGGAGTATCATAGGCAATCAGCGGCGATCAGTAATCAAAAAGGTGAGTTTATAGAGATAGGCATAGCCAGAAGAATGACCGTTGCATTAATCAAACAGGGAAAGATTAAAGAAGCATTGCTACTATTACAGGACTTTGTAAGCAAAAACCTATTGTGCAGTCTTGAAGATAAAATGTATATAGCTCAAAGCCTAGGATCCTGTTATAATGCGCTTAAACAATTTTCGAGAGCAGAGAAATATTATCTTGAAAGTGTAGCATGGAGTAAAGAATCTCCGCTCACCTTCCAGTTTGTAGCCTGCCAGGGGATTAGCCAGTTTTATGTTACGAACGGTCAGTACTCAAAAGCGAAGCCATACCTGCAGCAGTTGCTAAATGCTTCCCGCCAGCAATTACTTCCAAATTATTTAATCGAAGTCTACCTGATGTGGTTTAAAGTGGATTCTGCCAGCCAGAACTACAAGGAAGCTATCGGGCACTACCAGCGGTACAAAGCACTTCAGGATTCAGTTTATAACGAAACAAAAAGCAGGCAAATAGCGCAGTTGAGTATTCAATACGAAACAGCAAAAAAAGAACAGGATATAAAAATTAAAGGGAAGGACATCGAGCTCCTCAAAAAGCAAAATAGGTTGCAACAAAATCAACGTAATGCGCTTATTATAGGAACTGGATTACTGGCGGCGATACTTGCACTCGGGTTTAATCGATACCGCCTGAAACAACGTGTAAACCGGCAACTAAAATCTCAGCAAAAGTCCCTGAATCTACAGCAGCAACAGATCAAACAAAAAAATGAATATCTATCTGAGGTTCTTACCGAGAAAGATCTTTTACTGCTTCAAAAAGATATTCTTCTGGAAGAGAAGGACCGGCTGTTGATCGAAAAGGAATTGCTGTTGAAGGAAATTCATCACCGCATCAAAAATAATTTGCAGGTGGTAATGAGTTTATTAAATTCGCAGGCCAGCTCAATTCAGAATAAGTCTGCCCTGGCTGCAATCCAGGAAAGTCAGCATCGGGTTCAGGCTATGGCCCTTATCCACCAGAAACTTTATCAGAATCAAAGCTTGGCTCGTATCGATATGAGTTCCTACATTAATGAAGTAGCCGCTTACCTGCATGAGTCATACAGCCTTCCGCAACTTATCCGCCTGAATTTGTATGTCGAACCGATTCACCTGGATGTAACATTGGCAGTACCTTTAGGTCTTATCATCAATGAGGCGATTACAAATGCTTTCAAGTATGCCTTTCCGGATGAACGTCCAGGAACAATATCCCTGAAGTTAATTAGACAGACAGAGAACACATACCAGCTTATTATCGAGGATGATGGAGTAGGGCTGCATGAAGGTTTTGATCCTTCTGAAAGTCCTACGCTCGGTATGACGCTGATGCACGGATTCGGCAGCCAGTTAGGAGGTGAATTAACAATTACCAGTGTTTCGGGCGTATCCGTTAGTTTGATATTTGTTGAGCAGCAAAACAGTCCAATTCATACATCTGTGGGTATGAACTATACAGCAAGCAACTAACATCTTAATCAAGAGCGATCTCTGTAAGGTCAGAAAAAGCGGTGAATGGTCAGACAAAAGCTACTAAATTGCATCAATAATTATCACCCCGAATTACTGAAAATTTTTCCGAATTACAATAAATAAGGGCATAACAATAATTCATACTTCTACTGGTATGCTTAATAGAACCAATATTCAGCCGCCTGCTCAAAAATCAATCCTGATAGTGGAAGATGAATTTGCTGTGGCTAATGATTTGCGTTCCATCCTGCAAAAAGCTGGTTACAGGGTTAGCGGGATTGCTTTTAACGTAGTAAAAGCGCTTGAGTCTATCGAACAGGAACTCCCTGATTTAGTATTGCTTGATATCCATCTTAATGGCTCAGAAACAGGTATTGACCTCGCACGGAAACTGGGCGAAGTGAATATCCCCTTTGTATTTGTATCTGCCAACACCGACACAAGTTTGCTTGAGGATGTTAAAACCACGGAGCCTTATGGTTTTATTGTAAAGCCGTTTCGCGAGAGGGATGTACTGGTAGCATTAGAGATTGCTCATTACCGCCATGCTCACAGTGTTGAAGTTCGGATAAGTCATGAACAAGCGCTGCAAATTGCCATGATCGCTGCCCTTTCCGAACCAGGAGACTGGGAGCAACGTTTGCTGAAGGTTACGCGGCTTCTCCAATCTCATATTCCATTCGACTACCTGGCAATAGGGATTGAGAGAGAGCAAGCATTGGATACTTTTGGTTCCTGTAGCTTCTTTCGTGTAGCAAAAGAAGAATACCAGGTGATAAAGCCTGAGAACTTCTTACAAATGACCGGTCTGACTTCGAAGAGGTACCAGGACATCAGGGAGCATGTAAGCATTGATGGGAAAGCAATTTATAACAATGATGAATTTAAAGCGGAGTGCCGGCGAAATCCTTTGAAAGGAATTATTGCCAGGACCTTTCACTTACAGTCACATCTTCTACTCCCATTCAGGATTGAAAAAAACGGAACTTTCTTTTTATCTTTTTACAGCCGGCAGGAGAATACCTATTTTTCCCGGCATCTGCATTTGCTGGAGCGCATTCAGCCATCACTAACGGTGACCATTGAGCGCCTTATGGCTTTTGATGAAATAGAGCGTCTTAGTGAACAGTTACGCCGGGAGAACAGTTACCTCCAGGAGGAGGTGCAAAAAGGAGCGAACTTTGAGGACATCAAAGGTAGTAACCCGGCATTATTGCAGGTCTTTACCAGCGTCAGCCAGGTGGCTCCGACTGATTATGCAGTCTTGATCCTGGGTGAGACAGGTACGGGCAAAGAACTTATCGCGCGTGCAGTTCATAACCGTTCTAACCGACGCGAAAAACCTCTTATTAAAGTTAACTGCGCTTCACTGCCTGCACAGCTTATCGAAAGCGAGTTGTTCGGACACGAAAAAGGCAGCTTCACTGGTGCTACCGAAAAACGTATCGGTAAGTTTGAGCTTGCGGATAGAGGCACTATATTCCTGGATGAAATTGGAGAATTGCCCCTGGAGCTCCAGCCGAAGTTGTTACGTGTATTGCAGGAAAAAGAAATCGAACGTATTGGAGGCAAAGGCGCTTTCTCCTGCGATGTGCGGATTATTGCTGCCACAAACCGGAACCTGCAACTGGAGATAACCCAGGGGCGTTTTCGCACCGACCTGTTTTACCGGCTTAACGTGTTTCCAATTCGATTGCCTCCTCTAAGGGAAAGAAAGGATGACCTGCTTACCCTGGTGAATTACTTCTTGCAGAAGATTGTCAAAAAACTGGGTAAGAACTTGACGGGAATTTCGGAAGAGTCTCTGCACGAGATGCATAGATATCACTGGCCTGGAAATATAAGAGAACTGGAGCACGTACTTGAGCGCGCAGCAATAATGACCACCTCGCCCACGATTTCCATTGTGGAACCGCTATTAAACGACCTGGAAGTACCGCCCGCAGGTATTCTTCCACTATTGGCAGTAAAGCCATTTGAACAAGCGGAGCGGGAGAATATTTTAGCAGCGCTTGAGCAGGCCCACTACCGAATACGTGGTCAGGGGGGCGCAGCAGAAATCCTCAATCTAAAACCTACTACACTGGAAGCTAAGATGGCGAGACTTGGTATTTCACGCAAGATGTAGTTAGAAAATTAATTCTGTTTCATTATTAAGTGCCTCAATTGCGCAAAATGAAAGGAGATTTCATTTTCATTTACTTGCTTGGTGCCATAATCCCACTGTATCCATGGAGTGAAATTTTCAGGGATTTTACCTCCGGATAAATGGGTTGTAATTAACCAGTATTCATGTTGCGGTATGTCGTTCTTCAAAAGTTGATGAGCAATAATTATGTCTTTCCCGATCAGTTGAAGAAAATTTTTTATTCTGTTTTCAGTAAACTCTCCATAGTGCGTTATTATTTTTAACGATAAGTGAATCGCAGTATTGCAGGCATTGCAGTGGCATGTTCGCTGGCTTTCGTAAAGCTCAAGCTGTTTGTGAAAAGACAGGAATATTTTTTCAACCTGCTTGTAAGTAATATCTAAATCAGGCAATTCTCCCAGCTTATAAAAAAGTATTGCATCTCCTTCTACTTCTGATACATTTAAGTCCATCTGGTTGGCATCAATAATGATTTCCAGCAATTCGCGAATAATGTGCTGGCTATGTTGGAGTTCAACACTATTCACAAATTTGGTAAACCCGCTGATGTCAGGAATAAAGATTAAACCGGTATTATTCATTTGAAGAATTATTATCGAAAAAAATACGGCGTACATGGTGTACGCCGTTAACCACCATCTGGCATCAGCGCAACGATTTGAATCCTTCGCGGATGTCTTCAACAAGTAATTCGGGTTGTTCCCAGGCAGCGAAGTGACCACCCTTATTGTGTTTCTTGTAATAGACCATATTAGGATATGCTTTCTCAGCCCAGTTCCGGGGCGCCTGGTAGAGTTCGTCAGGAAAAGCGCTCACGACAACAGGGATTTTAACGCCTTGTGGATTAAAAAATCCGTACTTATTTTCCCAGTATATCCGGTATCCCGAAACCGCAGTGTTCGTCAACCATGTAAGTGTGATGTTGTCAAGAACATCATCACGTGTAAGTCCTTCTGACTTTCCTTCAAAGACTCTCGAGATCATTGCCAGGCTGGGTTGATCGTGATCCAGGAATATCGTGGCGAGTCCAATCGGTGAATCCGCTGTTGCAAGCAGGCTCTGTGGACGCGTTCCCATGATGAAGGCGTAGGATACATGCTTGTATGAAAAGCTCAGTTGGTCATAAGCCTTCTTTTCCTCAGGGGTAAGGTCAGCTGGAGCAGCTAATCCGGCAAAGGCCGCCTTGTCGATATCAGGTGGAACTGCGACCGGAAAATTTGTGGCCATACCCAATAAGCTTTCGGGTGACTGTACAGACATCACGTCTGTAATGAGCCCACCCCAATCGCCACCTTGTGCAAAAAACTTCTCGTATCCAAGACGTTTCATCAGTGTTACCCACGCATATGCAATTTTGGATGGGCCCCAACCAGTAGTGCCCGGCTTTCCCGAAAACCCATAACCGGGTATAGATGGGATCACAACATCAAAAGCATCCTGGGCTTTTCCGCCATAGGATAGGGGATCTGTGAGAGGACCTATAATCTTTAATTGTTCAATGGGCGAACCGGGCCATCCATGTGTAACTATGATTGGTAATGCATTCGCATGTTTTGAACGTACATGTATAAAATGAATATCCAGTCCATCTATTTCAGTAATAAACTGGGGCAGTGAATTGAGTTGTGCTTCTACTTTGCGCCAGTCATATTCCGTAGCCCAATAGTCTGCCAGTGCTTTCATGGTTGAGAGTGGGACGCCCTGCGATTGATCATTGACAGGCTCCTTTTCAGGCCACCTCGTAGCTAAGATCCTGCGTTTGAGATCAACTAAATCGCTTTCGGGAAAATTGATCTTCCCGAAGGGACGAATTGCTTCATTGGATACCGTATCCACCGATAATCCGGTCCCGGCATTTGTTAATATCCCTTGTGAAGCAACAGCTCCCGCAACGTTTGTGTCGGCAGTATCACTTGTAGTTTTTTGCATATTTTGTATTTTTTGCAATGAAAAATGAAAAATGTCTTCGTAAATCTATCTCCACTCTCCGCCAAAGTCAAAGGACTATTTTTCGAAGTGGACCGAATGGTTTTCCATCCGGACATTTTCATAAATGAAAGAAGTCACTCTAAAGAGGGAAGAGCAAATCTTGTAAATTCAAAATCCTTTAAAGCAAAAAGTAAAAACTAATTTTTGCAATCTTTGATGCATTTTCAGCAGCATCAATAATGATTTTTGCAATTGCTTCAGGCTGGGAAATGTAAACAGCATGGATTCCTTTCACCTTTGTTACCCTGGTATTCGATCTCTGGTACATTTTCTCCTGTATCTCAGGACGAATGCTTTTATCTTCTTTTGATTTCCCGGGTAAACGAACAATTGAAGGACATGATTGCTGAAAAAGAATGGTGGTTGAAGGAAGTTCATCACCGGGTAAAGAACAATTTTCATACGATCATCTGCCTACTCGAGTCCCAGGCAACGTATCTTGAAAAAGATGCCCTGCAGGCAATTGAAAAGAGTCAGCATCGAATTTATGCCATGTCACTAATTCATCAGAAGCTTTATCAAAATGAAAACTTGCAGGTTATCGATATGTCTGAATCTGCGACAGGCAATACCGGTTGCTCTGATTATAAATGAAAGTGTAACAAATTCTATTAAATATGCTTTCGGAAATGAAACCGATCCCAGGATTTGCATCTCTATGAAAGAAAAAGATGGCACAGTGTACCTGACATCTGTAAAGCTTACAGCTAACTAAAATGTTGTATACATATTGAGGTAAAAATCCTCACCATAATTTGCCCCTGTGTATTTGATGAATAATGGTATATCATCATGTCTCCGTGGGTACTGGAGCCAACAGGCTGAAATACTGTATAAACTTCTGCCTGGTACGGTGTTTGTCCCGGGACGAAGTTTCCATCATTTGTCTCAGATTCGAATACATTTACTGAACAAAAATTCTTGGAGAAAATAACCTTGGTGAATTTTTTGTTTGCAGCTTGCAAACCTTGTTTGCTGGAATGCAATGCACTTAATCAACTAAACAAAAGATTAGACTCAACAAAATTCCAGCTGATTTCAATTACATATGAAACTCATGAGACAATTCTAAGAATAAAAAATGAGCATGATATAAATTTTACAATGCTGTCAGTTTCCAAAAATGAGTTTCGAAAATTATTTCAAATTTCAGGTTGCCCTGTTAATGCTATTGAAGATAAGAGCGGCATCGTTCGATACTGGAAGTCAGGCGGCGAATTGTCTCAGGATCTTGCAAATGATTTTATTCATAAGGAAATCTACCCGAGAATGTTGAAATTGTAGTTTCTGAATATTAGACTCTCATAACTCAATTCACAGCCAGGTCAGTCGGTCTCACAATCACTATTAGCATATTTGAGCCATAGGAATAGTTTTACCACCGTAAAACGAATCACAATGAAAAAAAATTTGTTACTGGTATTTACGGTGACGTGTATCGTATTAACCACATGGCGGAGCGTTCAAAAACGATCATTACTTTCCAGCATCCAAACTGGCATTGTATTATAGAAAACCCTCACACGACTATCCAGATAATTCTATAGAATATGCTATGCTGGCGGGTAAAGCAAAGGACACTTCCTGGACTTCAACCGGTCATTTACTTATACTTCCGCAGCTCGAAAGCGGTAAACGTTACCAGCTGCTGGTGCGCTATCGGGAAAACCCTTCATTCATCAAAGTAAATACTTTCTATACCAGTCCTGCTCGGTATCAGACGGCAGGGTTCTACTGGATTCTTGCTTCTTCCCTTGCTTTACTGGTGCTGACTTTTTTTCTTTTCAGATATAGCATAGGGCTGAGAACAGAAAAGAAAAAAGGAAGATCGTTGCAGACCAATCTTCAATCCATTCGTGCGCAACTGAATCCGCATTTTATTTTCAATGCATTGTCGTCCATTCAAAGCCTCATCAACAATAAAGACATCGACGGAGCAAATCATTATCTCTCGGCATTCAGTGATCTGCTGCGTCAATCGTTTACGCAACAGCGATAAGGAAATGATACCGCTTCAGCAGGAACTGCAACTGCTGGAAACTTATCTTTCCCTGGAGCAATTACGGTTTTCTTTTACCTACGCCCTCCATGTAGATGATAGCATAAACAGTTCGTCTTTAGAGATTCCTTCGTTGCTGCTTCAGCCAGTGATTGAAAACGCCATCAAACATGCCGCCGGGCCCCTGGGAGAAGAAGGTAAGATCGGAATCACTTTAAGGTCAGTACATCATGATCTGCTCATCTCAGTAACAGATAATGGACCTGGCTTCGACACCAATACCATTAAGGGAGAAGGACACGGCATGAGGTTGACCACAGAAAGAATATTGTTACTTAACCAGCTAATAAATCCCCGGCATATTCATCTTGAGGTGAAGAGCACTAAAAGCGGAACTGACGTACATTTGAATTTTCGAAACTGGTTACAAGTATGATAAGCGCAGTGATTATAGATGATGAGAAGAATAATATCCGGAACCTTGAGCTAATGCTTAAACAGCATTGCCCGCAGATAACTGTTTCAGGTAAGGCAATGAGTGCTGATGAGGGCATTAAGCTGATTGGTAAAGAACAACCGGACATCGTATTCCTGGATATTCAGATGCCCGGTGAAAATGGTTTTGATATGTTGAAACAAATTCCTGATCGAAGCTTCGAACTTATTTTTATAACCGCCTATGACCAATATGGCATTGAGGCAATTAAATTCTCGGCACTTGATTACCTGCTTAAACCGGTTAAAACAGTAGAACTGAAAACCGTAGTTCAAAAAGCAGGCTATCGTGCCAGCGAAAAAAAGCAGAACCGGAAACTCGAAAACCTGGTGGAATTAATGACCAACATCCAGGGAAAGGATTAGCACCGCCTGGCTCTACCTTCCCTGAAAGAAACACGGTTTGTACCGACCGCGGAAATCATCCGGTTGGAATCCTCGAACAATTACACAACTTTTTTTATAAGCGGCGGAGAAAAAATACTGGTGTCTAAACCGATCTACGAATATGAAGAGTTATTAAATTCATATGGATTTATCCGCTGCCACCAGTCACATCTCGTAAACCGGCGTTATGTCAAAAGTCTGCTACGGCAGGATAACGGTTATCTTTTACTGGACGACGATACCCGCATACCAGTATCCCAAACAAAAAAAGACATTGTAAGAGCACAACTGGAAAGCTGAACAGGTTCCACCTCGCAAAAATGTTGTATATTAGGATTAACTAATTCTTTAATCAACTGGTCGCTATGTCTAAATTATCAACAACATCTGTTTCAGCAAATAACGACACAGATGACAAAAAACTTAGAAAAGGAGTGTTCTTCAGAAAATCAGGAGACACCAACCCGCGAAAAGGTCTGTGGGGTTTTGTTGAAGTCATCCTTGTATTTTTGGGTCTTATCTCAAAATGATCCAACAAAATCTGTGTGCTTAATGCGCTAAACCTTATTGATATGGCTAGAAACCCGGTCTTCTCCAATAACTACGTTACGATCTCCGAAAAGGGGATTGACCTGACCCGTAGCAGGTTTCCTTACAAACATATCAGGTTTAGCGAGATCCGGGAAGTTAGCATTCAAGAGGACTATCTTATCAAAAACAGGAACACGATTTTAATTTTAAGTTCAGGGGCAATCTGTCTGCTAGTTATATTTTTGCTTCAGTCCGATTTTATCTCGAACTTGCTTAAAGCAAATACTGCCGCGGGTTTCCTGATTGTGGTTAGCCGGCCTGTTTTAGCAGTAATTGTAATTGCACTTGGATTAGGTTTTCTTGTTTACCAATCTTTTTTGAGATCCAAGGTCATGACCATCAAAACACGCAATAACAAAAAGTATTCAGTGCGATTAAAGGAATTGGAGGATGATCTTCAAACCCGACAACTTCGGGAGTTTATATCAAGACAAACTTCTAAGTAACTTATAGCGTACACCTGCTATGTTCGCAAACTGCTTGCAAGTTTTGTTGTTACTGCCTGCCACACCTTGAACCCGGTAATACACGCAGTAATTACAAACAATAAAACAACAGCAAAGATCATTGTCAGGCTATCAACACCCACATTCACTTTGAATATCATATCCATCAGCGTTTTTGTTAAAGCCATTCCACCGTAACAACCGATCAAAGCAGCAATGAAAAATATTCCAACATAGCTTTTGTTAATAAGGACAAGGATATTCATGGCAGATGCTCCCACTAATTTCCTTAATGCAATCTCTTTCATCTTTTTTAATGTGCGCAAAGAAACAAGAGCCAGTAATCCCGTGGCAGTCAGCAAAACAGAAATCACTGCGAACCAGGCAAAGATTGTTGCGATGCTGGCGTTTACTTTGTGAGCCTCAGCTGTGATTTCGTTTTGATAAAAACTATTAAAGGGTTTCAGTGGAAATAACTTTTGCCATAACTTCTTTGCACCATCATGAATAGTTGCCAGGTTTTTCGGATCACCCTGCAAAATCAGGTATTGAAATTTGTCTTCTTTTACAAGTTTCATTATCCCCGGTTCCAAAGGCTCAAAAAAATCCTCCGCATGAAAATCTTTTAATATCCCAACAACAGAATAAGTGGCGGTATCAAGCTGTAATTGTTTACCCAAGGCTTCCTGGTCTTTCCATCCAAAAATAGCAGCTGTTTTTTCAGTAATGAGTATAGCCTTTGTGTAGTCAGATTCCATTTGAACATCAAATGTCCGCCCGGCTGCCATCTGTAGTTGCATCAAACGGAGGTAGTCCGGGCCGACCTCGAAATAGTTTGTCTCCTTTTTTTGGGCTTCAGCTTCGGCTACAATACTCCGGTAACTAAAGCCAATGTGATTTCTTGTTCCTGCAACCCCGGTGATTTCAGGAATATTTTTTATTTCATTGTTGAGTACCGTAAATGTATTATGGTCCGGAACAAGGATACCGAGGGTGTTATCAAGACTATAACCAAAGTCAAAATTTCGCTGAAATTCCGCGTTTCTTGCGAAAGCTACTCCCGCAATGACGGTGAGGATGGAAATCGATATCTGCAAACCCAACATCAGCCTTGAAAACAAATTGGACCCGCCGAATTTAACACTACCACGGAATATGGAGGAAGGATTGAACCTGCTGATATAAAACGCCGGGTAAGCACCGGCCATTAATGTGGCGAGTATAAGTATCACCAGCAGATATATCAATAAATTACCGTCGCGTAAATAGTTCGCTTCAACCTTTACAAAAGAAAACATCTGGTTAAAAAAAGGAAGCCACCATGAATTAATCAATACAGATAAACAAATCGCGGCAAAGACAATTACTGAACACTCGAGGAGCATTTGCATAACTAATTGTCGAAAGGTGCTTCCCATTACTTTGCGCATTCCGATTTCTTTCAGTCTTGAGTTCGCGCGTGCAATGGTGGTATTGGAAAAATTCAGACAAGCCGAAAGCAGGATAAGAAAAGCAAATACAAAGGGTCCATAAGCTGCAGAATCTTCCGGCCTTTGGACGAGGCTGTTATTGCTGATAAGGTTGCTTTGAACAGCACCATCTCTGAGAGACATCAATTCAAATCCCGAAACTTTCCAGTCTTCCCTTGCCTTGTTTTGAATTGACTTGTATTTTTTCAGCCTTTCCGGTAACGATTGCGCATCGGCAGAATTTGGAATTTTAAAATACGCAGCATCAACAAACCATCCCCAATCGTCCTGATCAATTTTTTTTCCATCCGGCTTGAATTGGTTTTCAAAATTTGTCAGCATGCCAAATTGGATGGTTGAGTTGAATGGAATATCCTTCAATACACCTGTTACTGTAACTGGCAAAGCAAAGGGCTCGCCTTCATAAAGGGTGATGATCTTGCCTACCGGATTTTGATTTCCAAAATACTTCCGTGCTATTGTCTCGGTTATCAATATACCACCCTTATTCTTTAGATCCTTAACACCTGAAACAATGGGAAAATTAAAAAAATCAAAAAAAGATGCATCTGTAAAATGAACCTGTTCTGTAAATACTTCACCGGTATCCGATTTTGCATTTAATCCTCTGCTGTCGTAACGCAGTACCTGTTGAATACCTGCAAAATCATTTTTTGCGGCCTGTATTGCGGCCATTGGAAAGATCCCTTTGATGCCATCTGCTCCTTCTTTCCTCGTCAATGCCCGGTAAACATTATCCCTGTCCGGATGAAAATTATCATAGCTAAAAGAGTAGCGATAAGTCTGGTAACCCCATACCATCGCTGCGATACCAATGGCCATTCCAACAATATTGATCAGGGTATAAGATTTATAACGCCATAAATTCCGCAGTACTATCTTATAATAATTCTTAAGCATGAGGTTGTTGTTAGTATTGGTGCAGGATGGGGCAAATGACGAACGCGGGTGCGGGTATAGGGTTCAGTTCCCAGGTTTATAACGGGAAAAATATGCCAGATATTTAAAGCGAAGATTGACAGGCAGTTGTTGCAGAGGCGTGCATGGTAGCGTACGTTTGCATTACACCATTTGTCCGCTATTGATACACCTTATGTCGTCCTTATATAGCTTATACTATTTGAGAAAAAGTCGCTTGATGAACCAAAAAATGTAATGCTCCCAAATGTTCAAGAAACGTGTTTTATGTAAGCTAAGTAAGCTAAGTTGCTTAATTAGGAATCCAGTCCAAAGCTATGGCCTGAACCTATTAATGCAATTTATGTTAGTTAGCTTTTGCGTTGTGCAAATGCATTAAGTGGCGGATCACGAGCGCACCTGGGTAATAACAGAACCAAGCAAATCAACGACGTCTTGCTGAATGAGGCCAATCTGCTCTATTTCATCTCCTGTTCTCCATTGTTCCCCATTTCTTAAAAGTGTCAGGCGATTAGTACCTCTTCCCGATTGAAGCAGCACATCATAGGTGCCGGTTAGTGCACCGTCCCAGGAAATGGTTTCAGCAATAGCGGCTTTGTAGAAAATATCCTTATGCATGAAAGTGGTTGTGAAAACCAGGTGATCGGATGAATCCGGCCTACCAGTAACGAGTTGATAGCCCATGGAGTTTTATTTTAGATTACTAAGGTATAAAAAATTGGAACTAAGAAAAAATCCGATTTTATATGTTGCATTGATAGTGGGTGTTTCTCGACTATAGAATCAAACGATCCACATGGTACTTGTTCCAGAATATTTAAAGAACAAAAGCAGATTAAAGGCACCAGGAAATCATCCTCAACATGGGTATCAGCCATAGTTTTATTTATAAAGGATACAAAGAGTGGATCGATCCAATTGTCGTGCCATAGGCTGTTGGTGTATACTTCCATTTATACCGGGAAATGCCCAAAGGTTTAAAAAGTTTATCGTCTGTATATTTCTCCATGTACAATGATGTATGTCTTTTTTGTTATATTCCAAAATGAATTATGTTATTCCGTTCTCAAACTTTTGATCGGATTCTTTGTGGCCGCCTTGATGGCCTGGTAGCTGACTGTACACAGAGTGATCAGTAGCGCTCCTGCGATGACTATAGCAAAAATCCACCAGTTGATTTCCGTATGGTAATCATATTTTTGTAACCATTTTTGTAGAAGATGATTCGCTAGTGGGACTGCGATCAGGCATGCGAGAATTACCAGCCGTACAAAATCTGCCGATAATAATTTCCAAAGGCTATAAACAGTTGCCCCTTGTACCTTGCGTACACCGATTTCTTTGGTTCTTCTTTCAGCCATAAAAGCCGCAAGTCCAAACAATCCAAGACATGAAATAAAAATAGCCAGTGTCGAGAATACGGCTGCCAGTTTTCCAATTCGTTCTTCATTTGAAAACTTCTGACTGAATTCAGTATCGGCAAATTGGTAATCGAATGGTACAGAAGGTACAAGTTTTTTGAAGACAGCTTCCGTTTTAGATATCGCTTCTGCTGCGCTGAGCGCCGGACTTATGCGAATATTGATATATGCGGTTGCCTCTTCATAATTAATGCCAAAAATCGCTGGCCGCACTGCTTCAAACGGTGACTCCATAATCATGTCCTTCACTACGCCTATTATTCGAAATGGCTGATTATCCCACTTAATTATCTCACCAACGGGATTCTTCAATTGCATATATTTCACTGCAGCTTCATTTATCAGCAAATGATAGACCAGACCTGGTTTGCTATGCGAGCTTACAGAATCTGTTACAAAAGCTGTTGAAAAATCTCTGCCTTCTTTGATCTTCCATCCTACAGTCTTTCCATAATCAAAGGTTGTCCAGTTAATAGCAAAGCTTTCAGTCTTGTTTGGATCTTTGTCTTTCCATTCGAAGGCACTACTTTTTGACCATACGCCTGTAACAGGTCCGGACGAGCAGCCGACATCGGCGGCAATACCTTTTACTTTTAATTCATTGTTTAAGACGTTCAGTTTATCCCTTAGGTCTGCAGATTTTATTTGCACCATTAATAGGCCGCCGCGGTCATAACCTACCGGCCGGTTTTTAGCGAACTGAATTTGACGGTACACTATAACAGTGCCCATGATCAGGATGATGGATACTGTAAATTGCACCACAACCAGGGCTTTGCGGGGTAATGCTGCAAAGCGCCCCGCCCGGTAAGTGCCTTTTAATGCAGTAACAGGATTAAAAGAAGATAGGTAGAAAGCAGGATAACTTCCGGCTATGGCACTCGTTATCACAATGAAAGCCAGGCTAAGTGCCCAAAAAAATGGTTTTGACCAAAACATCGTTATTTGTTTATCAGCCAATGCATTAAACCAGGGTAGTGAGATAGTAACCAGGACGAGCGCAATGAAAAATGCGAGAGATACAACAACAAAAGATTCAGCCAGGAATTGAACGATCAATTCTGCTCGCATAGATCCCACGGCTTTCCGGATCCCGACTTCTTTGGCCCGTTTTTCACTACGTGCGGTGCTGAGATTTATAAAATTGATGCAGGCAAGTAATAACACAAAGACACCGATAATGCAGAATAGCCACACAATCTGTATGCGTCCGCCCACATTTATATCTTCCTTCCAGTCTGAATACAAATGCCAGCGGCTCATAGGATTTAGAAATGTCCGGATATTAAACTTTTTATCAATAACAGCATTGTCATAGGTAGCATTTTTTATTCTTTCAGAGACCTCCGCGAAACCGGCATTTGGCTGTAGCTGCACATATATAAGAAACGAACTGTTTCCCCAATCTGTTCCATCCATCATCCACTTGTTATGCGACAAAAGAAGATCCCACGATGAAAGAAACTTCATGCTACTGAATTCCGTATTATGAGGCAGGTCCTTATAAACGCCAGTTACTTTTACATCCATCTGGTTGTCTATTCGCATCATCCTGTTCAAAGGATCGGCGTCACCAAACAATGCTTTTGCAGTAGAGGCGGAGAGAAGTATTGAGGATGGATCCCTGAGTCCGGAACGGGTGCCGCTAAGCATTTCCAAAGAAAGCATATCAGGGGCATCCGGCTGCATAAACCTGCCACCCTGGAGATTGCGACTTCAGCTGCTGAAAGAACATGAGATTCATTCCACCGGGACATGACTATGTATTTAAAATCCCGGCCATACTTGTTGCGTAGTTCTGCCTCCAAAGGTCGTGGCAACGCTGCCGATGCAAATCCACGGCCAGCAAAACGCCCTTTATTCATTACCTGCGCAATCTTGTTGTAGTTCTTATAGTGCTGGTTAAAGGACAGCTCATCGTACATCCATAAACCAATAAGAATGGCGATGGCCATACCTGCGGCAAGGCCACCTATATTAATGAATGAGTATCCTTTTGAACGTGAAAGGGTTCTCAATGCGATCTTTAAATAATTATGAAACATAACATGGGCTTTATATATAAATACCTGGTGATAAATTAAACAAGGTTTTAATTGAGCAACAAAATTGGCACCGAAAAGGGATCATTTGATAGTTAATGACTTGCAGATTAGTTAGATTGGAACCTGTTCGTTTCTGATACAAAAATGTCCGCTCCCGGCTATGCTTAATTTAGGGTTGAGTATTGAGGAATTAGATTTTTGTGAGAAGCTTGAGTCATCATAGCGAAAAACTTGTTACAATCTGTGTTTAATAATCATGTAAATTTGCCTTGAATAAGTTCTTTACTATATTTCTTCATCATGCGGATAAGGTTTTACTTAATGTAAATTAATAGGGAATTGTGTGCGAATCACAAGCTGTCCCGCAACTGTAAGTAACACAAACAATTTTTATCCTTGTTGTCCACTGCCCGGTTAACCGGTGTGGGAAGGACGGTAAAAATGTTACAAGTCAGGAGACCTGCCTTTTCGTATTGACAATGCTTTCGTGGAATGAAGCGGGATGTCAATTGATGTACATATAATTATCCAGGCATTCTTGTGCCTTTTTATGTGTGCCTGATTCGATTCACCTTCCTGACATAAAACATTGCGAGGTTTAGCAAAAGAGCTTTAAACTGATTTTTTCATTTTAAAAGCAAAACATGCAAACGCACAACTTAGGCTACCCGAGGATAGGCAGCCAAAGGGAATTAAAAAAAGCATCTGAACTCTATTGGTCGGGCAAAATTCCTTTACAACAATTATTACAGACGGGCAAGACAATCCGCCTGCAGAATTGGCTATTACAAAAAGACGCAGGCATTGACCTGGTACCTTGCAACGATTTTTCTTATTACGACCAGGTGCTTGATACAAGTATTATGGTTGGTGCAATCCCGGAAAGGTATCATTCATTGGTTGAAGCAAAGCAATTGAACGATATCGATTTGCTCTTTGCGATGGCAAGAGGCTATCAAAAAGATGGCTTTGATATCACCGCTATGGAAATGACAAAATGGTTCGATACCAATTATCATTATATAGTTCCTGAATTTACTGCCAATCAGAAATTTACCTTGTATTCAAACAAAATACGGTCAGAATTTTTAGAAGCAAAACAAAATGAGATTAATGCAAAACCTGTGTTGTTGGGACCAATATCGTATTTGCTGCTTGGTAAAGAAAAAGAAAGCGGTTTTCACAGACTTGAATTGATTAAAAATTTATTGCCCGTTTACCTGGAAATACTGAAAAATCTGGATGAAACGAATGTTCATTATGTGCAGTTTGATGAGCCCTGTTTATCATTGGATTTAAGCGAAGCTGAAAGAACGGTAATTGTCAAAACATATCAGGAAATTAAAAATAAGTTTCCTCACCTGCACATCATTTTAGCTAGTTATTTTGAATGTTATGGCAACAATCTGCAAACAGTATTGGGCCTTCCCGTACAAACCATCCATCTTGACCTGGTACGCTGTCCATCACAGTTAGACGATATCTTAGCGACTGATTTTGTAAAGACAAAAACAAATCTTTCATTAGGTGTTGTTGATGGTAGAAATATCTGGAAAAATAATTTTCAACAATCCCTTACATTTATTGATAAAGCAGTTGAAAAAATAGGTTCTGCCAGAGTTTGGATAGCTCCGTCTTGTTCACTGATTCATTCGCCTTGCGACCTGGATCTGGAAACAAACAACGAAACGCTGACCCCGGAAATAAAACAATGGCTTGCATTTGCTAAACAAAAAATTGACGAGGTGGTAACACTGAAACAACTGGCAAATAAAGAAAATACTGAAGCGGCGAATATCAAATGGCGGGAAAATCTAAAAGCAAATGAAAGCCGGAAAACTTCCACCCTTATTCATAACCAGGAGGTAAAGCAACGTGTTGCCGCAATCACTGAAAATGATACAAAGCGTACAAACGATTTTTCGATAAGAAAAATAGCTCAACATAAAGCACTTCGTTTACCCTTGTTTCCAACAACCACAATAGGTTCGTTTCCACAAACAACCGAGGTTAGAAGCTGGAGAGCTAACTTAAAAAAGGGTGAACTTACACAAGAGCAGTACGATGAGCTGATTGCAAAAGAAACGATAAAGGCAATCCGCTGGCAGGAAGAAACAGGCATCGACGTTTTGGTACATGGTGAGTTTGAACGTAACGATATGGTTGAATATTTTGGTGAACAACTGGAGGGATTTACATTTTCTAAGAATGGCTGGGTACAGAGTTACGGCAGCCGCTGCGTAAAACCCCCAATCATTTTTGGCGATGTCAGCAGGTCGGCACCGATGACATTACGTTGGACTTCTTTTGCACAATCACTTACCAAACAATGGGTAAAAGGAATGCTGACCGGGCCGGTTACCATCCTACAATGGAGCTTCGTCCGCAACGACCAGCCACGCAGCGAAACCTGCACCCAGATTGCATTGGCTATTCGTGATGAGGTGGTTGATCTGGAAAAAGCAGGTATAAAAATTATACAGATTGATGAGCCTGCTATCCGCGAAGGTTTGCCCCTTCGTAAAGAGAATTGGCAGGAGTATTTGCAATGGGCGGTTCGTGCCTTTAAAATATCTGCCAGCGGTGTAACAGATGATACACAGATTCATACACACATGTGTTATTCTGAATTCAATGACATCATCCAAAACATTGCCGATATGGACGCTGATGTTATTACCATAGAATGCAGCCGGTCGCAAATGGAATTATTGGATGCTTTTGCCGACTTCAAATATCCAAATGAAATTGGCCCTGGCGTGTATGATATCCATTCACCAAGAGTTCCATCAAAGGCAGAAATGATAGCTCTGATGGAAAAAGCAAAGGCTGTAGTGCCTGCAGATCAGCTTTGGATAAACCCCGATTGCGGGTTGAAGACAAGACATTGGGACGAAACAAAAAAAGCGTTAATGGAGATGGTAAATGCCGCAAAAGAATTGCGTGAGGCGGTGAAAGTTCCGGTTGCTTAATAATGATTTCATAAAAATACATGCAGCCAATTCTTCGGGATTTGGTTTCCACGGATTATGCAAAAGAAAAGCCCCTGCAAATCGCAGGGGCTTTAATAACAGCCCTGCGCTGTCCATTTTAAAAATTCAATACCAGGAATTGAACGATGAATTCAAAACATGAAGAAAAATATTGCCCTCGTTGCAATGCCAGCTTCACTTGCAAGATCGGAGACATCCAGCAATGTCAATGCAACACTGTTGACCTTACAGTAGAAGCGCGGTCTTTTTTGGAAAAAACATTTTATGATTGTCTTTGCCGGAATTGCCTGGACCAAATTAACAACCAGGTAAAAGTCGCGAAAGGACATAGTTTTCCGGGCCAAAAGGAGTTGTTGATCGAAGGCCTGCATTACTACAAAGAAAACGGATGCTGGATATTCACGGAGTTATATCATATACTGAGGGGCCATTGTTGTAATAATGGCTGCAGGCACTGCGTGTATGGATTTAAGTTGAAATAAACTTTTCGGGAACTATAATGTCCATTTTAATGCCTTGTTTGACCGGCAGACTGTTTGGTGCTTGGAGATAGGGTCTGTACTGTGATAATTTTAATATCTGAAATAAAAAATTATCAACAATGAAAAAAACTTCAAACATTCTTGCCAGTAGCATGCTCAGTAGTGCACTGGCTTTTCAAGGTACAATCGGCAACGCCCAGGGCGTATCACATACGAGTATGCCTTCTGTGGAGACTATCCGTCCCTTTCATGTCGAGATACCGAAAACAGACCTAAAGGATCTTCGGAGGCGTATTCAAACTACACGATGGCCCGACAAAGAAACTGTAGCTGATCAATCGCAGGGAGTACAGCTGGCCAAGCTCCAGGAACTGGTACGCTATTGGGGAAACGAATACGACTGGCGCAAAGGTGAAGCAAAACTCAATGCTTTCCCCCAGTTCATGACAAAGATTGATGGGGTGGATATTCACTTCATACATGTTAAGTCGCGCCATGCTAATGCACTGCCACTGATCATAACCCACGGCTGGCCTGGCTCGGTTTTCGAGCAAATCAAGCTCATTGATCCCCTGACAGATCCAGTTAAATATGGCGGTAGTGCAGAAGACGCCTTCGATGTTGTGATCCCATCCCTTCCGGGTTTTGGATTCTCAGGCCGGCCAATCGAGGCAGGCTGGGGTCTTGAACGTATTGGCCGTACCTGGGATGTTCTTATGAAGCGCATTGGTTATTCACGTTATGTTGCACAAGGCGGCGACTGGGGTGCGGGGGTTGTAGAGGCGATGGGTCGTCAGGCTCCGGCCGGATTACTTGGTATCCATACAAACTTACCGGCAGCAATAACCAACGAAGTCGGTGCGGTTCTCGGTGGTGCACCCGTTCCTGCGGAGTTCACAGAGAAAGAACGCGCAGCTATTGGTGACCTCGGAAATTTTCTCCAAAACGGTGGCTTATCCTACCTGGTGATGATGGGCGCGCGGCCGCAGGCTGTTGGCTACGGACTTACTGACTCACCAGCCGGGCTCGCAGGATGGATGCTGGTACATGGTGGTTTCGATAAATGGACATTTGGCAAGGATCCTAAGCAATCCCCTTCGATCGATGATGTGCTCGACAATTTTTCATTGTATTGGCTCACGAACACCCTGGCTTCATCATCAAGAATATACTGGGAAAATCGCGGCAAAAACTTAATAAGCGCAGCTGATCAAAAAACAAACGAGATCAGGATACCAGTTGCGATCACCGTTTTTCCTGATGAGGTTATCCGGGCACAGGAGTCATGGGCAAGGAAGGCTTTTCCCAATCTCATTTACTTTCGCGAAGCCGAACGTGGTGGCCACTTTGCAATGTGGGAGTACCCGGATCTTTTTGCTTCAGAATTACGTGCTGCGTTTAAGTCTCTACGTTAGTACGATGATAGGGTGGAAGCATCATAAGTATTTACAAGGACAATAAACACAAAGGCTAATCCGTACCCTAAAAATTTTATTAACTGAGAAAATAAAGCAGTTAATCATCGCTTCAGACTTTATCATAAATATTAATCAATAAAAAATAACACAATGGACACCGTTAAGCAATCAACCAAAGTATTATATACTGCAAAAACACATACAACCGGGGGGCGTGAAAATGGTGTTGCAAAAAGCTCAGATGGCAGCCTGGAAATTAAATTAGCACCTCCAGGCTCAGGTAAAAGCGGAACCAATCCTGAACAGTTATTTGCCGCCGGATGGTCGGCCTGTTTTGAAGGAGCAATGGATATTGCTGCACGCAAAATGCGGACAACAATTCCAGTAGATACCGCAATTGATGCGGAGGTTGATCTCTGTTTAGAAAATGGAGGGTATGTGCTGCAGGCACGCCTCAATATAAGTCTGCCCGGGTTGGATAGAGAAATAGCACAGCAAATTGTAGAAAAGGCACATCAAACATGTCCGTATTCAAAAGCGATTTCAGGGAACGTCAAGGTTGAGATTAACCTGGTGTAGAATATTAACCGGGCATAAAAAAGTCCGGTTTTTTTTTCGAAGTCTCAAATATAAAAATGTCGGGATTTAGGAAGTCTTAATCTGACGAAATAAAATTTCAATAATGGAAAATTTTAAACACCTGATCTCCGCTTTAAAGAAAATAAACTAATAAATATTTTTTCAGATCTTAATGAATAAAAATGATAAAGTTTAAAGGTTTCATCAACTATGTTCTTGCGATAACTTTAGTCGCGGTTTCGATTCCGGGTTTAGGGTTGGCACAGCAACCCGGAATCAAACGTATCGACCTGCAGCGTTATGATCTTAGTGCTCCTGGCCGGGAGGTGGTGCAGGTTCGGGTTGACTTCGATGCAGGAACTGCGTTCGGCAAACACTCTCACCCTGGTGAAGAAATTATATATGTTATTGAAGGCGTATTTGAATACCAGGTAGCGGGCAAGCCACCTGTGACACTTAAGGCGGGCGAAGTTTTATTTATTCCGGCTGGAACAATACATTCTGCAAAGAACGTCGGCACAGGTAACGCGGCAGAGCTCGCTACTTATGTGGTAGAAAAAGGAAAGCCACTTTTAGTCATGACGAAATAATTAGCTAATTTCAAACCAGGCCGGTTTCACATTTATATAGTCTCAGCAATGCAGTTGTATTCTCCTGTGTTGCTGTTTTTTTTGAATAGATCCTGAATAAATAAAGGGTCTGCGGTAGCTGCGCCTGTTTATCCACTTACAGGGAAGATAGTGTGCACAATAGCCGCGGCCTTTCGTAATTTCGTAATAACAGCATTAACCACCCGAAATTATACTACGATGAACGCAGCGGAAGTATTGAGATTGCATATTTCTAAAACCACAACCTTCCCAGGGGAACAATTCGAATATTTTTTTTCGCATTTCAAACTTCTGTCTTTCACGAAAGGGCAGGCTCTTATATCCGAAGGTGATAAGGTGGATTATGAGTATTTTGTATTGAGCGGTTGCCTCAAATCATTTTATATAAATGACGAGGCAAAAATGTTCATTCTTCAATTTGCAATGCCAACCTGGTGGACCTCCGATTATAATGCCCTATATAATGGCAACCGGGCAACGATTAATGTCGACTGTATTACTGATGCTGAAGTATTAGGTCTTTCCGGTATTGACCGGGAAAAATTGTGTAAAGAAATTCATGAAGCGGAATACTTCTTCAGATGGCGCACCAATAAAGGTTTTGTGGCTTTACAGAAAAGGCTATTGTCATTTATGAACAGCGATGCGAAACATCGTTATGAAGAACTCATCCTTCTATACCCCGAATTGTACAATATCGTTCCCAAACATCTGATCGCGGCTTACCTGGGGGTTTCCAGGGAAACGCTAAGCCGTCTTTATACTCCTGAAAAGTGACATAGATCACAAAAGCAATCCTTCTTTTTAAATGTGATATAGGTCACGTAATGACTCCTCATTTCCTATACATCTTTGTGATGTAATAAAAACATATTAAAATGAAAAGGCAAAATTTTGAAATCGCAGTTGCTCAAAGCAACATTGAATGGACAGGCCGCAAAATAACCGGGGCCCATTTCGGAACAATATCCCTTAAACATGGCAAATTCACTGTAGATGACGGCAAACTAACTGGAGGCAGATTTATTATTGATATTGCTTCGATTAAAATTCTTGACCTGGCTGATCCGGGTACAAGTGCGCAGTTTGCGGATCACCTTGCCTCGGAAGACTTTTTTGGGACAGCGCAATATCCTGAAGCTACATTTGAAATTACGGAGGTAAACAACAATCACATCGAGGGAAATCTAACCATCAAAGGAATTACGCATCCAATTGGATTCGATGCCAGCGTTAACATCGGGGACGAAATCTTAAATGCCTCAGGTGTGATCGTGGTGGATCGTACTAAATATGGTATAAAGTTTCGCTCAGGAAATTTCTTCAAAAACCTCGGAGATACGCTTATCTACAATGATTTTGATCTTAATGTAAACATCACCGCCAAAGCTGCATAGTCAGTTTTGGCTCAAAAATTAATACAATGCCATACGTAAAAATTGAGTTGACCCGCGAAGGTGTTACCCGCGAACAAAAACAACAATTAATAAAAGGAGTTACCGACCTGATCACGGACGTACTAAACAAAGATCCGCACCTGACGCATGTTGTTATACAAGAGATAAACCTGGATGATTGGGGCTATGCAGGAGAACAGGTATCTGTATTGCGTGAACATGGGATAACTGCTGATAAAAAATAATAAAATGAAAAAGCAAACTATAATTATAACCGGGGCTTCTTCGGGAATTGGTAAAGAAGTAGCAAAACATTTTCTTAAAAACGGCGATAATGTCGTGATAAATTCAACTACTGCGGAAAAGTTGGAAAAGGTATATTACGAACTGGGAGCAGGGCCAAACCTGGCCATGGTAGCGGGCGACATAAGAGACAGGAGCACCGGTGAACAGCTTATATCAATAGCAATTGAAAAATTCGGATCTGCCGATGTTTTAGTTAATAATGCCGGCATATTTGAAACGAAACCCTTTCTTGAAGTGGACGAGGTTTACCTTGACCGCTTTTTGAACACAAATCTGAAAGGGACTTTCTTTACAACGCAGGCTGTCCTTCCCCAAATGATAAAACAGCAGGATGGAGTAGTCATTAATATTGGTACCCCTTTGGTTAACCAGGGTTTTGGTGGTATTCCAATTACAGCGGCGATGTCAAGCAAGGGAGCTGTTCATTCCTTAACAATACAACTGGCAGCTGAGTTTGGCCGGGATAATATAAGGGTGAATACAATTGCCCCGGGAACTATCCGCACGCCAATGCATGGTGTTGAAGTTGATAAGAGCGCCGGGCTGCATCTTGTTAATCGGGTAGGTGAAGTGGAAGATGTGGCCGAAATGGTCTTTGCTGTAGCAAAAAGCAGGTTCATAACCGGTGCTATTATAAATGTAGATGGTGGTTTGGCAGCCGGCTATAACCTTAATTGATATTTTCAAAACAGTCATTAATAGCTTTGCTGACTTCTATCGTGAGGAAGCAGGCAAAAAACACAAGATATGGAAACGATAGATACAAATTCAGCTGTCATTTCGCAGGTGCTGGAAGATTATTATTTCAAAGGAATTTATGAAGGCGATTTAGAATTGCTAACCCATATTTATTATCCCGGCACTTTGCTTTTTGGAGATGTGAAAGGTGAGCCATATTTCAGAACGCTTGACCAGTATTTCCATGCTGTTAAAAACCGGCAAAGTCCGAAAGATTCAGGAAAACCTTTTAAGGGAGAAATTATTTCCATCAGGATGGTAAACTCAATTGCAATTGCTGAACTAAAAGTCTCGATGTACGATTTTTACTATCATGAGTTCCTTTCTTTCCATAAGTTTGAGGGCAGGTGGGTGATAGTAAATAAAATGATGAGTGATTTAAATAAATGATTTGTGATCTAAATTAATAACTTCAAAAATCATGTGGTACAATACGAAGGTCACAAAATTACTGGGTATCGATTACCCGATCCTGCAGGGTCCTTTTGGTGGCAATCTTTCTTCTGTCGAACTGGTGGCAACAGTATCGAACGCCGGGGGGCTGGGCGGCTATGGGGCTTATACTTTGAGTCCCGACGAAATTGTTGAACTAGATACCAGGATCAGGGCTTCAACCGATAAACCTTATAATATCAATCTATGGGTTTCGGATTCCGATACCCTGGATGGGACCGTAACCAATGATCAATACGAAGGAGTCAAAAAGATATTCGAACCCTATTTTGATCGGGCGGGTATTGAAATGCCTGGAAAACCGGGACCTTTCAGATCAAGATTCGAAAACCAGGTTCAGACAATATTGGATATTCGTCCCAGGCTATTCAGTTTTGTATTCGGTATACCATCCGCGGATATTTTGGAGCAATGCAGGAAATCTGGAATCAGAACAGCCGGGGCCGCTACAACCCTGGATGAAGCGATAGCCCTTGATGAAGCTGGTGTGGATATGATCATTGCTTCCGGTTTTGAAGCCGGGGGGCATCGTCCATCATTTTTAGCAGCTGCAGAACAATCCACTATAGGTACTTTTGTGTTATTGCAATTGATAAAAGATAAAGTGAAGACACCTGTTATAGCTGCAGGTGGTATAGCCAATGGCCGGGGTATAGCAGCTGCATTTACGCTGGGCGCCGATGCAGTCCAGGTAGGCACTGCTTTTTTAGCCTGCGATGAGTCCGGGGCCTTACCGGTACATAGGCGCATGTTGTTATCAGATGCTTCAAAATATACCAGCTTATCCCGGGTCTTTACTGGCAGGCTTGGCCGTGGCATCACAACAACTCTCGCTACTGACCTGGTTGGTAAAGAAAAACAATTATTACCTTTTCCCTTGCAGGCCAATTTTATGTCATCCTTAAGGAAAGCCGCCATAGATCAACAGAATTGGAACATGATCCTTTTCTGGAGCGGACAGATCGCACCGATACTCCATCATACAAAAGCATGGGAACTGATGCAGTCGTTAATTGAAGAAACAACTGAAATTATTGATCGGCGAAACGAATAGGCAATCGATTTGTACAGATCATTGCGTAGATTGTTGTTCGACAATCTTAAGGTGGAGTTTCAGCAAGACACCGAAGGGGAAGTGATTCGCTTTTTCGAATTAGTAAAAATGGCAAAACAGCCTTACAAAATCAAAATAAGCATATGGCCACATACGCAAAATATAAGGTCAAAAAAATGAGTCCCCAACTGCTTGTAGCTGACATTAAGAATTCCATTGAATTTTATAAGAAAATCCTGAATTTCGACCTGGATTTCCAATATGAACAATTTTATGCCGGGATGTCACAGGGCAATTGTTCGATTCATCTTAAATCTGGAAGTTCTTCAATAGAAGAAAGAAAAAACAGGAACAATAAGGAAGATCTTGACCTGGTATTTTCAGTTGATGGTATTGAAGATTTATATCAGGAACTTTCAAATAAGAACATAGAGATTCTCCAACCGCTACGCAACATGCCCTATGGAAAGGAGTTTTATATCGCTGACCCGGATGGTTATATTATTGGTTTTATAACAGAAGCTTAAATTTAAAACTATGAGTACTCAAAATTTAATTGCAGAAGCAGAAAGAACTATTGAAGTTTCTATTGACACTGTCTGGAAAGCACTGATTGACCCTGCCTTGATTAAAGACTATATGTTTGGTACAACAGTCATTTCGGATTGGACAAAAGGAAGCTCCATAACATGGAAAGGAGAGATGAAGGGCAAAAAGTATGAAGACAAGGGGGAAATCCTTGAGGTTATTCCCGAAAAGGAATTAAAATACAGTCATTTTAGTCCATTATCGGGACAGCCTGACAAACCGGAAAACTATCATACTGTTGACATCACGCTGAAGGCTGAAAAAGATCAGACTGTTATAAAACTGACACAAGATAAAAATGGCTCCGAAAAAAGCAAAAAAGAAGCCGAACAAAATTGGAATTTGATGCTTGACAGTCTAAAAAAGCTCCTGGAGAAGTAGATCATCGTAGTTTGTCAAGGATTATTATAATCTGGTGTAAAGAATTCATCATTTCTTTTAAGTTTTGACAAATTTATATTTAGTACGGATTGATACTAATTATAAACTATGTTCAGAAATTATTTTTCTATATTTATTCGAAACGTCAGACGTCATAAATGGTTTGCTTTTATCAACCTGGTAGGTCTTACAGTAGGAATTACAGTTTGTCTGCAAGTTTTCATATTTATTAACTATGAAAAAGGTTTCGATAAACTTCATTCGAAGAATATTTACCGGGTACTCGAACTAAAACAGGAAAAAGGAGAAGCAGTTACCAGAAAAGTAGCGCAAACGGCATCTCCGGTTGGCCCGGCACTTAAATCCGAATTTCCCCAGGTCAGGAATTTTACGAGAATCATTTCAGCAGACAAAATTCCCTTACAATCAAAGGGTAGGGCTGTTGTGATGGCAACATTATATGGTGCAGATTCCACATTTTTCCAGGTATTCGATTTTCCTCTAGTAGTTGGTGATATTGCTACTGCCCTGAAGCAGCCCAATAGTATCGTTGTGACTCAGGCACTGTCCAAATCGCTCTTTGGTTCGGTCAATTCTTTGGGGAGATGGATCAGACATGAAGGGCGGGATACTACAGAATACATGGTCACGGGGATAATGGAAGATGTATCCGAACAATCACACCTGCAGTTCGATGCTTTGTACTCCATGAGTACGCATGTAGGACTCGACACAATCAGTGACTGGGAAATGGACTGGCTCTTTACCTATGTTGAACTGGCAAAGGATTCCCGGGTATCCGAATTTGAATCCAGGCTTCCCTCTTTTCTTGACAAACATATGGCCAGGGTTCCGGAAAATGGGATAGCCCTTTTTTTACAACCGCTTCATGAAACCCATCTTAATTCAGGTGATATAACCCGAGATGCGTTGAACAAAAAAAAGTTCAATGGTAGCTATCTTCCGGTATTGATTGCTATAGCGCTATTCGTGCTCGCATTGGCGATTATCAATTATATCAACCTGAGTACTGCGCGTTCCTTTACACGGGCCAGGGAAGTTGCAGTACGGAAATCAATCGGCGCGGGCCGCTTTCAGATAGTTATACAGTTTCTAATTGAAACTATTTGTTTCTCTTTCGTGGCTTTTATTATCAGTTTCGCCATTGCGTTGTTGTTTACTCCTTTATTTAGCCGGGTAACGAATCGGAATATGGATTTCAACCCACTTGATCAACCAATTTTGGTCCCGGCCTTTATTGGTCTGACTTTATTTACCGGCTTGTTATCCGGAATTTTTCCGGCGATTTCATTGGCAAATCTTAAACCCGTAAATGCATTAAAAGGAAAAATATTTACAACACACCGATCGCAGATCAGGAGCATCCTCGTGGTTCTGCAATTTGCGATTTCCACTACTTTATCGATGGTTACGCTACATGTTATTCGTCAACTAAATTTCATAAGTGACTATGATATGGGTTTCAATAAAGAGGCTGTGATTGTTTTGCCCGTTAGTTATACAGAAATGCAAAGGGAGCAAATTATGATGCGTGATATGAAAATGGTCCCGGGTGTTCAGGACCTTACTGGTTCCCTGAGAAGACTGGGAAACAACAATCTGGATCGCAACAGTATAGTATTTTATAGTGAACAAGGAAATCGCGAAATATCCTGTACCAATCTCTTTGTGGATTTCAATTATTGCGCTTTCTACCAGATTCCTATTCTTGCCGGCCGCGACCTTTCGCCTGCTTTTGCCAATGATCGTAACCGTATGTCTTTTGTGATCAATGAATCGTTGGCGCATAGACTTATGGAGAATGCTTCCGACTCCGGTAGTTCTTACTCAAATCTCATTGGTAAGCCTATACGTTATAATTTTGATGACTCAATGGGAACGATTGTAGGAGTCGTGCGGGATTTTAACTTTAATTCACTTCATCAAAAAGTAGAGCCGGCTTGTATCACGTATCAAAATGAATATTATTTCTCTGATCTGTCAATTCGCCTGGACCAGACGCGAAAAAGGAAAGTGATTGAAGGCCTTCAGCGAGTGTGGAAGGAGTTTCTGCCGAACCAGCAATTCTCATACAATTACCTCGACGAACAATTAGAAAACCTATATCAATCTGATAAGCAGATAAGCCAGTATGCTGTTGTTTTTACGGCTTTGTCACTTGTCGTTGCCTGCCTTGGCATCATCGGGATCGCGGCATTTAACATAGAACGAAGAGTGAAAGAAATAGGAGTAAGAAAAGTATTCGGTGCGACAGCCCATAGCATTTTATTTTTATTATCCGGTGATTTTCTCAAACTGGTCCTGATGGGTATTGTTGCGGCAATCCCGGTTTCATTACTGGTCATAAATCGTTGGAAGCAAAACTTTGCTTACCGCGCAGATACTGCCTGGTGGCTATTTGCTTTATGTGGCATTATTGTTTTGTGCATAGCACAACTGACTATAAGTTTTCAGGCTATCAGGGCTGCAGCGGCAAATCCTGTGAAAAGTTTGCGGGCGGCGGAATAATCTGGCTGGCATGTATTTTAGATTTATGGGCGATATTAAACGAGTTAAATTAAATGCATATTTTGCGTTCGTTAATGATTGAAATTTTTGAAAAATATATTGCTGCGAAAATCAATCTTACTTCTGCCGATTGGGAAAAAATTGAGCAGGTTTGCGTTATAAAGAAACTACGCAGGCATCAATTTCTGTTGCAGGAAGGCGAGATTTGGCGTTATCATGCTTTTATTTGCCAGGGCTGTGTCAGAAGATACCGCGTAGATGAAAAAGGAATTGAACATATTATTCAATTTTCAGTTGAAAACTGGTGGGCAGGTGACAGGGAAAGCCTTATGAACAGCACCCCTTCCAAATACAATATAGATGCCATTGAAGATACTATTGTAATACTTATCAGGAAAGATGATTTCGAAAGATTACTTATTAACATACCATTGTTTAATAATTTTATCAATGATATCCTGTCCAGAAGTCTCAATGCTTCGCAGGAAAGAATCCATTCGGCTATCAGCCTTACTGCGGAAGAAAAATACCTGCAATTCTTAAATTCATTTCCCAATCTTGCCAACCGTATACCACGCCATATGCTGGCTTCCTATCTTGGTATAACTCCTGAAACACTCAGTAGGGTAAGAAAACAAATAACCGGCAAATAAACCTTGCTATGTAAAGAGCGCATTTTGTAAAGAGCGCATTAATACAAATTCCTTTTGCTTTTCTTCATCCATTTTCAACCCATAAGTGATGACTTAGCTGTTTTATTTACTTGTGCAGTCATTTTACATGATGCAATTGATTTACGCCTTTTGACATTTATCAAGAAACATTGTATCAAATGTCAATGGGGTAGTGCGTTGAACCAAAGTAGTTTTGTATCTCAAATTTATTTACAGAAAAACGATACAAAATGTCAAAGAAAATTTTAATTACAGGAACAAGCACCGGTTTTGGAAAATTAATGGTCGCCACACTATCGAAAGCAGGTCATACCGTGATTGCAGGAATGCGCGGTGTTACAAGTAAAAATCAAGCCGCTGCTAAAGAACTGGCTGCCTTGCCAGGAGTTGAAGTGATAGAAATGGATGTAACAAATGACGCATCCGTACAGCAAGCAGTCAACATAGTATTGGCGAAACATAAAAAAATTGATGTTCTGGTAAACAATGCCGGCGTTTCAGGTTTTGGTTTACTGGAATCATATTCTCTGGACCAGATCAGGAATCTATTCGAAGTGAATTTTTATGGTGTGATACGGACTTACCAGGCAGTACTTCCTTCCATGCGAAAAAATAAGGATGGCCTTATCATCAATCTTACTTCGGGAGCAAGTGGCCACACATTGCCATTTATGATTCCTTACCTGGCTTCAAAATTTGGAGTCGAAAGTATTACTGAAGGTTTGCAGGATGAACTGAGCGACTATGGTATTGAGAATGTTAGTATACAACCCGGTGTTTATCCGACAGAAATGAATAATGGAAGCAAGACTGGATTCAGTGGTGATAAAGCAGCCATTGCGGCAGAATACGGAGAGGCTGCTACAGATAAATTCAATGCTATAGGCGGTGCTTTGTTTGGTAAGATGGCAGCGTTTAAGATGGATCCCCAGACTATAGCAGATGGGGTACTCAAACTGATTAATATGCAAAAAGGTACCCGGCCATTACGTTTACCCTTAGATGCAATTGCTGAAGGAACAGATGTTGAATTTATCAATGCAAGGGCTGAAATAAAAGCCAAATGGTTAGCTAAATACAACAACTAATAAATTTTGAATTGTCATTCAGCATGTAACATGGCGCTTATCTTAAACTCATCATAATGTATATTATTGAAGCCCTAAACTGGCGCTATGCCACCAAAATAATGTTTCGAATCGAAGATGGCAAAGTGAAAAATTTTAATTAAAAAGCAACAATTCATATCTCATAACTCCTTTCATAACTCATAACTCATAATTCATATCTCTCTTTCAGTATCCTTCGTTCTGCCAGCCAGACTGGTTTGTAATATTTTGTATTTCTGTTTGTGGTACAGGGTATACTTTTCTAAACGGAGCAACTAAAGGAAAAATTGATTGCATCTGACCGGTACGTACTATGTCGAACCAACGATCACATTCCAGCGCAAGCTCAAGTCTCCGCTCTTTATAAACAGCGGTGCGAAAGCTGGCCTGGTTTGTCAGCGTAGCGGCAGTGAGTGGTGTGATACCTGCATTGACACGCACTGCATTCAGCGCAGTGAAAGCTGTTGCGTTTCCATAAGCAATTTCATTCAGGGCCTCTGCATATATAAGCATCACTTCGGCAGCACGCAGAATCGGAATGTCCGCACTTGTTTCATTGTTCACCTGTGGTCCGTTGTATTTTCCGGGACGTTCACCACCGGCACTTGTGGGGGCAGCCAATGCGCGCCTGTTATCATTAGGTTCAAACAAAGCCGGCGGTAGGATCACTGCATTATTGCCACCAACATTCCGAAGCCGATTATTCTGACTCGCCGATTCCCCGATGCCACCGAGGAGAAATCTTGCAGAGAAGATGATGTCGAGGCTTGTTTTTGTTGCATTTGGAAATGTGGCCGGTTGCGAAACCAGACCTACACCTTGTCTCATGTTTATCGAATTGATAAGTGGTAGTAGGGTAGACAAAACCAGGTCGTATTTCTTCTGATACAGGTATACTTTTGCTAACAGGCCCCTTGCTGCATGGATGGTCGCACGGCCTCTTTGTGGGTCAGGCCAGCTTTCCGGCAGGTTATTCACTGCAGTAGTAAGATCTGTAATGATCTGGGCATAAATAGCCGCAGTATCCGCTCTCGTGTTATTCCTGGCCTCTTCACTTTTTTGCGGTGTGGTGATTAATGGAAGTTTGCCCCATAACCTGGTGGTGTTAAAATAATTCAGTCCACGTAGAAAAGATGCTTCCCCGATAATCTGTTTTTTTCTCACACTATCCATTGTAATTTCCGGAGCCCTGCTCAGGATTACATTACAGCGGTAGATAGCTTTGAATGATGCAAGCCAGGCTTCAGTAACAAGGGTATTGTCCGGCCTTTCTGCAAAAGATTCGATCTGGTAGCGAACACCGCCACTGGCACCCTGGTCATTGTCTTCCATATTATCGCTCCGGATTTCGGTGAGCGAAAGAAAAGTGTTGCCATAAAGGCCATTGTCCTGCAAGGCATCATAGCAACTGACGAGGCCACCCTGCAAACCTTTCTCATCCACATAAAAATTATCCTCTGTCGGAGAATCGATAGGTTTAAGATCGAGGAATTTTTTGCAAGAGCTGAGCGCAAGGATCGCAACTATTGAAAAGTATATTTGGTATTTATAATTTTTCATTGCCAGGTAGTTTAGAAGGTGACATTAATGCCTACTGAAATGGTTTTTGATGTCGGGTAAACGCCATAATCTTCCCCATTGGTTGTAGTAGCTGTTCGGTTGCTAACTTCCGGATTATATCCTTCATACCCGGTAAAAATAAACGGGTTCTGTGCGGTTACATAAAATCTTGCTTTGGTAAAACCTGTTTTCTCCATTACACTTCCGCTCAAAGAATAACCAAATGTTATATTCCGGATTCTAAGGTAGCTTCCGCTTTCCACATGCCAGGAACTGGTGATACCATTCTGACCTTTACCAACCCTGTTTGCCCTTACATTTTCTCCACTACCGGGATCAGATTCAGATTTCCATCTGTTTGCTGCACCTGCATAATTGTTCATATTACCTTCGTGATTATAAAAATAACGACGCCCAAGGTTTAGAATTTCATTGCCATATACTCCCTGTAAAGAGGCTGAAAGATCAAAACCTTTAAACTGGAAATCTGTTGAGAAACCATATGTAAATTTTGGCTGATAGCTTCCAACGATCACGCGATCTTTTGTGAGATCAATAACTTTGTCTCCGTCTGCATCCACGAATTTGAAGTCCCCAGGTTTGGTTGTTGCCAGGTCAAAATTACTTGCTGCATCTACAAAATGCGGGTATCCATCTACTTCGGCCTGGGTTTTGAAAACACCAGCCTGCTGTGGCAAATAATAAGAACCGATTTCTTCACCAACCTTTGTGATGAAATATGCGTTGGCCACCGAACCCGTATTGATAATGTCTGCATTGCCAGGTCCCAGTTCGATCACTTCATTTTTATTGGTTGAGAAGTTTGCCGATGCATTCCAGATAAGGCTTCCAAACCTTTGCTGTGTGCCGAGGTTTATTTCAAATCCACTGTTATTTACTTTTCCAATATTCACTAACTGCGTGCTGAATCCCGTAGAGAGCGGAACCGGCACATTCAGTAAAAGATCTGTTGTATTACTATTATAATAGTCAACCGAGAAGTTAAGGTTGTTACCGAAAATTGTACCATCTACACCTAAATTGATCTGAGCCGTTTTTTCCCAGCTTAAGTCGGGATTAGGCTGACTGCTTGGAGCTGCTCCGTTTGTTGCGCCCGGCGTGGCACCACCAAAAACATAAGCATAGTATGATAAGGAACCCAATGCGCCATAATTCGGAATTTTGAAATTACCCGTCAGACCATAACTGGCTCTCAATTTCAGATCGGAAATAAAATCGATCGCTTTGACGAAGTTTTCGTCCGATAATCTCCATCCTGCTGATACTGATGGAAAATAACCCCATCGATTGTTAGAACCGAATTTTGATGAGCCGTCCGCTCTCATAGAGGCTGTCAACAGGTATTTGCCCATGTAGTTATATTGAAGCCTGGCTATGCCTGAAGCAAGTGACCACTGGCTTTGCATTGAATTTCCGGCAGTAACAATCCCGGCATTTAGTGTTGGAATCTGGTTACTGATGAAGCCGGATGAAGCAAAGGCATAATTGCTTTTTGCATCGTCTTTTTGTAATGACCATCCGCCTAACAGGGCAAAATTGTGTTCGTTGATTTTTTTATTGTAGGTGAGTGTTTGCTCAACCAGCCAGTTGAATGAAGTACCTGTTTCTGAGGAACCCGTTGCATTGGCTTCGGGGTTACCAGCTGTATTTGCTAATGGAATAGTAGAAGGCCTGAATTTGTCTGTCCGGTAATTGAATAAATCATATCCAAAAGTGATCCTGTATTTAAGATCCTTTGTAAATGCTGCTTCTGCAAAAATGTTTCCAAGTATCCTTGAACTGTTTACATCAAACTTTTGCTCCTTCGCCAATGCTACCGGGTTCCAGGCTTGTGTCTGATTGTTACCGGCCACGACGGTTCCGTTCGGCAGTGTGGTTTTTGCATCACCGTTCCACGAATTCTCAGCAAAACTGTAAGAGCCGTCTGGATTATACACCGGCCAGATAGGGGCATAGTGTAATGCAGAAGAAACCACGCCACCACCTTCAGCACTTGCATATGTACCATCGCTGTTTACTCTTTTTTCTGTGATAGCGGAGGGATTGAAATTTAATCCGAATTTGAAAATTCCTCTATTACCATCCAGGTTAACACGTGCTCCATACCTGTTGAAGTTGCTGTTAACGATAATACCTTCCTGGTTCAGGTATTCCAGCGAAGTATAATATCGAAAGTTTTCCGAGCCCCCCGAAACAGAAACAGAGTGATCCTGTATCAATGCATTTCTGAAAATCTCATCCTGCCAGTCCGTGTTAACAAGGCCGCTTGTACCGTTTAGATAAGGCAATACTTCAACCGGGATAATTGTATTGGTGTTGTTCGCAGTATTTACGAGTCTTGTGGGGTTGTCATCATTAATAGAAAAGTTGATTGGAGCCAGGCCCTGCGACTGGCGCCGCAGGTTATTGGATATCATCTGATCGCTGTATGCATTGTTTCTCGCATCGCGAACGATTGAGGCATAACCATAGGCGTCGAGCATATCTATTTTACCGGCGACGCTTTGTACGCCTAACATGGAATTGAGACTTACGACCGGCTTACTACTTTTGCCTTGTTTTGTCGTTATCAATACAACACCATTCGATCCCCTGGAACCATAGATAGCTGCAGAGGATGCATCTTTCAATACTTCTATCGATTCGATATCATAAGTATTGAGTGAGTTCAGATTATTTCCGGAAGTGGGGAGGTTATCGATAACATAAAGAGGTTCGGTGCCGGCAGTAATCGTTCCAACGCCCCTTACCTTAACGGATAATGGTGTTCCTGGTTGTCCTGTACCCTGTACTACCTGCACACCGGCCATCTTTCCAACCATCGCTTCCGCAACGTTATTGATCGGCAGGTTTTCCATATCCTTCGCTTTGATACCGACTACTGCTGTGGTTATGTCACGCCTTCGCTGGCTTCCATAACCTACAACTGTAACCTGTTCCAATCCCTGCGAAGAATCGCTTAAAGTAACATTGATCGTCGTGGTTTCACCTGCTTTGAGTGTATAGCCGGTAAGATTTTCCGATTGATGACCAATCATCCCAAAAGAAAAAGAATATGGTCCGGGAGGCAATTGTAAAAAATTAAATATACCCGAAGAATCAGTTTGCGTACCTGAACTTACATTCGTCGTAGTATTGACGGCCAGGATACTTACACCGGCAAGTGGAGATCCGTTGTCATCTATAACTTTTCCTTTCACGGCAGCGGTATTTTCCTGGGAGAAGCTGATAACAGATAATAATAGAAACGTCAAAAGGAAGGAGATTACTTTCCTGATCTTAAGCATGGTTCTTTTGGTTTACACTGTTATTTATAAAGGGACTGGAAATATCCAGATAACAAATACAATTTACTTGATTCTGCTTGCATATCGTGAAAACAATATATTATTTCTACAAGGTCAATTTCCACTTGTAAAGTTGGCGAAGTCATAAGCCACACAGCAATTATGCAAGAAAAAAATGTAAAGTGGCCTGCGTCCTGTAAATCTTAGCGTTCCTGTTTTAAGCCACCAATAATCATCTTGATTGCTTCTATAATAATGTCAGGCTTTTCTACATGTATGTGATGACCGCTATCGTTAATTACAATCTGTTTGCTGTTTTTTGACAGGTTTGTCATTTCCGATTGATTCTTAAGCCTGTCTATCTCATCAGGATCATTTGGATTACCTGAGCTGGTAGCAGTAAGAACTATGAGTGGCTTGTCCGAAAACATGAATGGGGTTTTTTTTCTCTCCCTGATAATTTCTACCTTTTCATCAAGTATATATTCATTTTCATTAGCTACATAAAATTCAAATTGATTTAAGGCCCATAGTCTTAATTTTTGAATGGAGTCGGGTAACATATTAAATGGATGTTCTACTGATTTGAATGGAAATCCCATGCTCTTCAATGCTCCTCCGATAGCCGTTATTGCTTCCTGAGTCCGGGCAAGGTTGTTGTCAGTATCGTCCGCCTGCGTCTTTACCTCAGGAATTTTTTTTCCCCCGGCATTCAATGAGGCATAAGTTTTTTTACCATTTATGTATTGTACACCATCTTCATAAGCGGCATCAACTAATACGAGACCCATGACTTCTTCCGGGTAGGTTTGTGTAAAAAGCCTTGCAACCATACCTCCGTGCGAGGCTCCAACTAAAATGTAAGGTGGTTTAAGGCCGGCCTTCCTTAAAAGGGTATGCAGATTATAAACAGTTTGCTTTAATGTATGCGGCTTCGGGCCTAACTGGCTCCATGCATAACCTGACCTGTCATAGGCGAAGGAATTTGCTATGGATGTCAATTTTTGTTGAATAGGAATCCATTCAAAAGAAAATCCTCTGATGCCAGATTCAAAAATTATTGTAGGCGAATTTTGATTGGTAGCTTTCACATAGTTATAATGCAATTTCCATCCACCGATATCGAGCAAATTACCAATCGCTTTTTCTGGAATTATGCTGTCTTGCTGAGATAAGACATTGGAGTGTACCAATAAGTACATCAGGAATTTTAAAGCAGTTTTTGAAATGGGATTCATTGTTTTTGAAATTATATCGTTTCATCAACTAACATTTCTCCAACCAAATGCAAGATTAAGTTATGGTAAAAGGGACAAAGGTTATCAAAATATAAGAATATTTTGATAGATGAGCCAATTGACTTTCTCGGACAAAAGACTATGACTTAAACTGAGCAGTTGGTATATTGGTCCACCACCTCTCCAATGTTGGTAACAGCTTTTTTATGTCAAGCGGTTTGCTTAAATAGTCATTCATGCCAATTTGCAGGCACTGATCTTTGTCATCCTGCATTGCATTTGCAGTGAGGGCAATGATCACCGGTTGATCTATCGACAATTGCCTTATGCATTTGGTCGCTTCCAATCCATCCATCTCCGGCATTTGTAAATCCATCAGCACCAGGTCATATCGTTGCTGTTGTACTGCATTGACAGCTTCCACACCGTTTTGAACTATCGAAGCGGTATAACCAAGTTTTGTCATAATCATCAGTATCAGCTCCTGGTTTACTTTGTCGTCTTCAGCGATAAGAATGTTTAATGGATATTTCAACGCGAAATTTGTTGAGAATTCAGATTTCCAGGCTATTTCATTGATCTCGTCCGGGCGCAAGATAAAACAGCGTTCCACTGCGTTTCTTAAATCTTTTTGCCTTATGGGTTTTGCGATGATTGCATTAAATCTTGCACTAAGCGCTTTGGTGCTCTCATCTCCCATAGAACTTAACAATATTATAGGTGACTGACAACCTTTCGCTTTAATTTTTTCGCATAGTTCCAGTCCGTTCATCCCAGGCATTTTCATATCTGTAATGATGATATCAAAACGTTCATTGTCTGACAAACACTGTAAAGCAATATTTCCTGATTCAACGTCCTGCACAGTCATTCGCCATAGTTCCAGCTGTTTCTTTAGTATCAGTCGGTTTGTGGGGTTATCGTCTACTATCAAAACATGTTTTCCCTCCAGCTCAGGGCAAGATACCTGCAAATGAGATTGTTGTTCACTGGCTGGGATTGTGACGATTGTAAAAAAGAATGAAGTTCCCTTTCCCGGTTCACTCTTGATCCAGATGTTGCCCTTCATTAATTCAACCAGGTGTTTGGATATCGCTAGACCAAGTTCCGTACCTCCATATTTGCGTGTTGTGGACGAATCTGCTTGTGTAAAGGGATCAAAGATTGTAGCCAGTTTATCGGCTTGAATTCCAATTCCGGTATCTCTTACTTCAAAACACAGTTTAATGTCGCCGGATGTGGAGCTTTTTGTTGAAACGATAACAAAAACTTGTCCGCACTGAGTAAACTTAATGGAATTACCAACGAGGTTAATAATTATCTGTCTCAGCCTTGTTGAATCACCCATCACATTTTCAGGTACTTCAGCATCAATTTCATATACGAGATCTAAACCCTGGGCAAAGGCTTTACCAGCGAAAAGATCCAGTACCTCTTCTATCAGCTGGCGCAAATTCACCGGTAGATACTCCAGTTCAATCTTATCACTTTCAATCTTGGAGAAATCAAGGATATCATTTATTACGCCAAGTAATTTTTCACCACTTGTCATTATGATCTCAGTGTATCTTCTGTGTTCATCACTTAATGCTGTTTCGGCCAGCAATGCAGAGGTAGCAATTACGCCATTCATCGGTGTCCTGATTTCATGACTCATCGTTGCAAGAAATACACTTTTGGCCTTATTTGCCACCTCTGCTTCGCGGCGGGCCCGGCGTTCGTTTTCAGTTGATTCCTGGAGTTTCAGGGTTCTTTCTTTTACCTGGCTTTCGAGAACAATTTTTTGTTGTTCGATTTGGCTTACTCTCAGGCGATATACAAAAATGATGAGACCGGCAAGGATGCCACCCATAATCGTATAAAACCACCACGTTTTGTAGTAGGCAGCTTTAATGGTAAAACTTACACGGGTAGGTTCATTATTCCAGATGCCGTCGTTATTGCAAGCGTTGACCAGGAATGTATAGGTTCCTGGGCCCAGGTTAGTGTAAGTGGCTTTTCTCCCTGTTCCAACATAGTTCCATTCACGGTCAAATCCTTCCAGTTTGTATGCATATTTATTTGCACCTGGTACGGTATAGTTTACAGCAATGTATTCAAAGCTGATGCTGGATTGGTCATGTGTAAGCGAAAAATGCCTGGTTAAACTAATATGTTGTGCCAAAGGCGTGTTCTTTTCAATTTGTACCGATTTATTAAAGAGGAGCAGATCAGTCAAAATTACAGGAGGAGTGTTTTTGTTTACCGCAACCTTTTCGGGAGAAATAACATTAAAGCCATTCACTCCCCCAAAGTATATTGTACCATTCCGGCTGCGATAGCCTGCACCGCGAAAAAATTCATAGCTCTGAATACCGTTGGTTAAGGTGTAAAATCTGATTTTCCTGGTGTGCAAATCGAAGGTGAAGATTCCTTTGTTGCTACTGATCCATAACGTTCCATGATTGTCCTCTTCAATATGATGGATAACGTTGCTGGGTAAGCCTTTTTCTTCTAGTATAGATGTGAACGTTTTTGTCTTGTAGTCATAAATATTTAAACCACCACCCAGGGTTCCAATCCATAGATTCTTCTGGCTATCCTGATAAATGCACTGGATTGAATTGGAGCTGAGCTTGCTACTGTTAGTTTTGAATACTTTAAAAGATTTTTTAGATCTATCGAAAAGGTTTAGTCCTCCGGCATAAGTCCCGATCCAGATATTTCCCTGGCGATCAAGGCACATTGCTCTTATATCATTACTACTCAGGCTTGTTGAATCACCTGAATGATTAATGTATTTTGTAATTTTTTTGTTAGTTGCGCTTATTACATTAATACCTCCTTCGTCAGTTCCGATCCATATGTCTCCATTCAAGTCTTTCAAGAGCTTGAAAATTTTATTGCTGCTCAGGTCGGTATCTTTGCTGCCTTTGATATATTTTCTAACTGTTTTACCTGTTGCGTTCAGGAGGCTAAGTCCCCGGTTGTATGAACCGACCCAAACATGGTCGTTTGCGTCACTCAGAAGCGACAGTATTACATTGCTCGATAGATCTGGTTTGTTGCTGAGTTGTGTCTCATAACGCTTAAACGTGTTAGTCTTCGCGGAGAAACGATTAAGACCTCCGCCGTCAGTACCTATCCACAAATCTCCGTTGGTAAGTTCTGCAAACGAGGTAACCACGTTATAACTTAGACTGGTCTTTTGATAAGGATTGTTTTTGTAATGCGTAAATGTTGTAAGATTTTTATCATGAATATTAATTCCTCCGGCATAAGTGCCAACCCACAGAATCCCTGAAGGGTCTGTCAGCAGGCTGTTGATTGAACTGTTATTCAGACTTCCGGGCCTTTGTTCATCGGGCCGATAAGTATGGATGCTTCCAGATATCGTATTCAATAAGCTTAAGCCATTTTCAGTACCAATCCAGATCTGATTCTTACCAGCTTTTGCGAGAGATAGAACATTGTTATCGGGAAGTAACAGGGCGCTGGCAAATTCACTATTCATACTGGAAAACCGGCACAAGCTGTCTAGTGCCATAAGTCCTTTAGTTTGTGTTCCAATCCAGATTGTTCCCGACTCATCCTGCAGGATTGTGTTTATGTATAGATCAGCTGGCTGCTCATTACTGAAAGGGGGTATCACCCGGCGAAAACGATTGGTTGCCTTGTCCATCAGGTTAAGCCCAAGTTCAGTACCCACCCAAAATCTCCCCTGCAGGTCTTCCAGCATACTGTTGATGATTTCGCCGGATATTGAATTATTTTCGGTCGACTGGCTGAAATGTTTTATTGTACCGGCCTTCGTGTTAATCTTATAAAGACCGGTAAATGTTCCGACCCATAGATTTCCATTTTTATCTTCAAGAATGGAATTTACATCTCTGATAACCGAATCAGTACTGTTAACTACGGCTTTATACGGAATGAACAAGTCAAGTCCGCGGTCGTATTGATGTAAAGTGCCGCCGTCTGAGCCTACCCACAGCCTGCCGGTTTTATCTTCATAGAGCGCTGAAATCTGATTGGCGAAAAGAACGCTTGTTTCTCTTTGATTATGCTTGTATACTTTAATCTGATAGCCATCATACCTGTTAAGCCCATCCTGGGTACCGAACCACATATAACCTTGTTTGTCTTTCAGTATGCAGTTGATGGTATTTTGTGAAAGGCCATCATTGATGGTAAGATGAGCAAATTCAAGAGCAGGTTGTGCGTTGACTGAGCGAGGAATAAAAGAAATGATTAAGATAGTTATAGACACTAAAATGGATGATAGTGTTTTGCCATAGCCATAATGGGGAAGACCATGGTCAATTATTTGGTTCATTGTCGGGATAACTGATTAGGAACTGGACCTGAAGATGAAAGTCTAAGTCAGCTAAGATAGGGTGAAATGATGTTGATTTACAAGTACTTTATAGTCATTTTTCTAATACTATGTTTACCACTAAGGGTAATAGTTGGTAATACTTATTGCCCACGATGGAAAAAGCCATGGCCCACATTAATGGAGGCCATGGCTCTTAATTCAACGAATGGTTTGCTTGCCCTTATTCCAGAGTTGGATTGAACGATCCGCCCCAATCCCTGTTTTGTTCTATTTTGTTACCGGCAGCAATAATATTTTGTTGGATAGGTGCAAAATAGTAAGAGTCGGGCAACGTGTTTACTGTTACACCTGATTGTGGCGTTCTTAAAATGCTGTATTTAAAATTTGCTTCGGTCAACTGATTGGCAAGTGCGAGTGGACGTGCAGCAGTAACCGGAATTTCACTTCCATTTGGATTGATTGCAATCGCTTCCACGCCATTTTTTACCTTGCCCGTTAATACATCAAACCTCCGCCAGCGACGTAGGTCATGAAAACGGAAACCCTCAAAACAGAGTTCAATATTTCTTTCATTCATGATCTGAGTTCTCATCAGTTCACGTGAAGGAGCCAGCAAAAGTCCGTAGTTGCCGTCTCCGCCTGCATCGATACCAGCGCGCTGACGTATCTGTTTCAACATTTCATGTGCTTCAGTTGATTTCCCCATTTCGTTAGCTGCTTCTGCATAATTCAACATTATTTCTGCAAATCGCATCACAACATAGTCCACATCATAACTCTGCACCTGTGCCTGTGTAAGTGACAGGTTACTGTTTTTCAAAATAAAAAAACCAGTATACCTGTTGTTATTCTGTGATTTCGTAGAAGTGTTTGGATTTACGCCAAAATTGTCCAGGGCATCTGCAATTCCCACCGAGGTATATTGCCTGTAACCTGTGGATGCGCCAGCAACAGGATAAGTTTTTGCATTCCATAACACCGATTTATCAAATCTTGGATCCCTGTTCTGCCAGTATGATTGAAGGAACTGAACATCGGTTGAATAATACAATCCGGTCGGATCGTTATATTGTTTACCGTCTTTCATCGGGAATGCTTTCACCATTTCCCAGGTAGGGCCGGTAAGGGCCGGACCCCGGCTTAGCGAACCCGGACGAACGCCATTATCCCATGAGGTCACTTTATTGGGAAATAAGTTGGTAACCGAAAAAACCACTTCAGAATTTCTTTCTGATAATGCTATCTGTCCATAATCTCCAACTAACCTGTAACCCTGGGCATAAAGGCTATCGTATGCAAGTTTGGTAGCCGTATAAGCTTCATTCCAGTATTTGTTGTTCCAGGGATTAGCAGGATTAAACTGTGGAGAGGCTTTGTATAACATGATCTTTCCTTTCATGGCACGCGCAAAATTTCCATCAATTCTTCCCCAGTCAGCAGATGCTGCTAAAATACGGCGTGGTAGCAGCAGTATGGCAGAATCAATATCCTGGATCATAAAATCAAAACTTTCTGCAGTTGAGTTTCTTGGTATATTGAGACTATCAGCATACCTGTCCTGCGGTTGTTTCAGATAAGGTATGCCGCCATAATTCCGCACCAATCCAAAATAAGTATACGCCCGGAGAAAATAAAATTGCCCCAATAAATTATTCTTTACAGCCTGTGTAAGTGTGCTGTTGTTCGTGCTTACAATTCCCTGGTTGATCAAACGAATGCGGTTGTAATTGGTTAACCAGTCACCATTACCTATGGCTGGGATAGTTACCAACGCTCCCGCATTTACTGTTGTAATATTATTAATGGGAAAGGGAACTCCCGCCAGCTGATCACTTTGTCCGTCGGCGTTGACAGTCCAGTTGCCAAACGTACTTTCATAAATATTCCCGAGATATGCATTTGCTAAATTTGGATCATTCCATACCAGGGTTGGATCATAACCAGTCAAATTTGGTATATCCAAAACCTTCGAGCAATTTGTGAGTGATACAATTACTACTATTAAAAACAATATCTTTTTCATTCCTGATTTTTTTTGGTGCTCCTTGATATTTCTGACTATTGAAACTTGATATTAAGACCTACCGTGAATGTTTTCATAACAGGGTAGGAGTCATAATTCAATTGTTCAGGATCATGAAATTCTTTGATTTCTGAAAAGGTGAGAAGATTGGTTCCATTCAAAAAGATCTGTGTACCTGTCATTCCTAACGGCTTCATCCATTTTGCCGGCAGGTTATAGGAGATATTGAGATTTCTCAAACGTAGATAAGCCCCGTTTTTTAGCCAAAAACTTGAACCAAGCGTTCCCGATTCCAACCAGTTTTGTCCTATAGGTCTTGGATATTTTGCACTTGGATTTTCTGGTGTCCAAACATCGGTTGTCCATATCGGATAGTAAGGTCTTATGGAACCGCCATGTTGTCGCATCCCTTCACCATCCTGGTTGCTGATCATCCTGTCGTAATTTCCTACGCCCTGCATTAAAGCCTCCAAAGAAATTCCTTTCCACGAAACGCTAAAACCTAATCCGAAATTGATGCGTGGTAGCGCGTTGTTACTTAACAATACAACATCGTTATCATCAATTTTACCATCCGGTGTTTTGGAAAAGTTTGCGCCTCTCACGTCTTTATACCTGATACCACCCAGATAAGGTTTTCTTCCGAATGTGGTATATCCTGAAGCAATCAGTTCATCAAGTTCTTTCTGGGTACGAATAAGGTCAACGGCTTCGTAACCGAATAACCTGTTATTTGGTTGACCCACAGGGTATCTGAAATCCTGTGGCTGACCCGGGTAGTAAGAGGCGCTGGCTGGATCGAGTATATCCCAACGGTCCCTCGAATACCCGAGATTGCCATAAATGGAGTAAGAAAAATCTGCTATGCGTTCCTGCCATTGCAGGGATAGTTCAATACCCTCAAAGGTGCTTGCAGCATAGTTTTCAGGTGCCAGTGCTTGCCCGTAAGTTACCGGGAGCGTAATGGTGCGTGCGCCAAGAATATTCTTCTTTTTCTTCCTGAATATATCAAACGAACCCGATAGCCGGCTATTCATGACTGCGAAATCAAGTCCGAGATTGGTTTCATAGTTGGTGGCCCAGGTTATTTCGGGTACAGGTGTGGGACCTGCTGCTATGTTGATGTAATAAGTGTTGCCATACATATATCCACCGGAATTGGTATAAGTCGGAGTATATAGAAATGGTGCTATCTGCGCATTACCGACGTTTACCAGGTTACCCGTGCTACCATAACCTCCACGTAGTTTTAACTCGTTTACCCATGATACATTGTCTTTAAAAAATGACTCCTGTGAAATTCGCCATGCCAGCGATGCAGAAGGGAAAAAGCCCCATCGTTTGTCTTTTGCAGCTAACACCGTTCCGTCGTATCTGAATGAAAAGTCAACAAGATATTTACTGGCATAGTTGTAATTGACTCTTCCGATCCAGGCCTGCCTGGTGATAGCCGGATCAATAAATTCAGAACCATCTCCATACCTGTTTCCCGCTGAGGTGGAGTAAGCGAACATCTGATCGATTGAGGATACAGGTGCGTATCCGGTAGACGAGATATCGATTCGTTTGCTATCAGCCTGCTCAAATACCGCCATTGCATTGACGGAATGATTTCCAAATTTCCGGTCATAGTTCAGGTACCAATCAAATTGATACTTCCAGCCATTGCGTAGACCGTATTGGAGGAAAGGCTGATTCTGGCTAAAAGTGAACACGTTAATCTGGTTGGGATCAGGTGGTCCGGGCAGGTAAGGATTATTACTTGGATCAGCAGAAATGAATTTATAATTATACTGATAAGTAAGAAACTTTTTACGCGTGTAGTCATTTGCTTCATAATTTCCAACAATCTTTGTTGAAAGTCCTTTTACAAAATCGTCCAGTTTAACGTCAAGTGTGAGGATTGGATTTAATTGTCGTCTTCTTGTATCTATGTAACGGTTGCCTTGAACCATGTCGATAACGTTCCACAATTGAAAGGTGCCAATAGCAGGCTGTACCGGGTATTTTGTTATTTGATTAGCAACAGTGCCATCAGCGTTCATATAAAACGGAAACAGCTTGGGCCAGTTAAAAGTAACCCTGTAAAAATCAGCCACATCATAATCATCATCTCCGGAAAAAGGCCAGTAGAAGCGGTCTGAACCCTGTTGTGACGCGGAAAGGTTAAGATTCAGTGAGATGGCATTACTAATCTTTGCGTTAACATTCGTGCGGAGATTGAATTTATTGTAATCCAGGTTGATATAGGATCCTTCTTCTTTTGTGTAGCTGAGCATGGAGTAATAAGTTACTTTGTCGTTGCCGCCGCTAACACTGATTAATGCTTTCTGATTGTTTGGATTTCTCCATACCCAGTCATTTGCATTGTAGGATCGATCTTTAAAATAGTCAAAGATGCCCTGGTTGTTTGGTAATGGATCGTTTCTACCATTATATTCATTTGCCCATTGCACAACCCTGTTTTGATAAATTAATTCATCGGTAGCTGTTGTTCTGTCTGCGAGTGGCGTCAGGGTAGGGCGCGCAGTTGTATAAGATGTCTGCGCCGTAAAAACAGGTTTACCCGGTGAACCTTTTTTTGTAGTGATAATCATAACACCATTTCCAGCCTGAACACCGTAAACTGATGCAGTGGCTGCATCTTTAAGCACACTCATCTGATCAATTTCGTTGGGATCGAGTGCGTCAAATGCAGCCTTGTCCTTAATAATACCATCGATAACATAAACAGGTTCTCCAAAACTTCCACGAACCCTGATTGTAGATGATGCACCAGCCAATCCCGAAGTGTTTACAACTGTAACACCTGCGGCACGACCTGCCAATGCATTAGACATATTGGTGACCGGGATGTCTGTGACCCGGCTCATGGTAATAGAAGAAACCGCACCTGTTATACTTGATTTTTTCTGTGTGCCATAACCAACTACTACCACTTCATCAAGCTGGCTTTTACCACTTCCAAGTATGATGGTTAAAAATTTTTGATTGCCAATCGCTATCTCGAGTGTAGCGTAGCCAACATAACTTACAACAAGGCTCTCATTTCCATTTGGAACTGTGATTTTGAAATTCCCGAGTGAATCCGTAACTGTTCCGCCGGTTAGATTTTTTACACCAACGCTTGCACCGGCTATTGGGTTCTTTTGGTTATCAGTGACTATACCCCTGATTTCTATTTCTGCCTGGTCGCCGGTCTGATAATCTGCTGAAGGCCTTGCAAGGACATCAGTGTTGAAACTCAAAATTAAAACTGTTAGAAGAATGAGCTTATCAGGCAAACTTCTGCTGATTCTGGAAAAAAATAAAGTGAGGTCCAATTTCTGTGATTTATATGTGATAAAAAGATATACAAAGTCTAAAACTGTCTTGAATGAAAACATTCTTTGATATTACTGGCTAAATAGCCGGCAGGTATGGACATATTGATCCATTCCGGCTTTTGGCTGGCACTTTGATAATCGTTGTTAATGCTTCTAAGGGAAGCGCGGCTTGCGTTTAAGGATAAATTCAGGGGCTGTAATTCGATGATGGAGTCAATGTGTTTTACTCATCATCAATAAATCCGGGTATGACATGTTTCGTAGTTGGGTTCGAAACATGCCTGGTACAGATTCAGGTTGCTCAAAGTAAAATGTTCGTGATGACTTTAACAAATTATTAATTTGCTAACAATTAATATTAAAAATTTCTCAGACATTTTAGTGGCAAGCCCGCGGGACCAGGTTGTACATTTATCAACAATCACGACGTATATTCACAACGACTTAATTAATAAGCCAAATATGAAGCTGATATTATTTTTTACCTTTTTGTTTGTAAGCCTGAATTCGTTCGAACAAACTGCAAATCCGGAAAGGATCCTCACAGGTGCTGATCAAACAGGCAAATATCTTCCTTATCTGAAAGGCAAACGAATTGCTATCATGGCAAATCCCACAACTATCATTGGTAAACGACATCTTGTTGATAGTCTGAAAACCCTGGGTGTAAATATCGTGAAGGTCTTCGGGCCGGAACATGGATTTCGTGGTAATGCAAGCGCCGGCATGGCCATTGCGGATGAAACAGATCCGGCTACTGGTATTTCTATTATATCATTATACGGGAGAAAGAACAAACCGTCAAAGGAAGATATGGCTAACGTAGATATCCTGATTTATGATCTGCAGGATGTCGGCGTCCGCTTTTATACAAATATAAATGCACTGGCGCGCTTAATGGAGGTCTGTGCTGAAAATGGTAAGGAGATCCTGATACTTGACCGTCCTAATCCCAATGGTTATTTAATAGATGGGCCTATCCTGGATATGAAGTATAGATCGGGTATTGGTATGTTTCCATTACCGATGTCACATGGTTTAACCGTTGGTGAATTTGCACAGATGGCTAACGGTGAAGGATGGTTGACGAACAAAGCAAAGTGCAGGATCCGTGTTATTCCTGTAGCTAACTATGATCATGAAATGCGTTATACGCTGCCTGTACCTCCGTCTCCCAATCTGAATACCCAGCAGTCTATCCTGCTTTATCCTTCAACCTGTATGTTCGAAGGCGTTTATGTGAATCATGGCCGTGGCACTTATTTCCCATTCACGGTTCTCGGAAGCCCTGAATTGAAAGGCAAATTTGATTTTTCATATACACCGACCAGCATCAAAGGCATGTCTGAAACTCCTTTGTTCATGGATCAGGTTTGTTATGGTCTTGACCTGCGTAAATATGACACTGAACTGTTAAGAAAAAGCAGGCAGATAAACCTCCGGTGGATCATGGAACTTTATCGCGCCCATCCGCACAAAGAAAAATTCTTTGATACGAAGTTGAGTAGAGAAATGAATACGATCGAACAACAGATCGGGTTAGGAAATTTTCGCCAGCAGATTATCGACGGCAAATCTGAAAAAGAAATCAGGGCAAGTTGGGAGCCAGGATTAAGTGAGTATAAAAAAATGCGGAAAAAATATTTACTCTACCAATAGTACCTTAACAATTTGTAGGTCAAAAATGGATTTCTTATTTCAATTTTTTAAAAATTTCGACCATCATGTCTCTGTCTATACTTTCCATGTCAACCAACTTCAATGATTTTACCATTTTCGCTGTGGTTGTTTTATAATGCTGAAAGTGTGGCGTTTTTAAGTGCGCCTGATAAGGAATTTTACTGGAATATATCTCTACAATCTTTATCTGGGCCGGGTTGTTTTGCTCGTACATAGGGAAAATGGCTATTATACCCGGCTCGAGTCTAATTGAAGCTGCCGCTTCTTCTTTCAAGATGGATTTATATTCTTCCACAAATTGTGGTATGATTTCAATTTCAGCAATTCGCACCATCATATCCGGCTCAACTGCTTGCAACACGGGTTTTTGCTGACTGGTATTTGGTGTTTGACTGCCCACAGTATTTACCTGTGTGTGCATTGAAGTTGCAGTTAGTATGAGGGCAAATGGTATTGCCTGTAACCAGGACTTTTTTGTTCTTTTAATTAGCATGGATCAAGTTACATTAACGGTTGCATATTCATCATCCGAAACAGGCTTCAACCAAACTACGTTTACCTCATCTTTGAAATTTGTTATAGCGATATGCGCAAGTTTACTCACGGATGAAGCACCATGCCAATGTTCCATGTTCTCCGGAATATTTATGACATCGCCTTTTTGTATTGGCTGTGCAGGTTTGCCTTTTTCCTGGTAAAAGCCAGCCCCCTCAAAAACGATGAGGACCTGGCCTTTTGGATGTGTGTGCCAGTTGGTTCTCGCACCCGGTTCAAAAGTTACGTGGCCAATCACAAAATCGCTGTTTTTGTCTCTTGCCAGCAGTACCTTAAGATAAGCGTCTCCTGTAAAATATTCATTTGTCAGTTTTTCGCCCTGTTGAAAAATGGGTGAATTGTTTTCCAGTTTCATTTTCTGATGTTTTTTTTACAATTAAAATGACCTCACAAAATTGTTAAAACTACATACATAAAGATCCAGGTTAAAATTTATTATTTAGTATAGGAATTATTGTTGGGTGGTATGTGAATTGATTATCTAACATTCCAGATATGTTGACAAACAATGCATCATTAACGCGGTGCTGTCAGGTTAAATGATTATATTGAATTGAATAATCCATCACGCTTCAAGCCGACTATGCAAGAGTGAAGTAATGGCACTCCGTTATGTTTGTTGAAAGAAGCACCCTGTGTCATTAAATACATTCGCTATGCCTAAATCAATAATATCCCGGAAACGTGCGGTTAAATTTATTAACAGGGACCATAATTTGTTCTTTTCAACTGTTAAGAAGCGGGTGGATGAATACTTTCTCAATAAAAAACTCTCAAAGCTTGGTGATAAAAAGCTTTTTCTAAAGACAATCATACTTCTGTTGTTTTATTTTTCTCCTTTTGTGGTGATGTTAATCTTTTCGCCTGGTTGGATTGTTAGTCTGTTACTTTGGACACTTACGGGTATAGCCATGGCCGGATTAGGTATGAGTGTTATGCATGATGCCAATCATGGTGCGTATTCCTCCAATCCATTTGTAGCCTGGTGTATGTCTCATGTACTAAACCTGATGGGTGGCTCTACAGTCAACTGGAAATTGCAGCACAATATTTTGCATCATACCTATACTAATATTACCGGCATGGACGATGATATCGCAGACAAACCAGCCTTGCGATTGTCGCCTCATTCGCTCCGTCGTCCTTCTCATCGATACCAATGGTGGCATGCCTTTTTTTTATATGGATTAACTACTATATATTGGGCAACAGCCAAGGACTTTTTGCAATGGATAAGATACAGGCGCAACAAGGTAAATGCAGCACCGGAAAGAAGCTATAGGATATTGTTGCTCAGATTGATAATTGACAAGCTCTTCTATTTTTTTATATTCCTGGTGGTGCCGACTCTTTTTTTTGATATTCCCTTTATTAAAGTGATCACTGGCTTTTTATTAATGCATTTCGTTGCCGGGGTTGTGCTAACAGTTATTTTTCAACTTGCTCATTCTCTTGAAGGAACCAGTCATCCTATGCCGGATAAAGAAGGCATTATAGAGAATGATTGGGCAATTCACCAGATGCACACAACGATGAACTTCTCTCCTGATAATAAATGGTTGTCCTGGTATGTAGGCGGACTTAACTTCCAGGTGGAACATCATTTGTTTCCACGCATCTCACACGTACATTACCCGGCAATTGCGCCCATAGTTAAGGCGACGGCTAAGGAGTTTAATATCCCATATCTTCAAAATCATAGCTTTATCTCCGCGTTTAAAGCTCATGTACGTTTCCTCAAAAAGCTGGGTCGTCTACCCGACATTGATGAAGCAATTGGTTGAATTTGAAATAAATAGCGAATTCAATACGGCAGATTATTCTCCTGATCCTACATTTTCCCAATCGCGAAAGTCAATTTCCGCATTCCGATAACTCAAACTCAATTTTGAGACGTTCTTTGCCGGAAATTGAACAAGAAATGTTAAAAAGAAGATTATTTAATTCTGCCCTGATTTTAAGTACTATAACTGCATTCACTGCCTGCGATAAAGATGATAGTCCAACTATCCCGGATTATACGGTACCAAATACTTATACTTTTGATAATGTAGAATACGCGGAAGCCACCGGCAGGGTGAGTATGTGGGCAGGGTTTACTGCCTATCTCGGGCGTTCGACAAGCCGCGAGCTGAGCCAGGATACTGTGAATTATCTCTGGGCAAACACAAACAATGCTTTTACAACAGAAACCTCCAACAATCTCCCAATTTCTGTGAGCGCGATTAACGCCCTGGGGTATAACCTTTCTACAAAGGTTGCTGATGCAGCGATAATTAAGCAGTATGCTGATTCAATGGTGAAAGTCAGTAAGTCGTATAAAGGGGTTGCGACTCCTGGTGTGCCGGGAAAAGTGGGCTCAAGGTTGATTAACTATTCTGGTGTTGAGTTTAATCAATTAGTAGCGAAAGGACTAATGGGAGCTTTACAATTGAACCAGGTCTATAGTTATCTTGACAAATCAGTAACAGAAGATAACAACAATGTAACTGCTGGCCAGGGCACTGCGATGCAACACGACTGGGATCTTGCATTTGGATATGTGGGTATACCTAAAGATTACGATACTGCGCGTGGTTATGCCAGTACGGAACCAAACAAACCGTTGGCAATAGGAGGTTATTTCCGGGAAAGAGGTCAATATATTAAAGCAGGGGGGATAGTTTTCGAAGCTTTTCGCAAAGGTCGTGCAGCTATCGTTGCCAAAGATTACGCCCGTCGCGATGAAGCAGTCGCAACGATCAAATCAACACTTGAGAAAACAATTGCTGCTGCTGCTTATGCATATCTGACACTACCACAAGGTAGCTCGGACCTCGCAACAAAATTTCATGCAATGTCAGAAGGCTATGGTTTTGTACTGGCTCTTAAATATCGTCCGTCCAACAGCCCGCTTACCGCGGCAAACTACCAGGCACTCATCGATATTCTGAAAACAAATTTTTATGAACTGTCTGCCGATGCTGCAAACACGAAGCTGAAACAGGGTCAAACTATTTTAACAACTGCCTACGGACAATTGCAGGCTAATCCTTAAGCTGGATAAGAGAATTAACAGCGGGATTTTTACTTTTGAAGACTTTTTCGAACAGGTGCCGGGTCTAAGGATTACGGCACCTGTTTCAATATATAAAAATGTAATTATTTATTCAGATCTATAGTTATGAACAAATTTAAAGTAATCACCGCAATTGCCTTTTCCGCGATCCTGGTCTATGCGTGTAGTAAAAGTGACAGCGGTTCTGGCGATAAAACTGATTCAGGTGACGCTTTCAAGAAACAGATGCTGATTAATTACGCAGATACGCTAATACTTCCCGCATACGTGGATCTGCAATCCAAAATTGCACTGTTTGAAGAAACTGCAAATGCTTTCCTGAATGCACCTTCTGTAATTACCCGGGAAACATTAAAAACACCGTATAAGAATGCCTATATTTCATTTCAAGGTATTTCTGCTTTGTATTTTGGACCTGCTGCCGCTCTTCAACTCAACAACACGATTAACACATTTCCTTCTGCTTCGGCAAAAATCGAAGCTGCTATTCAAACCGGTAGCTATGATTTTACACAAGTGATTGCTGCGGACAGTATCCAGGGATTTCCCGCGCTTGATTATCTCTTATTTTCGCCTGATGCTGTTCAGCAATTCAATGGCGCAAATGCTGAAAAGAGAAAAAAATATGTGAAAGATATTGTCACCAGGATGAAAACACTGATATCAGCAACCATCGCTCAATGGAATGGTGGCTTTCGTGAAAGTTTTGTAAGCTCTATGCAAACAAATGTCGGGAGTTCAATCGGGAGCCTGGTAAATCAGTTTGCTTTCGAAATGGATGCATTGAAGGGTCCAAGAATTGGCTGGCCTTTTGGCAAACAGTCCAATGGAATTGTATTTGCCGATAAATGTGAAGGATATTTTTCAGGAATCTCCAGGGACCTGGCTATTGCCAATCTCACCAGCCTGAAAAAATATTTCTCAGGTGGTCAGGGTACAGGCATTGCCGATTACCTGGTTCTATTAAACAAAAGCCAGCTTAATAATGATGTGATAACCCAATTCGATATCGCTATTGGAGCATTACAGGTTATCCCGGATCCCATGTCTGCTGCTTTTACCGGGAATGCTCCGGCAATAGAAAATGCGTATCGCGAAGTGCAAAAACTGCTTACACTCATCAAAACCGATGTGGCATCTGCTACAGCGGTACAGATAACTTATATGGATAATGACGGTGACTAATCATCCTGGCTGGCAGCGACCGGTATCCATTGCCCCGCTGGTCAACTTCAGGATCGTGTTCGGTCTTCTTATGTTTTTCAGCCTTTTGCGTTTTTGGTGGAGGGGATGGATTGATGCTGTTTATATAAAACCACCCTTTCATTTTACATATTACGGTTTCGAATGGGTTCAACCCTTTGGCCCGCTCGGTATGTACCTGGTAACGGCGATAGTTGTAATTAGCAGTTTGCTGATTACAATCGGATTATTCTACCGCATAGCTGCGATTTTATTCTTCCTGGGTTTTACTTATCTCGAGCTGATAGATGTAACAACCTATCTTAATCACTATTATTTTGTGAGCCTCATTGCTTTCATAATGATTTGGTTGCCTGCCAACCGGAACTATTCGGTTGATGCTCTGTTAAAACCAGGTATTAATCTTCATTTTGTTCCCGCCTGGACAATTAACCTGTTGAAATTTCAAATTGCGATTGTTTATATTTTCGCCGGACTTGCAAAAATTAATACCGACTGGCTTCTAAACGCAGAACCAATGAAAACCTGGCTACCTGCCAGAAGTCATCTGCCACTGATAGGAAAATTTATGTACAAGGAATGGGTTGCCTACCTCTTTTCCTGGTTTGGTGCCATTTATGATTGCTTCATCGTTTTCTTTTTGCTTAATAAAAATACAAGGCCTTATGCTTATATAGTAGTTGTTATTTTTCATATTGCGACTGCTGTTTTTTTTCCGGGTATCGGGATGTTTCCATATGTGATGATAGTATGCAGTCTCATCTTTTTTTCGGACCGGTTCCATGAACGGTTACTACATAAACTTCCATATTTTAAACCTCATACTGAAGCAAACCCCAAAAATGTATTCAGGGTAGCACACCACAATATTTATGCAGGTGCGATAATATTATATATCTTTTTTCAACTGATCATTCCTTTACGGTTTCTTTTTTACCCCGATCATTTATTCTGGAGTGAAGAAGGATATCGCTTTTCATGGCGGGTAATGTTAATGGAGAAAGCGGGAGTAGCATATTTTACAGTAAAGGATAGCAGCCATAACAGAACTACAACTATTCACAACGCTGCTTATCTTACACCGCTTCAGGAAAAAATGATGAGCACTCAACCGGATCTGATACTAAGATATGCGCATTATCTTCGTGAACAATTTGAAAAAAATGGTTGGAAAAAACCTGAAGTATATGCAGAGATCTATGTATCACTCAACGGAGAGCGCTCCCGTTTATTTATTGATTCAACAATAAACCTCGCAGTTCAACCCATCAGCCTTAAACACTACAATTGGATACTTCCTTATAAAAAATAATTATGATGCGATTCGCGACAGCATTTTGTGCCTTTTTTTTACTGACCGGTATTTGCGTTTCAGCACAACAATTTGTTGCTGAAGGAGCTGTTCGTATAAGCAACGAACCCGCAGAAGGTGCAACAGTTAAACTTTTGCCGTTAAATGTGCAGCAAGTTACAAACGAAAATGGTTTCTTCCGGTTTTCAAAACTGGAGAAAGGAACTTACACTCTGGTAGTAAGTTTTTCCGGATTTATAACAAAGGAACTTATAATTGAAGTTCCTTTGAAAGAAAAGAAAATTGATTTGTTGCTGGAATCAGTGTTGTTAAATGAAGTTGTGGTAACAGGGGGCAAGCAACAAGCTGTTTCCGGCAAGTTAAATGATGTTGTGGGTACAGCTATTTACGCAGGAAAAAAAACAGAGCTTATAAATCTACGCAATCTGAACGCAAACCTCGCGACAAATAATACCCGGCAAATTTATGCGCGCATTCCAGGATTAAATATTTGGGAATATGATCAGGGTGGATTGCAACTGGGCATTGGGGGTCGGGGATTGAGTCCAAACCGATCTTCTAATTTTAATGTGCGCCAGAACGGATATGATATCAGCGCTGATGCACTTGGTTATCCAGAAAGTTACTATTCACCTTCCACAGAGGCGCTTGATCATATAGAAATTATCCGGGGTGCTGCAAGTTTACAGTATGGTCCACAATTTGGCGGTCTTGTTAATTTTGTAATGAAAGAGGGACCAAAGGATAAACCTTTTGAACTGACTACCCGTCAAACGGCAGGTTCCTTCGGACTTTTTAACTCATTTAACAGCATTGGAGGGACAGTAGCTAAAAATAAGCTGAATTACTATGCCTTTTACCAATACAAAAGAGGGGATAGCTGGAGGCCAAACAGTCATTTTGATCAGCATAATGCATATGCACATCTTTCTTACCAACTTACACCAAGACTGAAAATTACCGGTGAATATACATTGATGAAGTATCTGGCACAACAACCAGGCGGACTCACCGATGAACAGTTTAAACTCGATCCCTCGGTGTCGGTAAGGTCAAGAAACTGGTTCAAAGTAGACTGGAACCTGGTTAGTTTAAACCTGGATTATAGTTTTTCAGAGAACAGCAAACTAAACTGGCGCAACTTCACATTGCAGGGAGGCCGGCAGGCTTTAGGAGTACTTAGTTATATCAACCGTCCGGATATTGGTGGTAACAGGGATTTAATGAAAGACCGATATAATAATTTTGGATCAGAATTAAGGTTTATTAAAAGATACCAGTTAATCAAAGAACAATACAGTACATTCCTTATCGGTACGCGGTACTACAGGGGACTTACAGATCGTAAACAAGGCAATGCTGATGATGGAAGTGATGCTGATTTTGAATTTACCGGAACCGAGCCTGACAAATCGGATTACAGTTTTCCCGGAGATAATTTTGCTGCCTTTGCAGAAAATATCTTCCAGATAAACCGCCATTGGAGCATAACTCCAGGTTTACGTTTTGAGTACATCAATACAAAAGCAGATGGTTACTACTATAAACAAAATATCTTTATTCCTAACGAGAAGATTTTTGAAAGTAGAAGCGACCCCCGTTCTTTTATACTGCTCGGACTTGGAACATCCTGGAAATTAGACAATGGAGTCGAGTTTTATGCAAACGCGTCACAAAATTATCGTTCGATAAATTTCAACGATATGCGCATCCTTAATACGAATGCACGCGTCGATCCCAACTTGCGCGATGAAACCGGGTATAACATTGATCTTGGTATTCGCGGATCGTACAAGGGATGGTTATATGCTGATCTTAGTGCATTCTATCTTAAATACAATGACAGGATCGGATCGATCTTTACGAGGGACAGCAGTTTTATGACCTATCGCTTACGAACCAATGTGGCAGATAGCCGGAATATCGGAATTGAGGTATTGCTTGAAGGTGACATCCTTAAAGCACTGACTTTTGGAAAATCAAAATATCGACTTAATATATACACGAATCTTTCAGTGATCGATGCCAGGTATATTAATACAAAAAATACCGCCTTTGCAGATAAACTGGTGGAAAACGTGCCGCCTCTGTTGTTTCGCACGGGACTGAGTTTTGGGAACCCAAGATTTAATATTACTTATCAATTTTCTTACCAGGCAAAACAGTATTCGGATGCGACTAATACTGAATTTACCCCTACAGCAGTGGACGGAGCTATTCCTGCATTCAATGTAATGGATCTTAGCCTTAGCTATAACTGGAGGAAGTTTACAATATTTACAGGCATCAACAATCTCTCCGATACAAAGTATTTTACTAGGCGGGCTGATGGATATCCCGGGCCTGGCATCTTACCGGCAGATAAACGTAATTATTATGCAACTTTGCAGTTTAAGTTATAATTTACTAAATTCAGATCAGTATGAAAATGCACCGGCCTGACTGAGCGAACTGTCCGGATGGTTGTCTGCATTATATATACGCATTTCAAAAAGGTTGTATTAAATGCGTATTATGTGTGTTGATTAATAATTCGTAGTATTTTGTCCGGAATTCGCTTTATATATTTAGTAATTTTTATTTGTAGCGGTTTCTTATCGCAAAGCCAGCCACATTATTTTCGTAGTTATGGAGTGCGTGAGGGAATGTCTGGTAATTCAGTAACCAGTATTCTGCAGGATAGCAGGGGCTTTATGTGGTTTGGTACCCGAAACGGTCTTAATCGTTTTGATGGTACCTCGTTTAAGATCTACAGAAATAATCTTTCAGATTCATTAAGTATTGGCAGTAATTCCATCGGATGTTTGTATGGTGATATATCAGGTCGTATGTGGGTGGGTACCCATAAGGGTATTTACATTTATGATGCGCAGAAAGAGTCGTTTATTCCATTCAGAAAGCTACCGCAGATTGACATAAGGGCTATAATACAAGACAACGCAAATAATATCTGGATCATTGCAGGATTAAAACTATTCAGGTACAACACCCGGGACGAGAAGGTGGAACACTATCAATTTGGAGATGAGCTAACTACGGCACTGCGTTTATCTTCGAAGGGCGAATTGTGGGTGGGGACCAATAGTGGAACAATAAAGAAATTTGATGTCGCCAAAAATAGCTTCATTGGATACAGTGTACTAAGTTCTTTACCCAATAAAATGAAAATCGACAATATCCGGGATCTCTGTCCGGTGAGTGACAGCACTGTATTGGTCGGCATGCTAAACCAGGTGCTGCTTGTAAATATCAACAGCCTACATTCCCGGAATGTCTTTGTTAATTATCCCTGGGCAAAGGACATCAAAGTACGCAGCATATTTTCTAAGTCGGACAGTGTATACTGGATCGGATCTGAGACGGGGCTTTATACGCTAAATGTGAAAACAGGGGAGGGCACCCAAATACAAAAAGAGCCGGAAAATCCTTACTCAATCACTGATAATGTTATTTTTTCGATTTCCAGGGATTCAGAAGGTGGTACCTGGATAGGAACTTTTTATGGCGGAGTTAATTATTGCTCTGATCAATACAACAGGTTTCAGAAATATTTTCAGCACTCCGGACTTGGTAATGGTTTTAAGGGAAATGTTGTACATGAAATTACTGCAGACACGAGGGGAAATTTATGGGTGGGGACAGAGGACGCAGGTTTAAACAAAATAGAAGGTCGAACAGGTATAGTCAAACATTTTGGAGCCGATAACCAACAAGGTTCTATATCTTATAATAAGATTCATGGGTTACTTGCCACAAAAGATGAACTGTGGATCGGGACATTCGAGCATGGTCTGGATGTAATGGACTTACGGACAGAAAAGGTTATCCGTCACTACGATCCAGGGAATGACAGCAACTCGCTAAAAAGTGATTTTATTGTTTCCATTTACCAACGGCGTAATGGTGATATCCTGGTGGGGACCAGGAATGGATTGTTCAGGTACAACAGAACAAAGAATAATTTTTCGCCTTTATCACCCCTTGACATGCCGATTCAGGCTATTTACGAAGACGATGAAGGCACGCTCTGGGTTTGTTCATATGGAAAGGGTGTTTATTATTCTAACATAAACACTGGTAAACAAGGTGCCATCCGGCATTTGCATGGCAACGCTAAAAGTCTCATCAACGATTACGTAAATAATATTTTTGAGGATAGCAAAGGCAATTTATGGTTTTGTACAGAAGAGGGCCTTTCTAAATATAATAAGCGCAGTGGCGAGATGATTAATTACACCACGCAAAATGGATTGCCGGACAACCAGGTATTCCGTGTATTGGAAGATGACCAGGGTTATTTATGGATTTCCACTTCTCACGGTTTGGTGCAACTAGATCCTGTTAGTCAAAGCGTCCGGAAATATGGCACTGCAAGCGGCCTCATCAGCGAACAATTTAATTATAATTCAGCCTTTAAAAGCGGTTCCACACTAATGTTTGGCACAGTAAAAGGAATGATTGGTTTTAATCCGGCCGAATTTATACAAAGTACCTTTGTTCCTCCTGTTTATATCACGGACATTCAGATAAACAATCGGGAAATAAATTTAAGAGATGAACATTCGCCACTGAAAACCTCTATAACCTTTTCACAACATTTAAATCTTTCCTATAATCAATCCGACCTGAGCTTTAGCGTAGCAGCACTCAGTTTTGCTGCCCCGGAAAAAAATGAATACCAATACATGCTTGAAGGGCTGGACAAAGAGTGGGTTCATCTAAAAGGAAATCGGAAAATTTTCTATACCAAGCTGCCTCCGGGAAATTATACCTTTAAGGTAAAAGGTTCGAACAGCAGTGAGCACTGGAACCCGAAAGAAACTATACTTGGGATTAACATCAGTCCGCCATGGTGGCAAAGTATATGGGCTTTTGCATTGTATTCTGTGATTATGCTGGCTATTGTGATCACGATCATGAGGTATTATCACATGGCGGTGAAAGAAAAGAGCAAAAACAGGTTGGAATCGTTTAAAATAGAAAAAGAACGTGAAATTTATCATGCAAAAATTGAGTTTTTTACTAATGTGACCCATGAAATCCGAACGCCGCTCACCCTCATCAAATTGCCGATAGATCTGCTGATGAAAAAAGAAATTGAAGATCAGGAAATAAAAATGGGCTTAGAAATGATTAATAAAAATACCAACAGGCTGATTGATTTAAGTAATCAGTTGCTCGATTTCCGGAAGGCCGAGGCCAACAATTATAGCCTGAGTTTTATCAAGTCAAATGTTTCGGTGTTGTTAAACGAAGAATATCAAAACTTCAAACTTGCGGCTGAACAGAAAAATTTACAATATAAGCTTGAACTGTGCAGGATTGAACCACATGCCTATTTAGATCCTGAGGCGTTCAGAAAAATATTGAGTAATCTTCTGAGCAATGCTATAAAGTATGCATCAGGTATTGTTGTTGTTAAACTACTGCCATTTGGTTCTGAGGATGATATGCTTAACATAGAATTTAAGAACGACGGTCCTCTGATACCCGTTGAATTAAAAGAGAAGATATTTGAGCCATTTTACAGGCTAAAGGAAAATGAAAAGCAATCAGGTACAGGCATTGGCCTGCCCCTCGCCAGATCCCTGGCGGAATTACACAGGGGAGTTTTGAAAATAAAACAGTCGGAACATGGAATGAATATTTTCCTGCTATCTCTTCCGGTGCAGCAAGAAGAAACAATAAATCTTCAGGATCTTCAGTCGTCTAATGAAGAATCTGAGGAACGGGATACGAACACGGATGAAGAAAACGCCGGCAATCTTAAGCCGTCGATCCTGATAGTTGAAGACAATAAGGAAATCCTGGGTTTTCTTCAGAAGGCTCTGAATTCGGCTTATAAAGTGTTCCAGGCATTTAACGGGAGCCAGGCATTGGCAATTCTGCAGAAAGAAAACATTAGCCTGGTTGTCAGTGATATTATGATGCCGGTGATGGATGGAATTGAATTGTGCAAAAGCATCAAGACTGATTTACAATACAGCCATGTGCCCATCATTTTACTGACTGCTAAAAATACGCTTGATTCAAAGATTACCGGACTGGAAGTGGGCGCGGATGCTTATATAGAGAAGCCTTTTGCATTAGAGCATTTACAAGCACAGATCACCAATCTTATAACAAATCGCGATAAATTAAAAGAATATTTTGCCAGTTCGCCACTCACGCATTTAAAAGGTATTGCCTGTTCTTTACCTGATAAGGATTTTCTCGAGCGTTTAAACAGCACTATCAATGACAATATCACCAATACAGAACTTGATGTTGAACAGTTATCAGTGCTTATGAACATGAGCAGGTCAACGCTGTACAGGAAAATTAAGGCATTGTCCAACCTGACGCCAAACGATTTTATAACATTATCCCGATTAAAAAAATCCGCAGAACTGTTGAGTCTCGGATATAAAGTAAACGAGGCAGCCAATATGATAGGGTATAGTTTGCAGAATAATTTTTCACGGGATTTTCATAAACAATTTGGACTGACACCTACCAGCTATATAAATGGTTTGCATTCCCGCCCTGTCCAGGGCAAACCTCAAAACCTATAAGGATCAGAACTTAGCTGAGACGAAAATGAGATGTATTGATACAAGATTGAACGAGCTGAATCATATTTAGCAGAAAAAAACCGCGTACTTAGTATCGTATAACCGGGTCACTTTACGATTGGTGAATTCGTGTTACTAACTCTCAAATAATAACTGCTATATGAAAAGATTGCGAACCTCCTCTGCAATGAGGAGAGGCCATGCTCCTAAGCCTCCCGATTCCCAGGTTTCAAATGCCAGAAGCTTAATTTTGTCCAGTTGTGACTGTCAATTAAGTGGCTTTAATCCCTTAAAAAACTTTGTCAGGCTATTCTTCCAAAAGACCTGTGTTTTACAACTTGTGCTTTTTTCCGTCTTTTTTATGTCCACCTCCCTGCTAATGGCACAAACCGCTACTGTTAAAGGAAGGGTAAACAATGACAGCGGTGAACCCATGCCGGGCGCAACTATTAGTCTAAAGGGCAAAAACAACTCGGTAACAACAAAGGAAGACGGAAGTTTTTCCATTGAAGCATCAGCCAAAGATGTAATTATAGTCTCCTCTGTAGGTTTTGAAACAAGAGAAATCCCAGTAGGAAATCAAGGCAATCTGACTATCTCACTAACAACAAAAGCTTCCGCGATGAACGAGGTGGTTGTTGTAGGTTACGGAAGTCAGAATCGTCGGGAGGTGACCGGTTCGATCACAAAAATTGATAATAAGGTCCTTGCTGCCGTCCCGGTTTCATCCTTTGATGCTGCTTTACAAGGTCGCGCTGCAGGTGTGCAGGTGATTCAATCTACCGGCATGGCGGGTGCTGGTACGCAGATCAGAATCCGTGGTACTGGATCTATTTCAGCCGGTGGTGAGCCTTTATATGTAATTGATGGAATTCCTATAAGTGCAAACTCAGGACAAACAATAGGTGCTGCTAATGCAAACCCGCTTTCTTCTATAAATTCAGCGGATATAGAAAGCATTGAAATTTTAAAAGATGCCTCTGCAGCAGCGATTTATGGTTCAAGGGGTGCAAATGGTGTTATCATTATTACCACTAAGCGTGGCAAAAAAGGTAAGCCACAGGTGTCTGCCAGTTCAAGGCTCGCATTCTCCAATCTTACCCGCAAGCCGGAACTGCTGAATTCGCAAGAGTTTGTCGGCCTGTATAAAGAAGCCGTGGCTAATGATTATAAGTTTAATCCCACAGGCGCGCCTGCAACCAGGGCTCTGCCTGGTAATGTAGCAGAAGCAGATGCGCTTAAGACAAATACAGATTGGGTTGATCCTGTTACACAGACTGGTGTTTCTACTTTTAACGATGTTGCTGTTAGTGCAGGTGGCAATAAGCTGAAGGTGTATGTTGGTTTATCCTATCTCGACGAGCAATCATTCCTGGTCAATGATCACTTCAACAGATCAAGCGCAAGAGTGAATATAGATTATACCCCTGCGAAATTTATAAAGATAGGTGCCAATGTTTCTTATGCTTATACGGATCAAAATCTGATACCTGTAGGTTTCGCGGGAGGTTATGGCCGGGCTATATCAAATGCACTGCCTTATTTTCCTGTTTATAATGCGGATGGAACTTTTTCGAAGACTTCTGTATTCGCTAACCCTGTTGCAGAAATCAACAATGCAACCCGGCAACTAAAAGGCGGCCGCACTTTCGCCAGCTTGTTTACGGATGTTACTATCATCAAAAATTTATCACTTCGGTTGGAAGGTAACCTCGACTACAGTGATAACAAGCTGTACCAGCTTACCACGCAGGTATTGTCTACAGCCCCGGTTTCAAGGCTTGACAGAAGTTTTCTTGCTAACTGGAATAATAAAGCGTTGTTAAACTATTCGCTGGACCTTAATGAAAAGCACAGTTTCAAGTTCATGGTTGGTACAGAAATGCTGAAGAATGAAACCAATTCCAAAAGTCACATTGTGACCTTTGCGCCTGGTGAGGAAGACTGGCTGTTCAATGATCCCACACTTCCCCCGGAAACAAATCCAAACGGAACTCCTAACACCAATAACAGGAAAACTACCAATGCACCATCAGAATATACATTTTTCTCTTATTTCGGAAGACTGAATTACTCTTTCCTTGATCGTTATTTACTGACTGCAACCGTTCGTAGAGATGGTTCATCCAGGTTTGGTGTCAACAATAAATTCGGAACCTTTCCGGCAGTATCTGCAGGCTGGATATTAACAGATGAAGCTTTTATGAAAAACATAAAAAGCTTAACCTTCCTGAAACTGAAAGCCGGATACGGTCTTACAGGGAACGCAGAGATTCCAAACTATGCCCAGTGGGGTGTGACGAATGTGCAGAATACACAGATATATAACGGTGAACAGTACTGGACAATCTCTTCACTTGCCAATCCTGATCTGCGTTGGGAGACCACTAAGAAATTTGACCTCGCTATCGAATATGGTCTTTTTGATAACCGGATCACAGGTGAATTGGCTTATTACGTAAACAATTCTGAAGATTTATTTCTTGGCATACGTACAACTACTTCAACTGGTTTTGGTTCTGTATTGGCCAATGTTGGTAAAGTGCGCAATAAAGGTTTAGAGTTTAGTATAAGCTCAAGGAATATTGTAAAAAAGAATTTCTCCTGGACTACTGATTTCAATATCGCCCGTAATACAAACAGTGTCGTGAATATCGGAACCCAGGGCCCGGATGCTTTAGGCGGAACCGGTGACACTAGGGTTATCGTGGGTAAACCAATTGGTTCAAATTACCTGGTTAAGACTTTATACATAGATCCGGCGGATGGTATGCCTGTGTATGAAATGCTTGATCCAAACACAAAACTGGTAGCGGGAGAGACCAAACAATACAACGCGCAAAGAGACCGCCAGGTGGTCGGAAGTCCTTATCCTGATTTCTTTGGAGGCATTGACAATAGATTTACCTGGAAAAATTTCGATTTCGGTTTCACAGCAACCTTCCAGGTCGGTGGCAATATCTTCGATGATGCCGAAAAATTCCAGATGAATAGTATCGGTGCCTGGAATCCAAAAACGAAGGTACTTGACAGATGGCAGAAGCCGGGTGATGTGACTTCAGTTCCAAGGATGACACTTGGATTAAGCGGAATTACCCAAGCGAGGAACACTACAGAGTTTTTGCACGATGCCAGTTATTTCAGGATGAAAGTGATAAGCGCAGGCTTTAGGCTGCCAGATAATTTTATTCGCAAATTAAGAATGACCAACGCCCGCATTGGGCTTGCCGCCAGCAACGTTTTCACCATTAGCAAATATGACGGAGATCCTGAAGTGCTCAGGGATCTGAGTTCGGCGCAGCAGCGAAACGTTAGTCCGAACGTCACCTATTTAACAGCTCCGCAATCACGAAGCTATACAGTGAGCATAAACCTGAACTTTTAAAACTTAAATCATGAAAGCTGGATATATAGTTTCTATTATACTTGGATCAGGGCTCTTGCTTGCTTCCTGCGAAAAAATGGATTTCCTGGAAATCAAACCTGAAAATAATGTACTTACCGAAGACGCGATCAAGACAACAGATGACCTGCAACGCCTGATGTTATCTGCCTACAACCAGGTACGTAGTGCCGGTTTCATGGGAGGTACTGCGCTTGTTGCCGCTGATATTCTGACAGACGATGCAGTAACGAGTAACGGAACTTTTGACTGGACCCAGATCGTGGCGCATGCAATGGATCTTTTTAATCCGCCGGGAAGAAACACATGGGAAAATACTTACAATGCGATTAACAGGGCAAATGTAGCTGCCAACAGTGCACTTGCTGATGATATCCTGGTAGCCGCGGATCCTGCAACTTCGTCTCAACTAAAGGCTGATGCTGCTTATATCAGGGCACTTGGCCATTTTCATCTCGTGAGATTGTTTGGCCTGCCCTATAGTGATCAACACAAGAGTGCACCTGGGATGGGGATACCAATCAGGTTGAAAGGAACCACCACTATAGCGGAATCATTTGAAGCATTGCCAAGGTCTACCGTAGAAGAAGTGTACACACAAATTATTACTGATCTCAAATTTGCAGCTGCTAACCTGCCTGCTTCAAGAACCTGGAATAGTGGAAAAGCCACTCCCGATGCAGCCAGGTCTCTTTTAGCCAAAGTTTATTTCTCTATGGGAGATATGCCGAATGCCGTTACTGAAGCAAGAGGGATCATGAATTCAAATAGTTATTCACTGGATGTTGATCCTGCTGCCAAGTTCGCGAGGGCAGAATTAAAAACGACAACAAGAGAAGTGATTTTTATGATACCCAGTACAGCCTCATCTGATGACTCCTGGGGTTCGATCAGGGGAAATTACAGGAGTAATAATACTACTGCCCCAATACCGCAATGGGCGCCATCTCCGGCACTTGTAGCTTCTTATGCTGCTAACGACAAGCGCTACGCTAAATTCCATATTACCAAGAACAATGTTGTATACAGCACCAAATTCAATTACAATTATATGGATGGCATTGTAACCGGCTTCGACGAATTGATATTGATTTATGCTGAGGCACTTGCTTCATCAGGCAACCCAGCGGATCTCACTGAAGCAGTATCGTGGTTAAACAAAATCGAAACCCGGGCTTATGGTGCACCAGTAACGCTGGTAGCAGCAGGAAAGGATGGTATCATCAATGCTGTTCGCAAAGAACGTCGCCTTGAGTTAGCGCTGCGCGGTGAACGTCTTCATGAGTTGAAACGTTTAAAACAGCCGGTAAGAGGAGATGCCTGGGATTCAAGAAAAATCTTATTTCAAATACCGGACACAGAACAAAGTGGTAATCCTTCTATCACGCTCAATTAATTCTGACTTAAAATCGATCCTCCCGGGGATCATAAACAAAGTATCTGGCTGAATCGATGTACCATTGGTGCACCGAAATCATTATAACAAAAATTATAGAATAAAATGGAAAGACAATTCTTTTTGCGTGTATTGCTGCTTCTCTGTATTTGCAGTGCAGGTTCCGTTAAGGTAACGAACGCGCAGCAAACTGCGAACGTCAGCACCTGGCCAAGAACGATATCCTACGAAATTTATGTACAATCTTTTGCTGACTCTGATGGTGATGGAAAAGGGGATATAAAAGGAATGACCGCCAAACTTGATTACCTGAAAGATCTTGGCGTAGGAGGCATCTGGCTTATGCCAATGAGTCCTTCACCTTCTTATCACAAATATGATGTAACAGACTATTATGGAATAGACTCTGCCTATGGTACAATGGATGATTTCAAAAAGTTTGTTGAAGAAGCTCATAAACGAAATATCAAGGTAGTGATCGATATGGTCCTGAATCATTCCAGCAGCAGGAATCCATGGTTTCTTGATGCAAGCAAAGATGTCAACAGCCCTTACAGGGATTATTATGTATGGACAGAGCAGAATGATCCGCAGACCAGGTCTGCCGGGAACATAACCGCTGGTGAAAGCAGGAGAAGGAATCACTGGAGCCGTGCCAGGGGTGGAGACAGTACTTATTTTTTTTATTCGCAGTTTGGTGGCAACATGCCTGATCTGAATTATGATAATCCTAAACTAAGACAGGAAGTTTTTAAAATTGGTCGTTTCTGGGCCGAAGAAGTAAAAGTAGATGGATTCCGCCTTGATGCTGCCCGACATATATTTCCCGATGAGCGTCCCCAGGACAATCATCGGTGGTGGGAATATTTCCTCCAGGAAATGAGAAAGATTAATAAAGATTTTTATTTGGTTGGAGAAGTCTGGGCGCCGGCCGAAGTAGTAGGGCCATACCTGAAAGGCATACCCGCTTTGTTTAACTTCGATATGGGCACTGCGATTATAAAAACTGTGAACGCTGTGAAAGGAGATTCTCTTGTAATGATGCATAATAAGATCAGGAACTTCTATAAATCAATTAATCCTGATTATGTTGATGCAACCTTTCTTACGAACCATGATCAGAACCGAATCATGAGTTCTGTGAACAATGATGTTAATAAAGCAAAGATGGCTGCAGCAATCTTACTCACGCTACCCGGCTCTCCCTATTTGTATTATGGTGAAGAAATAGGAATGCAGGGTAAAAAACCGGATCCGCTTATAAGAGAACCATTTTTATGGGATGTAAAAGGAAAAGATAAATCCCGGGCCACCTGGGAAGTACCAAAGAACAGCACTGATTCATCAATTATTCCTGCTGCGGTACAAATGAAAGATAAAAACTCTATCTACAATCACTACAAGGCACTTATGCAATTTAGAAATAGCAGCAAGGCTTTGACCTATGGAGAATTGGAAGCGGTGAACCTCAACAACAGCGCTTTGCTTTCGTTTTTGAGATCGGCTGAAGGCGAATCAGTATTGGTGGTTCACAATCTTTCGGCATCTGAAATAACAGTTGTTATTCCTGACGGTCAAAAAGAATACAGCAAGCTGACTTTTAAAAACAAAGAGGCCACAGTAAAAAATGGAAGCCTTAAAATACCGGCTTATACCACGGTAGTTTTGCAAAAATAATGTTGGGACAGGAATCATAATAATTTGAACCATATGACAACTAATAGACGAAACTTTCTTAGAAATTCATCAACACTTGCAGCAGGTCTTGGTTTTGCATCCGTCGTTTCAGGTAAAACAAAAGAAGCATCGGCTAATCCGGGTCTTGCAAAAGTAAATATTGCGGTTATTGGTGTCGGCATGGGTTGCAGGGATCTGCAGGGAGCACTCACAAATAATCCCTGGGTTCATTGCATCGGAATGTGTGATGTAAACAAACAGCGCCTTGAAGAGCAGGCTGCGCGCTTTAGAAAAGACTTTCCGGACCAGACAGCCAACCTGCAACTTTATACAGATTTTCGAAAACTTTTGGATAACAAAGAAATCAACGGAGTAATCATTGCCACGCCTGATCATTGGCACACTTATATTTTTGCTGAGGCGCTGCGTGCGGGTAAAGCAATTTATGTTGAAAAGCCGGTTGCAAATAGTATAGAAGAATGCAATCTTATGTTAGATCTGCAAAAAAAACATAAGGCTATTATTACAACAGGTTTGTGGCAAACAAGCCAACGTTATTTTCGTGGAGCAAATGAAATCCTGAAAACAGGAGTACTGGGAGAAGTTTATAAAGTACAAATCTGGCTCAGCCAAAGCACTGAGCCGAGGGCAGGGGCAGACGATGCACCTCCGCCTGAATATCTCGACCATGAAATGTGGTTAGGACCGGCACCAAAAAGAGCGTTCAACCCAAATCGTTTTCGCGGCTGGCGTGGTTTCTGGGATTATGGGGGTGGACAGCAAACCGACTGGGGTGTACATTGGATAGATTCTGCCTTTGATGGATTACATGCATTAGGAATGAGTAATCGTGAATACCCCCAGGCTGTTTTTTCAACGGCATTCAAACATCCGAAAACATTTAATGAAACCCCGGGTTGTCAAACAACAATTTTTCAGTTCAACAATTTTCATGTTGAATGGTCGCAGCAGGTTGCACATCTTTACAATCGAAACCAGGGTGTAGCCTGGATAGGCAGCAAAGCAACCCTGGTTTGTAACCGTGATGGCTATGAACTTATTCCTGAAAAAAACAGGGAAGGAGTGTTGCTGGCCGACCGGGCACAATTAGTAGGGAAGTTTGAGGAAGGGGGTGTAGATGCACATGCTACAAACTGGTGCAGTTGCATACGGGATGGATCTGCGGCAACAAACAGCCCGATCGAAAAGGGTGCTTTTGCGACTATCCTCGCTCATATGGGTAACATCTCTTTCCGCACAGGAAGCATGGTGGTTTACGATCCCGTAAAACGAAGTTTTGTAAACAACCAGCAGGCCGACAGTTTTCTCAAAAAGAATTATCGGGCTCCATGGAAATTACCCCAGGTATGATCAGGTAATTTTCTCTTCCACTCATAATCATTCAACTAATCCCATTCATTATCATTTCACTCATTGAAAAAGTAAATTAGAAAAAATGAAATGCTTCAGCATATTCTGCGCTATCGCCTTTTTTGCAAGTTCCATATCGGCACAGGCACAACAAAATAACGGTCAGGGGCAACCGAATCGCCAGCCTCAGCAGGGAAATACTCCAAACCAGCAAAATTCTGGTCAGCCTCAACAACCACCAAGACAACAAATTGCGCCGGAAAGTTCAGAATGGCATTACCCGGTACCAACTAAGGTTCAGCCTGGTGTTGGCACAAAACCTCCGGCTGATGCCGTCATTTTGTTTGATGGTAAAGATTTGTCTAAATGGAAAGCCAGAGATAATTCTCCTGCATCCTGGAATTTGAAAGATGGAGAATTGGTTATTGAACCGGGGAAAGGTGCAATCCTGACCAAAGAGTATTTTGGTGATTGCCAGTTGCATATTGAGTTCAAGTCACCGGCAGCTGAACAACATATGGGACAAAACAGGGGCAATAGCGGTATCATGATGCAAAGCAGGTACGAGATCCAGGTACTGGATGGCGACAATAATCCCACCTATGTAAATGGAATGGTAGGAAGCATATATAAACAGCAGGCACCATCTGTAAACGCGTATACAAAAAATGGCGAATGGCAGGTGTATGATATCTATTGGAAAGCACCAAAGTTTGGAACAAACGGCGAACTGGAAGCTCCTGCAATGGCTACCGTAGTTTTAAACGGTATTCTTGTGCAGAATAACTATGTGTTAAAGGGAAACACACCTTATACCGGCTTTCCAAAATATGATCCACACGGACGCATGCCTCTTTCATTGCAGGATCATGGAACTAAGGTTGCATTCAGGAACATCTGGATACGGAATCTTTAGTCAGCTTTAGTCAGCCTTTAGTCAGCGCAATAGAATACATCAGGCAATTTGAAGTTTTCAAACTTTTTAACGATGAGCAGAAGGTGTTTTCCGATATTGTTGATATTTTTTTTATCCTGGACTCCGGGTATATTAAAGGCCCAGGTTGTTCAGGAGACTGCTGCAAAATATGAGCAATATGGTGAGCCCTTCAAAGGCGTACCCGACAGGCCTGATGTTACCATTTACCAGGTAAATATGCGCGTGTTTAGTAAAGAAGGAGATTTCAGGGGAGTTATTGCACGCCTGGATTCTATTAAGGCGCTTGGTGCGAATGTAATTTACCTGATGCCACATTATCCCGTCGGCAAGTTGAGATCTTCCAATTCCCCGTATTGTATTCAGAACTACAAAGCGGTTAACCCCGAATTCGGTACACTGGATGATCTGCGTGCACTCGTTGACGGGGCCCACAGTCGCAACATGGCAGTATTAATAGATTGGGTTGCCAATCATACTTCTTATGATCATGAATGGACAAAAAATAAATCATGGTATCTGCTTGATTCGATTGGCAATATCATACATCCTCCTGGTACCAGCTGGCGGGATGTGGCACAGTTAAACTTCAAAAATGCAGACATGCGACTGGCCATGATAGATGCAATGAAATATTGGATCTATGCGGCAAATGTGGACGGTTTTCGTTGTGATTATAGTGATGGCCCCCCGGTTGATTTCTGGAAACAAACGCTCGATACACTAAGAAGTATTTCCAGTCACAAATTACTGATAATGTCAGAAGGGCGGCGCTCTGAACATTACGCGGTCGGGTTCGATTACAACTTCGGGTTCAGGTTTTTTGGGAACTTAAAAAATATTTATGAACATAACCGTACTGTCCGTTCCATAGACAGTTTAAACATTTCCGATTATATCGGCACTTCCGGAAGCCAAAGCATCATCCGTTATACATCTAACCATGATGTTAATGGATCTGATGGAACACCGTTAGAATTATTTGGCGGTGCAAAGGGTTCTATGGCTGCATTCGTAGTTGTCGCTTATATGAAAAGCATTCCCATGATCTATGGAGGACAGGAATCTGGAACCACTCAACGATTAAGATTTCCATTTACTTCAACAAAGATTGACTGGAATTCAAATCCTGATCTCACAAAGGAATATAAAAAAATTATAGCATTCAGGAACAGGAGCAAGCCCGTAAGAAGCGGCGAGCTACAATCTTTTAGCACCGATGATATTTGTGTATTTACAAAAACGCTCGGGAAAAAAAAGGTACTTGTAATAACGAATCTAAGAAATAAGCAAATCTCTTTTACTGTTCCGGGCGGGTTGTCCAAAAGTTCCTGGAAGGATGCCTTTACAGGTAAAAAAAGTTCGTTACCAGGTTCTATAATCCTGGAACCCTATTCATATCTTGTGTATGAAAATTGATATTGAGTATTGCACCAGGGTGTTAAGCGGCATCGATTAAATCAACCCAGAATTGTTTAAAGCTAAAAACGAGATTCTCATATTTCGGTAAAGCCAGGCCTGACTGAATAGGTAAGCCTTTTGCCTGCCTTATTTTCAAAAATTATCTCATCTTTATTTTTGTTCAGAACCACATACACCGGTTGAAATTCTTTCAACTGTGTCAGCACTTCGTAAAGCGGCGAAACGTTGTCGGTTGCTGTTACGGTATTGGCTACGATTCCTCTGTTACCAGTGGTTTGATACAAAGTTATTGAGCCTGCTATGGAAAGATTTTTTATAGACATTAAAGTCCAGGCGGCTCCGAAATAAGTCTGTAGTCGTGGATCTTTTCCCGCTTCAGTCCGCTGTTGAAATGTAACAGGGGAGAGATGGACTGGCTTTGAAGTAAATTGCCGGATTGACTCTAAAATTTGTTGCTGACTTTCCAGGTTCTCAATAATTGTTCTTGTATCTGTAGCATGTACCTGCGGATTGAAGCCGAAGCTTATGAAATCAAAGTCAGCGCTGGGCGGTCTGTTCCTGTTTAACTCTGCAAAGAATGAATTTGTACCATAGCCAATCTTAAGAGCAGGTAAAACTTCTTTAAACCTCGAATAAAGGGATTGGATCAGTATAACTGGTGTAATATCGTGGTCGATATGCAGGGGTAACAGGCTATTGATCCGGCTTTCATATTTTATAAGTTGCTGAACCAGTTGGTTGATTTCGGTTTCCGCTGAATTGCTGAAAAAAGCAATCAACTCTAACGAGGTGTTTAATTTTTCTGCTTCGGAAATAGCTACCTGTAATTGTTCCTCCCACTGAAGTGAGGGCATCAATAATTCAACCCTGTAATGATCAAAAGGAACATTTTTTAAACCATCTATTTCGGTGTTTGTAAGCGGCTTAATTCCAGTTATCCTGCTATATCCAATTTTTGGGAAAGGAATTTTTTCTTCTTCCATTTCTATCTTGCTCCCGGATATTTTGTTTACAGGTTTTTCTTGCTTCGTGATTCTTAACGCTACCCGCTGCTCCAGCTTAGCGCCTTTTTCAACTAAAACCGGTGATGGTCTATCCAGCGGGGTGCTATAAGTTTTATAGGAATTATCTGTCCAATTGCGTTGGTCTTCTGTTTCAAATACATCGCCTTCAAATAGCAACCGGATTGCCTGGTTCTGATTATTTGTCCAACACATTTGCTGAACATCAATAAATGGTTGGTGAGGACTGACATAGTAAGGATAGGTCGCCGTGTATGATGTTTTATCCGGCCGGGTAATAGTTACTGTCTTTCCCTTACATTCTTTAATGGGATGATGTACGCATAACCCAATCCTTCTTGTTTCAAATTTGCCCAGCGCTTCACCAAGCATTGCAAAAGAGATTGAGTTATCTTCTTTGCCAATTATTGTAATCCTTGATTTGTAATGGATTTGATTAAGGCGAAAGATTGCGGTATAACTTATTTCAAAACTTTTCTCATAACTGTTTATTTTTTCATCTGCAATTTCTGATAATGCTGTTTCCCAATTTGTACCTCTAACGGCAGGATAGATCATCTGAACAATTTCTTCACTACAAAAAGAGATTTGCCTGAGGTTGCCATTCTCATACAAACAATTTATTTCACCGGCTTTAAAACTTTTAACTGGTAACAGCGGAATATCAAAAGGCAGTTTAATTATACCCTCAATCATTTGCAGTCTTATTTAAGAATTGATCCACATTGGTATTGTCTATTTCTATGGAACCGGTAATTACAGTTGAAGGAATAGGAACCACTCCGGCACGAGCATCATTATGGGAGAGCTGTAACGTTTTGTGTCGCATGTCGAACAAAAACTGGGCGCCCATCCAGGTAAACAATTCTCTTTTCTGTCCGACCAGGTAACTGATCACGCCTTCTTTTACCAGGCGTAAATGTTCAGGTTCTGCGTCAACAGTGGTCAAAATAACTTTGCCGGCTTTATTTGCTTCTTTCACAGACAAAGCCATACCAGGTCCTGAATTGGAATCGAAACCGGCTAAGCCGGCAAGATCCGGATGTGCAGCCAGCAAATCGGCAGTTATCCTGGCTGCGGTTTCAACATTTGCCTTATCGTCGAACTTTCCAACAAATTCAATTCCAGGGAACTTTTTTAATACGTCCTGCAGCCCTTTAAAACCTGCTTCCATATTTGTCATACCGAGTATACCCATACAGGCCACCTTACCTTTGCCATTGATCAGCTTAGCCATTCGTTCACCCTGCAGTCGTCCCATTTCATACCAATCGCTGCCAATAAACGAATGCCTGTTGGAGTTTGGAATTTCAGAATCGTAAACTACAGTCGGTATTCCTGCGGATACAGCTTTTCTTATCGCAGATGCTATCCCAGGGTCTGTGCCATTAATCAGGAGCCCTGCCGGCTTTCCTGCAATCACTTGTTCAAGCGTGGCAATCTGCCCGGGTACATCCCACTCGGATGGACCGAGGATGGAAGTCCTTACTCCCTTTTTTTTACCCCATTCAATAAAAGCTTTCTGGTCGTGATTTACATATAGCGGGAGATTGATTGCAGTGGTGATCATCACATATTCCTCATCAGGATTCACTTCAGCGGAAGTAATAAATTTATCAGCAACAACATTATCAGCGCCACTACTTATATTGTCCCTTGGCGGTGGTTCACAACTGAAAACAAATAACAGGGCTAGGGCAAGTATATATTTAGACATGATATTTATTTGTTCATTTTACGCAGTAACCATTGATCAAGGCCAACTGCGGCGATTAAAATAAGTCCTAAAATTATTTCCTGCCAATAGCCGGAGACACGGGCAATGATGAGCAGGTTATTGATAATAGCCATAAAAAGTGCTCCGAGAAAAGCACCCCAGATTTTTCCAAATCCACCCGATAAACTGGCCCCTCCCAGGATAACGGCAGTGATCACCCGAAGCTCCAGGCCCCGGCCGGAAGTGGATAATGCGGCGCCTAATCTTGAGGCAAGCAAAATACCGGCTATGCCGGCCAATGTTGCTGAAATTACAAATGCCCATATCTTCATCTTTTCTACTTCTATGCCCGATAGTTTTGCTGCCTTTTCATTAGAGCCGATAAAATAATAGCGACGAAAAAATACCGTTCGTTTCACCAGGAAAGCAAACAATAAAACAATTACCAGCATGTACCATACAGGTGCTTGTATAGAGATCAGTTTGGATTGACCGATATAAATAAAATCATAAGGAAAGTTTTGGATCCCCGCACCACTTAACATCAGGGCAAGTCCACGAACAACCCCCATCATTGCCAACGTTTGAATCATCGGGTTTATGCCAGCTTTTGCAATCAGCAGGCCATTTATAAAGCCGATCAGAACTGAACCTATTAGGCCTGCAGCAATTGCCAATAAAAAATGTACATCATGATAGTACATCAGGTAGCCGGCTAATCCCCCCGCAAAGGCAACCACAGATCCAACGGAAAGATCAAACATTCCGGAGATCAGCAGTATCATCATGCCCACTGCAACGATGGTATCGATAGAGAGATTTAATAAGAGTTGTGAAAAGTTTTCAATGGTTGGAAATTGTGCCGGAAAAATAAAAGTCATGATTATACACAACAGTAGAATACTTGCGGATAAAGAAAATACGCGGTCTTGCAATCTTTCTTTCAATGGCATCAGCAATATTTAAATAGTTTAACTACTCAATCTTGATAGTTTCTGAATGTTGAAGGTTTTTCAATGTTGATGATTTCTCAATATTGATGGTTTCTCAATTCAAATGATAAATCCGGACGCGAGTGCTGTTATTTTCTCTTCGGTTGCTTCATTTCCCTGCAGAATGCCCTGGATTTTCCCCTCGTGCATGACCACAATACGATCCGAAAGAATCAGCAATTCGGCCAGGTCACTTGAGATAAGCAAAATGCTTTTTCCTTCCCGGGTCAAACTCCTTAAAAGCAGGTATATATCGGTCTTAGAGCCTGCATCCACTCCCTGGGTCGGTTCATTAATGATAAATACCTCAGGCTTCAATGCCAGGGATCTTACAAGCATTACTTTTTGCTGGTTCCCGCCACTTAGTGTACAGACAGCCTGCGTTACTGTTGGTGTACGCACACCAAACTCTTCACACAACTTTTTGCTTTGTTGATTTATGGCTGACTCATTATAAGAGCCGCTCTTCAATTGAGCAGCAAATACATTTTCAGCTACAGACTTATCAAGGAACAAACCTTCTGTTTTACGCTCTTCCGGAAGATACACGATGTGTTCATTTATGGCCTCCAGGGGATGTTGAAATTTCATGGATTTGCCATCTATCAACATGTTACCACGGATAAAAGTTTCATAACCGAACAATGCTTTTGCCATGGCAGTTCTACCTGAGCCCTCCAGGCCCGCAAAGCCTAATACCTCACCTCTGCGCAATTGGAAGCTGATATTGAAGAACCCTTTTCCGGATATATTTTCCACTTCCAGTTTTATGTCTTTCCGGGCATGTGATTCCTGGGATATTGATTCCAGTTCCCTGCCCACCATCATGCTGATTATTTGCTTTGTGGATACCGTTTCATCCACCGTGCCTGTATACTTCCCATCCTTCAAAACGGATATTCTTTGTGCTATCTGCCTGATTTCATTCATCCGGTGAGAAATATAAATTATTCCTGTGCCTTTCTTTTTCAGCTGTTGAATAATCCGAAAAAGTATTTCCGTTTCACTATGCGTAATCGAAGCAGTAGGCTCATCAAGTATTAACAAAGCAGGATTTTGAGCAATGGCTTTTGCAATTTCTACCATTTGCATTTGGGCGACCGAAAGTTTGCTCACCAGCGTTTTTGGGGAAAGATTATTTAGCCCTAATTCTGTAAGTAGCGCCTTTGTATTGGAATAGAGCAGGGGATAGCTTATAAGACCCGTAGATGTGAGTGGCATGTTAACGGGAAAAATATTCTCAGCAATGCTTAAAGAATTTGCAAGACTTCTTTCCTGGTAAACTATTGAAATCCCAAGGCTACGGGCTGCTAAAACATGATCAACCCGAACCGGTTCATTTTTCCAGAAAATTTCACCTTTATCTGGTTGCAGGTTGCCCATGATGATGTTCATCAGCGTACTTTTACCCGCGCCGTTTTCACCACAAAGCGCATGAACTTCACCCGCATTAAATTCAAGTGACACGTCCTGAAGCGCTTTTACACCAGCAAAAGATTTTGATATGTTCTGCAGACGCAGCATTAAAATATAATGGTTTTTTTTGAAGCAGCTGATTCATAACATGCCCAAACTAAACGAACGGTACGCAGATTATCTTCTCCTGTTGTTTCGGATATCCCTCCCTGCAGGCCTTTAAGGATATCACGGTTACAGTCAACAATACTTGAATGGACCACCGCATAATCAGGATCAACCCAGTTATACATTGCAGGTTTGATTACTGATGATGTAGTTCTTCTCCGGGTTGTAATTTTGAGATGAAAATCGTTAGTAAGATGCAATGATCCATTTTCGCCTTCGATGGAGACCAGCGTTTGCGGAAAGGCTTCTTTTTCCAGTATCGAAGCATAACTCATCTCTGCGAAACAATGCAACCCGTTTTCCATCTCCATCAAAACATTAGCAACATCTTCGCCTTCAATCCTTTTGTTCACTCTTTGAATAAGGCAGGTCAGCTGTTTAACCTCGCCAAAAAGAAATCTGCAAATATCGAGCACATGAGAACCAATATCCGCCAGGATAAAATGCTTTAAACCCGCCAGGAAAGGCTGGTTATCAAATACGGGGAAAGCAGAACAAAATGAAACCTTTGCTTTAAACATCTTACCGATTATACCTGTGTCCATTGCATCTTTTAACGACCTCAACGGTGCCTGCCACCTGAAATTTTCATGGATAAACAGCTGTACATTTTGCTTCATACAAATCTTCAGCATTTTTTCAGCATCTGCCAGAGAAGCAGCCATTGGCTTCTGACAAATTATGTCAATGCCTTTTTGGGCAGCAGCATTAGTAAGTGCTGCATGTGTATCTACATCGGTGATGATATCGACAAAATCAAGAGTTTCTTTTTCCAATAATTCCTCCGCGCCTGAATACACATTTGAAACCCCGAATTTTTTAGCAATGACATCAACAGATGAACGGTTGATATCGCATAACGCTACCAACTCCACACCTTGCAATTCTTTCCAGGCAGCTATCTGGTAATTAGCCCAAAAACCTGTACCGATGATAGCAAAGCGTAGTGGTTGCAACATAATTTCGGTTAGGAACTTTTCGATGCGTCATCAATTACCAGTACCCAATCCTGTCCATACCCCATGGTGGGTGGATTGAAGGTTTGTTCCCCTTTATTCGGGAACTTTCCAATCATCTTTTCTTCCCCGTTCCTGGGATTAAACCAGAAGGAGGAAACTTCATTGCCGGAAATTTTTCCCATATTCACGGTAATCGGTTTGCCTTGCGAGCTATAGATAAAAATATAATCCTTTCCTCTTGTGGCCTGTATGCGATCATTTGCCCCCATTGGATTTGTAATCAGTGTTTGATCCGGCACACGATCGAGCATTGATCTCGATTCCATTAAACGGCGCACATATTTCATTTGCGCAGCACCTGGCAGATCGATGGCCACATACCACGGGATACGCGCCCCATTGACAGATGCTCTGTTTGGTGAATACATTTGCCATACATCATGACAACCATAAGTATGTCCGAATGACCCGGCGAACAAATCCAGGTATGCATGTTTACGAACATCATAAGCACTTGAAATTCCCAGTTCTTTAGCATTGAAGCAAACCGGGTGATCCTCATACAAGGGTTCCCCATCAAGCACCGGCTTCGTGGGTGTGCGGTTGTACACAACCTGGATGCGATCCCACACATTGTTCTCGCGGCAATGTCCCGTTTGAAGCATATTAAAGTCCAGCCATTCATCATTGTGAAAATATTTAGAAGAGCCGCCATCTTCAACCCCATTTGGCTGAGGATGAAATGTCATGATACTTTTATCCTGGCCACCGGTTCCTTCGGCGATACCTGCGGCCATGGAACGCCATATTGATTTCGCTTTCTCATCCGGAACACGATCACCACCTAATACCCAGATAACATTTGTTTTGTTTTTATAACGGTTGCCAAGCCACTTGCCATAAACAGCGGCATTACTTGGATTAAAGATTTCTGGTCCTTCGCCCCATCTGTCTTTAAAAATTTTATCTCCCCAGGTAGGTAAAAAAGCAATATAAATTCCCAGCTCGTTTGCCTTATTGATGATATAATCAACATGTTGAAAATATGCCTCCCTGGGTTTGGTTGGATCCAGGTCTTCAAGTGGTATTTCTCCATAAGCATTAGGAACGCGAAGGCCATCCAGCTCAGCTAATGCAACAGCCTGTATGACGGTAAATCCTTTATCCGCGCGATTCTTCAGGTAAGTGTCTGCTTCTTCACGGGACAGTCGATGAAACAACTCCCAGGCAGTATCACCTAACCAGAAAAAAGGTTTGCCGTCTTTAGTTACCAAAAAACGTTTATTATCACTTACCCTTAACTGGGCGAATGTTGAAAAAGAAATCGCAATAAAAGCACAAATCGTTAATAGTTTTTTTAGCATAAAACAGTCTTCATTATTTATTAGTGATGTCCCGGACCTGTTGCCGTATATCATCCATGTCAAAAATGCTTTTCCAGTTATCTTTGAAAATGATAGGCCTGGCGCGTTTGCTTATTTTGTAGGCAGCGTCAGAAAAACTGCCATTCACTTCTTTAAATAACACTGCAATCTGTATACGTAAATGTCCAAGTACAAAATCCCTGGCTGCGGCTTCCGGCACACCTAATTCAACTATTCTGTCGTAACCTTCTTTAACTACTTCCATGCAGGTCTGCGCTAAAGTTTCCACCATAGCGGGCTCGAGTATGGCCATTTGTTCAAGCGTTATCCGGTGTGTTTTTTTGATGGGAGCATACATATCCTGCGCTACCTTCTCACCTAAAAGATACTGGTCTTCGCTACCATACATTAAAGCCACTACAATAGATTGCTTTGCTGAAATGCCGCCATAGAAATCACGAAAAGCTTCTTCGCCTGGTTCCCAGTTAAAAACGGAAGGGTGACATGGATGAGCAATTACATAATTAAGGTCATCCCGGTGGTGAATAACGCCATCGAGTGGGGCTGCAGGGTCTAAGGTCATTACCAGGGAGCCGGGTTTCATCTTCGGAATCAGCTTATCAGAAACAGCACCAATCGTAATATCAGGTACTGCAAGAATTACCACCTCCGCCCCGGCAATTGCATCTGCTTCATTGCTTACTACCACATTTCTTTGCCTGAGGTTTTGAAGGCCCTTATCACTAACCTCCAGGAAGTCTAAACTATAATGCGGGTATTTTAAAAAATTGTCAGTTAAGCGGCATCCCATTTTGCCACCGGCACCCACTAAAGCAATCTTTGTCATTTTATTAAAGTTTTGAGGTAGTCAATGCTTTTATCAGCCCATCTTTTTTCCTTCTCTAGGGTAACCTCTATCGTTTGATCGGGTTCAGACCATAGTTCCATTGTTGCAGTTTCACATTTACCATGTTTGCCCACTTCTTTGAGCAGCCAGGGAATGTCAAGCATTCCTTCACCGGCTACGCACCCGCTCACGTTGAAACCCATTTTATGTTTGACTCTGCCGATCTTAAAATCTTTTATGTGCAGATTTACTGCGTAGGGGGAAAGCATCTCTATCACTTCACCAATGCCTTCGCCTGCACCAAGAGAATTGGCGGTATCGAGGCAGATACCGATCCATTTTGGATCTGTGTTTTCTATAATTCGCTTTAACGTTTGTACTTTGAAGCGATCATGATTTTCTATAATCAGTTGCACATTCGCCTCTTGTAAAGCAGGAATTAATTTTATCAATATCCCTGTAACTTCCTCTTCAGTGGGATGATAATCAGCATCGTCAATTATTATCCTCAGAAAAGATGAATTCATCCTGCGGGCGATACCGAGGTAATTAGTTACATTCAAAACCGTCAGCCCTTTTGTTCCTACCTGTACCTTTATCTCCAACTCATCGGCCATAATTCTTAAATTCTCCAACTCTTCCAGGGCTAATAAATGGAGCGGGTAATTATCTCCAAACTGTACATATTTAATATTTTTTTTAGCCGCAGCCAATAAAAGATCTTTATAAGTAAACGGATTAACTGGGGCAAAATCACCGATACGGAACGACCAGGGAAAACTATAAGTGCTGATACCTAAATGCATAAAAGGCCAGGTAAATATGTGCAATTGTGAATGCTATCGTTAAGATATTTATTTTTTTCAGAAACTAGCGGATTTGTCTACCTGATCAGGTTCATGATCAGGAGATAGTCACCGCACAAGTTAATGCTGTACCGGGTGTTAACTGTGCTGTACTATGCGATTTTGGAAACAGCTGTTATTTTTGTGAAAGATCTATTGTCCTTGAGCTTTTGCCATTTATAATCTCAACTTTCTGAACCGCTTCGTTTACCTCTAGAAACCAGGCAGACTGGGACAAAAAGGAATTACCGTAATAAAACTCCTCTTTTCTTTTGAGGCCATTCTTCAGGTAAACGATGGCATATTTATCGCCTGGTTTCAAAGCGATGGGAGGCATCATTTGTTTTGCACGAAAAACCTTCAGCAAACCCCGGTTTTGCGAAGCAGCCAGTAAATAATTGCCTTTTGTATCTCTAAGCTTTACCAGCGATTTCGCATCACCTGGAACAAATAAGCCGCCTTGTAAAATGGTCTGTGGTTCGAAACCACCCTTACCATTTCCAAGCATAATCAAACCATTGAAAGCATCGTAACGGCCATTGGTAACTTCTGTGCCATAATCGTTTCCTACTAATGACAAGTCAAGATTACCGTCATTGTTAAAGTCGTCTGCCACCATGCCATAAACCGGCGCCAGTTGCGCGGCTTCAGGTAAAGGCTGCAATTCGAATTTTCCATTCCCAATGTTTTTAAGATAACTGCTTTCCAGGTTATTGACAGATAAGCTTAACATACCCTTAAGCTCTGCTTCCGAAAAAAGGTCTTTAAATTCAGCCACAGCAAAAGCCTTATACGATAAAAATTTCTTTTTTAAAGCCGGTAACTGGCTATTGATGTCGTCTTTATTATGGACCGTGTATTCTTTCAGCTTTTGTTGCTGATCCTTTAACCAGGTTGTAGTGATGGCGTCAATACTTCCATTACCATCGAAATCTTTTGCATAAATATTTATAGGATATTTTTCAGAAGCTTTATAAAACGAATTTTCGCCGAGATTGCCCAGTACATAATCGATATCACCATCATTGTCAAAGTCACCACCCGTGATACTGTTCCACCACCCGGTTTGTGCCTGTATACCGCTCTTTTCTGTAACGTCTGCAAAACTGCCATTGTTATTTTTGAAAAACCTGATTGCCATCCATTCTCCTGTAACGATAAGATCGGTCCAGCCATCATTGTCAAAGTCGGTCCATAAAGCGTCACAGACCAAACCGATATTTGTCAGAAAAGGGGCTGCCTGTTTGGATATGTCAGTGAATTTTATGTCTTTGTCTTTTGAATCATTCCTGTAAATAAAACTGCTGACAGGCAGCGGGTAACTACCCGGCAAAACCCTGCCGCCAATAAAAAGGTCAAGATCACCATCTTTATCAAAATCAACCGCCTTTACACAACTTTTACTTGTAAAGTTTTTTGGTAGGGCGGCTTCATTAAAAATGAAATTTCCTTTGCCATCGTTAAGAAATAACCGGTCCTCGTAATTTTTCGTATTAACCGGATATTCATTACTTCCGGCTGAAAGATAAAGATCCTGGTCCCCATCGCTATCGGCATCAAATAATAATATACCCATGTTCTCCGGCCTTCTTAAATCATTGCCTTCGAGATAGGGTAGCGTACGACTGATAAATTTTCCATCTGTTTGCTGGAGTAGGAGAGTAGGCTGAATTATATTATTTCCGCCAATTATCATATCGTCTGTCCCATTACCATCTATATCGCCTGCCGCTATGCCAGGGCCATATTGCGATAGCTTGTGTGGTAACAAACGTTCCACGTCAAAGTCAATTACATCAGTTTCTTCATGTCTGTACCTGATGTCAACAGATGCTGTTATGTCTGCAAACAAAGTTGAAGGGACAGTTTCCGGTATTAAGTTTATGGGTGTTTTGGCATTGTTGATATTTACCTTCAATACCTGGTTTGTTTCCACCTTGCGTAGTACTTGTTTATTGCCGTTTTGCCAGAAGATGACTACTGAATCAATTGTGCTTATTGTATCTATGCCAAAATAAGCCAGATCGTTTACGGAAGACAGATAACCACGGTAAGGTGAATTTTCATATACTTGCTTTTTAGTGCCATAATAAATCGCGGCAATTGCTCCAAGTCCGTTCCTGTTGGCATTTGACCCTTCAAATTTTATTTGTAAAAAGTTCGCCTTGATATGTTCTTTGGTATTCAATGTGTTTTCATAAACCAGCGCAGTTTCGTTGATGTTATTGATCACATAATCAAGGTCTCCATCATTGTCGAGGTCCACATATACAGCCCCATTGGAAAAAGAAGGCAGATTCATCCCCCAGTCAGCGGTAACATCTTTGAACTTCAGGGTCCTGGTATTTTGAAAGGCATAGTTGGGAATACGGATTTGAGGTATCTCGGCAATCAGGTCCTTCCGGGATACTAAATTGCCTGCCTTTTGCCGGAAGGCACCAAAATCATGATCTGTCACATCTCTTGGATATCCGTTAGTAATGATAATATCCCGGAAGCCATCGTTGTCAAAATCAGCAATCGAAGCATTCCAGCTCCAGTCTGTTTGCGCCACTCCTGCAAGAAAACTAATCTCGCTGAATACCGGGTCCGAAACAGAGTCATTGCTTTTTATAGCCGGCCCCTGGTTTAGCTGCAGGGTATTGCGAACGTACTGGAGATTATATTCACCGAACATCATATTCTGGTAAACAAAATAATTGTTGCTGCCCATGTTTTTTTTCTTTCGAAAATTATCCTCGGGATTCATATCAACTGCCAGCACGTCCGGGAGACCATCGTTATTTATATCAGCTATATCATTGCCCATCGCGTTCCGCGAGGTATGCTTGAAATATTCTTTTGCTTTGTTGGTAAAAGTGCCGTTTTTGTTATTGATGTATAACAGATCGTTTGAAAAAAAATCATTGGTTACATAAATGTCTTTCCAGCCATCACTGTTTATATCAGTTATTGAAACCCCGAGCCCATACCCACCTTCAATGATCTTTGCCTCTTTTGAAACATCCGTATATACCGGGTGTTTCAAAGCTTCATTGTAATCGTTGCGGAACAGTTTGTCAATATCTGTTGTTGCATCATTTACACCATTGTTGCCAAATACAGTTGCAGTGCGGCCCGCCAATTTTGTTGTAACCAGGTACATATCAAGATCGCCATCATTATCATAATCAAAAAAGGCAGCATGAACCGAATGACTTGTATCAGCCAGTTGGTATTCCTCAGCCATTTCCTTAAACACCGGGACTTTGTTTGCGTCCAGGCCCTGGTTTACATATAGAAGATTTCTACGGTCAGCTGCGTTTTTCTTTATCGTCGCACAGACATAAATGTCTTTCCATCCATCATTATTAATGTCGACAACTGATGCAGCATTTGCCCATCGCCCTTCGCCGGTTGCATGCGCTGCATCGGTGACATCGCGAAATGATAGGTTTCCGTTATTCAGGTATAATTTGTTCCCGCTGATACTGGCGGTAAAATATAAATCAGGTAAACCGTTGTTGTCAAAATCGCCAACTGCTACACCCCCGCCATTGTAAAGAAACTCCAGGTCGATCGGGTTAACAGAGTCATTTTCAATTACGTCGTTGCTGAATCTAATTCCTGTTTTTGCAGGATCTGATTTTTTAAACAGGCTCGTTGGTTTTTGTTGACAGGAGTTTAACGAGCAAATAATAATGACAAAGGACAAAAAACAAACCGGGATAACAATCTTGAAGCTGTAAGGCATAATTTAAATCGATTATGGCCTCTACAGTGAATTCCTCAAAATAAGGGAGAATGGATTTTTGACCTTTTCTTTCCTGTTTTCAAGGATAAGCCTGGCCGCAGTTTCTCCCATTTTTGCATGATCAGTCGAGATTACTGAAATGCCATCTGCAAGAATCTCTTTTAAAGGCGTGTCGTTATATGAAACTATACCAACGTCGGTACCGAGCTTAAGCTTTGATGCCTGGCAATTTTTGATCAGGTTCACGAGGTCAGTTTCCTCTATTACCACAAATGCTTCTTTGTCCTGGATTGGATCGTTGGCATTAATATCGGTAATAATACGATATTCAAATTTATTCTGGCTGCAGAAATTTCGAAATCCTGTCACGATTTCGCCGGGATACATCGGGCTCTTAGGAAACACGAGGGTCATCAACCGGTATTTGCTCAGTGTGCTTAAGCCGCTTTCGAGCGCTTCAAAGATATCTTTTTTAAAATCCTGGTAAACGGCCGAATAAGAAAGGTTAGAACAAGGAAGATCTTTATCCAGCACAAACAATTGTTCACTCGGTATCTTTTCTATTATCTTATAAGCTTCCTCTACATCTTCATAAAAATGGGGCATGATAACATAATAATCGTATTCACCAAGGCTGGCTTCGATGATATCATTGAACAAACGGGTACTAGAATGATAAATTTTTAAGTCGATGGTCGCCTTTTTACCACAGGTCTGGGAGAACGAATTATAAATAACCTTTTTGTAATTGCTTATTTTGTTAAACAGCAACAATATCCGGTAAGGTTTGATGATGTCAATACGATTAATATAAAATCCCTTTCCCCTGATGCCTTCTATTATTCTTTCTTTTTCTAATAAATCATAGGCCTTCTGAACGGTGTCCCTCGATAGGAAGTGCTCATTGCTGAGTTCATTTATTGAACTGATCCGATCACCCTTCTTATACCGTCCCTGTTTTATCGCCTTAGTTATGGAATTTACAATCTGGAGATATTTCGGGGTTCTTCTGTTGGCGTCAATTTCAAAAATGGCTTGCATGGCAATTGTAATTGATCAGGTAATCAGGTTGTGAGCATTAGGACAATCGTTTGCGCAAAATACGAAAAAAAACTTATTTACAAAATCCGGGTTGACTTCCGGTGGATGATCCGCGGTTCCAAAAGGATTTTTTCTTGTTTATTAACTACTTCATTTTCCTGGCTTTCAATTTGTTGTAAAAGAATCTTTACAGCGATCTGCGCCATTTCCGGGAGTGGTTGCTCCACACAGGTTACAGGTGGATCCAGAAACTTCAGATATTCCGAATCATCGAAAGTGACAAGTGAAATATCCCCCGGAATGTTTATTCCTTCCTCCCTCAAAGCTTTTATTGATCCAAGGGCAATGGGATTGGTAAACGCAAAGATTGCCGTAGGCGGCTGTACGCGGTTTAGCAAGACCTTTGTTTCTATATATCCATTTTGAAGAGAGAATCCGTTGCCGACACAATCAGGAGTTAAACCAGCCTCTTTCATGGCCGCTACATAACCTCTTAATCTGGTTGTCACGGGCATAACGTCATGTGTAGCCTGGATACATGCAATGCGTTTGTGACCTGCCTTTATGAGGTATTTTGTAATTTCATAAGCACCCTGGTAATTGTGAGATGATACATATGGAATAAAGGAATCCTCAAAATACCGGTCAAAAAAAACGATTGGTAATCCTGTGCGATGGAAACTTTCGAACAAAGCCGGTTTGCGGGAAGCGGGGCTGATCAGCAATCCATCTATCCTCCTGTCGGCAAGCTGGTTTAGCATTTCCGACTCAATCCTGTCGTCCTCACCACAGTCGGAAATAATTACTGAATAACCTTTTTTGTGAAGCTCTGAAGTAATGTGGCTCGCAACATATCCAAAAAATGGATTGGCCAGGCTGGGAATAAGCAAACCTATTGAATTTGTTTTTTTCAGGCGTAAGTTAACCGCGGCTAAATTTGGGCGATAGTTTAGTTTTTGGGCTGCCTTGATCACCTGGTCTTCTGTCTCTGCTGAAATGCGGTATTTTTTAGATAAACCGTTAAGTACCCTTGAAACAGTAGTGTTTGATACATTTGATGCTTTTGAGACATCAGCTATTGTAATTATATTTTTCAGGTTTGCGCAATTGTTTGTGCAAATTTAATAAGATTTAATTACCGGCGAAGATTTTTCAATTTTGGACAGTAAGTCTTTTCACAGTATACTACAGCACAATTGGATAAGGTGTTTGTTTTCTTTTTACGCAATGAAGTTCCATATGAAAATAGTCGTTTTTCTTTTGCTGGTTATTTTGGGTGAAGTTCAAAAAATTAACGCTCAGAGTACAGGAGTTACCATTTTACAACAGGGATTTAAGGATCCGCCTATAAATGCAAGGCCAAAAGCTTTATGGCCCTGGGTGAATGGAAATGTAAGTTTATCCCAGATCACTTATGAAATGGAGGAGGCAAAACGTAAGGGAATGGGCGGCTTTGATATCTGGGATATCGGAACCAATATTGATCCCAACAATGTTGTTCCTGCGGGACCTGCTTTTCTAAGCGATGAATCGGTTCAGGCGATCGCTTTTACAATACTTGAAGCTGACCGGATCGGCCTGGAACTTGGTCTTACTTTTTCAAGCAGTTGGAATGCCGGCGGTTCATGGATAAAGCCTGAACACGGAGCCATGGGACTATTTAGAAAAGACACCATCGTAAACGGTCCGATAAATTTTTCATCAGCCATCTCATTTCCGGTTATTCCCGCAACATATCATAATCAGAAAAACCTTTTATCTGTTGACCCGAAAAGCGGATTACCAACCTATTTCAAAGAAGTGGCCTTAATTGCTCATCCCATTAATTCCGACTCTGCTTTAGGTTCTTTGAATGAGGTGATTGCACTTGAAGGTTTCAATGTTGATGGAAAACTGACCTGGCAGGTTCCTTCCGGAAAATGGAGGATTGTTCGTTATGTATGCGCACCAACCGGCCAACCCCTGGCAATTCCATCCACAAATTCAAAAGGTTTAATGCTCGACCATTTTAGTGCCGATGCACAGCGGGCTAATATGAAGTATATCTTCGATCGGCTATTGCCTGTGACGGGTTCCCTTAAAAACAGGTCCCTGAAATATTTGTATGCTGACAGTTATGAAGTGAACTCTGCTGTCTGGACCCCGATGATGGCTGAGGAGTTTCAAAAAAGAAAAGGTTATAGCCTGCTCAAATATCTTCCCTTGCTGGATGGTTTCAGATTGTCCCAGGATACGACCAGCCGTTTTTTATTTGATTTCCGAAAAACGCTTTCTGATCTTATCATCGAAAATCATTATGTCCTGGGTAAAGAACTATGCGAAGAGAAAGGTCTCGGGTTTGTGGCGGAAGCGGGTGGCCCGGGTCAGCCCATACATAACGTACCTTTTGAAGACCTGAAAGCATTAGGGGCATTAACAATACCACGTGGTGAGTTCTGGAACAAACATCCTCAACTTGAACTATTACAAATAGTAAAAGGCATTGCAAGCGCCTCTCATATTTATAACAGGAAATTTGTAGAAGCAGAATCTTTTACATCGGTTTGGCTTTGGCAGGAAGGTCCTGATGAACTAAAGCCACTAGCTGACAGAGCTATGTGTGAAGGATTGAACAGATTTGTTTATCACACTTTTCCGCATACCCCGCCGGAATCAGGAAACCCTGGTTGGGTATATAATTTCGGATCATTGATCAATACCACCAATGGCTGGTGGCCAAAGTCAAAGGGTTTTCATGAGTACCTGTCCCGTTGCAGTTATCTGCTGCAACAAGGGAATTTTGTTGCTGATGTTGCTTATTATTATGGAGATGATGCGCCCAACTTTGTGACAGGGAAAGAAGTTGATTCAATTTTGGGTTTCGGTTACGATTATGATGTAGTGAATACCGATGTTTTGATCAATAAAATGACGGTCAGAAATGGCAAGATATACCTGCCCCATGGCCAGTTTTATGAAGTGCTTGTGTTACCGCAACAACTAACAATGAATGCGCAGGTTGCACAAAAATTGCAGGAACTTGTAGCTGCCGGCGCAACGGTTATTGGTCCCGAACCTTTGAAGTCAAACGGGCTTAACAGATCATCACAAAATGATGTAACGGTTAAAAATGTAACAAAGTCTTTATGGGGCCCGGATAAAGCAGCGGGTGAAAAAAAGTATGGAAAAGGCATCCTGGTCTGGAACAAAACGCTGAAAGAAGTTCTCCGGCAGAAAGGTGTTGCTCCTGATCTTAGTTTTAAAACCTCCGGCAATATCAACAGTTTCGATTTTATTCACAGGCAGGCAGGAAAACAGCATATCTATTTCATCCGTAATATTAACCCTGAACCGGTAACGGCATTCCTGACATTTCGGGTGAAAGGAATGAAGCCCGAATTGTGGAACCCTGAAACAGGTACTATTACTCCAATAACGGTTTATAAAGAAGTGACCGATGGAATTGAGATTCCATTATCTTTCGCCAACCATGGCTCTGTGTTTATTATCTTCAGTTCACCGCTTTCTCCTGCTCTTATAAAGCTTGATGAGAATATTCTTAACAACAATATCCGGCTGTTGCATACAAATGAGGGAATCGCCTTTACAACGAATGGCCAGGTCACCGGCACCAGGGTTAACAAGCGTTTTACACAAGACATCAATCTTCCCGCAGCTATCACATTAGATGGACCCTGGGAATTACGCTTCCAGCAAAACGGTCATGCGCCTGCCCGTGATACTTTTCACACTTTGGTTCCCTTAAACCAGTCATCAAAAGATGGTATAAAATATTTCTCCGGAACGGTTGCTTATCATCACACATTTTCTGTCACAAACACACAACTGGAGAAGAACATGCGCATGCTTTTGTCACTCGGAAAAGTAAAGGAGATAGCTGAAGTGTATCTAAACGGGCAGAACCTTGGCCTTTTGTGGCATACCCCTTTTCAAACCGATATAACAAATTTTATTCGGCCAGGGGAAAATCACCTGGTTATTGAATTAGTAAATACCCCAAATAATGCGTTGATTGGCGATGCAAAATTTTCGCGGGTTAACCGAAAACTACAATCAAATATTGTCAGGCTTCCTAATGCCTGGAGCAAACCTTTTGCTGAAGCTCCTTTGCTGGATGCTGGCTTAATAGGCCCGGTAACTATAAATTATGCTATACTATTAAAGCAATAGCTATCCTATCCGGGCTGTAACTCCGCAATCATCAGCTGTAATAATTCCTGTTCCATCACTCATCACTCATAACTCATAATTCAAACTAACCACTCACCACTCCATACAGGCTACTACAGCACGGTTAACTTTGGCTGCTGTTCTATCTTGGCCCACGTATCTGTGGAAGACACAACTTTAAGCATTTATGGAAAAAACGATTGCATTTTTATTTTCGCTAATCATCTTCGTATGTTCTTGTAAGCCAGACAAAAAATTTAATACATGGACACAATACAAAGGATCTGATGAGAACATTCATTATTCATCCCTGGCCCAGATTGATACTAATAATGTAAAATCGCTGAAACCGGCATGGGAATATCATACTGGTGATGCAGATACTGCCAATGCCTCGCAAATTCAATGCAATCCGATAATTGTAGATGGTATCTTATATGGCACTTCTCCGCAGATGAAGTTGTTTGCAATTGAAGCCGGCACAGGAAAAGAGAAATGGAAATTCAATCCTTTTGATACGCTCGAAGGTGATAAACGCGGATTTTTTATTCATAATAATTCAAGAGGGGTTACCTATTGGAACGATGGGGACGAAGATAAACGCATTTATTATACAGCCGGGTCATATATGTATTGCATTAATGCCATGACAGGACAAATTGTAAAATCTTTCGGTGACAGCGGAAGAATTGATTTGCATAATGGGTTGGGACGTGATGTGAAAACATTATTTGTTACGGCTACCTCACCTGGTATAGTTTATAAAGATTTACTGATAATGGGTACAAGGGTGCATGAAGGATCAGAGGCTGCGCCGGGTCATATCCGTGCTTATGATCTGCGTACCGGTAAACAAAAATGGATGTTTCATACGATACCCGAACCCGGCGAAAAGGGACATGAAAGCTGGGAAGATCGTGATGCTTACAAGGCGATTGGCGGGGCTAACGCATGGGGAGGTCTGAGCCTTGATAGTAAAAGGGGGATTGTGTTTGCGGGCACCGGCTCTGCTAATTATGACTTCTACGGAGGGATGCGAAAGGGTAATAATTTATTTGCAAACAGCGTGCTGGCACTCAATGCCGCAACAGGTAAATACATCTGGCACTTTCAATATATTCATCACGATGTATGGGATAGAGATCTGCCGGCGCCACCAGTTTTGGTAACAATATCTAAAGAAGATAAAAAAGTTGATGCCGTAGCTGTTACTACTAAAACCGGCAACGTGTTTGTTTTTGAAAGGGAAAATGGCAAGCCGGTTTATGATATCATTGAAAAACCGGTCCCCACCAATTCTGACTTAATTGGAGAACAGCTTTCACCAACTCAACCCTATCCTGTAAAACCCTTGCCTTTTATGCGGCAGGTAATAACCGAAAACGATCTTAACCATTTATTGCCAGACTCTTCATACGAGGATGTAAAGAAACGTTGGGCTGCCTTAAGAAACGATCATATGTTTAATCCGCCTTCTCTTCAAGGTACGCTGGAGTTTCCTGGCCTTGATGGCGGAGCAGAATGGGGTGGTCCTTCTTACGATCCTCAAACGGGAATTCTTTATATCAATGCCAATGAAGTGGCATGGGTGGTTAAAGCTGTAGAAAACAAAAAGTCAAACGCTGTCAATGAAACAGTTGGCCAGGCTGGTAAACGATTATATCAAATCAATTGCATGGTCTGTCATGGAGCAAACAGGCAAGGCTCTGCAAATTTTCCAGGCCTGGACCATATCCAGGCTAAATACACAGCCGGTGCTTTTGATACACTTTTAATGACCGGCAGAAGAATGATGCCAGGATTTGGACAGTTAAATGTTGCACAGCGTAATGCCATTGCAAGCTTTATCCTTGATATAAAAACAAACGGGAAAAAATTGTTTAAGGACAGTAGCAGCAAAAAAAATGATCACTATTTTAACCTGCCATATACGATGTCAGGCATCAGCAAATTCGTTTCCAAAGAGGGATATCCTGCTATAGCTCCGCCCTGGGGTACGTTAAATGCCATTGATCTGAATACCGGTGATTATGTCTGGAAAAGGCCATTGGGCCAGGAGCCTGGTTTTCCGTTCGCGCAGGAACAAACCGGCTCTGAAAGTTATGGAGCTTCTGTGATAACAGCAGGCGGGCTCATTTTTATTGCTGCTACAAAAGATGGTATGTTCAGGGCGTTCAATAAAACCAATGGAAAATTGTTATGGGAGTCGAAACTGCCTGCACCGGCTTATGCTACACCCTCAATATATGAAGTTGATGGCAGGCAATACGTGGTTATTGCCTGCGGTGGTGGTAAGATGAAAACAAGATCAGGCGATAGTTACGTTGCATTTGCATTGCCTCGATAGACAGGCCGGTTATCGACATAAAAAGGGATATCTAAAAATACAGCTAATGAAAAATAATTTTAGAATGCCGGATCTGAAACAGTATTTCCTGCTTATTGCTTTTATTGTTTTTTGCATTCACACAAAATCACAAACCGGTACAAAAAATCTTTTTCAGTTTGATGAAAACAGTAAGCCGAGATGGAGCAGCCCTGAGAACCTGAATGGAGTTAAAGGTGCAGGGGGAAAAGAAAACCATGGGGCTAAGGGACGGCCCGCTCGTTTTATTGAAGCCGGCCAAACATTGGTTTTGCTTGATATCAGGGACCAGGGAATTATCAACCGGATCTGGTTAACTATAAATGATCGTTCACGAAATATGCTCCGCTCTTTAAAGCTGGAGATGTTCTGGGATGGTGAAACAAAACCAGCAGTATCGGCTCCGCTGGGCGATTTCTTTGGAATGAGTATGGGCCGTATGACTTCCTTTAGCAATGCGCTTTTTGCAAGTCCTGAAGGAAGGTCGTTTAACTGTTTTATTCCTATGCCTTTTAAAACGGGCGCACGTATTCAAATCACGAATGAAACATCCCAGAGGCTGAGTGCTGTGTTTTTTGATGTAGACTACCAGCTCACTAAAAAATGGAACCCGGACAATCTTTACTTTCATGCATACTGGCACAGGGATACAGCCACCGTTTTAGCACGGGACTTTGAATTGTTGCCGAAAGTAAATGGCAGGGGAAGATTGCTGGGTGTGGATGTCGGAATAAATGCCAACCCGGCTTATGGCAACATCTGGTGGGGAGAAGGTGAAGTGAAATTGTACCTGGACGGTGATAAAGATTTTCCAACCCTGGTGGGAACAGGAACCGAAGACTATATCGGCAACGCATGGTCGCAGGCTGTTTTTGTTACCGATTATACCGGGTGTCTCGTAGCAGATGAACCGAACCTGCAGTGGACTTTTTACCGATATCATATTCCAGACCCTATTTATTTTGAGAATGACTGTAGGATGACGCTCCCACAGATGGGTTCTACCTTTCGGAAGGATGTGCTGGCCGCGCAAAAAAGAGGAGCGCCGATGATACCAACTTCCGGAGATGATGCACGCGGTAACATCAGGCATTTATACAAAACAGGCATTGCCTTAGACGACCCGATTGTAACAGAAGAGTTCGCACTTTTTTATCGCACAGATGATCTTTGTTCAACTGCATATTTTTACCTGGATAAGCCCTCTGATGATTTGCCTTCACTTCAGCCGCTATCTATCCGATTACATAATCTGAAACAGCCCAAAAAATAAATATATAACAGGATTAATGCAAAGCCCGCATACACGATTGCAAATAAAATATCCAATTTATGTATTACAGAAACTTCGGTCAGTATATTAAGCAAATCGTTGTTATACTTTTTGCTTGCCTGGTAAGCACCATCAATTATGCCCAGCAAACCCGCCAGGCGAGTACGGCCTTCAGCAAAGAAACCGGTGAATACGGAACAATGTTAAAACAGTTGGAAGGAATGTTAATGAAAGCCAGGGAAAAAAGTGTGAAGATGCTGGGAGGAAAGGACCGTAATGTTTTTGTGCCATGGATAAGGGATCATGTTCATGTGATGAAGGCGATGAAATATATGCATCCCGACATGACTTCTTTTATCGAATTCTACCTGCAAAATCAAACAAGTGAAGGAATTTATTTCGATTACTATTACCCGATAAACTCGGGCGGCATCAATGATCGCATGAAACTTTTTGATCAGCGTTACTGGAAGGTGATACCGGAAGACTCGATTCAAATGCATCGCCTGCCGGTGGAAGCTGATCTTGAGTATCTGTTGGTAGAAGGTGTTTATGCCGTATGGCAATCAACAGGAGATACTGCCTTTGTAAAACAATGGTTGACAAACCTGGTAAAGGGTATGAATTATTCAATGACTGACCCTTTAAGATGGTCCACAAAGCATCAATTGGTTAAACGCGGTTATACCCTCGATACCTGGGATTTCATGCAGTTGCCAACCAGCAGAGAAGAGTATAAGCGCAATGGTGGAAATATTCAAAAAGGGATTTTCAACATTGATGAAAACACCCCTATGGGTATTATGCATGGAGATAACAGTGGTATTTATGCTGCCTCTAATCAACTCGCAACTCTATCTCGTGTTACCGGTGATGAAGCATCAGGAAGAAAATGGGAAGAGGCAGCAACTGGTATCCGGAAAAGAACAAATGATTTATGCTGGAATGGAAAGTACTATGCACATTTTATTGAAGATGACCCACAACCTGCTTATCTGAAAATGGATCAGAAAAACACTCTGAGCCTTTCGAATCCTTATGATATAAACCGTGGGTTACCCGATAGCAAAATGGCACAATCGATTATCAAAACTTATAAGGAGCTAAAAGAGAGTAACAAAAAAAACTCATTTGCAGAATGGTATGGAATTTATCCTGCCGTTCAACCCCATTTTGCTGATTACAAACCAGGTTCGTATATGAATGGCGGTGTAACGACTATAGTAGCCGGTGAACTGGCGAAAGCAGCCTTTCAAAATGGTTATGAAGCATATGGAGTTGATATAATGCAAAGGTTAATGGAACTTATAAAAAAGCATAATGGTGATTTACCTGTCTCTTATACTCCCGAAGGAAAAGTAGATGAGGGTATTCCCGATAACTGGGGACAGGCGGCTGTGTATAGCGCTTTGATCGAAGGACTCGCCGGAGTAGTAGATAAAAGCGCACAATTTGAAAAAGTTGAGATTTCTCCAAGGTGGCTGGCTGCAGGCAAAAACAAAGCTGATGTATCCGTGGCCTACGGTCCAACAGGAGCCCGGGTTGGCTATCAATACCTGCATGATCCTGTAAAAAAAAAGATTGAATTGATGATTGAAGGAAACATGCGGGAAGCAATAATCCGTATTCTTCTGCCTGTAAAAAGCAAAAATGTAAAAGCCTGGCTAAACGGAGAAACCACCAAATCAACAATTGAAAAATTGCATGAAAGCAGCTATATAAAAATTGAAGGCTGGAAACAATCAGGTACTCTTGTTTCAGTTACCTATGAATAGGATCTAAAGAGAACATACCCGCTGTTACTGTTTAGGTTGCAAGTGTCAGAACTACACAAAAGAATGAATACAAGAAAAGTCTAAGCTTAGATTTTGCTGTGCTGCAACCCTCCATGCTTTAACAGCATAGTGCAGTATAGAATGCTACTTAATTGCTTCTAATTTGGTGATATCAAGTTCATAGTGGTTTAATATAAACCTTATGACAACAATCTTCGTTTCGAACTATTTATTGAAATCAAAACGACTTGCATATGCGCTGCACTAAAAGTGTTTCACAACTTTTTCATCGTAAACTTCTGCTCCTTTTTATTGGTATTGCAATCAGCACTTTTTGTTTTGCGCAACAAACCGTAAGCGGAAGAGTTACTGACAGTACTTCAAACCAGGGTTTAGCAAATATCAGCGTAGTAGTTAAGGGAACAACACGTGGCACCGTTACGAACGCAAATGGCGAATTTCGTATAGCTGCTGCAGAAGGTGAAGTGCTTGTGATCAGTGCAGTTAATTATTTGCCTTATGAACTAACTGTTGGCAGCGGAACTGTACTGAACACTGTTGCATTAACAAGTAGTAATGCCCGGTTAAATGAAGTTGTTGTGATTGGTTATGGTCAGCGGCAACGTAAAGATGTAACAGGTGCTGTATCGCAGATTGGTTCAAAAGAGATTGAGAAGAGCACCGCTATCTCCCCGGAACTTGCATTACAGGGCCGGGCTTCCGGTGTTTTTGTTAGTTCACAAGGTGGCGATCCCCAGTCCAGAGCTACTGTCAGGATAAGGGGGGTGAACACTTTTGGTAATGCAGAACCATTGTATGTAATAGATGGTGTGCCGATTTACGAAGGCGGCTCGGGTGTTTCAACTGGAGCAACAGGAGATATCCGATCCCCGATAAATATTTTCTCGATGATCAATCCACAGGATATAGAATCTGTATCAGTTTTAAAAGATGCTTCTGCGGCTGCGATTTATGGTGTAAGAGCATCAAACGGGGTTATCATCATTACAACAAAAAAAGGAAAAGCCGGAAGACCCAAAGTGGAACTTGCATCAACTTTTGGAATTCAAAATATTCCTAAAACCTATGATGTTCTGAATACACAGGATTATTATGTCCTGGCAAAGGAAATGTACCTTGCTAATCCTGATGCGAATACGAGTTTTGAACAGAAGTTCGGACCCCGCTATGATGTAACCAACCCTTTATATGGCGGTAATAATCCAACATACGACTGGCAAAAAGAATTATTAAACAAAGATGCAATGATCCAGGATCACAGTGTCAGGGTCACTGGTGGCAGTGAATCTACTACTTACTTTGTTTCGTTTGGTTATTCGGACCAGGAAAGCCCGTTAAAGTCAAACGATTTAAAGCGGTATTCTGTTGCAGCAAATATTGAATCGAGGGTATCAAGAGTTATATCGACGGGTTTAACTATCAGGTTAATCCAGGAGAGTGCCAAGGTAAATACACAGTCAGACCTTGCAACCATGGCTTCTTCCATTCCATTTCAGCCTATATATGATGTTAACGATCATACAGGATTTGCGCCTGCAAGTGCAGGCTCATTTGTTCCAAATTCCGCATATGATCCAACAAAGCTGGATGCCGGGGCGCCGTTTAATTTTGCGCCAGGCGATCCCCGGAAACTCTGGGGAGATCAAACCCGGTTTAATGTTTTTGCATTCCAGAGATACAATGACAACAACTATGATCTTAAGCGTGCATTAGGCAGTGCATATGTTCAAATTGAACCAATACCAGGTTTAAGATTAAGGGGCACATTTGGTGCAGACTGGTATATGAATCTCAGGAAGAGCTGGTCAGATCTGTTGGAAGGCTGGCGCTTCTCTCAAACACCAGGCAACCCATACGCAAGTCAAAACGGGGAAGCAAAGGGAACCTATGGAGAAAGAAGGGGAACCACTCAAAACATAAATAAGGAGCTAACCCTGAACTATAGCAAAACCTTCTTCAAAGAACACAGCATTGATGTTGTATTAAGCGCGAGTCAACAGTATGCCCGTTGGGATGTAAGTGATTTAAGCGGACGGGTTAATTTCACCGATCCCCAATTAAGAGGTATAACTAATCAACCGCCATATACTAACGGATTCGCATCAATCCTGCAGGAAGATGCACTGTTGGGTTATATGGGAAGGTTAAGTTACAAATATAGCGACAAGTACTACCTGGATGTTACGTTAAGACGGGACGGGTCGTCAAGATTAGCGCCGGGTTACAAGTGGGATAATTTCCCATCTTTTGCTGCAGCATGGCGTATCAGTTCGGAAAAGTTCTTTCCAAAAATTGATATTATAAATGACCTGAAACTAAGAGGGGGATGGGGTAGATTAGGGAATGTAAATTCAGCTGGATTTTATAAATATATTTCCGGGGTATCGCTGACTGCTGATTATCCTCTTGGCTCCGGAAATGGTAACGGTGTAGGTTCTCAGGTTCAGGCAACAAGACTTCCAGACTTTGCCAACACCACATTAACCTGGGAAAAATTGAAAACCTTTAACATTGGTTTAGATGCACAGTTGTTTAATAACCGTGTATCGTTTACCGCTGAATATTATGATAAAACCACTTTCGATATCATACAAAGCGTGGCACTTCCACCAAATACCGGCATTCAAAATAATGCAGATTTAAATGTTGCTACAGTAAAAAACAGCGGTGTGGAGTTCCAGGTTGGCTACAACGCCAAAATCGGTCCTGTAGATTTCAACTTCAGCGGCAATCTGACTACGGTTAAAAACCGGGTTATATCCTTGAACGGTGGTACACCGATAAACGGGGAAGGAGACAGGGTTGAAGAAGGCTATTCCATGTTTTATTTATGGGGTTATAAAGTGGGTGGCATTTTTCAGAACCAGGGTGAGATTGATGCCTGGAGACAAAAATATGCAGATGCAAGTATAAATCAGAGTCTGACAAACCCCACAGCAGGCTACCAATACAAACCGGGTGATATGTATTTCCAGGATGTTTATGGTAATCCCGTCGCACCCAAGGAAAGATATAGTAAAACACGCGATAGTCTTATCAATTCAAACGACCGTAGCTACCTTGGCAAAACAATACCTGGCTTCTTTTATGGATTTAATTTTGGTGCAAATTTCAAAGGTTTCGATATAAATGTTTTTTTCCAGGGCGTAGGCGATGTACAGAAGTATAATTCCACCAGGGCCGGACTTGAAGGATTGGGTGGACTCGCAAATCAATCAATCACAGCATTAGAGCGCTGGACCCCGACAAATGCTTCCACAACGATGCCAAGGGCAGTGTATAATAACCCATCAAATCCAGGTCGCTTTTCAGACCGGTTTGTTGAAGACGCGGGATACCTGAGATTGAGAAATGTGCAACTAGGTTATAGCCTGCCCAAAACCCTGCTAACTAAAAGTGGCTTTATTCAAAACTTCAGAATTTTTGTAACAGGGGTAAACTTGTTCACCGTTACAAATTGGACAGGCTTAGATCCGGAAACTGATTTCAATACCCCAACCACCAGGCAATTTTTGCTTGGGTTAAATGCAACTTTCTAATTCAATTAACTCATTCCGAAATGACAAAATCAATATTAAAACTATCGCTGGTATTTGCGGTTCTTGCCGCCGGTACTATTTTCAATGGTTGCGATAAATCGAAGCTTGATCTCTTGCCGCACGGACCAACAGAGCAGTCCTATTTCAGCAGTGAAAGCGAGTTCAATAAAGCCGTTTTAGGTGTGTATAGTAAATTGACTGATTTCTTTTGGTACAATGGAGGTCCGGGCAATACTTCGGTAACTGTTTTTCTTTTACCTGGCGACGATCTTACTACAAACCAGGGGGGAGAAGAATTTGAAATATTCAGTATGCAGCCAAGCAGTGGAAGATTAGGCTATTTATATTCACGGCATTACCAGATGATTAACAGGGCAAACCTGGTTAATCAGAAAATTGACGAGGAACAAGGTGATGTTTACACGACAAGTGGTTTGAAAAATTCTCATAAAGGTGAGGTACTTTTTTTAAGGGGTTATGCATATTACAATCTATGGAATCTCTTCGGTACATCACCATTGGTAACCGGAAGACAGGCAACTCCTGATCAGTTTTTGCCGCCCGGAACTACCGGCACTCAATTGCTCGACCAGGCTATTGCAGATCTGACTGAAGCTGCCAATTTACTGCCCGCCACCTGGGATGCAGCCAACAAGGGCCGTGTTACATCGGCTTCAGCGAATGGGATGCTTGGCAAGGCTCTTGTATTCAGGGCTTCTGCTGCAAAAACCCCAGCCGACTATACGGCGGCAATCACCGCTTTCAATAAAATCACGGGGGCTACACTAATTCCAAATTTCAGCGAAAACTTTTCATACCTGACAGAAAATAATGCTGAATCGCTGTTCGAGTTTCAGTCAGGACAGGCATTCGGAGGCGACAACGTTTGGCTGGACAACGACTTTGATAATGCAATTGGTTCCCTGTCTTTCTATTGGGGGTTTTATTCAAATAACGGAACCGGCCAACAGGGGCAATCCCGTTTTTTTGGTACCACCAAGTTGCTGAATGCCTTTAATGCAAGTGACCCTCGCCGGGACAGTACTTTAAACCCCGCGAACAGAACCATCAGAAAATATGTTTCTATTGATAAATTAAACCAATCAGGAGTTTCATCAATCAATAACTATAGAATCCTCAGATTTGCTGATGTCTTGTTATTAAAAGCAGAGGCTGTTTTACAATCAGGGGGATCTACTCTAGATGCCATTGGCTTTATAAACCAGGTTAGAACAAGAGCAAGGGGCGCGGGCGCCGAGCCAGCGAATTTTTCCACAGCAGAAACGAACAGGGGAACAATCATGCAATGGATAATGGATGAAAGATTGAGAGAACTTGCAGGAGAAGGCCAAAGATGGTTTGACCTGCGCAGGTGGCAAATGCAGGGGATTATCAGCCTGAATAATGCCTTCTTCAGTTCTAATTTATCAACCGTATCCTTCCAGTTGCCACGCCATTTAAATTTTCCAATTCCGAGCAGCGAGACGGATGTGAATCCGAATGTTCCGCAAAATCCAGGATATTGATTTTTTTCATTTGTAAGCAGCAAGTGTCCCCTTGAATATTCAGGGGGTTTTTCTTTTTGCGTTATAGTTGTAGACAGCATATCTTATAAGCTTTTTATAGATAATTTGAAATGACAACTGTATGGTAAAAAGGCTTGGCTGTTTAATGAGTATTTATCTTTTTTGTGTTTATAACCTGTCAGCACAAAACACTAATGACTGGTTCAGGTTTCAACCAAATGCGGATTATTCCCGTTCGCGTATAAATATGCGTGGATGGCTGGACGCACCTGCAGGCAAAAGCGGCTTTGTAAAAATGAAAGGGAGTAACCTTTACTTTGATGATGGACAGCAAATTAAATTCTGGGGAGTCAACATTGCGGGTAACCGTCCTTTCCTTGCCCACGATGAAGCGGATAAGTGGGTAGATTTTATTGCTGCATATGGCATCAACGCCATACGTTTTCATAAGTTCACCTGGGAAGCTACAGATGGTGTTCACTCCACGCAGTTAACAGATGAAAAATGGATCAACTTCGATTATTTATGCGCGCGTTTTAAACAACAGGGCATATATACAGGTTGGTCCCATATCTATGGTCACCGGGTGTTACCCGGTGATAGCAGCCGCTTACTTGCTTACAAGGAAATAGCAGATACAAAATTTCCATGGTCGCATTTAAACGGGACTACTGCTGCCCTGGTGAATTTTGCGGAAGATTTGCAGGAATTGAATATTGAGCTTACAGTTAATATGCTCAATCATAAGAATCCGAATACCGGTCTGCGTTACGCAGATGATCCTGCACTGGCCTTTGTTGAACTTCAGAATGAAGACAATATTTTTTGGGGTGCGATCATGGAATCACTAAAGCAGGCACCTACTTACAGCAAACTACTCTGTACTAAATTTTCCAATTACCTGGCAAAAAAATATAAAACGGAAAGCGCTCTGGTAGAAGCCTGGGGCAGAAGTAATCTACCCGAAGATCAAACGCTGGAAAAAAAGAATGTGTTCCCTCAACCTAACCATGGGTTCTTTTCATACGAGTCGGAGAAAGCCTGGACCAGCCATGAAAAACTGCCACAGCATGTTCTTGACAAGGCAATGTTCTTATATGAACAACAGCAGGCATTTTATCAAAAGTTTATTGATGCCATTCGTGCAACCGGTTACAAGGGATTAATCATTGGAAGTTGCTGGCAGGCATTGCCGCTTATGGACTTGGCTTGCAGGATTGGGACGGCTCATTTGCATTTGCAATGGATTATGATCATTTTACTCCGACGGTGCAAAGCGGGCATGGAGTGTATAATGTTACTTCTCCGACACAGCTGGCATTATACCCGGCGTTAGCGGCAATGATATACAGACATGATGTAAAGTCCGCTGCAATAGTCGCTGAAAGAAACATAAAACAGGAACAACTGAAAGAAGGTCGTCTTCCATTTTTTGAAAAAGTGGCGCAGGAGTCTGATGTCAAAAACTTTCAGTCTTCTGTTCCCTTAGCCTCACTTGTCAAAGGCAGGGTCGTAATATCGTTTGGTGAGGGCGAAACTAAAAATTCTATGCCCGTTGAATCGCCTGAAGCTGCATCCATAACTTCAACCACAGGTCAGTTGGAATGGTTCCGGACTCCTAAAGGATATTTCACGATTAATACAAATGGAACTCAGGGCATGGTGGGTTTTAGCAGTGGAAAAAAACTGGATTTTGATGATTTCACCTTAAAAACCCCGAATGAGTTTGCTATTATTCTGTTACACAGCAATTTGAAGGACAAAGATATTGCATCCTCAAAAAGTATCATTGTTACCACGATTGCAAGAGCAAGAAATACGGGCATGCAATACAATGATAAAAAAGATGAATTGCTTGAATTAGGGACAGCCCCAATACTTTTGGAGCCTGTTGTATTGGAATTAACGCTTAAAAAAAGGAAGAATTTGCAGGTTTACATATTGGATCATAGCGGTAACAGAACCGGTGAAAAAATACCACTGAATAAAGGTTCGATCATTTTGGATGGCCGCAAATACAAAGCAATTTATTATGAATTGGCAGAGGAATAAAGCATTACTGACATTTCGTTGTTTACTGCTTGTTACCTGTTGAAAGATTAGTGATCAGAAGCAAGTGTAACGAAAACTGAAATTGATACCGCTGTTATAACCATCTATCGCCAGGCGCATAGACTGAACATAATCGTTGTCATCTATAACATAGCCATAAAAGCTATAATTATAAATATTCGTCGGCGAAATATATATCTTCATTTTTTTTGGTAAGTTTTTAACAGGGTTGCCAAAGTTGAGTACAGACTGGTACATTAGGATTTCCTGCGCTTCTACATAAAAAAACGGCATTGCTTTAACAGGCTTATCAGTGAAGTACTCGTAATGATAGTCAAGTGATTGACCCGTAATTAAACTGGTCTGGGTTATTTTTATAATATTGCCGTTTAGCCAGGTAAAGATTGTTTCGTTTATCGGCCGGCGATCTGTGTCTTTGTAATAGGTTCTTTTTGTAAGATTGTTGTTATTGTCGTACTCATAAGTGACGTACTCCGGCGATGCAGCGTCCAGAATTTCCGGTGTTGTGTTACCGTTGTAGGCAACAATTCTGCCCCTGGCATCTGTAATAAATTCGTTTATCAAACCGCCTGATGGATGTATGATCAGAATCTTTTGTGCTTCTCGTTGAATTGAATAAGTCAGGTACAGAATCCATCCGGGCAACTTTACAGTATAACCAAGTGCCACAGCATCAACACCTGACCAGGAGGTATTTATAGCATTTGACATGATGGGAAACAATTCCCCTTTATATGTGATCTGATTCAGCTTACATAGTTTAGCAGGTTCAGTCGTGGTTTCGGTTGCAGGTCTGATCGGAAAGCTGACCAGCACTTTGGTACAACCGCCGGCTTTTAATTCCGCTTTTCCAAAAACAGAGTCTTTCCCGCAATAGGCAACCCAATCATATATTCCGGGGCCCGAGGTATATGTAACACAGCCTTCATCGCCGCAACCTGGCCTAACGAAAGGAAACTTAGTAATCATCCCCGGCTGGTTATTTATTTTGACTTCTATCGGCCCATTACAGCTTTGTTCAGCCCAAAGCATGATATATCCTTTATTCTCCGTGGAAGGGATTCGTTTTAGCGGCGACGAGAACCAGCCCTCGGTAACCTCGTAAGAACGACCATCTTTTTTTAAAACCAGTCCTTTAAATGTACCCATTACCTTATTGTCTTCAAATGCAGTGATGGTCACGTATATATCTCCACCCAAATACGGGATGGCTGAGTATATAGTGTCGCTGGCCGTGTACAGAAACTTTGCCTCTTCTCTTGAAGTATTATAAGTTTTTCCTTTTTCTATTTTTATACTTGCCCGGATGGTTATAGAAATGTTTTCAGTTCCGTTTTTTGATATTCCCTTAATGGTTAAAATGGAAATATTATCTTCCTGTGAAAGAAACGCAGTATCAACCGGACCTTCATATTTCAATGAACCTTGTTTGAACTCCCAGGCACTTTTTACCAAAGCTGAAGAGTTGCCGGATGTGTCGATTGTTGTTGGTATTGCACCGCCACCTTCATTACTATATTCCCTTGCACATTTAGCGAAGGTCAGGACTATCAATAAGGCAATGACAAGTTGGGATATTCGTGGCATGTCAGGTTTAAGATAATAAAGTTTTCAGTCCTTACTGTGCTGCTCAATCAGTTTGGATAAGAAGAAACGGTAAAACGGGCAGGGCAGTGGGCCTCTTATTTTCTCCCGTTTTTGCAATTTGATTTCCTTTTTTCGATCCTTATTCCTCATTTAAATTGGTAGTTTTATCGATATTCAACAGATATTAAGAAACTCTATGTGTGATTTTAAAGTACTGCTTCATGATGAATATGGGTATGCCACCCAGTGTCACGAATGTAATCACATCGAAATTGCATTTGGAACATCTTTGGTACGTATTCCTGTTAACCGGCTGGGGGCATTTGTCAAATATTTAAATGAAATAAGACAGTCGACAACCGCTGTTGATCACAATCAAAAAAACATTCACCTGGATTTAGCATCGATGTATTCTTTCCAGATGATTTTGAACTATCAGGAAATGATCAGTCTTTGTGAGAGAATGGAAAAAGTGGAAGACGAGGTGAGAGCAAATGCCATGCTTGGATTATTTAATTGTTGAATTCATTCAGTTTTGTCAGCATGTTCACCAGGGTGATTTTTTGTCGTATTTAATACCGGTAAATGTATATGAAACTTTAAGGCAATTACCCGCACTAATATTATGATTGAAGCTGCAATCAATTCTGTTAAATTGCTAGAAAGGCTGAAATAAATACATAAAAAATAAATAAGGCCACCGGCCACACAGGCAAGCGCATAAATATCTTTTCGCAGCAACAATGGTACTTCATTCAATAGCACATCCCTGACGACACCTCCCAGCGATCCGGTAATAGTGCCCATAACAATACAGACCCAGGGTGACAAACCCGCTTCAATGCTTTTAGTTATTCCGACTATGGTAAATAGTCCAAGCCCTATGGCATCAAACAGGAATAGAGTATTCTCCCATTTCAATATTTTTTCTTTAAACAGCAAAGTGGCGAGCAGCGCGACTCCGGTAGTAATAAAATATTTGCTATCCAACATCCAGAATGGAGTTACATCAAGTAACAGGTCTCTTGCTGTACCGCCACCAATCGCAGTCACTAAGCCGATTATATAGGCTCCAAACCAGTCGATCTGTTTACGGGATGCCAACCTTATACCACTTATTGCAAATGCAAAGGTTCCGGCTAAGTCAAGTAAAGTCGTAAATAATCCTTCCAAAACAATGTTTGTGTGTTAAACCGGTAATATCCGGCGAACAAATATCGTATTCAAAAAATAGATGATGATGAAAATATGAAATAATGCCGAACAGTTAGTACGACAGCTTCGAAAGAATTGGCTGCATTGCCTGGTCTGAAGTAATTGAGTTTGCTTCGGTTTTCCACAAGACAGGTTGAAATCTTAATAACTTCTTAGGCAAGGGTGGTCCGTATTCCGATATATTTAGTTCCACACCCTATGCTCTTTTCCAACCATAATCATGAAAGCTTCGAATGGCGAACGACTATCGCATTGTTCCCGGCAATGCTGATAATGGTAAACTTGTCTGCTCAGATTGTACCCCTGCGTTTTGAATCGCTTAATATCAACCAGGGACTTTCGCAGGGATACATTAGTGGAATAGCCCAGGACAAGGAAGGGTTTATGTGGTTTAGCACTGGTGATGGGCTGAATAAATATGATGGATATTCCTTTACGATATATCATCACGATATACAGGATACTGCATCCATAGGCAGTGACGATCTGACCTGTGTTTTTCAGGATTCAAAGGATAGAATATGGATAGGCACAAGAAATAATGGGCTTGACCTGTTTGATAAGATTAAAAATGAATTTATTCATTTCCGCAACATTGGTACTGGCAGTATCAGGTCTAATACGGTGCTGGGCATAAAAGAAGATAAGGCAGGTATCCTTTGGATACGCACGAATAAAGGGATCGACCGGCTGGAGATAACAGATCATAATACACCTGCCCGGAAAAAATATAATTTTACATCAATCCAACTTGACAGCATCTCCCAAAAACCGACAGAGGGGGCAGAAGCCATTTTCATCGACAGCCGTAACAGGATTTTTATTACCACGCATAAAAGTATACTTGAACTTCTGCCATATTCATCAGGAAGTGGTTATAAGCTTATCGAAAGATTCCATTTCTATCCGGGCAGTGAAACGTTTATACCCGAATTGTTAGAAGATACTTTGAATCACTGTTTGTTGCTTAACAACACAAACATTATTAAATTCCCTGATTATAATTTCAGTTATCCTCAATATCTCCATCGCACTCCGGGGGGGGACATCCGATGGACGATTGACCATAAAAATACATTGTGGGTGTCAGATCAGAACAACATCACACAGTTGGATCTAAATTCTGGTGAGAAAAGAACTGTATTCCCGGCAGATCCTTTACAACAAAAAGTACTAAACGCACCAACAGTTTATTTTACAGATAAAACCGGCATTGTCTGGCTGGGTTCCGGCGGGTATGGACTTTTAAGATTTGATTCGGAAGTTGATCGGTTTCACCACATCCTACCAGGCAAAAATATTTACCAGATCAAAGAGTATGCTCCAGGGAAAATTATAACCAATGACTTTATCTCCATTGATCTCAGTAAAGTCCCGGCTTTAGTAGATACCGGTTTTGCCAATAAGCTACGCAGACATGAAATGCTGTCAGGAAAATCTATTCAATCATTTGGAGTGGATACAGCCGGAAACTTCTGGTGTGGAACAACTGGCGCTATTATCAATTTTAACCCGGTTACTAAAACAATACAAACTATTAATATACCCTTCAAAGATTTGGTTGCTTTGCCATTTCCGGTTTATGCTGACAGAAAAGAGAATGTCTGGATGGGTTATAAAAAGTTTGTAGTACGTTATAATATTAAATCAGGGCAATTCTTCCGGTATGAATATCCGATACAGCAAAGCTCTTATGATTATGATTTTCTTCAATGTATTTTTGATGATGATGGATTGATCTGGATTGGAACGACGAACGGTTTATTCTGCTTTGACACAGAAGCCAGTGAAATGAAGCCGCCATTTTTTTTCCGGCAGTCTGATTCTACTTCTGTAAGCAATAACCATATTCTTTCGTTTTGCCAGGACCAGGAAAATCCGTCCAGGTTTTTATGGGTTGGTACTAAAGGCGGCGGTTTGAACAGGCTTGATAAATCGACGGGAACATTCAAACATTTTACAACAAAAGACGGACTTTCCAATAATGTAGTATATGGAATCGAGACAGACTATGCATATAATCTTTGGCTCAGCACCAATAAAGGAATATCAGTGTTTAATGTCAAACACGGTTCTTTTAGAAAATTTGACGTTAATGACGGGTTACAGGACAATGAATTTAACCGCTATGCGAGTACGAGAACAACACAAGGCCATCTCGTTTATGGCGGACTGAATGGCATCAACTATTTCGACCCAGGTTCTATGGCTCCGCTTGAATCGCCGGCCGTTGCGATCACCGAACTCCGGCTATTCAACAGGCCGGTAAGAACAGGGGTTAAGGGATCACCCCTTACAAAAGATATTGGCATTACCGAAACCCTGGAACTCCGGCATGAGCAAAACGTAATAACTTTCAGGTTTGCCGCCATGGACTACCGGAGGCACAACAATATCAGGTACCGGTATATGATGGAAGGATTTGATGAAGACTGGATTTATTCTGGAGCGATTAATGAAGCAACCTATACTAATCTGGATGCTGGTGAATATAATTTTAGGGTGCAGGCGACTTTTGATGAGACCAATTGGATGAGCCAGACCACGGAATTGAATATTTCTATTAATGCGCCATGGTGGAAATCCTGGTGGTTCAAGATCCTTGTTATTGCCGGAAGTATTGTCCTGGCTTATGCGTTGTACAGGTATCGGATTCACCAGTTAATAATGCTTGATAGTTTACGTAACCGGATTGCCCGCGACCTTCACGATGAGGTAGGATCCTCGATTAGTACTATTGCTATTTATTCAAAGATCATGCATGAGCAAATGGAAAATAAAACTTTTAATAATGAGCCATTGGTGAAAAAAATTACGGATCATGCTACCGAGATCATGGAATCCATGAATGATATTATCTGGAATATAAATACAAAAAATGACGCCTTCGAAAACATTATAAACCGCATGCGTGAACAAGCTGTCCACTTACTGGAAGCAAAAGGTTATAACCTGCATTTTAATTTTGATGAATCCCTCTATCAAATGCAGTTACCGATGGAAAAAAGAAGAGATTTTTATCTTATTTATAAAGAAGCAATAAACAATATTGCTAAATATGCGGATGGACAGAATGTTTGGATCATCCTGTCCATTCAACCCTCATCGGTGAGACTTACAATAAAAGATGATGGCAAAGGGTTTGACGGCAACCTGATCAAAAAAAGTGGTAATGGCCTCACTAATATGCAGCAAAGGGCAGTTATGCTAAGCGGAAAATGTACAATCAGTTCCGAACCCGGCAAGGGCACAACTGTGCATCTCGAATTCTGATAAATCTGAAAAAAAACCATCGTCTGTATTGATGGTAAAATTGAATTGCATAAATATTTCCACTTATTCTGTTGTTGCTTTTTATAAAAAAACAGGGCGGTTTATGGATTAATAGCGCAATTATTGTAATTTCCGATACTATATTTTTTTCTGTACCTCAACGACATCCGGTATTGTTCTTCTCAAAACCGGATCACCGTTTCAAGCCGTCCCCTTTTGAAGATCGCTTTTCCTTTTATTAATCACATTAAATTGTATGATTAAAATTATAGTTTTTGACGATCACGCAGAAAGACGTAATGCCTTAAAGCTTATGATAAGCTTCCACGTCGATATGTTGTGTATCGGCGATTACGAAGATTGTTCGAACCTGGTGGAAAACCTCAGCGCCGAATTGCCGGATGTTGTATTAATGGATATTCATATGCCCGGCGTGGACGGCATAGAAGGAGTTAAATTGCTTCAACGGCACTATCCCCAGGTCCTGATTATTATGCAAACCATATTTGAAGATGATGACAATCTTTTTAAGTGCCTGCAGGCTGGAGCGCATGGATACATATTAAAGCAAACATCCAATGATAAAGTGATTGAAGCCATCCGGGACGTGGTGAATGGTGGTGCGCCGATGACACCATCCATTGCACGACGCGTGCTGCAACATTTCGGAAATAAAAAAACGAACCCGAACGATGAAACCTACAATCTTTCAAAAAGGGAACTGGACATACTTGGTCAACTCGTGAAAGGACTAAGTCATAAAATGATCGCTGCTGAATTGAATATCTCCATTTTTACAGTAAATAATCATGTTAAAAACGTATATCAAAAATTACAGGTGCACAGTGTATCAGAGGCGGTTGCTACAGCTATTCAGAAAAATATAGTTTGAGCTTATGACGAGTCCCCAATCTATTCGCCCCTTTGTTACCATGCTACGGCTTCTTTGCAGTGTATTTATTATTATTTCACCCGGATCAGTTCCTGTATTCGCTCAGTCTATCAGAACAATTTCTACAGGTGACGGTTTACCGCAATCTTTTGTATCGGGGCTGGTGCAGGATGATAGTTCATTTATCTGGATCGGGACCCGCAATGGCATTGCACGTTTCGACGGTATGCAATACAAAATCTTTCAGCATCATTCTTATGACACACAATCGCTTTCATCCAATGTAATTATCTGGATGAAAAAAGATCCTCAAAACCGTATATGGATAGAACATGAGTCGGGCGAAATTGATATGCTTAACCCGGTAACTGAAAAAATAACGCACCTGCTGAAAGGCAACCTCCCTTTAGATACCAGTGTTGTTTTTGTACGCCGGGGCTGGATGGTAGATAGTGATGGTACTTTCTGGGGAATTATCCGGAGCAATGGACTTAACAACTACCATCCGGGCCGCAAAAAAATTGTTCATTTTAACCGGGCAAATTCCACTTTGCCCGGCGATACCGTAAGAGGCATAGTAGAAACAGGAAAGCGGCAGGTTTGGGTGGTAAGTCAGCAGGCAATAAGCCAATATGATAAAAATCGGAATAAATTTGTGAATTGGCCGATACCCTATCAACAGGATTATGGTGCCTTCCCAGAATCGGATGCTATCGCTATTGATCTGCATGAACGTGCGAACGGAGAGTTGATGTGGGGCGACAGGAATGCTTTGTATTTTTTTAACCCAACTACTAATCAATTCAGAAAATCGGTTATTCCCAGCCAGGGTTATATGGGAATCAGGTGGATTCGCTCCGGAAGAGAACAAACTGAATACCTTGAAACCTACGGAAAAATATACGCTTATTCCGATGCCACCGGTGTAACCCCTGTTGGAAATACAAATGCACATGTTTTTGGAGATGTAAAATCATTTCTGGTTGACCGGTCTGGTGTAATATGGATGGGGACAAACGCGCAGGGAATACGCCAGATAGATCTGGAAACACCTTTTTTCCAGGTATCCCGCTACAAAAAAGATTTTGCCACTGATATGTTGATGCAGGAATTCGGTATTGATCTGCAAAAGCAATTTAACTGGACTATCAACGATTTGATTTTTACCTCACCGGCTTATCATTTAAGAACCACATACGACCATAACCGGCGTTTATATTTTGCTTTGAAGGAATCTGTATGTTACTATGATAGCATTCAAAAAAAAGTTATTGCACTTCCACGTTTATCATTGGCCAATAGCCCAACAGAAACGGGGATTGGGATTAAGGGCATCTCGATTATGCCGGATGGTTCGCCGGTAATCATAAGTTTTAATGGAAAAATCTTTGCTTATAATTTCTCAAATTCAAAATGGGAATCTCTTATCGACCATAACTTATTAAGAAAACAATTTGGCGCCCTTTTATTGCCACAGGATATTTATGTAGATCAAAGCTATTGTTGGATTACAACCGAGAATGATGGGCTACTAAAACTTGAACTTAGCACAAAAAAGATTCAACAATTCAAGGAAGAACCCAAGGTTGGTTCATTGCCCTCAAATCAATTACTTGGGATTCGTGCCGATGCAGCCCGCAAAAACATAATCTGGATCGGTAGCTACCAGGGGATGATCTCCTTTAATACACAAACTCAGAAATGCGAAGTAATTTCATTTCCCGAGAATCTACCAGATAATACAATTTATTCAATCCTGGATGATCAGGATGGAAACCTGTGGCTCAGTAGCAATAGAGGGATTACAAAATTTGAGCCCGAAACGAAACGCGTGAGGGTCTTTGTTACCCGGCATGGTTTGCCGGGCGACGAATTCAACCGTTTCCATCATCTTCGTTTACCAAATGGTGATCTGGTTTTCGGAGGTACGGAAGGATGGATAAAATTCAACGCGCTTTCGATGAAGGAAGATGAATACGATCCGGTAGTAGCATTTACGAATCTGAAAATCAACAATAGAAATGTGACTGCCTTTGACAAGGACAGCGATCTGAACGTTCCCCTCAATGCCATGCAACGCCTGGTACTTCCTTACGAAAAAAACACGCTCAGTATTGGATTTGCCGGGTTGGAATATACGCAGCCACAAGACCTCTTATATAGATATAAACTTGAAGGTTACGATAAAGATTGGATAGTAGCAGGTAAAGAGCGGCAGGCAAATTATACCAAGATACCTCCAGGCAGTTATACCTTACTGGTAAATGCCAGTAACACCACAGGAAAGTGGAGTTCCTTTGTGAAAAGTGTTAAATTAAAAATCAATGCGCCCTGGTGGGCGTCCTGGACTGCTTATTTATGCTACTCTATTATTATTGCCGGGTTGGTCTGGACCTTTATCCGCTTCCGGGTAGGCAGAATGTTGATGGAAAAAGAAATGATTCTTAAAGAAAAAGAAACCCTTCAACTTAAAGAACTGGATGATATGAAATCGCGGTTCTTTTCTAATATTACGCATGAATTCCGCACACCTCTGACCCTGATACTTGGACCGGCGGAACAATTGAAAACCGGAAAGGCAGATACTGACAAACAGCATCACCTCGCCGATACAATTGTCAGAAATGCAAAGCAGTTACTGGTTTTAATTAACAGGCTGATGGATCTTTCAAAGCTGGAAGCCAAAGCCATGAAACTACATGAGCAGCGCGGCAACCCCGCCACGGTAGTTGGTGCTGTAGTACATTCTTTTGAAAACGATGCAGAAGCCAGGCAGGTCGATCTCTCATTCACCAACGATACAGGATTAACAGATTGCTGGTTTTATCCCGATGCCATTGAACGAATTGTCTATAACCTTGTTTCCAATGCGTTGAAATTCACCCCGGTGGGTGGCAAAGTAGAAGTGGTTTTATCTGTTAATCCTGATCAACTCCAGCTATCAGTGACAGATACCGGGGTAGGGATAGAATCCCAAAAATTACCTTATATATTTGACCGCTATTACCAGGCAAGTGAATTTCCTGACCTCGCAGAAGAAACGATTGACAAAGGAACGGGCATAGGCCTGGCAATGGTTAAAGAATTAGTTGATCAGATGCAGGGAAACATTGAAGTTAAGAGTTTTGTTGAAGCCCCGTCTGGTACCCGCTTTGAACTGTTATTACCATTAAGGGTAGCGGAAGCAACACAGATATCAGGTACCGAAACCGGACAGCATGATGGTTTTGTTGCTGACACTCCGCCATTAGAAAATACCGCACAGATTCTTCTGGTAGAAGACAATAGGGAACTCGCGGCTTTTGTGATGGATATTATGCGTGATCATTATCATGTAAATCATGTGCTGAACGGTGCTGAAGGGTTGGAACTTGCATTGTCGATGATGCCTGATCTTATCATCAGCGATGTTATGATGCCCGTGATGGATGGATATGAATTCACTTCAGCTGTGAAGGCAGATATCCGTACGGCCCATATCCCGGTAATACTACTAACTGCAAAAACTGCCCATGAACATCTTATTGAAGGACTTTCCCGTGGGGCAGATGATTACTTAACAAAACCTTTTCATCCTACTGAATTATTGCTTCGGATACAGAATCAACTCACCAGGCAACAAAAACTAAGGAATCGTCTCCGGGAGGAGTTGGGTGCCCATATACCCACCGATACCGCTTCAATGGTTCAACAGGCAGAACCAATAGTGGAAGATGTTTTCCTGGTAAAATTTTATGCACTCCTTGAAGAGCATATTGACGACTCACTATTTGGGGTAGATCAACTGGCTGGATTGATGAATATCAGCCGGAGCAGTCTCCATCGTAAATTAAAAGCGCTCACTGATATGTCAACCACTGAAGTGGTTCGCAATTACCGGTTAAAAAAAGCAACCCGCTTTCTTCAGGAGGGATTTAGCAGTTCGGAAACTGCATATAAATCAGGATTTGGCAGCCCCGCATATTTCACAAAATGTTTCCGCGAAGTTTACGGTATCACTCCCGGTGATTATATCCAGAAAATTAAAAACACGCCTGTTGCAAAAAACTAAGCCGGTTTTGAGACCTGTTAGGCAGCAAACTTGCCACTTTTCCGGCGATCCTTATTCCTTCCTGTTCATGTTTTCCCTTTTCATCTGAATGCATCTTTTTGAAGAACAACCACATCGGGTAAGCCGGTGTGGAGGGCAGGGGGCAATGAAACAATATTTACAGTTTCTGCAACATGAAATATAGTACCTCCATTTTTGTCAGGGTAGTTTTGTAATCTAAACAAAAGGGGAAACCTATTTTTTCAAATAAGTAATATAATTAAACATGAAATCTCTTTTAATTGGCATTTTTTTTATCAGTACAATCATCAGGTGTTCGGCTCAAACACAAATTGTAAATAGCTGGCGCGACGCGGAAACAACGATTCAAAATCCCGGCTTGCATTCAATAGTAGTAGCAGCCCTGATCAACGACCAGGTTGTTCGCAGGCAGGTTGAAGATTATATGGCTTCGTTATATCCCGGGGCAGCGACACAATCCTACATGCTTTTTGGAGGGGATTCACTGTTGCAGAAAGGAGAGTCGCACTACAACGACATCTTGAAAAAAGAGGGATATGATGGTATCGTATTACTGAGACAAACAGGTGAAAATACTGATCAGCAATTTGTGGCCGGACGTCCGCCTGCTTATCTTAATACCTGGAGTGGCTATTGGCGTGGCGGCTGGGGAAACCGTTGGGCTGAACCGCAATTTTTGCCAGGAACACCCGGTCGTATTGAGACCGACCGCACATGGCATGTCCAGGTGACCGTTTATTCTTTACTGGCTAATAAATTAATCTGGGCTGCCAATACCAACACTACAAATCCGGGAGGGAGAGTTCCACTTTTTGAAGACGTGTGTAAAGCCGTTAAAAAAGAAATGAAAAGGGAAGGTTTTTCCCGTTAAGATGATGATGTAATCAATTCAAAGATCATGAACACAAAGATTCAACAGCCGACAAAACAGCGGGAAAAATTCAACGTTTTTTATGTTATTATGAACATAAGCCTTCTGTGTATTTTGCCAGCCGCTTCCGTCACAGCAGAGATAGTAAAAGAACAAATACCCATACATTGGACCATTGTTGCAAAATGGTTTATATTCTGGGCAGCAGGCATCCGGCTTTTTACTGCGGGTCTAAAGCAGGCAGCTAACCCGGAATTTACAGCCCGGGAAATATTCAGATTCACCTCGAAGGACAGTTATGTAGTGATACGTGAACTTGGGTTTGCAAACATTGCTTTAGGAGCAATGGGTATTCTCTCGGTAATAAATGAGCATTGGCGTTTGCTGGCGGCCATTACCAGTTGTATTTTCTTCGGCTTCGCGGCATTGCAGCATTATTCAAAAAAGCCTGACACGCCCAATGAGTTTGTGGCGCTTGTGTACGACACGAGTGTATTCATTATACTCCTTGTTTTTACGATCATGGCATTTCCGCTTTGATAAGAAATGATATATCCTGAGAAATAACCTGGAGGCCGCGCTCGTCGCGGCTTTTTAGTCTCCGCTTTTTTGCGCGTCCACCTTCGACGTCTATCATCACAAAAATTATCAAAAGAAAATTTATCTGAGATTTTATCTCAGTATTCATCTATTGTCACCAAATAAAAAGTTAAAGTCATGTTTACGTTTTCAACCTTAGCTCTTCTACTTCCTGTTGCTATTTTTTTCCACGTTACGGAGGAATTTCTGGTCCCCGGGGGCTTTATAGAATGGTACCAAAAGTTTGTTCCCTCGAAAACAAAAGGAATACAACCAGGTTACCTTGTATGGATCAATACGCTAATGATCGGCGTTTGTGTTTTGCCTTTTTATTTTGATCATACCCCGGCAGGTATCGCAATCTGGTACTGTATTTCTTTAAGTACTGCTGTAAATGCATGTTTTCACATCTGGGGGGTAATAAAGATGAAAATGTATTCCCCGGGAGTGCTGACGGGGGTTCTCCTGTACATTCCGCTGTTTATTATAGGGAGTATGAAGCTTTTGTCACCCGAATCAGTTAGTTTAAGAACTATAGTGGTATGTACCGCTGCTGCTATAGGTTATCATATCTTATCTGTGATAAGACAAGCCAGGTAAAACAATTAAGAAATAAAAATCCTACCGTGATCTGACCGATCGCCAAACCAGCGCCGCATGTTTATGCGGCGCTGGTTTTTTTTATAGGTCTTATAGCCTCTTTTAGCTATTGCACTGGTTTATGCAACATTCTACATTTGCGGTACGAAACATGGACGTTTCCTGGATTACATTAACAAAAAGATTTCACAATTGCTCTGGTGAATGCCGGAACGAACGAGATATATAAAAACACTGTATGATACTAGCAATATTTAAACATTTTATCAGCACAATTCCTGCGGGAGTATTTTGCTTCTTTTTTGTCTGCATAATAATAGTGCTTGCACAATCCGGGCTTTTGCTTTTCAATCGCTTTCATTTGCAGAAGCGACTGCCTGTAAACAATGAAGTGGCAGGGATTATGTTTGGTGCCATTAGTCTTGTTTATTCTCTGATACTCGCTTTCGTAATTGTTGCTGTTTGGGAAGATTACGAAGATCTGGATAAAACAATAGAGTCAGAGTCCGACAAAATGAACAGCATCATTACCCATATATCTACCATGCCAGATTCTATACGTATCCCCGTCCGCCAGGCAATGTATACTTATACCACAAATGTCATTAACAATGAATGGACCATGCACAGCAACGATTTAGTCACTCAGTCAAGTGCCATTCCTTACCTAAGGTTAATGTTACTTACCCGGAAACCAAAAAATGATCTGCAGCGAAATGTTTTTGTTGTAATCGATAATGACCTGAGTGATATAACAGAACTGAGACGGAACCGGCTGACACATAATCACTCGCAAATTCCCGACCTTGTTTGGTTCATACTTAAGGCTGGCACGGTGCTCCTGGTTATATTTTCCTATTTTTTCCAATTGGATTCTATCCGGCTTAAAAGAATCTATTTGTCATTTTTTTCCGGGAGCCTGGCGATGTGCTTGTTTTTAATAGCAGCACTTGATCATCCGTTTGACCCAAGAATGCAAATCAGTAAAGCACCTTACATTACCATACAACAAGCCCTGCAAAATGACAATGTTATTGTTTCAAATTAAAATATATTTTTTATGACAGTTGATCAATTGAAAGCAGTCGCATGCACGACGATGGCAAATGCGCAAATTTTTCTTCCTTATCTCAATGATGTTTTTATGAAGTATGATCTTAATACTTCCGCCCGGCAACTATGTTTCCTGGCACAGGTTTCTCACGAGAGTGGCGGACTTTATTATACTGAAGAACTGGCCAGCGGGCAGGCCTATGAAGGGCGTAGAGATCTGGGCAATATAAACCCGGGCGATGGAGTAAAATTCAAGGGTCGTGGACTGATACAAATAACCGGACGTACAAATTACACCGCCATTGGCCGGGATCTCCAGGCAGATTTTATCAATAATCCGAGTTTGCTGGGTGGAAAAAATATTCACTTCTGTTCGCCGGATCAACTAAAATATGCTGCCCTGAGTGCAGGATGGTTCTGGAATAAAACAGGACTCAACTCATGGGCCGATAAAATCAATGTAACGCAACCCATTGACGAAGGGGCTAATCTTGATAATTTCAAAGCCATTACAAGAAGGATCAATGGTGGTTACAATGGCCTGGCAGATAGAATACAGAGATACCAGCAAGGTAGATTGTTATTTACCGGGAATACGAATACAGCAACTTCCCCGATTCAAATTACCGTTACTGCATAGCCTGATTTAGCTATTGTTGCTAAACTCAAAGCGATTTATTTTTGCATCATCAATCCGTAAAAGTCCCCTGGCAATGTTAAAAAGGAAACGAACAAAATAAATCAATCTGTAACCGTCCTTCTTACTAACGACTTCTGGCTTTTCATTGCTTTTACAATCTATTTATTAGTTATTAAAAAAATCCCTGTAGGCAAATGCTGTCTGCAGAACAGGATATCTATGCAATTTATTTTTTAATTATAAAACAGAAAATCATGACAAAAACAACAATGCTTTTTATGGGAACACTGCTGATACTGGCAGGCTGTTCCACCATTTCAAAATTCGACCAGTTTGCCTATTCTCAAACAACTGCAATTAAAGTGGATGTATTGAATGTAATGGGCCTGGCAACCGACAGCTTTGCCCTGCATGCCAATGCGGTGCTGGGTGTACAAACAGAAATCGATAAGATTTACGAGTATGAAAAGAACCGTCCGAAAAACACCATCTCGGAAAAGATGTGGACAGTCCTTAAAGATTCAACCGGCCATTTGTTCGGAGGCTTTGTAGCCCGCTGGAAAAAAGAAGGCAAACTCGACGATGTATTTGTGAAAGAATCACAGTCACTGATTGGTTCTTCATTTGACCAGATTTCACAACTCGAAAGTGGAAAAATTAAACCACAACAGGTAATCACACAACAAGTAACCAATTAATAAAAAGTTTAAAACATTAAATCATGAGTACAAATTTTGACCAGATATACACGGATCTGAAATCAGGTGTAATAGACTTAGCAAAACAATATTTCCAGGATTATTTAACGGAGGCAAAAGCAGCGGGACAATCTGCCCTGGACGGAATGAAAGATAATCTTCAACGCTGGTCACAGGAAGTGGAAAACGGAGCACTTACAAAGGAGGACCTGGAATTCCTGTTGCAGGAGGAAGGGTCGCTGGAAGAACTGACTGGTTTGAAGCAAGCTGGCATTACTGAAATCAGGATCGATGAGTTCCGCAATGCAATCATCTCTGTCATAACCGGGACATTGACCAGTTTGATAAAAATTTGATTCAAAAACTATAAACAACAGATTTTTGAATTAACCATCGGAAAAAGATTTAGTAATACAATTTAAAAATATTTTTATGACTCGATTATTTTTGACACTCCCTTTCAACCTGGACTTAATGCATACAATTTCCTATCTGAGCATTGTTGCCATTAGCCTGGTATTCTTTGTGCTGGCACGCTACAGCAATCTCTTAAGAGATGAAATCTCGAACGATGCAGAGTTTGCAGCAAATGCGCAAAAATTGCAGTTAACAAAAAAATGGAAACTTACAAACACAAATGCTCCTTACAGTCTCACAAAAGTCCAGTTTGGTGTATGGACAGTCATCATTGCTTCAGCTTACATCTACCTTTCGCTCTGCAAAGGAGATCTTAACCTGGATTCCATCAATAAAACAGCCCTGGTACTGATGGGTATTTTTGCAGGGACCGCTGTGGCATCCACTTTTATGGATAAAAATGAAATCAGCGACAATCGGCCCCGTCACCAGAATACTCCCACCCAGGGATTTTTGATGGATATTCTCTCAGATGATAATGGTATCAGCCTGCATCGTTTCCAGAATTTTACCTGGACTATCATTGCAATAATAGTATACCTGTATAAGTTATCCGATGCCGTGGCCGGATCAGCACTACCGGAACTCAGTGACACTTTACTGGCACTTACCGGCATCAGCAGTGCAACCTATCTGGCGCTGAAAACAAAAGAGAACGACCCCCCGGTGGCTTCTGCGGGACAGGATGTTCCTGATAACGCAACCACCTCAGTACCAATCGCTCAGTAACATCCCTTCACCACTAAAACAAATATTATAGAAAAAGATAATAAAGCTTCAAAATTAGTACTACATGTTAGCACCTGAAAGAACGCCTTCAAAAAGAGCGTTCTTTTTTCATTATTGTCAGTTTTCAAAAATCAATAGCCTGTTTTAGCTATTGTCGAAAAAATATATCCTGCTTATTTTTGTTATCTCCAAATTCGGTAAAACCTTCCCAAAATCACCGGAATCATTCTGTTTGCAACATATGTTCAAGCCCTGGAACATATGTGATAGTCCCTGCAACAACTTTTATACTTCATGCAACAAGCGGTATAGCCTTCAGCCGCGATTCTCAGCAATTTTACATCACGATATTTTACTGCGCAGGTAACCAATCGTATCGGTTCTAAACAAAAAAATTAATAGTAATTCTCTTATCATCATTAAAAAACTATCAAAGTTCATTTATGAAAAAGTTGAACATACCCTTATTAGGTTTATTGACACTGGTGGTGGCAGCCTGTGCATCCTGCACAAAAACTCCACCGCTGGATAACTTGTCAAGCGATTTTGTTGTACAAACAAAATATGACACTTCTGCAAGTTTCGGCTCCTATAAAACATTTGCCATTCGTGATACCATAACTGTAGCTACAGAAAATCCCAAAGATTCTGTTTGGTATGATGCGGATGCTCAATCCATTATCAATGAAGTAGCGAGTCAGATGAAAGCTGCAGGATATACCCAGGTAGCTGCAGGGCAAAAAGGGGGTGCGGACCTCGGCATTCAGCTGGTTGGCATCCGTAATAAGACCGTATTTGGTGTAACACCTGGTTACTGGTGGGGGTTCCCGGGATACGGTGATCCTTACTACTGGGGAGGATATTATGGTTACTCTTACTGGTCGCCATACTGGTATAGCTATTCAATTAAGACCGGAAGTTTAATCGTGGAAATAGCAGATTTGAAAAATGCTATAACGGATCAAAAATTAAACATTGTCTGGACCGGCATTGGCAGTGGACAGATCGGCAATTCTAAATCCTTTATTCTCGACCAGTGCATCAAAACAGTTGACCAGGCATTTTTACAGTCACCGTATTTAAATCAACATTCAAAATAAGCTTCCCAACGTCAATAAAAATTTTATGAAAAAGATTATAACATTTTCCCTTGTCCTGTTTGTTGGTATTGTTTGCTATGGACAGCAAAAAGAGGGCTCAGAACTATATTTTAACTGGAATTTAGGTGCTCCCGTCTCCAACAGTTTTGTAAAAGGATTTAACGGTAGTGGTGCTAACCTGGGTTACAATAAGTTCATCCAAAAAAATCTTTCTGTCGGTGCAGCCATTGGATGGAACAATTACAATACCTATTATGACCGGCAAACCTATAGCAACAAAACGGGCGCCATTACCACCGACATGTATACTTACATTTTTGCATTGCCAGTTACTTTAACCGCGACGAAATATTTCGATCTCGGAAAAATAGTCTCACCATATATCAAAATTGGGGCAGGTGCGATGTACAGTGAACAAAATCAGTATTACAACATCTACCAGGATGGCAACAACAACTGGGGATTTACTGCAATCCCGGAAATAGGGGCACGATTTGATTTGGTGCCCGGGAGTAAATGGTCCTTGAATGCATCGGCCCAGTACCTGTATGCAACCAATAAAGCAAGCGACTATGGGTTAAAGAATCTTAAGACACTTAGTGCGAATATCGGTGCTAGCTGGAGATTTCACTAAAAGTTCGATCATTTGACTAATTACTAAAACCAGTGATCCCGGAGGTGATCAAATTCCTTAAGCATATTATAGAGAATTCATTATTCAAATTTAATTGGAAAAACAAGTTGGATAATAAATAACATCACTCTTAGCTATCAAACAAAAAGTTCCGCAATCAAAATTTTATTATCACAAAATCGATTCAAAACAAATACAACATCTATTAATTAATAACGGAACATATTCTTAAAAATCATCAAAAAATTATCAAAAAATCAGTTCAAAAAATCAATTCAAAAAAAATCAACATTTTAACATCAAAATTTATGAAAAAGTTTTTTTTAGCATCAACAGTAATCGTTTTAACATCTATTTCATTGCACAGTATGGCACAAACAAGCTCAACACTGCAGGTTGTAAATAAGAAAGAAATAAGAAAACAGGCACGCGCCATCAGGAAAATAGAAGTAGGGGAAAGGACTTTGTCACAATTCGCAATTGATTTTCCGGGGGCAAAAAGACTTACTTCCGGCGTAAACAGCAATATGAGCGTAATCGCTTTTATTAGTAATGGGGTTGAGTACAAAGCTTATTACGACATTGACAATAACCTGATTGGTACGATCTCACATAAACTTACATCGGATCTGCCCGCTGCTGCATTAAAAAGTATTAAAAAACATTATCCTGGTTATACAATCAGCAATGTGATACTTTTTGATGACAATGAAGCAAACGACAGTGATATGTTGCTTTACGGAAGGCAATTTGCGGATGCCGATAATTATTTTGCAGAATTACAGAAAGACGGGAAAGCAATTGTGTTGCAGGTAAAGACAAATGGACAGGTTTACTTTTTTAAAAATTTGTAAAATTTAATTGTCAGACTTCAGAGACCGGCTCAGCAATGAGCCGGTTTTTTTGTCTGCGTGGTCAGGCAGATCGATGTATGTGAACGGGTTAATCAGTTTCATGTAAATGAAACCGACAATCATTACCAGCAGCATTGGCGTTCTCAGTGAAGTGAAATGTAAAAAAGCGGGTAGTAGTGGACTGGTTCATAGTAAGTACCAGATAATGCTTTCGCTGTTGAAAGCTGTTAGGAATTGTTTCTTGCAATGTAAAGATGAAATCAAAGTTCGGATAAGTACATATACATAACTGACAACAAGATGGACTGAATTAATGTAGTTCCAAAGACAAGGATCGGGTAGAAGCATCACGGGAACAGGCGCCTGCTAAGTCAAAAGCCCCGTTCTTAAACGGGAATTGCCCGGCAAGCCGGGCAGAAGTTAAGGATGTAGCCACATCCGGAAGGAAAATATTTTTGTCGGTTTGGATTTTTAAAGCTTTAGCTGCTCCGATTACCCTACAAAATTACAGCTGGATAGAAGCTTACTCTATACGGGTTGTTTCGATTACTATTAAAATTTGTGCATAGGAGAAAACATATTGAAAACGATAGGGATAAATTGTAAACTGAGATAAATTGCAAATTGATGAACGAGGTATGAAGATCTTATAAAACCAAAAGCCCGGATAAAAATCCGGGCCGAACCAAAACCAACCGCCTGCCATCATAAGATTGTATCAGCTCATTGATTTGCCAGCTTTTTAAACAAAGCGCCAGCTGAAATAGTGAGTATTGGTTTTTCAGATGGGTCATTCACTTCAGTATCTATTTCTAAATTTTGTTCCTTAATTACAAAGCGGTCTATAAAATCCAGTATCAATGGGAGTTGCGTAATCATCGGTATAACAGAAACCTCATGGCCGAGATTTTTTGCCCTGTAGATATAATAGGGATAACCATTGGTTTTATAAATATCAGCCAGGCTCGAAGAACCAAAAAGACCCTTGTTGAATAAACGGATAGATTTGTATGGAACAATTTTATCTGCGGTGCCATGAAAAAATAATGAAGGGGCAGGACTTGTTTTGTACGCAGGTTTACCTTTATAGCTGAAGATTGCACCCGAAAAAGCAATCACACCAGCATAACTGAATTGTTGCGGTAATTTCCTGGTTTGCTGATTACATTTTATGAGCTCCGCCTGTAAAACGGTTATCGCTCCTGAACTGGATCCTGATAAAATAATTTTATGCGGATCTACTTGCAGGCTGTCGGCATGTTTAAGTATCCAGTTAGTAGCATCATAAACATCGTCTACTGCCATATCAATGGCTTTTTGTAAAGGTTTTGTATGAATTACAGACAGGTCGGTTACTCCCTTTAGACCCAAACGGTAAGAAATGGAAGCTACTTTAAAACCCTGCTCCGCCAGGCTATTGAAATAGCGGATATAGTTTGTGTCATCACGTCTTCCTCCTACAAAAGCGCCACCGAATACAAATAACACACAAGGCTTTTTGACTAAGGTATCGCCCTTTCTGCCATAGAAATCAAGGGATAACGTTTGCGTATCTTTCGTGGCATAAATAAAACTTTGTTTGGTTACCTGTGCTTCCGCACTGAGACAGGTACCCAGCCACAGACTTATTAATAAAATTTTTTGAACCATATTAACTGATAACATTAAAAGCGAATAATAGTGTTGTGATGAATAAAAGAAATAGCCCGCACATAAACACCAGGTCAGCTATGTTTTCAAATGCGCTTGCTCTTTTACCGAATCTTCTGAATGAGAGAAATGAAAAACAACAACTTGACATAAAAAAAATAATCGCCGCAACTGCTAACTCGTCTATTATCGTTCCTTTTGATTTGCCCAATAGTTTTAAAGAAGTTAAAACCACGAAACAAATACCTAGTAGGGTAGACGAGACACTTAGAATATGAGCGCTTTTGCGAACACCGGTTTCTTTATCGGGAGATGGGCTTTGAGCCATTGAATAGATATTATTGTAAAATTTGCCATAAAAATTCATCACTCAGGATGGTTTCGACCAGCTCCACCGGCACACCAGCATCATCAATTATGGCAACCTTGTATCCGGTAATGGGTTCATATGGGCCGAGAAGAAGTTTTTTGCCCTCGATTGCAGTATTAAGGTCATCAACTTCCAGCGCCACATGCGGCATGGTTTGAATAAGTGGATGTAACGGACACCCAGGGTCAAAACGATGGTATTGTATCCGGAAGCTTCCGGGGTTATCTGTGGTATACATCTTAAGGGCAGAGTTGTATCTTTCCCCCGGCATTATGGTATTGGTCGGAATGCCCAGGTGATGAAATCTGAATTTTAGATTGTTAGTCAGGCTCATAAATTTTACGACATATTTTTTTTAAAACACCAGGCAGGTTGCAATTACGCTGAAAACGATAAAATCATAAATCAAACTGATCCAGCCGGAAGCTGTGGCAGGTTTTTTAAAATCATGTTGAAGGCCCGCCAGGCCCAGGTAGACACCAACGGTTATCGCCGCTAATAGTGATCCTTCGCTGCTTGCGACGCACAGAAAACCAAGGGCTGACAATACCAGGTTAGCAACTCCCGTTGCTTTTTTTACCATCCCGCTGTCCTCCCTGGCCGAGAGATGATTCCGGCTATTCGACTTCCGGGTAAGCTGCATGAAACCAGCTACTAACAGGCGTATTCCTATTGCCCAGAATGCAAACCATTTACCGATTAGCGTTCCTGTCAGGGCCGCCTGGCCAAAATGGTGTTCGCAGGCAACCGACAACACCGGCAGCGCAGTCAGCAGGATAGCGTTTGTAAATCTTGATAAAGACTGGCGGTATTCCAACGATAACCCGGCTGCCTGAAAGGGACTTAACTGGTACTGCATAGTGTGTTTTTTTATGGATACAAAACTATCCTCCAGGCAGAAGTATCGCTATACCACTTGTTGTAGAAAGTATAAATTTTGAAGCAAGAACCGTGTGCGTATTGGCTATGACACAATGTTTATAGCCTTGTGCAACGGGATTGATAGCATGTGGAGTCGATCCTTAACCGGTTTAACCAAATCGTTCACTGGTTCCGCAAGGTCGCGTTAAAGATCTGTGTCTAACTGTCGGTGTTGTTTACAGTAGGGATTAATGAGTTCTCAATTAACGATTAACGGTTCCCGATTGAAACAATAATTACAGTATACGCCGCAATGGATATGGTCGCCCTTCGGGCTGCAGGGTAGCTTTGCATCTTAATCAAAAACAATTTTATTTATGAAGATCAGAAAGTTTCAGCCCAAAGCATCCCTGCTGATTGGGCTTGTACTCACCGCGTCAATCCATTTTGCGGATGCCCAGGATATGAATCACCATACCTCGCAGCGTTCCTTCGACAACAGCGGTCGTAACAACCACGCTTCTAACGGTAGAAATTTTAATTTGCCAGGTAGAAATGGCCCAATTTCACCGGGTTTTATCAGAAGACCCCCTAACACCTGGCAAGGAAAAAGGTATTATTCTTTTCGGCCCTATTTTTATCATCCATACCGTCCTTATTCCTGGGGGCCGCTGTGGCGCCCATGGGGATTCTTTTCACCCCGCATCCCAGCAAGCGCCATTGTTATAAATTTTCAAAATCGAAATTATCGCTATGACCAGGGTATTTGGTACAATCCAACTAATGGGGGATATACTGTTGTGCAGGCACCTATCGGGGCACTGATATCTTTTCTTCCCGCGGGCACACAAACCCTGTTTAACAACAATGTCCCCATCTATTATTATGGAGGAACATATTATCAGCAATCAGGACCAGGATATGTCGTGATAGCTCCACCAGCCGGAACAATAGTGCAAAATTTGCCTCCCGGTGGACAGGAAGTAACTATCGGTGGCCAGGTATATGTAAATGTAAATGGCGTGTTTTACCAGCCTGTTGAGAATAATCAATATGAAGTTGCACAGGTGGATTCAAATATTTAGTGATCAAAAAATCCTGTTTTAGCTTCTAAAAAAGAAAATAAACCAAACGATTCAAAATTTATACGCATTGCAACATCTGGTATACTTGAATGAAGCTGCGCAGTGTAATTTTGATTTATCAATCAGCTCTTTAATAAACAATATAAACAGATTTATTACGGGTTAAACCGTGAGTCAAACATGGGTGCAAAAGCACCCTCAACTTTTTTTCATGCAGGCAGTTAGTTTTAGTCCGGCCCGGGTTTCTACCCGGGCTTTTTTGTGTGCGCCACGCACACCATCGCTCTTTAAGGTTCAAGTCCTGAACAGGCCATCTAACGGGAACTGTTAGTCCGAAGCAAGGGTGTTTACTGCGAAGTAAAATCTGAAGGAAGCAGAGGACAAATTTGTGAGTTAACGCACAGAAACAGGATATAAGGCTTACTCATTGGATGAACTGGCATTAGACAGTAAAGTCCTACAGTTAGACGTACAACATGAGGTAGTAAACCCTGTAGCTTACAAAGGCGGAGTGATGAGTTTACCATGGGAGATCTGTTTAAGTATCAGAGGCGGAGGTACGAGAGAGTGCCCGAGCAATGGGGGCTAAACAGAAGTCAGCAGAGGCCGTAGTAGTGAAGAAGTTTCTGTAATGGGGATGGAGCGAAGGGCTGAATTTTCAAGGCGGGTGAGTTATCCGTTGAAGTAGTAAAAGTCATGAACAAGAGTACAAACAAGGATATCAAAGTGTTGCGTTCCCGGATGAATCCGATGGAAGAACGAGGAGGTAGCAACGGCCTGTTCGCAGAGGCTGTACCCGTATGGTATGGCCAAAGCGGAGAGGTAAATCCTGAATGGCTTTCTGCATGCACGGAACAACGCAACCTGACGAAGCGTTTAATGGATCGCATAGCCGATCCATTGAATTTAAGTAAGGCATACCAAAAGGTTAAAAGCAACGGCGGTAGTGCGGGCGTAGATAAAATGACAGTAGACCAACTGCAGGAATGGTTAGGTGCAAACCTAAACCAACTGCAGGACCAACTACTTAATAAGCACTACGAACCACAAACAATCCGCGGAGTTCAAATCCCAAAAGCATCCGGAGGCACTCGTCAGCTTGGCATACCCACGGTGATAGATCGGTTGGTTCAACAGGCTATACATCAGGTGTTGAGTATTGAGTACGACAAAACTTTCTCCGATAAAAGTTATGGGTTCCGTGCAAACAAGAATGCCCACCATGCACTAAAGCAGGCAGCTACTTATGTGGCATCCGGCAAAAGTTATGTAGTGGACCTCGACATGGAAAAGTTCTTCGACGAAGTAAATCATCACCGGTTGATGTGGTTGTTGAGTACACGTGTAGGAGATAAGCGGGTACTGCATTTAATATACCGGTTCCTGAAAGTTGGTATGATGCAGGATGGGCTTGCCGCACAACGCATCAAAGGTACACCGCAAGGCAGTCCGCTAAGTCCTCTTCTATCCAACATCGTGCTCGATGAATTGGATAAAGAGCTGGACAGGCGCGGGTATAGCTATGTTCGGTATGCGGATGATGTGAAAATTTTTGTCAGCAGTAAGCTCAGGGCCGAAGAAGTGCAAGCGAAGATCACTGGCTATATTACGGAAAGACTCAAGCTCAAAGTAAATCCGGGCAAGAGCCGGATATGTCGGGGATACGAGCTGAACTTTTTGGGCCATAGCATCTTGCAGAAGGGACGTGTTGGGCTGAGCAAAGAAAGTGAACGTCGACTCAAGGATAAAGTCCGTGAAGTGACCAAACGCTCAAGGGGCGTGAGTCTGGAGAAGATAATATCTGAACTGCGAACTAAAGTACAGGGATGGCTTAACTACTTCAAGCACGCAATGATGAGTTCAAGGATGGAAGCAATGGACGGATGGATAAGACGCAAACTAAAATGCTTCCGGCTGAAGCAATGCAAACGAACGATAGGCGTTGTCAGGTGGCTTAGGCAACTGGGCGTGCCCGAGAGGGACTGCTGGCTAACGGCTCTGAGTGGTAAGGGGTGGTGGCGATTAAGCAACGCTCCGGCACTCGGTATTGGTATGAACAAAATGTGGTTCGCGAAGCTCGGCTTTTATAGCCTGCACGAGAACTATAGATCCTTACATCGTACATTACCTTGAAGAAACCGCCGTACACGCAAGTACATACGGTGGTGTGAGAGGGCGGCAAAGGTTATACCTTTGCCCCCTACTTTAATTTGCCGGACCTTGCCTTTCCCACAAAGGCAAAGTCTTTTGTTAGTCCTTTTACTGAATCCGCAAATTTTTTACAGGATTAGCCATGGCAGCTTTAACTGCCTGTAAACCCACCGTCAGCAACGCAATAAATATAATTGCAAAGCCTGCGATGAAAAATGCCCACCATTCAAGACTAATTCGATAGGCAAAATTTTCCAACCATTTGTTGGCAGAATACCATGTAAAAGGAATTGATATCATAACTATCTGCCATCCCTCACATTTAATACTTAAAAAAGGGGTGATTCATTAACTTGGGCTATAACTTTTCAGGGCATTATGAGTGATGGCAAATACCTCCTGTTTTTCGTGGGTGCAATCGGGGCGTTTAATGGTCTCATGCTGAGCATTTACTTTTTACGTTTTGTAAAAAAGAAAAACCTGTCAAGCTTTTTTCTGGGTTGCCTGTTGGCGGCATTAAGCATCAGGATCGGTAAGTCAGTTTTTGTTTATTTCAACCCGGCTTTGCCAAAAGTTTATTTGCAGATTGGACTGTCTGCCTGTTTGCTGATCGGTCCGGCATTGCTGTTTTTTATCAGATCCGCGATCGAACAACCAATAAATTTGCCCCGAAGCTGGAAAAATCAGATCATTGCTTTGATATCCGTCATCCTGGTAGCAGGGTTGTTAGTTCCTTATGCAAAATACCCGGAAACCTGGAATGCTTACATTATCAGGATTATCTATGCCATATGGCTCGCCTATGTGATAGCAGCCGGACTAAGGTTAAATAACATATTTGTAAGGCTCTTTAAAGATCCTGCATCCCTAAAAACTGCCGAGCAGTGGCTGGCAGCCATTTTTGCAGCAAATGCAATCATATTTTCATCTTTTTTATTCTCAATGCTATTCCCCAAATTGTACCCGGTCTATTATGGTGGTGCGGTGATTTTTTCGTTTGTGTTATATGGGATGATTTTCCTTCAACTCAAACAGGCAAAAACTACTGACCAGATTTACCTGGTCTCTGTTAAACCGGTAAGGAAACAACTAAATATAAATTCTTCATTATTGTTAAAGGAGTTAGACCAGGTAATGTCTTCGAAAACCCTTTTCAAAAATCCGAACCTCACAATTGGCGAATTGGCTAAATTAATCAATGTCACCAGTCATCAGCTATCCCAGATTTTGAATGAAGATCTTGATAAGAATTTCACCTCTTATATAAATGAATACCGGATTAACGAAGCTTGCCGTATGATCGCTGCAGGCCACCCATACTCGCTGGAAGCAATCGGCTATGAAGTTGGATTCAATTCCAAATCCACATTTTATACCGCCTTCAGGAAAATAAAATCAACAACTCCTCTCGCATTTAAAGAAGGTCTGGCGAAAAATCCACGGGCTGAATCTGCCTGAACCTCAACCGGTTGACTTTGTCACTCCGTACGGATTTATAATTCCGTACTACTGAAATCTTTAATTCAGACGTCTGTAGCAGCACCTGCATTTATTTTTGGTTTGATTGATTCTCAAACAGACCAATTGTAATTCATGACGAGGATTCTGCTTCTACTTTCAGTTTTGTTTATCAGGGTATTTTCCGTCGGTGCGCAGGTGACTATCACCGGTATAGTGACCGATGAAGAACGAAAAATTATTCCGCATGTTAGTGTAACCATATTGACGGCGAAGGATTCAGCATTCATAAAGGGGATGCTGACTGATTCAACCGGCAGTTTTACATTTGCCAGGATGCCGGCAGGACAATATTTGTTAAAAATTTCTTTCGTGGGATACAAAATTCATTGGCATGAACTGCTAATCAATGAGCATGAAAATCTGAAAGAGAAGCCGGTAAATATGATTTTGTTCAAAGAACAAACACAGCTTGATGAAGTAGTTGTGAAAGCCGAACGAAAAGCCATCAGGTATGATCCCTCAAAATTGACGCTGCAGGTTGCCGGGAATAGTATATTCAAAACTTCGGCAAACGTGATGGATATACTTCGCAAAGCACCCGGACTAACAGTGAACCCGGATGGTTCGCTGCTCGTGACCGGCCGCAACATCCCGGTTGTTTTTATCAACGGGAAACCGACATTGATGAGCCCGGAAGAGTCATTGGCCTGGTTGAATGGTCTGACTCCTGATCAGGTAGCCACGATTGAGATAATAGATAACCCTTCATCGAAATATGATGGTCAATTTAAGGCGATAATCGATGTTAAACTGAAAAGCGATGAGACACTTGGCTGGAAAGGCAACCTAAGTTCATCTTTCCGCCAGAATATCTACTCATCATCCGATAATAACCTGGCCATTTCTTACCGTCCGGGCAAAGCAATTTATACTTTGCGGGTTGGTTATGTTTTTGGAGACGATTTTTATCGTTATACCGCCTTACAAAAGTTGGCAAATACCAATTATATGGCCACGTTCACGGAAACGCGTAACAAAAACAATAATCTTTCCCTGCAACTGGGAGTTGATTATGCAATCAGCAAAAATCGAAGTCTTGAGTTGTCTTTGAAAACCTACCAGGCGAACAGGAGACTGAATGCCTTCAATACACTTACTTTCAGCGAACCGGAACAAAAAGATATCCTCGGTATCAGCCAAACCATAAATCTGTCAGAACCTGGCCAGGTAAACTATGCTTTCAACACCGCCTATTCCCAAAAGCTGTCGCAAAAAAGCAACCTCATATTTTTGGGTTCGGCAACTGAGGTCAGTAACCGCTTGAATGAAGACATTCAAATCAGCGACCAACTCACCGGTAAACCGCGAAGCTATTGGAAGACCTTATTAAGAAATGATATAAAGATCAGGAACTTGCAGGCTGATTACTCCAGGATTTCCAAATCAGCCACAATTGAAGCCGGACTGAAGTTTACTTTTATTTCAACCGATAACAACATAAGATATGATACGCTGTCTCCTGCCAGTGTGTTTGTGCGTGATTCAAACCGCACCAATCATTTTATCTATAATGAATATGTAAACGCAGGATATTTTGCCTACGGGTATAAAAATGAAAAATTTGATTTTAAACTTAGTCTGCGTACCGAGCATACTCACACGTTGGCAAATTCAGTGACCGAAAATAAAACCATAAAGAGAGCGTATCTCACCTGGCTCCCCGGAGCCAGTGCCGGATTTATCATCACTAAAAACCAACGCATTAATATTGTCTTTGCCCGGCGAATGACCAGGCCTGATTTTGGCCAGTTAAATCCTTTTCGATTTTACCTGAGTCCACTCAATTACCGTGTGGGTAATCCTTACCTGCTACCATCAGTTATCACATCATTAAATCTTTCATACAATTTTCGTGATTTAAATATCGCCTTCACAGCCGGCCGTGAAAAAGATTTGATGACAAGGTACCCGGAATATAACAGGGTAACCAATGAACTGCTTTATCTCGGGGCGAATCTGCCTTATAATGACTTTGCCAATATTCAGACCGGGTATAATTTTTCCATAACAAAGTGGTGGAAAACAACCCATACTCTTGGTGTCTATTACAACAAAGAACAGATGCCATACCTGGGCAAGACTTATGCGATAAGCGTTTTTGATTATGGCCTAAATGGCAGCCAGGTTTTCCTGCTGCCAAAAGGTATCACTGCAGATCTCGTTTATCGTTATCAATCACGAAGCGGAAATAGTCTTTACCTGGCTATCCCTGCGGGCTATGTTGATATAGGATTGCAAAAGAACTGGGCTGCAGGGAAGCTTAATACCAAATTAAATGTTTATGACCTGTTTTACACGAATAAAATCAAGCGTGTATTTCGGGAAAAGGAAATTATTGACAATCGCCTTACCCACCAGTGGGGTACCCGAAGAGTGGTGCTGACCATTGCATATAGCTTTGGAAAGGCCAGTTACAAAACAAAACAAAGCAGGACCAGCGATGACGAAAAAAGAGCCGGTAATTAAATATTAAAATATTGCAACATTTTACCGTGTTGGCATTCTAATCTGATATCATACTTCTTTTTTTCCTTCAGGTTAACTCAGCAAACATGATTCTTTCTAAAAATTTCTTTTTGAGTATTACATTGTTTATAACGACCGGTGCCAACACGATCGTTATAAGCCAGGAGCAACTTCAAACCAAATCCCATTTGAAAGAGAATGTGATTTATGGAATGTATTCGGGATTCGCATTGCTGATGGACGTTTATCATCCGGATAAACCGAATGGTTATGGTATAATATTTATTGCCGGTAGTGGGTGGAGCGGCCCGTTGGCCTACAGTGCCACACCGTTAAAAAATAACTCCCAGGTTGAAATGTATTGTAAACCATTAATTGATGCGGGTTATACTGTTTTTGCGGTTAATCATCGTTCTTCACCGCGGTTTCATTATCCGGGTGCGGTTGAAGATGTACAAAGAGCAGTAAGATATATTCGTTATAACGCCGGTGTTTTCGGGATCGATTCAGAAAAGATAGGAGCGGCTGGTGGCTCTTCCGGAGGGCACCTGGTGAGCCTGCTTGGAGTATTAGACGGGAAAGGAAATCCGGATGATCCCGATCCTGTAAGCCATAAAAGTGCAAAGGTGCAGTGTGTGGTTGCAAGGGCTGCGCCCACTGATCTGATTAACGGCATTCCCGATGCCGGAGATTCTACCTGGTATTTTGCAGTTTCTGCCTTTATGGGATGGCATATTAATGACTCTTCCTCAGCTATTGTTTATAAAACATATAAAGAAGCATCCCCTGTTTCCCATGTCTCCCAGGATGATCCTCCGTTTCTTCTTATAGATGGAGATGCGGATAAAGTGGTAAATATCAGGAATTCTGAATTGATGGAACAGGCCCTGAAAAAAGAGGGAGTGAAGGTAAAACTACTGCGCATTAAGAACGGAGGGCATGGCTCTGATTTTCCTGGAGCAAAATATCCCCCGGATTATCTCCGGGAAATAGTCCTGTGGTTTAATCAGTATTTTAAACTCAATTAAGCTACTTCCTGAATATATATGCCACCAATCGCTGCACTTTTGGTGAAACCATTATGATAACCGGAATCGCCGTGAAATAAGCTATCAGCCATGATTTGATCCAGGCTTCAATAAACCCCGGCACAAATCCCCGAAGTACAACAACAAGGGTAAAAGACACAATAGCTGTGGTCACTATTCCCATGAGCATTGCGAATGTTAGTCTCTCTTTCATAATTATCTGATTTATAAATTATCTGTTTTTCCGGCTAAAATATACCGATCGGTATATTTATCACAAAAAAAAATCAGCGTTTTAATTCCCTATCAATAATTTTGTGTATTCTTTCAACACAGGTTTGTAATAGTGAAATATCGCCTGTTGTCCTGGCTAACAAAATTCCACCTTCTATCAGCGCTATATATTCTATGGCAAACGCTGCCGGATCCACAGCTGATTTTATGATTTTTTCCGCTATGCCCTGTTTAACCAAATTCTCAAGATCTTTTTTCCATTTTCTTAGGCTTTTAGAGGCTTTAGCCTTTAAGAGAGGATGGGTGTCATCTGCTTCTACAGCTGTATTCAAAATAGGACAACCGCCCCGGGTAACGGAACCTCCGTTTTCAGCGATGTAACAATTTGCCATCTTATGGAGCTTGCTGACAGCATTGGTGCTGCCCTCAGCAACAGCACTTACCCTTTTGTTGAGTAAGGAAACATTATAATCAAATACTGCTAAGGCGACTTCATCCTTATTCTCAAAATTGCCGTAAATGCTCCCTTTAGTTAAGCCTGTTGCATTTGTTAAATCGCTTATAGAAGTTCCAGCAAACCCTTTCTCATTAAAAATCGGTGCTGTTTTTTCTATTATCAGCTGTTTTGTTCGTGTTGCCTTGTCCATAATGTGTATTGGAATCACAAATATATACCGATCGGTATATATTATGAAAATATTTCTGTTGTGTTTTAGTTAAAGGATAAATTTACCCTATCCAGGCCCGTTGGGCCACCGGTTATTTCGTAACTGGGATACTTAGCCTCAATGCCATTGTTCTAGTTTTGTGATAAATAAATCTTGTAAATTTTAAGAAATGAAAACACGAATTAACATTGCAACATTAGAACCAGCGGGTTACAAAGCCGTTCTCGGACTGGAGAAATACATTGAAAGTACTCAGCTTACAAGAAAACATAAAGACCTGATTAAGATCAGATCGTCGCAAATAAACGGATGTGCTTTTTGCATTGACATGCATACTAAAGATGCCCGTAAAGCCGGTGAAACAGAACAGCGCATTTATGCTCTCAATGCATGGCGGGAGACTGCTTTCTTTTCAGAAGAAGAGATGGCGATATTGGCCCTGACCGAAGAAGTTACTTTAATTAATAATCATGTAACAGATGCAACCTATGAGCGCGCAGCCCAGGTACTGGATGAGAATTACCTGGCGCAGGTAATATTGGCAATCACTACGATAAATGTGTGGAATAGAATTGGTATCGCAACCAGGTTAATGCCAGTATAGAATGTATATCAGGAAATTAAAAAATTAAGCCCTCGTACAGAGGGCTTTTTACATATTCACACTTACACCGATCATAAGTTTTGATTTACCTGCTTCGAAATCATAAGCCGGCATTGACCAGATGGTTGATGATAGCTTTGGGAAGATGAAACGGAGGTTTGGTCCTGCGCCGTGGAATCTCCAGGCGGTAACGCCTAAGGTAAACCTGTCTGTGTATTTATGAAATAGGTTTGCCTTATACAAATAGTTCTTTTTTCCCTGCCCTAATTCACCTAAAATAATAAATGAAGTTTTTTCTTTCCCCGTCCATATACTCATGCCGAACCTGGGACTTTTCGTACCATGTTCTATACCGGCACTGGCACCAATGGAAAATGAGCCTGTTAAAGCGTATGAAGCCCCAATTAGCGCTTCACCCCATTTTTCTTCAACAAGGCCAAAGAAAGTCAGTGAGAATTTTTCTGTAATTTTTTTTGTTCCAAAGAAATTGATATTCGGTTGAACCGCCCCGCCTGTAGTATATCTGCCGTATAATTCAAGTTGGGCTAGTGACCAGGCAGGCAGAAAAATCAGTAAAAACACAAGTTTCTTTTTCATGTAAGAGAGGTTAAACCGCTGAATAAACGAAAACATATTTAATCGGCTTTAAGCCTGAGGAAATTGTCAATACTCCAATCGTAAAAAGGAACTGTTGCTAGTAACAGGCTGGCGGTACTGACTGGAAATACTGCGAAGTTGATGGGCGCTTTTACGCCTAAAAATGCTGACATGGCCAACCCGAAAATAAGTGTCAGTATAAAGCTGCTGATTGCGGCCAGTCTTATTTTAAATCCAATGATAAGAAGGACTGCAATAGTGACTTCCGTCAATGTTGCGATACTACCCAGAACGTTGACAACTGGCTTATCCAGGAAAGGCATTAGTGTTCCGGTATAATTAATGAAACTATCCCAGTTACCCCATTCAATATTGTTGGTTCCAAAAGGACCCAAAAAGCCAAGCCTGTCCGAGACCGTCGCCAGGAAGCCTATACCCAATGCAATCCGTAAAAGAAGTTGTGGAATTTTAAATGAATTTTTCATAAACATCACTTTATTGTTATTATTTAATGATGTAAAACTAGCACCTTGCTAAACTATATTTCCAGGCCAGTTGCAACAAAACAACTGGCCCAGGTTATATAAAGGATAACGTTTAAGGTTAACTTTATCTACTATTTGTTATTAAAACTCCCATGTCGATGTTGCCATACAAATCACTGATTCAGATTGACCGGAACGCTTCTGTATCATTATATATTCAGGTTTGCAATGCCATAATATCATTGATTACGAATGGCACGTTAAGGCCATCTGAATTGCTTCCAGGTTCCCGTATCCTTGCAGAATTGATTGGTATTAATAGAAACACGGTGAAACTGGCATATGAGGAATTAATTAACCAGGGGTGGGCTGAGTCGATCGAGCGCAAAGGGGTGTTTGTTATTTCGAGGATTCCAACAATTTCCAAAGCTAAAGTACCGGAAACCAGCAAAAACAATAGTCCACAGGAAGCTTTTATATGGATTAATAATTTTGAAAATGCTACAGCAAGTGAGAATTTCCAGAAAACTATTCTTACTATTGATGATGGGTTTCCCGATGTGCGCCTGGCACCGGTGGAACAGCTTATGCGTGAATATCGAAGTATTTCAAAAAAAGTTTATGGCAAAAACTTTCTGAAATATGGTAGCTCAATGGGATCAGAACATCTACGCGTTTCTATTTGCGACTACCTTGCAAATACCAGGGGGCTGATTGTCTCTTCTGAAAATATTCTGATTACAAAAGGCAGCCAGATGGGAATCTACCTGGCTGCTCAACTGCTGCTTAATCCTGCTGATAAGATAGCGGTCGGAATTTCAAACTACGGTTCTGCAGATGACACTTTCAGGCATGCCGGTGCCAACCTTTTACGGGTTCCAATTGATGGCAATGGAATGGATGTAGATTATCTCGAAGAAATTTTACTTCATAATAATATCAGGGCGGTATATATAATACCACATCATCATTTTCCCACTACAGTAACCATGACTGCTGAACGGAGGATGAAACTATTAAATCTCGCGAGAGAATACCGTTTTGCTATTATCGAAGACGATTATGATTTCGATTTTCATTATGATAATAAACCCTTCCTGCCCTTGGCAAGTATTGACCACAATCATAATGTAATTTATATTGGCTCGATTTCTAAAACGTTCACACCCGCATTGCGGATCGGGTTTTTGGTGGGTCCTTCCGCTTTTGTAAAAGCTGCATCTTCATTAAGACAATTAATAGACAAACAGGGTGATACCTTGTTAGAAGAAGCTTTTGCTGTGCTGTTTAACAATGGCGAGATGGAAAGGCATTTCCGGAAGTCGTTAAAGATTTACAGGCAGCGAAGGAACCTTTTTTGTGAGATACTTCAGACTGATTTTCAAGATGAGATTGAATTCAGCATGCCGGAAGGAGGACTTGGTATATGGACCAATTTTGATAAGAAAATTGACTTAGTCAGGATGTCAGAAACGGCATTTAAAAAAGGGCTCTATATCGGCAATGGAAATTTTTATAAAAACGAGTCTTTTTCTACGAATGCTTTGAGAATGGGCTTTGCTTCTCTTAAGGAAAATGAAATGGTTGAAGCACTCGGGATTCTGAAAAAGATATTAAGTTAGGTTCGCTGGACTACCTGGTATTTTGTAATTGGCATAATAAGGGTAAATGTCATTATTCTAATTTCGTTGCAAAAAAAATGGCAAATACGTATGAGGTAAAATTAGTCAGGACTGCATTAGAAATTCAACAATGTTGGGAGGTTGCTTTTTTGTTGAGGCCGAAGTTGAATAAAAATAATTGGTTTTCCATGATTTCGGAAATGATGCAAAATGAAAAATATGCCATCGCAGGAATTATGGACAATAACAAATTTGTTGCATTTGCAGGCTACCGCATCATGACTTCATTGCACAGTGGTAATATAATTTATATTGATGATCTTTGCACGCTGGAATCTTACAGGGGAAAAGGGCTGGCGACAGAACTACTGGAACATGTGAAAGCTGTTGCTTTATCAAATAATATGGATGCGGTTATCCTTGACACAGATTTTAATAATAACACAGCTCAAAAACTTTATCTAAAGAGTGGACTTAAACTCTCTGCGCTTCATCTCACATATAATCTAAGAAATTAGCAATCAAATTATAAAAAAATCATGGAGAAATTTAGAATGGTATTGTTTGTCCTGATAGGGTTGGGTTTCATGTTGTCTTCAAAAGCCCAGCAACCAAAGCAAGCCATCAGGGAAAGTATAGAATGGCTGGATGTCTGGATGCCCGACACTAATGATTCGGCTTTACCAAGGATACTGCTGATCGGGAATTCAATAACAAGAGGATATTATCCGGAAGTTCAAAAAACCTTAACCGATAAAGCTTATGTTGCCAGATTAACAACTTCCAAAAGTATCGGGGATCCGGGTTTATTGTCGGAAATAGCGCTGATCCTGGATTATTACAGGTTTGATATAGTTCATTTCAATAATGGCTTGCATGGCTGGGGATATACTGAAAAGGAATACGCTGATGCCTTTCCCGACTTTATTAAAATCATTCGACAAAAAGCGCCTGATGCAAAGTTGATTTGGGCGACCACTACATCAATTCGTACCAGGACTGACATCAATACTTTTGATGCCAGGACAGAAAGAGTAAAAACACGAAATAAGATTGCTTATGATTTTATTTCAAAACAAAAAGACATAAAAGTTGATGACCTTTGGGGATTTACTATAAACAATCCTGAATTCTACCAGGGCGGTGATGGTACTCACCCAAACCCATCGGGATATCATGAAATTGGTCAGAAAGTTGCCTTAGAACTTTCTGCTTTGTTAAATGAATTGAAAACAAAATCAATGCGGCTAAAAACAAATCAATGAAAAAATCCAGTGTTTGTAAATCCCTGCAGGTATTAGTAGTGTTGATCGTTTTCATGATCAGCAGTTGGAGAACTTTGGGACAAAAACTTTCCGACAGTGTTGGGTTTATAAAAATATTTGATGGCAAAACGCTAAAAGGTTGGGAAGGCGATCCGGCCTACTGGAGAGTAGAAAATGGCAACCTGGTCGGAGAGATAAAGCCTGATAAGCTTTTAAAAAATAATTCTTTTATAATATGGCGCGGAGGCCGGCCGGCAGATTTTGAATTAACACTTGAATATCGAATCACGAAAACAGGAAATAGTGGCATTAATTACCGAAGTGTAGAATTAAAAGATTTGCCTCATGCATTAAAAGGTTACCAATCAGATATTGATGGGCAAAACCAATACACAGGACAAAACTATGAAGAACGAGCCCGGACAACGCTGGCATTTATGGGAGAAAAAGTTATCATAAATAAGGCCGGGAATGCTGCTGATTCTCTGAAAAACCATGTTAAAAATAATGCATGGACCGAAAAAACCGTAACAGAATCATTAGGCGATCCGAATTTATTAAAGGCCAAAATTCATGTTGACGGTTGGAATAGATGCCATTTAGTTATCAAAGGAAACCATCTTCAACATTTTATCAATGGCATCCTGATGAGCGATGTAACAGATAATGATCCGGCAAATAGCAGGCAGGAGGGATTGTTGGGAGTGCAGGTACATGTGGGGCCGGCGATGAAGGTAGAATATCGGAATATCCGGCTCAAAAGACTTTAACAACTTAAAGGAGCTTAACAATTACAAGATGCTTTTCATCCACCCTGTAATTTTATTTAAATTCATTCCCGTACATTATTTTTTGAACCCAAATGCATTCATCATTTTGCTGAAGATATCCGTATTATCATAGATGCCTGAGAAGCTTTCAGCACCTGGGCCAAAAGCAAAGACCGGTATCATTACACCGGTATGGCTCTTGGTATTGAACCTGGCTTCAACCTTTCCCTCGTTTGTATTACCGCTGGTTATAGCCATGCCACCTGTTTCATGATCACCGGTTATGATTACCAGTGTGTTTTTATCTTTTTCTGCAAAATCAAGTGCTGCACCAATTGCTTTATCAAAATCAATCATCTCGTCCGTGACATAATCAGTATCATTATCATGCCCGCCCCAGTCAATTTGTGAACCTTCGATCATCAGGAAAAAACCTTTTTGGTTTTTACTTAGAATATCCAACGCAGATTTGGCAGAGTTTAAAAGCTGACCGGCTCTACCTTTGGAGGCCCTGGCCGGTTCTTCGTCTGCAATAAATCCTGCAAGTTTACCTGATTTTATTTTCAGGATAGCAGGAAGGCTATCAGCAACCTGGTATTTTTGCAGGCGAAGATTATCAATGAGATTGGCCCCGTCTTTTCGTTTTGTGAAATGATCTTTACCGCCACCTATAAAAACATCCGTACCGGATTTTAAAAGATCCTGCGCTATCTCCTCTACTGATGCGCGTGAGGATTTGTGGGCATAAAATGATGCCGGAGTTGCATGTGTAATCGAACAGCTTACTACCAATCCGGCTGACAGTCCATGTTGTTTTGCGATTTCAAGTATTGACGGTTTAGCAACTCCTGTGCTATCAACGCCAACTGCGCCATTTGAGGTTTTCTCCCGATAGCAAAAGCCGTTGCACCAGCACCCGAGTCGGTGACATAATCATCAGAAGATTGACTGTTATGAAATCCGATTGCAGTACAACGATCCAGGTTCAATTTTCCCTTGTTTGCTGTTTTTCCTGCATAGATCTGTGCAGTACCCATTCCATCACCAATCAACAGAATGATGTTTTTGACCCTCGCAGCTGAACCTGCCTTTTGAATGGGATCGTTTTCAGAGCTGCAACCGGAAATGATTATCAGGAAGAGGTACAGCCATGCAGGCCAAAATTTCTCTCTTTTGAACAGGCTTGTTAAAAACATTGTTGGCAGCATTTAGGCAAAAAAAGCAAGTTAGTGATTTGGGAGCCAGTATTCCTGCTGTTATTGCTTTATAATTTTGTAGATGCGGCGCTGTGTTTTTGACGTCATTTCAACCAGGTAAGTGCCCGATGGATAATGGTCAATTTCAACATGCTCTGTATATCTTCCGTGGTTCCTGAGATTGTTTTTTAAAACTCCCAGACTTCGGCCATTCATATTCAACAAGCTTATACTTACGCGCGATGCCTCATCCAGGTAATAGGACAGTTTAAACGAACCATTGTTTGGATTTGGATAAACAAGATTGTCCCGGCCCACCAGAGTTGCGTTTGGAGTACGCGACGGCCCCAATTGCGCAACGGTAACAGCTGACCGGAGATGTATCTTATTGACATGTTTTTGAGGCGATGCACCGGTGCCAAGTATATAAAAATCATCAATATCGATTTCAGTATTTGACCATCCTTCTTTATCGAGAAATATCGGGTAGTTCATTTGTGTTTTGTTCCAATCCAACGATTCACTTACAATAAGATTGCGCTCCGTCCAGGTAGTCAGATCTTTTGAAAAACGCAAAGCCACCTTAAACTTTTTAGCATCCGCTACATCAATATATTCTTCTACACCGATAAAATAGTCCTGACCGCGTACCTTGGCTACACTGAATCTGATCTCCTGGGACAAGCCTGTTGTATCATTCATAATGTCAGTAGACTTCGCACCCTGAACAGCGATAAAATTCAACATGCTTTCTTTGGTAAAGCCGATCGGCAAAGATGGCAACCAGGATTCCCTTCCAGACTGGTTCTTGTAGTAAACCTTATATGCCTTTGGATCCAATGCATCAGCAATCGGTGCCCGCGCTACTTTTACACCTTCCTGCCGCCCTTCCTCAACTGGAATATTATTGCCAAATGGACCGCCATCAGTATAAAAAACATAAACATAACCGCCTGCTATAATCGACGACGGATGTTTCAGGCCACTAGTACATTTAACCCCGTTAACTGTTATATATGCAGTGGAGGGCCATACAATTGGTCCCAACTCATTATTAAAAAGTTGCTGTCCCCAATTTGTACCTGCGTTATTTGGAACCCAGGCAGCGCTGATCATTGCATTGTATGCGTTCCAACCCTCTTCGAAGGGTTCACCGCCAGAATAAGATTGATGATCAGCCGTATTTATGAGCAAATTTTCCTGGATGGTGTTTTGATACTTGCCGGCAAAAGCGTTATTGAGACTGCCCACTACCTGGTTCTTATTTTCGCCATGTAAAAAACCCAGGGAGACAGGTCCATGAACCGGATGCTCGATATAAGCACCGCTGTAAATGGCATGATAATTCCGTTTCCAGTTTTTTATTTTGTTTGCAGGATGATAACCAGGGGTATGAATATAGCTTACGGATGCCAGTGAGGGACCCACTGCATTATCGAGGTCAAGGAGCTTATCATGGACCATGGACGAGGAAGTTGACCATATATAAGTATCGCTGCCGTCAACAAAAAAATAAGATCTTAATCCGCCCCCGATGATCCAGGGCGGTACTTCAGCTTTATTTTTTCCCTTGCCGGATGATCCGGTTTGAGAGAAGTTAACTGTTGAAATATCGCTTAAGATATAATCTTCAAGGTAGGGAAACTGAGCATTCGAAACTGGACATACGAACAATGCCAGCAGATTGAGCAATGCTAATCGTATCAATTCAAGAGCTTTTAGGGACAGGGTTTTTCCATTATCGACAATAAACAAATTACTACGGCCTGACGGGCAAAAGTGGATTAAAAAGGAGTAGGCCGGTTAAGCGTATGGGTGAGATTGTTGTAACTAGTAGAAAATGCTTATTCAAAGTACTCATAAACCCGAATCTGGATGGCTACTGAAGCACTCGCCTGGAAAGTGGCGAAACCACTCCGCAATCCAAATGGATTGCTATCTTGGGTAATAAATAAATTGATAAGTGGAATTATTTTTTAGAGTTTACAAGCGGAATCACCTTCTTCCCAATCAGTTCAATAGATGACATCAGCTGTTCATGTGTTAGACCTGCATTATCCATTTGGAAGGTAAACCGGTCTACACCACCTAATGCTTCGCTATGACGTAATAACTTTTCAGCTACCTGTTCAGGACCGCCGAGTACGAGCACACCCCTGGGTCCGGTCAACGCATCAAACTGTCCTCTGGTCACTGGTGGCCAACCACGTTCACGACCGAGCTTTGTCCAGAGTTCAGCATAACCAGGATAATAATCTGTAGTCGCCTGTTCGTTGGTCGGCGCAACATATCCGGGAGAATGAAGTCCTACCTTTAATTCTTCAGGTTTAAATCCTGCAATGGTACCTGCCTTGCGATAAAGATCAACCAAAGGACGGAAACGATGAGTTTCTCCTCCGATCACTGCCACCATCAGTGGAAGTCCCAGGCTCCCGGCCCTTGCAAATGATGCCGGTGTTCCGCCCACACCCAGCCAAACAGGAAGTTTTTCCTGGACAGCCCTTGGATAAACAGGTAAATTTTGTAATGCTGGTCTGAATTTACCGGACCAGGTTACAAACTCATTGTCCCGGATTTTGAGCAATAACTCAAGCTTCTCTTTAAACAGTGCATCATAGTCATCAAGACTGAACCCGAACAGGGGATAGGCTTCAACAGAAGAACCACGTCCCACCACCAGTTCGGCCCGGCCTTTTGAAACCAGGTCAAGGGTTGCGAAACTCTGGTAAAGACGAACGGGATCTGCAGCACTCAGTACTGCAACTGCACTACTGAGCCGGATCCGTTTTGTTCTTGAAGCAGCAGCTGCCAATATCACCACCGTTGCAGAATCCAGGAATTCTTTTTTGTGATGCTCACCAATCCCAAAAACATCAAGTCCAGCTTCGTCAGCAAATACAATTCTATCTACCAATTGTTCCATTGCATCAACACTATTAAGTGTCTTGCTGCCATACATTGCTGAAGCGAAACTATCTATGCCTATTTCCATCTTAATTTAACCGTTGAAGTTTTTATAACGATGTGTTTACTCTTTCTACAAAGTTCCTGAAGTACTAAAGGTAAAAGAAAATTTACGTCATCAACAGGCATCACAGTTTATGCAAAGCAGAGAGCTTCAAAACATACATCCGGTTTCAATCTAGTCCCGTTTTTGTGCAAAAAGCCACTCAATCAGGCCAGGTGTAAACTTTACTTCATTCCAGATATTATGAGCCTGGTCTTTATATTCTGTATACTTTGGATTTCCACCAGCTTTTTTGATTGCATTGATCATGTCGCGTGATCCGCTGACTGGTACATTTCTGTCCTTTGCCATGAAAAGCCCATACAGCTCCATCAATCTGCCTGATCGTATCAGTTCCCGGTTGACCTCCATATGGCAAACTAATCACAAGGGGGTAAAACTTTGATGAATCATAGTTAAGTGGCTTCAATAAGCGGTAACGCAAAATCTCTCCCTGCTTATTAGTGAAACGCCTTGCTTCAAAAGTTTCAAAAAGAGTTGAAGTTTGTTGATCATTACGCTTTTTCCAGTATAAGGTCGAAGAAGTTTCGATAGCGATCATAACTCCGAAAATTGCAGTACAAAGTACAACCGGAAAAAGCACCAGCAACATAATATCCTGGAATCGTTTTATGGAAGGTTTCTCTATTTCAACAGGGAGTAGTCGAAGATTTTGTTTAACAAAATGCACAATTAATAGCAGGGAAGGGATAACACCAATCATTATTATCCAGCTTTCTGAATTTCCTGACCGGTCAGCAGATAACAATGGCAACTTTATTAAGGGAGAAATCAACCTCGCCCCATGGAACATTGAAATCAGCATTGCAGTAATCGCCGATGCCTTTAAAAAAAGTTGGTTTTTTATATTTGCGAAAAGAACCGCGAAAGCATAAATAATATTTGCCAGGATTGAAATAAGCAAAAGGGCTGCACTGTATGTAAACTGTTTGCCTGAAATCAAAACTTTATAGACGGTAGATATATAGCACAGTTGCAGTAGAATGGAAACAATTCCCGCGTAAAATATTGCCATGTAATTCCCGGAATAAAAATACTTCAGCATTAGTATATTAGTGGCAAGGATCAAAATGTTCAGCGCTGAAAACCAGGCTATAAATGTATCAAGCCAGAACATCTGTGGTCCCAGTTGCCAATAAAGGATGCCGTGAAATAATCCTGTAGCTGCAGAGAAGGCTAAAAAAAAGATCAATAAATTATAAAGTGTCTTGCTCATTGGACTATGTCGTGTGTCAACATGTACAATTAGTTTTGAAAACATGTTGTTCTCCGGATTTCACTTGTCGCAACTAAATATAACCAATTTTCTCATTTTAATTTCTCCATCAGCTGTTTCCATCTTTCATCAGATCTGAGTGGTTCCAGATCCGCATCGTCCTCATAGTTTTTCTTTGCGTTGTAGCCGAGCTCCACGGCTTTGTTGAGTCCATCAAATGCCTTGTCTTTGTTACCTATATGTGCATACCCACAGGCACGGTTGTACCAGAAAACACTGTGAGAACCGATGGCCATTGCTTTTTCAAAATATTCATCACTTCTTTCAAACTTTGCCATTTCAAAAAGCGAATTGGACAAATACAGATATTTCTCCCGCGGTTGATTTTCAGCTGCCAGAACCGGTGTTAATAGTTTGATTGCTTCATCATCTTTGTCAAAGGCGAATTTTATCAGCGCCTGTTCAATGATGATGTTTTTATTGCCATTCCACTGCATGGCTTTTTTAGTCAACAACTCTTCTGCTTCTGAATAACGTTGTTGTTTTCTAAGGATAGAACCATAAATCAGGATAGCGTCAAGACTGTTGGGATAAACATTCAGCCATTGATTTATTAAAGTTGCAGATTTCGCAACATCATTATGATAAAGTGCATCTATTATTTCATTACCCAGGTGGTGATCGAGTATCATACCAGCTGCTCTGTCTTTTTTCAATTCATCTATCACCTTTGCATCTATCCAAAAAATATCAAAACCCCAATTGGTATCTGACATATTCCTGCTGCTACCAAAAAATAAATATTTGCCATCGGGTGAGAGCCTGGCAAACCGTTCAGAACTCCCGGAATTAATTTTCGGACCCATATTAACCGGGATTCCCCAGGAACCAATTTTATTTTTAAACGAAATATATAAATCCAGGCTGCCTTCAATTCCCCCTGGTCTTTGAGATTCGAAAATCAGGAAGCTTTCATCGGGAGCTATATATGGACCATCCTCATAGTCCACGCTGTTGATATTGAAAGGAAGTAAAACTGGTTTGATATTAGCCCGGTTGTTTTTTCCGATTTACGAATATTCATGTTCGTGCCTCCGCCCAAAGCGGATGAGAAATAAAGAGTCCCTTTCTCTGAAACGGAATGTGCATAATCCTGTCCTTTTGAAACAGTCGTATCAAAGGGGACTGGTTTGCCCCAGCCATTTTTTTTTCTTTCCACCTCCCAGATACATATATCCTTTCCCTGTGTATATCCCGCTGGCATTTTCCTGCGTGAACTGAAATACAATTTCCTGCCATCTATTGAAAAGGATGCATAATAATCATCAGCTGTTGTGTCTGCAAAAGAGGGGCTTGATGGTTTCGACCATTTGCCATTTTCATTTCTCATTTCCAACAGGTAACCACGATAACTTTTATCCATAACTGTCCAGATAACAGTGTTTCCGTCCGGTGAAAATGCCGGTGCACTATGTTCACTCAGCCCTGTACTTATCAGGCCCGGAGCAAAAACCTCGGCAATCAAACCTGGTGATTTTTGATTGAGATAGTTTATTGCTGTTTTTGATTGAGCGACAAGTTCTGTGCCTGTGAAGAGTAGCAAAGTGACAATTGCTGTTTTCATCATAATAATTTAAGTGGGAATAAAAGATGATTCTGCTTCGCACCCTGACTATAAATTCCCGAAAAATATTGGAAAGAGATATACTATTGGTATGAGCGGTTGAGGAAGAATGACAAACAGAAGCAAAGATTAGTCAAACAGAAGCGAAGATTATTCATGGAGAACTTAGTATTATTCGTGTAGAACTTAGTGTGTTTCAAAAATTAATATTCTTCGAGGCCTTGGAAAACTCAAATATTCCTTTTAACTTTGAATTGCAAAGTACTTTTATATGAAAAAAGACCAGGATTATATCCAGGATATAGCCGAGATGCGTTCAATGATGGAGCGTACTTCAAAATTTATGTCGCTCTCCGGTTTGTCGGGCATAATGGCTGGCATCTATGCTTTAGCAGGAGCCTATATCGCTTATAAAGTTTTTGATTTTAATATTGATGCAGTTTTATTCAACGACTCACCAGGTAATCCGTCATTCGGTTTATTGAAGGTTGTACTCTTAGCTTTTGTGGTATTGATACTTTCTATAAGTACAGCAATGTTTCTTTCCTGGAGAAAGGCAGACAGAAATGGTGAAAAACTATGGAATGCTTCGGCAAGGCGGCTGGTAATAAATATGGCAGTGCCTTTAATTACCGGTGGGCTTTTGATTCTTGTTATGATCGTTAAAGGGATGATTGGTTTTGTAGCACCCTTTACATTGATATTTTATGGCCTCGCTCTATACAATGCCAGCAAATTCACCTATGAAGAAATGAGAAGCCTGGGCCTGATCCAGATAGGGCTGGGGTTGATCAGTTCATTTTTTGTTGAATATGGATTATTATCCTGGGCATTGGGATTCGGAGTGATCCATATTATTTATGGCATTTATATGCATTACAGGTACGAAAGATGAAAATAGCAATCCATAATTTTCATAAAGCATTTGAAAGCAGGATCAGGCTCGGTATTATGTCGGCACTGGCTGTTAATGATATGGTTGATTTCAATTCATTGAAGGAATATCTTGACCTGACGGATGGCAACCTGGCCAGTCATCTTAAAACTTTGGAAAAAGAGGCTTTTATTGACATGAAAAAATCATTTGTTGGCAAAAAGCCAAACACAAAATATTTTATGACCAAGGCGGGAAAAAAAGCATTTGATGATCATCTGAAAGCCCTGGAAAAACTTATTAAGGGGAATGGCAGGAGAGAAAGTTAAAATCTTATTGTTTTGGTTTTGAAAGGTGCATCGGCCCTGCAAAGGTCTTTATTGATCAACAAAATAATCTTGAAAAATGGTTAAACTATAAACTAATGAAAGACGAAATACTTGCTCATATAAATGAGCCAAGGGAACTTGAGAAAATGTATCGCAATAACAAGGCGCCTTTTAAGCGTGAGTTCAGCTCATTGTATCCGCAGGTTAAAGGCAATGCAATTGCTGATTTCTGGAATGAAAGGCTTAATTACGAAGGTGATGAGATTAGTTGGGGTTCGGGCCGGGAATTGGTTTTTGTATTAATTGCTTCGCTGGTAGGAGGTGTTATAGCGAAACTGCCTGCATTGTTGAACATTGATGAAGACTTTTTTTATCCGAGAAACCTGGGATTCACGATCTTTCCTGTTTTGGCCTTTTATTTTGCCTGGAAGAATAAGCTATCAGCCGGTAAATCAGCCTTTATATTAGTTGCAACGCTGGCGGGCCTGGTCTTTATCAATTTACTTCCTGATGTCGAAAATAGCGATACCCTGATTTTATCATGTATTCATTTAGTCCTTTTTCTATGGTCGATAATGGGTTTTGCTTTTGTTGGTGAATACCGGAACAACGAGGAGAAAAGAATCAACTTTCTAAAATTTAACGGTGACCTGGTTGTAATGACAACACTCATAGTAATTACAGCCGGAATTTTGAGCGGAATAACTATCGGACTTTTTTCATTGATCGGTTTTAATATTGAAAAGTTTTATTTTGAAAACATTGTGCAGTTCGGCCTTCCGGCAGCACCGATAATAGGCACTTATCTTACCCGGACAAATCCACAATTGGTTAGTAAAGTTTCACCTGTGATTGCTAAAATATTCAGTCCATTGGTATTAGTGATGCTCGTGGTCTATCTCGTCGCTATGGTTTATTCAGGTAAGAATCCTTATAACGACCGTGAGTTTTTGTTAATATTTAATGCTTTGTTGATTGGGGTCATGGCCATCATTTTCTTTTCTATCGCCGAAACATCCGGGGAAACTAAAAGCAAGGCCGGATTATGGGTGCTCTTCCTGTTATCTATTATCACTGTAATTGTAAATGTTATTGCGCTGTCAGCTATTCTGTTCCGGATTTCTGAATTTGGTATAACACCGAACAGGGCTGCAGTATTCGGAGGCAATTTGCTGATCCTGATAAATCTGGTATTGGTCACTATTCAATTTTTCAAAATCATTTCAAATAAAGGAAACATAACCAGGGTGCGTAACACGATTACCTATTACCTGCCGGTTTATTTCTTCTGGACCATCATAGTGACTTTTATATTTCCGTTAATTTTTGGTTTTAAATAAATAATAAAAACTAAAACAATGCCTATTATCATTTTAATTATCGTGCATGGATTAACCCTGCTAAAGATGAGCTTTTCATAAATCTATTTTTTTGCCCACAAACTTTGAAATGCAAAGTTCTTTTTAAATTTAATCTGACATGAAATACATCCTCATTGCATTTATTTTTCTTGCCTGTGATAATCATCCTGGCGAAATCGATTCCCGGAAAATTTCAACCGAACTGCTTGATACTATTAAATCATCACCGGGAAAAATTATTGCAACGCCTATTCTGTTTGAGACGGCTTTTATAAATGGATCGACACAACTGGTTAATAAAAATGTCTTCAGCTTTTATGGAATAACAATTGGTAAAATAAAAATCAACAGCGGATATGTTATCGCCTGCGACCCAATGCATATCGATGAGTATGGGATACCGTTTACCCAGGTCTTTCCAGCCGGTGAATTTGCTATGCAGCTCGCTATAACAAAATTTAAAAATCAGGAAAGCATTGCATTCGCGAGGATCAAATTCAGTGATGAACCAGTTCAGAAATGGGAATTTGCATTGCTTAAAGGACAAAAGCCAATGCCAATTGGAGGTGAAGATATGCCCGGATATTCTGTAGACGCAGGTGTGGGACTATTTATAGACAAGGAAGCAAGCAAAGTGTTTGACAGAAAAACGGCCGAAAATACAGATAGAGAAGTTTTCAAAGAAATGGAAAAACATTACCATAACAACTGGAAATACACCATGTACAATTTTGGCAACCATAACCTGGCAGCATTTTCTACAGGTTTGGGCGACGGTTATTTTGGAACTTATATTGGTTTTGATGCAAATGGTAATCCATGTAGATTATTAACAGATTTTGGTCTTTTTGATTGGAAACAAAATAAGAATTAACACAGAAGTCAGCAACTAAAGTAATTTAAATTCAAGGAAGGTTGCTACAATTGGTTTCAACCTTAAGCGCCGAAAATATGAGCATTTCATCAAAACTTGAGCGGCTTCATTTCCAGGTAAGACAAAGCAGATGGCTTGGTTATTTTGCAGTGTTTAATCGCATAGGCCTGGCTGTTGGGTTCCTTCCATCCGGATTCGTAAAAATTGCCGGCGAACGGTTCACTGATTTATCAGACAAGCATCCAATGGGAAATTATTTAGGCGCCTTGCACAGGACCGGGTTTTACTACACTTTTATTGGCGTGTTGCAGGTGACAGCGGCTATTTTATTGTTGATTCCCCGGACGGCAACACTTGGCGCCCTGATCTATTTTCCGATAATCTTAAACATTTGCATACTGTCGATAGCCTTGCGTTTTGAAGGCTCATGGGTTAGTTCACCTTTGATGGTACTCGCTAACCTCTACCTGCTTTGTTGGGATTATCACAAATTGAAATTTATATTTCCCTGGGAAAAACAAAAGTTCAACCTTAATCAAACCGTCCTTTAATAACGAGTCAGCGGGTATGTATTGGTAAAAAATAATACGATATGAAAGCGTTCCCGATTATTATCCTTGCCATCCAGGTATTTTTGACATCCTGCGAAATTATGCCCCGCAATACAATTTCAGATTGCAGGGGACAATGCAAGGATAGCAACAAATCAAAAGCTTGCCTGGAATTCTGTGATTGTATTCATGTAGATGGCCGGCCTCTTGATTCATGCCTGGATGTTTATGATAAATCACCGGTAGACAGTCTCAGGGCACGATAAAAAAATTGTTGGCTTTTTAACAATTAGAAAGTGGGTAAACAAACTGATAATTTCTATAATAGATTTTCATTTCTCTATCCTTTGGTGGACATTTTTTTGAAACCACAAAAGCGACGGCTGTTCCGGGAAATCAACCAACTTCCATTTGGACAATTACTCGAAATAGGGGTAGGAAACGGAAAACATTTGCCACTTTATAAAACCCACAAAATTATTGGCATTGATACCTCCTTAAATATGCTCGCAATTGCAAAAAAACATCAAAGCAGGCATATTGACACGCATATTGAACTACTGCAGATGAATGGCGAAATGCTGTTGTTTGAGGAGCAGGCTTTTGATTATGTTGTATTGTCGCATGTTATTACAGTAGTTGACAACCCTGAAAAATTATTAGAAGAAATACACAGGGTACTAAAACCCGGGGGAAGAGTTTTCATTCTCAATCATTTTACACCAGATAACTGGTTAAAACTTATTGACAGATCTTTTCAAATTGTTTCAGAAAAATTTCATTTTAAATCAGTTTTTTATGTAAACAGTTTAACCGCAATACATAGGTTTTCATTGTTGAAGGAGATCAGCTTCGGCCGGCTTTCTTATTTCAAACTTTTAATTTACGGTAAAGCGTGAATAAAAATTATTTTCTTATTGTTTTATCCTTGCTTTTTAGCTTATTCATTTATATGTTTTACCGTACTGAAAAAACGGTGATCAATGATATCTTTATTTCCATGGTGTCATGTGATAATTTTGTTGGATGGAGAAAGACTGTTTCAACTCACTTACCTCTGAATGAAACAATCATTTATTCTTTGCCTGAAGGATTGTGGGTGTTTTGCATAACATTGACCTCAAAGTTTTTATTTTTGAAAGTTGGTGATCGTGAAATCCAATTGCTTTTTCTTCCGCTTGTATTTTCAATAGGCCTGGAGTTATTTCAGCTTTTTCATCTTACCAATGGACGATTTGACCTTTGGGATATTGGTGTTTCTATTTTATTTTGGGCTACTGCTAATTACTTTATTAGCTATGAAACTAAAAGGCAAAATATCTTTGATCCGTTTACAATGAAAAGTGTGATCTGTGTTTCGAGTTATCTGATTGTTTATCTGGCCCATGTCTGGAATTATTGAATCGTTCAATTAGCTTGTTGTTTTGTACATTGGCAGCAAAAACGGAGAATGGGTAGATTTTTGATAATTTTTTTTCTTAGCCTGGTATTTACATTTTCTGTGAATGCTCAAAAGAGTAAAGCAGACAGTATACGCGGCAAAATGGAATGGTTTGGTGATGCGAAACTTGGGATCTTTATTCATTGGGGGATGTATGGCGTAAAGGACGTTTCGGAAAGCTGGAGCTTTCACAACCGTCAGATAACTTATAATGATTACATGGATCAGATGAAAGGATTCACTGCATCCCGTTACAACCCGGAAAATTGGGCAGCACTTATCAAAGAATCGGGTGCACGATACGCCGTTATTACCACGAAACATCACGACGGGCTTGCATTATGGCCCACAAAACAAGATCACTACAGCGTAGTCAAAAATACCCCTGCCAAACGCGACCTTTTGTCTCCATTTTACAAGGCACTGGATAAAGAAGGGATAAAAAGAGGTGCATATTTTTCTTTGATCGACTGGAGCCATCCTGATTATCCTGGTTTTTTTAAGGATAGCAGCCGTTACAAAGTTGCAGACAATCCTGCGAGATGGAAGAAGTTTCATCAATTTATGATGGCTCAGCTGAATGAAGTCAATGAAGCTTATAAACCTGATCTATGGTGGTTTGATGGCGATTGGGAGCATTCTGCCGAAGAATGGCAAAGTGCAAATATCAGGTCTGAGATACTTAGGAAATATCCCGGGGCTATTATTAACAGCCGTTTGCAGGGATACGGAGATTATGAAACTCCGGAACAAAATTTCCCGGTCAGCAAACCGAAATTTGACTGGTGGGAACTATGTATGACTATTAATGACAACTGGGGTTATAGGCAAAGTGATACCAATTGGAAAACACCTTTTGAAATCATCAGCATATTTGCAGATGTTGTAAGCAATGGTGGCAATATGTTGCTTGATATCGGCCCAAAGGAAGATGGAACAATTCCTGCCGAGCAGGTCCATGTGTTGAAAGAACTTGGTCGCTGGAATAAAAAACATGGAGAAGCTATCTTCAATTCGATACCCGGATTACCACAGGGGCATTTTTATGGTCCCTCTACTATTTCGAAAGACTCTATGACCTTGTATTTATTTTTGCCTGCGGCTGAGGCCGGTAAGGTGATGATAAAAGGATTAAAAAATAAGATCAGTAAGGTTACCGTATTGGGCACAAAGCAGGAGCTGGTACCAAAGATAGTTGGTAAGATTTCGTGGAGCCAGGTTCCCGGATTAGTGTTTATTGATGTACCTGAAAATGTAAAGGATGAGTATATGACTGTCCTGAAATTGACATTGGATAAGCCATTGGATCTTTATCGGGGACAAGGTGGATTGTAGCCCGAACCTGACGCAAATTTTCTACCGGGTTGTGAACAATGACAAAACATGATATGATAACTTATTACTCACCTTATCCAATTGCCTTATTGCTTATACAAGATATAATCGCTAACCAGGGGTTCAATTCCTTTTAGTCTGAATTCAGTTGCGATTTGACCCCTGTGATAAGTCGAGTGATTAATTACCTGGAATAATATATCACGAATACTGTTGCTGGCAGCCTGGCCTCTGCGTTTATAATCAATCCGGTTATTTATATCATACTTCTCAAGTATAATCAAAGTATTCTCGTAATTGCTATTGTCTATTAATTTGCATTTTTCAATTGGGTGATCGGCCCAAACCTCGAAGGGTGTTTGACCTGGTTCTATCCTGCTATTCCAGATCTGATGAGCATTCAGAATATGGTTGAATAGTTTTACCGACTTTTCTGATGTTCGTTCGCGATTGAGAGTAAAAATTTCAGCGAGCTGTTGATTAACACTATGCCCATAATCAAACAGTTCCTTAAAAAAATCTTTCATTGTCTTATCATATCTATTCAGTCAATCCACCAATTAATTTACCCCAAATTAATTTTAACCCCAAAAACTTACTCATAACTCCAATCACTCATCACTCACTCATCACTCACCACTCATAACTTTTCTCTCCTTCCGCTTTTTGCAGATTTATAAATAGCTTCTACAACTTTGATATCTCTAAGTCCTTCTTCACCACCAACAGGCATAGGCTTTTTTTGCATGATGTTCATAGCATCATCATCCATCTGGTTAGCCTGCTGCCACGGCACTTCATAAGGAGTATAAATGGCTCCTAATGGACTGTTACCACGTAAACCGGCGTAGGCAGAGTAGGGCTCCATTCGGACCTCACCTTTGTCGCAGGTAATATTCAGAAAGTTAACGTTTTCGCCGAAGCTGGTTTTGATATCAGCTATAACACCACCCGGAAATTCGAGTGTGGCAACAGTAGTTTCATCCAACCCGTTTTTATAAATCTCAGGTCTGGTGGTTGATGTTTTAGCCGACACAATGGCTACAGGTTCCATGCCGGTACCAAGCCGGGCACCTTGTATAGCATAGACACCCATATCATACAATACTCCGCCACCCATTTCTTTTTTCTGCTTCCAGTGATCGGTCCGGTTATCCCGATATCCTGCTGCACAATTCACTTTTTTCACATTACCCAGCAATTTGTCTTTCACAATCCTGCGCCATTCCTTAGTATGCGGTTCGTGCTGCAGCCTGTAACCTATAGCCAGTGACTGCTTATTTTTCTTACAAGCATCAATCATCTCCTGGCATTCAGTTGTTGATATGGCCATTGGCTTCTCGCACCAAACATGTTTACCGGCATTTGCGGCACGAATCACATATTCCTTGTGCATAGAAGGGGGCAATACGATATAGATCACATCTATATCAGGATTATTGGCAATTGTATCGAAACTGCTGTAGTTATAGATGTTCTTATCAGGAATGTTATATTTTTTCTTCCAGGTTTCAGCTTTCGAGGGAGTACCTGTGACTATACCGGCGAGGTAGCAGTTTTTTGTTTGCTGCAATGCAGGGGCCAGTAGATCCGTGCTGTAATAGCCGAGTCCGACCAATGCTACCCCAAGCTTTGTTTTTTTCTGACTTGTTGCAGCCAGCAATACATTTGGTGAATAAATCATTGCGGCCGTACCCGCTGCAATCGTTTTGATGATAGTCCTGCGGGAGGTCGAAAATTGATAGTTCATTTTTGTATTTTTTAAGAATGAATTAGTTAAACAGTCGGCTCGTTGAGATGACGATTTGATATGACTATTTGCAAATAATAAATCGTGGTAATAAATTATTTACCTCCTGAAGTTAAAACATAAATAAAACTTAAGAAAAAAACATAATAATGCAAGTGAGTGAACTACCAGTCATCCTTCTCCAGAATAAAAATTTCATCAACAGGCTTCTTAAAGATATATGCAATTTTGAATGCCAGCACGGTGGATGGAACGTATTTTCCTATTTCAATTGAGTTGATCGTTTGTCTCGATACGTTGACTTTTCGTGCTAATTCCGCCTGGGTCAGGTCTATCCGGGCCCTCTCAAGTTTAATCAGATTTTTCAAACCCTTTCTTCTTTGTGTTTGAAATAATAAAAGGTGGCTAAAGCTACCACCATTACAATAGCGAACATTTTATATGCTGAAATTGATTCGACAAATTTCCCGGAATCAGGTTCCACCTGGCTCAGAAATATATAATTTACCAAATGAGTTATGAATAAACCAACCGGTAAACTGAATGTAAGTGCCCGGAACTTTAAATGATGAATCCGCTCATCATCATGTTTTTCTTTTGCGAAGAATATGAAGCAGAGTCCCCAGCTAAACAGGGCTGACAACAGGTTAAAGTCCCAGATCGCACTACGATAATGCTTCATGTAAAATGAAACGATACCCCAGGCTATACACAAAAGCCCTACAAACTTAAGACGGTAACTGTAGAAAAGATTAACTATGGACTTGTTCATATCATCAGGATTTATAGAAAAGGGGACATTCCGGTGTTTGGTTAAAAGTACAATAAACTCATCAAAAAGACAAGTAAACTTGACTTAGCTTAATGAAAAATTGCATTAACTTTTCAACCGATGTCTTATTGTCGTATTATAAACACCAGGTCCGTAGCAAAAAGTTAATTGCAAGGCGCACATGAAGTCGATTGTCCGGTGTATGCAGGAGTGCTAAAAAAGATACCTATGTGGATGTATAAATAGACGGTTACTATGCACTTTCTAAATCAAATCTCCCGGCGGGAAATGTTGTCCGATCTTGCCGGTATTTATTCACTTGTTTTAGCAGGCTCTGCGCTTGATGTTTTTAAATCCGGAGAATCTGGTCAATACAAAATCAGCGCATGTGACTGGTCGATAGGAAAAAGAAATGACCCTACCGCGATGGAATACGGCAAACTACTCGGACTGGATGGTGTTCAGATAAGCCTTGGAAGCGTTGCTAATAATATGCATCTCCGTCAAAAAAATATCCAGGAAATTTACAAACAATCAGCTTCAAAATCCGGGACCCGGATATCCGGCGTCGCAATAGGTGAACTCAACAAGATTCCATATAAATCCGCCCCGGAAACTGAACAATGGGTGAGCGATAGCATAGACGTTGCGAAAGCCATGGATTGCAAGGTAATTCTGCTTGCGTTTTTCGAGAATGGTGATCTGCTTGATGACAACGCCGGGCAGGAAGAAGTGATCCGAAGATTAACAAAAGTGGCTCATAAAGCGGAAGATCTCGGTATCATCCTTGGTATCGAATCGTGGTTAAATGCCCGGCAACATCTGGATATTATTCATGAAGTCGGTTCAAAAAATGTTCGTGTATATTATGATCTCGCAAATTCCCATCTCAAAGGTTATGACATTTATGACGAGTTGGAAAAATTGGGAAGCGAATATATCTGCGAAATTCATGCAAAAGAAAATGGATTTTTATTGGGCCAGGGCAAGATTGATTTTCCGAGAATAAAAAAGATTCTTGACTCGATAAATTACCAGGGCTGGGTGGTAATTGAAGGAGCCTTACCCCAAGATGCGGATCTGACTGAATCTTACCTGGCAAATGTAAAATTCCTTAGATCTACTTTAAATAAATAGAACTTTCACGAACTTTATTACCGTCGAATTATGAAATCTATATACAGATCTTTCCTGTCCCTGGTTATGATATTGAACATGATGTTAATGATGGCTTCATGTTCAAATGATGAAAAAGAAATCAAAACACATGCTGCTTTATTCGTGCCTGATGATCTTGAAGCAACTCTTTGGGCAGCGTCTCCCATGTTCTTCAATCCAACAAATATGGATGTGGACCTAAGGGGCCGGATCTGGATTACCGAAGCAGTGAATTACCGTGATTTCAGAAATGATTCTACCAAACATTTATATCATACGGATGGTGACCGCGTAATGATTCTTGAAGACACGAACCAGGATGGTGTGGCAGACAAATCAAAGGTTTTCGTTCAGGATATTGAATTGCGTTCGCCGCTGGGTATTGCAATAAGTGGTAATAAGGTTATTGTAAGCTGCTCCCCATCAATCATCATTTATACTGATACTAACGGTGATGATAAACCGGATCAAAAGCAGGTGTTACTAACAGGTTTTGGCGGACGTGACCATGACCATGGTTTACATGCTGGTATGTTGGGTGCGGATGGTAAATTATATTTTAACGCAGGCAATGCCGGGCCACATTTGGTTACTGATAAAACAGGTTGGAAATTAAATTCCGGCAGTGTTTATAACTATGGCTCACCTTATGCGAAACAGAATAAACCGGCAATGGAAAGTGATGATGGAAAGATCTGGACCGGGGGGCTGGTGTTCAGGATTAATCCGGATGGTACTGGTCTCGAAGTAGTGGCTCATAATTTTCGCAATTCTTATGAAGTAATGATGGATTCATTCGGTGATTTCTGGCAGAATGATAATGATGATGAAAAAGCTGCCTGTCGCACCAGTTTTATAGTGGAAGGAGGCAATGCTGGCTTTTTTGCAAAGACCGGCGAGCGTACCTGGCAGGCCGACAGGAGAGCCGGGCAATCTATAACACAGGCACACTGGCACCAGGAAGATCCGGGAGTTATGCCTGTAGGAGATATTTATGGTTCGGGTTCGCCAACTGGTATAACCATGATTGAAGGAGATGAACTGGGTTCTAAGTACCGCGGCACCTTGCTAAGTGCCGATGCCGGTCGGAACATCATATTCGGATATAAACCCAAAAGAGTTGGTGCAGGTTTTAACCTGGACGAAAGAATAAATTTTATTGCATCGGTTGATGCAGATAATAAAAACTATATCTGGCATAAGTTAGCAGAAGATACCACCAAATGGTTCAGGCCAAGTGATGTAACCATAGGAACAGATGGTGCCATTTATGTTGCTGACTGGTACGATCCGATAGTTGGCGGTCACCAGATGAATGATTTAAAAGGTTTCGGCCGTATATATCGTATTACACCAAAAAATAAAAAACTTGTTTCACCCGCTATAGATACAACCTCTGTTGAAGGTTTAATCAGGCTCTTATTCAACCCGGCAGTCAATGTTCGCAACCTGGCTTACGAACTTTTGAAATTGCAGGGCGAAAATGCATTGCCTCTGTTGAAAAAAAATCTGGCTGTAGCAAATCCCTATCATAAAGCCAGGTTAATCTGGCTGATCGCAACAATGGGCAAAGAAGGGCTCACAATTGCGGAAACCCTCTTAAAGGATAAAGATCCGCAAATCCGTATCTGCGCTTATCGAAGCATCAGCCAACATCAAAAATCCGTTGTTCCGGCTTATGCGTCGATGTTGGCTACTGATCCTGATCCGGGTGTAAGAAGGAGTGTAGCCATTTCCCTGCGCAACACGCCGGTCAAATCTTCGCAGGATATTATGTTAAACCTGGTTGATGGTTACGATGGAAAAGATCGTTGGTATCTTAACGCAATTGGCATCGCCATGGAAGGCAAGACCGATGCCTTTTACCCGGTATTAATGAAACATCTTGGTGATCCGGACCCTGTATCCTGGTCACCCGGGTTACTAAATCTCATCTGGGAATTTCATCCCTCAGCAGCAGCGAAGCCATTAGGCAAACTGATCAATGATCCGGCTGTAAATGCATCATTAAAGAGCCAGGCCATAACGGCTTTAGCTTTTATACCTACTGCTGAAGCCGCTGATATTATGAGACAGGTTGAACTCAGTGACAACAAAAGCCTGGTTGTTAAAGCAAAATACTGGCTGCAATTTCGTAAATCAAATGTCTGGCGTCCTTACCTTAAAGACTGGAAATCACCCCCTGAGGCAATGCCAGACCCTCAACCTGGATTGCTGGCGCTTCGGTTGAAAGCTGCAGATACGACGCTTAATTTGTCATCGCGAATAAAAGCCGCAACTGAACTTACAAAATCGAGGCCGGGCAAACTGCACCTCGTTCATTTGGCTGCAACAAAAAAAATACCTGACAGCATCATCAAATTATTATCAAGCCAGGTGATGAACGAAGAAGAAAAATATCTGAAATCGTTAGCCGCTCATTTTTTTCTGCCCCAGGATACTTCAGCCTATGATTTTAAGACCATAACCTCATTAAAAGCAGATGAAATAAAAGGTAAAAGTCTTGTTCTCAGTAATTGCCTGGTTTGTCACAAAGTAGGTTCAATGGGTGGCGAGACCGGCCCGGTATTAACCAGTATTCAAAATAAATTTGATCAGGCGGGTTTGCTTGAAGCCATTGTTGAACCTGATGAAGGAATTGCATTTGGGTCTGAAACTTACCTGGTCACTACAAAAAATGGTGGCATCGTTTATGGCATACTACTGTCAAACGGGGCCGTAATAACTGCTCTTGATGTATATGGCAGACAATTTATGATTGATGAGAAGGAAATCCTCACAAAACAATCGCTTAAAAATAGCCTGATGCCTTCACCTGAATATATGAAACTAAGTAAACAGGATCTTTCAGATATATCCGCTTTTTTGTTATCGCATAAAGGAGACTGATTGTAAAAAAAACACATTGTTACAATAAACAACCCTTTTGTATTTCTTACGTATCAACTTGTATACATCCGTAATCTTTGAGCAACGGCTAAAACTGCTTTCATTTTTACCTCAAAAATTATTGTATGCAAGTATTCAAAAAATCCAATTTGAACAGGGGCCTCCGTCCGCAGTTAATGTTATTTGTTTTGCTGCTCTTCTTATCTTTTTTGGGTTGTAAGAAAGATGATGATCCTCCAATGAAAGTAACACCAGACCTGGGAGTTGTAGTTTCAGACCTGGTTTCACCTATTACTCTTGCCCAGCCTTCAGATGACACTAAACGATTGTTTGTAGTAGACCAGGTTGGAAAGATCTGGATTATAGACGACAAGGGACAAAAATTAGCTCAGCCTTTTATTGATGTTGCAAGTAAAATGGTGACTCTCAACCCAAATTACGATGAAAGGGGACTTTTAGGACTTGCTTTTCATCCGAACTACAAAAGCAATGGAAAATTTTATTTGTGTTATACGGCTCCGCCTCCTGATGGAGGACCAACAACGGATGCAGGCAATACCGGTCTCCCGAAAAGGTGGAATAACACAACCGTTATATCTGAATTCAAAGTTTCGGCTGATCCAAACATAGCGGATCCCGCCAGTGAAAGGAAACTATTGCAGGAACCTCATCCACAGGGTAATCACAATGGTGGGACCATTGCGTTTGGCCCGGATGGATTTCTATATATCTCCATTGGTGATGGTGGCAATAAAAATGACCTGGGACCTGGTCATGTTGAAGACTGGTACGCTGCGAATGCAGGCGGGAACGCACAAGACAACGATCAAAACCTGATGGGCAATGTCTTAAGAATTGATGTAAACTCATCCGGGGCCGGAAAAAATTACGCTATCCCGGCTGACAATCCTTTTGTTGGCAAGGCCGGATTAGATGAAGTTTGGGCATATGGATTACGTAATCCTTATCGGTTCTCTTTTGATATGGGTGGTACGGGTAGCTTGCTGTTGGGCGACGCGGGTCAGAATCTATACGAAGAAATTGATCTGGTAACCAAGGGTGGCAATTATGGTTGGAATGTGAAAGAAGGCACTCATTGTTTTAACGCCGCCAACGAAAAAATAGAATTGACTACCTGCCCAGGTGTGGATGCGGCTGGTAATCCATTGATTGATCCCGTGATTGAAACAAAAAACTTTGCAAACCCGGGCGGAGGTAATTTTGTTGTGATAGTGGCCGGTTACGTTTATCGTGGCAATGTTCTTCCGGAGCTTAAAGGCAAGTATGTGTTTGGAAATTATTCATCTGCCGGCACTCAGCCCCAGGGCGAAGTTTATGTTAGCACACCTTCAACGGGCACTGGTCTCTGGACTTACGATAAGATCGCACTTAAAAGTTTCCCGGACAATCTCCAGCTGTATGTAAAAGGTTTTGGACAGGACTCTGGCGGAGAAATTTATGTGTTGGCGTCGAGCATCGCAGGTCCTTCAGGTACCACTGGCAAAGTTCTTAAACTGGTAGCAGCTCAATAAAGTCTTATAGGAAGTTTTTTTTCAAACCTGCTTCGTAAATAGCGGTGGGATAAAAAACATAAGCTGTAGCTTTATTAGTAATGCAGGTTTGATGAACAGATCAGCATATATCGCTTATGCTTTATGATTATATAATCGTAGGGGCAGGTTCTGCCGGTTGTGTGTTAGCTAACCGGTTATCTGAAGATCCCTCGTGTTCAGTATTATTGCTGGAGGCGGGCGGTAAGGGTAGTTTAAAAACGGAAATACCCGGAGCATATGGCACCTTGCACAATTCCTCAGTAGATTGGGCATTCTGGACGGAACCACAGCGTTATGTTGATGACCGCAGATTGTTTATTCCCCGCGGCAAAGTTTTAGGTGGTTGCAGCACTACCAATGCTATGGCTTATGTAAGGGGCAATCCCGAAGATTATAATCAGTGGGCGGAACTTGGCAACAAGGGCTGGAGTTACCCGGAGGTTTTGCCTTATTTCAAAAAATCAGAGAACAATGAATCATTTGATGAACCCTATCATAGCAAAAGTGGGTCACTTAGTATTGGCTTTGCAAAATATCCTTCTCCTTTAAGTAAGATATTTATCGAGGCCTGTGTTGAGAATGGAATTCCCATAACGGAAGATTACAATGGCACCACTCAACTGGGTACTAGCTTATTGCAATATACCATAAAAAATAACCGGCGACAAAGTACCAATACTGCTTTTTTAAAACCTGTAATGCATCGTAGCAATCTGACTGTACGTACAAATGTTTTGGTAAAGCGGATCATCATAAAGCAGGATAAAGCTTCGGGGGTAGAGTTGATAACCGGAAAGGCAACTACCGAAAATATGTACTGCAAAAAAGAGGTTATTGTTTCGGCCGGAGCTATAAAATCACCTCAACTGCTATTGTTTTCCGGTATTGGCGACTATTCCATCCTGAAACATGCAGGTATAGACATGAAACTATCTTTACCGGGCGTCGGTAAAAATTTACAGGATCATATATGGACGGGTGCAGGTAACCTTAGTGAAATTGCCACTTCTAACAATGAGTTGAAACCAATAAACAGAATCAAAGGACTGTTGAATTACCTTCTCTTAAACAAAGGTCCACTATGCAATTCGCCTGTTGAAACCACTACATTTATAAAGACAAACCCGGGTCTGAAAACGCCTGATATCCAGTTTCATTTTATCCCCTTTCATATAGGAGACAATTACCAGACTGACATTTACAGCATCAACACCTTTCCCACAACAAATGGCTTTGGAGTTATGGCTATTCTTCTTCATCCGCAAAGCAGGGGAGAGGTCACTATCCGATCCGGTGATCCTTTCGGACCTCCTGTGATAGAACCAAATTTTTTGCAGGAAGAAAAAGACAGGACAACATTATTGGCCGGCTTGAAAATAGCAATGAAATTAGTCGATGCAAAAGCATTCAGATCCATTTCTCCAGCGGGAATAAATCATCCCTCGCGTGATGCAACAGATGAAGCTTTAATGATTCACCTTCGGAAAAGCCTCGAAACTTTATATCACCCGGTTGGTACCTGTAAAATGGGTGCAGATCCGATGGCTGTGGTCAATGAAAGACTACAAGTGCATGGTGTTGATAGTTTGCGTGTGATTGATGCTTCCATTATGCCAACAATTATTTCCGGCAATACGAATGCGGCCTGTATAATGATTGGCGAAAAAGGAGCCGACCTGATCAAAGCTATTTTGTAAGTATTGATATAGCAACAGATTCTAACTAAAAAACAATTTCAAAAAGCTCCAGGAAAACACATTCAAAAGCTCCCTGGGTTCTTATTCAGATCTTAAACTTTTTATTGGGTTTGTAACAGCAGCTTTTAATGATTGGAAACCGATAGATAACATTGTGATAAGTATTGTTGAAATGGCTGCAATCACAAATATATCTATACCGAGGTCAACGCGGTAAGCAAATCCATGTAACCATTGATACATCGCCCACAAGGATATTGGAAATGCAATCAGAATACTTATCAATACCAGTTTCAGAAAGTCTTTTGATAGCAGTATCATAACATTATTCGTCGAAGCCCCAACCACTTTACGGATACCAATTTCTTTCTGTCTTTTTTGGGCAGTAAACGCAGCCAATCCAAAAAGTCCCAGGCAAGATATGATGATGGCTAACCCTGCAAAATATTTTGATAGGGTAGCTACCTTTTTTTCTGAAGCATAGAGTCCCTGGTAATCTTCATCAAGGAACCTGTATTCAAATGGTAGTCCATTATTATCTTTTTTATAAAGGGCATCCAGTCGGGCAATCACCGTGATACTCAGTATAGTCAGGATAAAGTTAAGATTGAATGGGATGCTCAGCTGTTTACCTGTAATGAGATTAAACTGCGGCAACAAAAGGAAAACGAATCCGATCGCAATTATGGTTGATAGAAAAGCCAGGAGCAGGGACTCACCAAGAGTTTGTGCAATAAGTGTCGAACGTTGAGCACCAAGTATTTTCTTTATGCCCGCTTCCCTGATCCTGCGTATTGCCTTTGCGGTAGACAGGTTCATAAAATTGATGCAGGCAATGAGCAGGATGAAAATGGCTGTAATTGAAAATAAGTTTACATAGTCAATTCTGCCACCATTTGGTAATCCATTTTCATAATGACTTTGCAGGTATCTGTCTGAAAACTTTTGTGCGAAAAGAGTTGCTTTCGATTTGTCGTGCCTGGTTTTAATGAAGCCGGCAATTTTATCATTGAACTGATTAATATCAGTACCTGGTTTTAGAATAACATAAGTGGCTGGTTGGTTGTTGCTCCATTTTTGAAGGTTTGGATTTTTATCGAGGAAGAGTTCATATTGGAAAGCAATATCAAATTGTATAGTAGCATTGACAGGTGGATTTTCAAAAATACCTGAAATGCGGTAAACCCCGCTATATTCTTTTTGGTTCCATTCAATACTTTTTCCTACAACATTTTGAGTTGTCTTGAATATTTTCATCGCCAGCTCCCGGGATATAACAATGGAAGATTTATCTGACAAAGGGGTGGTTTTATTACCATCTATAAAATGATACGAAAAGATGTTAAAATAATCTTTGCCAGCGAATTGATTGGTAGCTGTAATATGATTTCCCTGGTAAGTAAGGATACCTGTTTTATCAGCCCAGGAAACCGTGATAACAGAAGTGGCATATTCCACTTCAGGAAGCTCTTTGGTTAATGCCTGGGCCAGGAGGCCGGGCGATTGCTCGCCGGTTTCGATACCGTTGGGCGTTTCCATATTCATCATAATCTGAAAAAGCTGCTTATCCTTTTCATTAAACTTGTCAACCTGCAGTTCGTCGTTTACCCACAGGTAAATCAACATCGTGCAGGCAAGGCCCGTAGACAAACCAAATAAATTCAGCATTGTAAACTGGCGATCTTTCATGATGTTTCGCCATAATATCCTGAAGCTGGTTTTAAACATTGTTCTAAGGTTGACAGAAATAATTTGAGCCTTAGGTTCAGATCGATTGCCCGATCGTTCCACATTTACAAATAGACATGGCGAATATCAAATTGTTGCATGGCGGAACTGAAGCATCAGGGAATGATATAACATACTAAATGTATCGGTTCAAAGATTAGCAAAGCCTCCTTGGTTATCACCAGGACCTTCGGGTTGACGAATTGAAGTCTTTTGCAGGTAATCCACCGATATATACTTGTTAACGAGCTTCTCTAAGCATTGGGAACAACCGGCGAATTTCTTCAGTACCGGGATTTTTTCCATATTCGCAAATTTCAAAGGCTTCGGCAAACTGAACTTTTGCAGCCTGATCTTTGCCATACCATTTCTCCAATAACGTTAATACTGCGGGTGATACATTGTTTCTTGAACCTCGTTTTTCTGTAAGCCATTTTTTCCGGGCGGTCGAATCGCCGGGAACTGATTTGTCATGCTCTGTCCAGGGTAGCCACTCATAAAATTGGGACACATGAGCATCCAGTGCATCAATCTTTTTATCAATAACCGTTGATATGTCTACCGCAATATCCGGTCTGAAAGGATTGGGACGCTGGAACCTGTCACTGACATATAAAAACAGCGGGTTATTTTTTAAAGGTTGAACCCCCGGTAAAACATTTGGTACAATAACCAGGTAAGCTGCATCCTGTACAAGAACACCGGTATACCTATGGTCGGGATGATAATCATTTGGACGAGGAGCAATTACAATATCGGCCTGCCATTCCCTGATTTTTTTGATCACGGCAAGACGGTTTTCAAGGGTTGGCATTAGTTCCCCATCGTGATTATCCAATACATCATATTCAACACCAAGCCGCCTCGCGACCTCCTTTGTTTCTTTCAGCCTGCGGCTGGCCAGCGGCTTACCTCCCATTGTCTGATGGCCTTTATCACCATTGGTCAAAGAAACAAATTTCACCGCATGTCCCATTGAAACATATAGTGCAGCCAACCCTCCGGTTGTGATATCGCAGTCGTCGGGATGGGCGCCAAAAACTATTACACGGATTTTGTTTGTATCCGGGTTACCGAGGTTATTCTGAGCAATGGATTGATAGCCTGTAAAAAACAGTAGCAAGGCAAAAGTTATTCTCATTAGCAGTATTTTGCATTAATTTAAGCATTTTATGATGAGATTTTTTCTGTTGTTTATCCTTAGCTTTTTTATAGTCTTCGCACAGGGTCAGCAATCAGCGGATTCTGATTCCGGTCTTCAAAATTCTTCCCTGGCCAAAATGGGCTTTCCACAAAATTTTATCGGGGACTGGCAAGGCAAATTGCAATGGATGGTAGCCGGTAAACCGGTCCAGGAATTTCTCATGCGGTTAATTGCGCGGCCAGCTGATACATCCGGACAATACACCTGGCAAATTATCTATGGAGATCAGGGAAAAGACAATCGGCCCTATTTACTAAAGCCTGTCGATACAGCTAAAGGACACTGGACAGTTGATGAACGTGATGGGATAATCCTGGACAGCTATGTTCACGGTAACAGTTTGCATGGAGCTTTCACGAATATAAACCGATAGGTTTTGACGTTCTACCTGACTAGTAGAAATGTGTGCCGGGTCAGGTGTACAAAAGCTTTGCTTTATCGTCAAGCGTCCAGAAAAAAGAAATTTTAAAGCTGAGACACTACCAAAATTTCTCTCAATAGGAAAGTCCTGGTGTTTTTCGAACATAACGACTATCAGTAACCTGCATCAACATAAATAGCGCAACGTCCGCTCTTGAAATCTTCAGTTTTATTTTTTTATCTTCTGGTCCAAAGCCATGTTTGTATAGCCCGGTTATCTTGCCATCAGTAAATGCCGCAGGTCTCACTATTGTCCAGTCAAGCTTTGAATTGAGGATATGATTTTCCTGTTGCTCATGGTCCAGGTAGGCATCCTTAAGAAACCAGCCAAACATTATATACTTCCAGAAGAAATTAAGATTGCCCTTGCTGTCTCCATTGCCTAAAGTTGTCTGGCAAATTAAACGTTTCACATCGTTTTTTTCCATGCCTTCAATAATGTGTTTTGTCCCGGTTGACCTGACTGATCCTTTCCTCCCGGCTCCAAGTGCACACAATACCACATCCTGCCCTTCTATTGCCTTAGCTACCTTGCCTGCCTGCATTACGTCTCCTTCGCAAATCGTGAGTCGACTGTTTTTTATTTGCGCCAGTTTTTCGCTGTTTCTTGCAAAAGCAGTCACTTCATGATCCAATTCAAGTGCCTTTTGTACTAATAGTTGTCCGATGGTTCCTGTCGATCCGAAAATGATAAGTTTCATATGTTGTAAATTTTACAACAAAATTATTTCCCGGGGAAAAGTGGAAATAGAATGAAACCGACAATCTCAAAGTCACTTATCATTCATAACTCAACTCACCACTCACAACTCACCACTGTTTTCTTACGTATTGTAGGGGGCTCAGCCCGGAAAATTGCCTGAAACTCCTGATGAAATGAGATTGGTCGGCAAAACCGTTATGGTAGGCAACATCAGACAACTTATTAAAGTTTTGCTGATCGAGTTGATGCATCGTTGATTTAAACTGGCAAATCCGGGAAAACAGTCTCGGGCTCACACCGACATATTGCTCAAACTTTCTTTCAAATGTTCTCTCAGTGATGTGTAAACGCTTTCTCAGCTCCGGTAATGAAGTTAGTCCTTTTGAAGCGATGATGTGTTCCAGAGCGTAGTGAACAATATTATCTGCGCTTACCTGAATCGCATTAGAAATAGCTATCAGGTAACGACTGATTATATCTATCTGCATATGACTTTCCGTGGTTTCTGTCAATGCCTGGTAATCTGAAAGAAGATTTGCACTTGGCAGTAGTCGCAGATCAACACAATCATCGGTTACCTCATTTGATCTGATGCCGAAAAGGCGGCTGATAGCAGATGGATATAAGAGAAAAATGATCATGCGAAAACTTCCGTAAGGCAAAAGCGTGATTGGTCTGATAGTTTGACCATATAAAAACAGTGAAGACAATTTCCTGTTTTTATCGTTGAGATACATATTGCCGGAAGACTGTTGAAAAACGATACCTGGCACCCCATCTGCATAAAATGGGAGAGGGGTAACAACTCCATAAGTTGTTTGATGATCCATCACCAGTATGTGACTTACAAGGCTGCTTAAACCTGAATATGGTTGTATGGTGAATGACTGCATCATTTCAAGAAAGGTTGGCTGTTTCTGCGAACCCAAGATATATAAATTCTTTAATTGTCACAGGTGGGCCAGATATGAATTATTTACAGGGATTTTTATTTTATGATGATCAATATTATAAACCTTAAACGTCGATGCGTTCGCGATTATATATAACGGTTATCAACAACTTAGTGTTCTTTTTTCTGATGCTTTGAATAAGATTAACTGGTTTTTTTCGAAAATCCACAGAAAAAAATGAAAAAAGCTATCGTTTTAATCACTGAATGGCAGCGTTAGCCCCTGTTTGCATAATCTTTTTTTTTATTCAAAAATAGGTTAACTTAACATCACTATTTATTTTCTCAAACAGATTGCGCCATGGATACTGTTCGCGATATACTACAGATAAAAGGGAATTTGGTATATTCAATATGTCCGGAAAGCTCTGTATATGAAGCACTCGAAACTTTGGAAGACAACAACGTCGGCGCCCTTGTCGTGTTGGAAAAAGACGGAAAGCTGGATGGGATTTTTACCGAACGTGATTATGCGCGTAAAGTTATCTTAAAAGGCCGTTCTTCCAGAGAAACAATGGTGCAGGACATTATGACCGAAAGCCCCACATTCGTTACTCCCGACACAAAGATTGAAGAATGCATGCAGCTGATGTCGCGGAAATACATCCGCCATTTACCAGTTATGGACAACGGCCGTTTGGTCGGAGTCGTTTCTATTGGTGATATCGTCAACTATATCATCACTCAGAAGGATTTCATTATTGAATGCCTTCAGCGTTACATCGTCAGTTGAACATCGTTACATGTCAGTTTGAACATGCAGGTTCAAAGTTTATGTCAGGCCCTGAATTGTTAAGAAGTTGGTTTATTACTAATCGTTGATGTTTGAAGCATTAATGAAACCGCTTTTCTATGCCTGAAAATAACCTTGATAGTGTTCCATTATGGCCCATGCTTTTATATGCTGGTATTGTATGCATATTATTGGTGGCTATTCTCTCATTATCCTATATCCTCGGACAGCATCACAAAGACAGGGCCACCGGCCAACCATATGAAGGTGGAATTGAACAGAGCGGATCTGCACGGATACGGTTTTCAGCGCAATTTTATTTAGTCGCCATGTTATTCGTGGTCTTTGATGTAGAAGCCGTATTTATCATGTTATGGGCAATTGGCTTTTATGAACTTGGTTGGCCAGGGTATATCGGTATTCTCGTGTTCATTGGTCAGCTGGCCGTGGTGTTGGTTTATGAGTGGGGCATTGGCGCACTTAACATTGGAGCAGATGTCAAAAAGATAATGAAAGTTTATAAGATGAAGCAAATGCAAAAAAGCTGATTAACAAAAAAAAGTTGATAAACAAAAAATAGTAAACATAAGCTGATAAGTAAAAGCTGATAAGCAAAAACTGGTAAGCAAATAACAGCAAGCTGATAAGCAGGCAACAGTAAAAGCTCGTAAGCATAAGCAACAGTAAAAAGCTAAAACCTATGGATTGGTGGTTAAACAAAGCGGGTGATATATCGGGAAGAATATCCGGCACCGGCAGCATGGAACAGGCAGTCAGCAGGAGTATAATGCTTACCTCCGTACAAAGCCTCGTGGCCTGGGGCCGAAAGAATTCCATGTGGCCCTTCCATTTCGGTTTAAGCTGTTGTTTTGTTGAAATGGCTACAAGTATAACAAGCAAGTATGATGTAGCCCGGTTTGGAGCAGAAGTGATCAGGGGCACACCGCGCGAAGCAGATGTAATGGTAATAGCAGGAACTGTTTTCATAAAAATGGTACCTATTATCAAAAGACTACATGAACAAATGATGGAACCAAGATGGGTAATCTCCATGGGCAGCTGTGCAAACAGCGGCGGCATGTATGATATCTACAGTGTAGTACAGGGGGTGGATAAATTCCTCCCTGTCGATGTTTATGTGCCAGGGTGTCCGCCAAGACCTGACGCATTCATGCAGGGACTGATGTTATTGGCTGATGCAGTAGGTAAAGAGGCACGTCCACTAAGCTGGACGATTGGCGAACAGGGAGTCATTAAACCAAAAATGATTTCCATGAAGGAGGCTAAACGGGAGGAGAGAATGAACAATCTTACCTTTCGCGGAGTGGATGAAGTTTAATAAAGTGGATCTAACGATATGCATGAAGCCACTAACATACTTGAGCATCTGCAACTCAACTTCGGTGCAACAGCCTTCAGGCAGCAAAACACCGTTGATGAATTGCTCACATTATGGATATCTGGTAATGACTGCCTGCCTATAATCCGGCACCTGAAAACAGAAATCCGTAAACCTTATTCCCTCCTTTATGATCTGTGTGCTATCGACGAACGCGACAGAACTCACAAAAAAGATTTCCCCACCGTTGATTTTTCCGTAGTATATCATCTTTTTTCTTTTGACAGGAATCATTTCATTCGCCTGAAAGTCCCACTGCTTGGAGAGTTCCCCACGCTTCCCTCTATTACATCTGTATATAAAAATGCCAACTGGTACGAACGTGAAGTATACGATATGTTTGGCATCCGTTTCGAAGGACACCCACATCTCACGCGTTTATTGATGCCCCTCACCTGGCAAGGCCATCCACTACGTAAGGAACACCCCGCAAGAGCAACTGAAATGGGCCCCTTTGAACTATGGGATGAAAAGCAGGATCGCGAGCAGGAAGCATTAAGATTTAAACCGGAGGAATGGGGCATGGAAAGAGAAGGAGAGGATTCAGACTTCATGTTCCTGAATATCGGCCCTCAACATCCGGGTACACACGGAGTGTTAAGAATCGTATTACAACTGGACGGTGAGGATATCATCGATGCAGTGCCTGAGATCGGATTCCATCATCGGGGTGCTGAAAAAATGGGTGAGCGCCAAAGCTGGCACACATATATTCCCTATACGGACCGCGTGGATTATTTAGGTGGGGTCATGAATAATCTTGCTTACTTGCTGGCAGTAGAAAAGCTGGCAGGCATAGAAGTGCCGGAACGTGCAACAGTGATCAGGGTGATGTTGTGCGAATTATTCCGGATAGCCAGCCACCTTGTTTGGTTTGGAACCTTTGCGCAGGATCTCGGCCAATTATCACCCGTATTTTACATGTTTACTGATCGCGAAAAAATATTCGATATAATCGAAGCTATCTGCGGTGGCAGGATGCATCCCAACTGGTTTCGCATCGGTGGCGTCGCGCAGGATCTTCCCCGCGGCTGGGATGGATTGGTAAAAAGTTTTGTCGACTACTTTCCAAAAAAATTAAGGGAATACAAGAAGATGGTTTTGCTGAACAGCCTGTTCAAAGCGCGTACAAAGGGCATTGGCGTTTATACACTTGAAGAGGCCATTGAATGGGGTGTTACCGGTTCGGGTCTCAGGGCCTGCGGAATGGAATGGGATTTCCGTAAGAAACGTCCTTATTCCGGTTATGAAAAATTTGATTTTGATATCCCGATCGCACAGAACGGCGATTGTTTCGATCGTTCTGTTGTGAGGGTAGAGGAAATGTGGCAAAGCCTGCGCATAGTAGAACAATGCCTGAACAATATGCCTGCAGGAAATTACAAGGCAGATCATCCGCTTACTACTCCGCCGATCAAGAAACATACGATGCAGGATATAGAAACACTGATCACACATTTTTTAAACGTGAGCTGGGGACCGGTAATCCCTGCCGGTGAAGCAATGAGTTGTATAGAAGCAACAAAGGGAGCCAATAGTTATTACCTGGTGAGCGATGGCAGTACATCTGCATACCGCGTAAGAATAAGAACACCGTCGTTTCCGCATATGCAGATGGTTCCTTATATCAGTAAGGGATACACGGTAGCAGATCTGTTATCGATCCTGGGAAGTGTGGATTTTGTACTTGCGGATATAGACAGGTGAAGAGAATTATGAATTATGAATTATGAGTTATGAAAGAGTTGTAAGGCCGGGGATTTTATAACTGGTATTCTTTCATAACTGATATTTCTTTCATAACGGGTATTTGTTTACAAACATTTAGGAAACTGTTTAATTGATATGATGACGGAAACCGAAATAAAAGCAAAGGTAAGCAGGTTGGCTGAAGAAGAAATAAAGGCGATAGATCATGAGATAAGCTTGTTGCCTTATAAGAAGGCCGGGGTTATTGAAGCCCTCAAAATTATTCAGCAGCATAGAGGTTGGGTCAGTGACGAGAGTGTGGAGGCTGTTGCTGCCTACCTGGAAATGAGCCCTGCCGAAGTGGATAGTGTTGCTACTTTTTATAATCTCATTTTTAGGAAACCGGTTGGCAGACATGTGATCCTATTGTGCGACAGCATTTCGTGTTATGTAATGGGCTATGATAAATTGTATGCAGCACTTAAAGAACAACTCAGCATAAAGTTCGGTGAAACCAGTTCCGATGGTCGGTTTACATTGTTACCCAATGCATGTCTTGGATGCTGCGATCATGCACCGGCCTTAATGGTTGATGAGGACTTGTTCAGGGATGTGAAAGTTGAAATGCTGGATCAGCTGTTGTCGGCATATAAATGAAAAATGTTAAGGACCACATATTTAAGGATCACAATTAAATGAAAATGTTAAGGACCACATATTTAAGGATCACATATAATGAATAATGATAAGGGTTTTTAAAAGCGGCTATTTGTTACCGCCAAGACTTCAATGATTAAAGACTTCAGTAATTAAAGACTTCAGTAATTATGGAACGTCCACTGACAGAAAATATCAAAACCGGCCATCCGCCACTGGACCTAAAAGGTTACGAAAAGACGGGAGGTTATGCTGCAGTTCGCAAAGTGCTGCAGGGGATGTCTCCTGCCGATTTACAACAACTGGTAAAGGACAGTAATCTAAAAGGACGCGGAGGTGCTGGTTTTAATACGGGTATGAAATGGAGCTTTGTCCCGATGGGCAACGAAACACGTGGACCCAAATATCTCATTTGCAACGCGGATGAAATGGAGCCAGGTACTTTTAAAGACAGGTTATTGATTGAAGGCAATCCACATCAGCTGATAGAAGGCATGATCCTTGCGGCTTATGCCATCCAGGCTACTGTGTCATATATATTCCTTCGCTGGGCTTATCGGGAGGCTGCCCATATACTCAGAAAATGTATAGACGAAGCCTATGCTGCCGGCTACCTGGGTCAGCATATACATGGCAGCAGTTATCAACTTGACATGTATCTCCACACTGGTGTCGGTAGGTATATGTGCGGCGAAGAGACGGCCCTGCTGAATGCCCTGGAAGGTAAAAGAGCTACACCCCGCGCGAAACCTCCGTTTCCACAAGTGAGCGGTTTATTTGGAAAACCAACTATAGTAAACAATGTGGAAACCTTATGTTGTATTCCACATATCGTGAATAAAGGTGCAGCCTGGTTTAAGAGTTTAAGTCTTAGTGAAGACAGTGGTGGCACTAAGATCTACGGGGTAAGTGGTAAAGTGAAAAAACCCGGTGCCTGGGAACTGCCAATGGGAGTTACCATGCGGGAGCTTATTGAAGATCATGCAGGTGGCATGTGGAATGGGCTCCATCTCAAAGGCGTTTTGCCAGGTGGTGCATCAACCGATTTTTTAACTCCCGAACATCTTGATATCAAAATGGATTTTACTTCGGTAGCATCTGCAGGCAGCCGTTTGGGAACAGGCACCCTGGTGGTACTCGATGATGCCACCTGCCCGGTAGGATTTGTCCATAACCTACAGCGTTTTTTTGCTCAGGAAAGTTGCGGCTTTTGTACTCCATGCCGGGAAGGTTTGCCATGGGTTGAAAAGGTACTGATGAGCATAGAACGCGGTGAGGGAAGTGAAGAAGATATGGAACTGTTGCATATGCATACAAGACTTCTTGGACCCGGCAACACTTTTTGTGCTTTGGCCCCCGGAGCAATGGAACCATTGCAGAGCGCATTAAAATATTTCAGGGATGATTTTGAGAATCATATAAAAAATAAAAAATGCCCATATAACTAACGTACAATTAACGTACAATGTATGCCAACCATCAACATCGATAAGATTCCTTATGTAGTTAAAGCCGGCAAAAATCTGCTGGAGGCTTGTCTCAGTCTCGGACTTGATCTGCCCTATTTCTGCTGGCATCCCGCTATGGGTAGTGTTGGAGCCTGCCGGCAATGCGCAGTCAAAGTATATAAGGATGAACAGGATACCAAAGGCAAGCTGGTGATGAGTTGTATGGAAAATGCAAAAGACGGGATGTTCCTGTCTGTCACGGATATGGATGCTGTTGCTTTCCGGTCGCAGATTATAGAATGGCTCATGACGAATCATCCTCATGATTGCCCTGTATGTGATGAAGGCGGTAGCTGCCATCTCCAGGACATGACCGTAATGACCGGTCATAGTTACCGGCGTTTCCAATATAAAAAACGCACATTCCAAAATCAATATCTCGGGCCATTGATCAATCATGAAATGAACCGTTGTATTCAATGTTACCGTTGTGTAAGGTTCTATCGTGATTATGCCGGTGGCACCGACCTCAATGTATTTTCAGCGCATCATCATGTTTATTTCGGAAGGGAGAAAGATGGCATATTGGAAAGTCCTTTCAGCGGCAATCTTGCCGAGGTTTGCCCAACGGGAGTGTTCACGGATAAATTGCTCAAGGACCATTATACACGTAAATGGGATCTTACAACAGCGCCTTCAGTTTGTCATCATTGCAGCCTCGGTTGTAATACAATTGCAGGTGAACGTTACGGAACCATCAGGAGTATTGTCAACCGTTTTAATGGAGCGGTCAACGGTTATTTTTTATGCGATCGTGGAAGGTTTGGTTATGAGTTCGTCAATAGTTTAAACAGGATTGTTCGTCCGTTGGTGCGCACCCGTGCAGTGGAATCAGTTGATGATGCAACCTTGATGGAAGAACTAAGGAAACTTATCGTTTCACAAAAATTAATAGGAATTGGTTCTCCAAGAGCCTCTGTTGAAAGCAATTTTGCACTGATGCAACTGGTAGGAAAAGAAAACTTTTACCAAGGTGTTACAGAAGAACTCGCTTACCTGGAAAGAAAGATTATTGATGTGTTGCAATCAGGCAGTCTTCATTCTGCTTCCCTTAAAGAAATAGAGTTGGCTGACGCAGTCCTGGTTTTGGGAGAGGATGTTTGGAACACGGCCCCGGTAATGGCGCTTGCAATCCGACAGTCGGTAATGAAAACCGCCGCCGGTGAAGCTTCGCAACAACTAGGCTTGCCTGTTTGGCAGGATTCCGCAATCAGGGAATTTATACAGGATGATAAGGGCTTCCTGGCCAACATAACGGTGGCCCCTTCACCCTTAGATGAAATCAGCAGCACCCACCAACACGCTGCGCCTGATGATATAGCAAGGCTTGGTTTTGCAATTGCACACCTGCTGGACCCTTCTGTGCCTGAGGTAACTAAACTGAGCGAAAAAACGGAACAAACCGCAGCCGTGATTGCCGAAGCTTTAAAAGCCGCCAGGCATCCCGTCATCATCAGCGGCGCTTCCTGTTACAACGAAGCATTGATCAGGTCAGCTTATGCTGTTGCCACTGCATTGAATAAGGACGGAAGAGAAGTAGGAATATCTTATGTGATGCCTGAATGCAACAGTATGGGCCTGGCTATGATGCGTGCACCTTCCATTGACGGTGCTGTAAAAAGGTCATCATTTGAACACGATCTTACGCTTGTTGTAATGGAAAATGATCTCTACCGTTTCATGCCGGCAAAAAAAGCAGATCAGTTTTTCAGAAGTTTCAAAAATATCATCGTGCTGGACTCCCTGAATAACCAGACAACAGAAAGAGCAACTTTGCTTTTGCCGGCCGCTACTTTCGCCGACGGAGACGGAACCCTGGTTAACAATGAAGGACGTGCCCAACGTTTTTACCAGGTTTACAGCCCGGCAAACCCAAATATCAAAGAGAGCTGGAAGTGGCTATGGAATTTAAACGTGCTGATTACCACCAACAGCAACGGACTTGAATACCATCCGGACGGGTTGCTGGCTAATCTTGAAATGACAATGCCCCAGTTTGCAGGCATTTCCAGTGCTGCTCCCTCCCGTGATTTTAGAATACATGGAGAGATGATTCCGCGTGAGCCACATCGCTATAGCGGTCGTACTGCTATGCTGGCTAATCTTACCGTTAGCGAACCCAAGCCCCGCAATGATGCAGATTCACCAATGACTTTCACCATGGAAGGATACCAGGGAATTCCACCTTCTCCCTTGATTCCCTTTTTCTGGTCACCGGGCTGGAATTCAGTACAGTCCGTCAACCGGTATCAAAACGAACCGGGAGGCAGTTTGAAAGGAGGAGATCCTGGTAAACGTTTGTTTGAGCAAAGGGAAAATGCCGAAACCATACATTTTATAGATTCACCTGAAGCGTATGCAGCGAGGGAGCAAAAGTGGCTATTGCTGCCCCGGTATCATGTGTTTGGATCGGAAGAATTAAGTGCTACTGCCAGGGCTATCAATGAACTCGCTCCTATACCAGCTATAGGTCTGTCTTTCCGTGATGCAGCACAGCTAGGGGTTGTCGAAGGTTCTATAATCAGGCTGCAAACAGACCAGGAGGAAGTTTTGCTTCCGGTGAAAATACAGGAAGGATTGAGTGATGGTATTGTGCTGGCACCGGCGGGTAGATCGGAAACAATGGCTTTGAAATGGGGGAGTTGGGTCAGTTTGAAAAAGCATTTAACATAAGAGTATGGATTTAATAATAGAGTACAGATATAATATGAAAGTATGACCGTAATGCAACACATATGGATCGTATTGGGCGTTTTGTTCGTCATGCTCAATGTTGCTGCCGGCCTCATCTGGGTGGAGCGCCGGCTTCTCGCTTTATGGCAGGACAGGCTGGGACCTAACCGGGCCGGACCTCTGGGTATTTTGATTGTATTGGCTGATACGCTCAAACTTTTTTTTAAGGAAGACTGGATCCCGCCTTTCGCGGATAAATGGATTTTCATATTCGCACCCGCCATAGTAGTTGGCAGTGTGCTGATGAGTGTTGTGATTATTCCTTTTGCACCAGGAATTGTGATTGCCGATCTTAATATAGGCCTGTTATTTTTCCTCGCCATGTCATCATTAAGTGTTTACAGCATCGTTCTTGGCGGCTGGGCATCGAACAATAAATATGCATTGCTGGGCGCATTGCGTGGTGCCTCGCAAATGATCGCCTACGAAGTTTTTATGGGATTGTCATTGATGGGAGTTGTGATGCTTACCGGCTCATTCAATATGGGTAAGATAGTAGAAGCTCAAAAGGATGTGTGGTTCATTGTTACCCAGCCCGTGGGTTTTGTTGTTTTTTTTATCGCCGGGATTGCAGAAACACACAGGCTTCCTTTTGACATACCTGAAGCGGAGAGTGAACTGATAGCTGGGTATCATGCAGAATATTCCGGGATGAAATTCGGAATGTTTTTTATTGGCGAATATCTCGGTATCACGTTGATTTCTGCCATGACTGTAACACTGTTTTTTGGTGGATGGCTGGGCCCGGCATTCCTGCCTCCGTTGGTTTGGTTTATTTTAAAAACGGTCCTGTTCATTGGTTTGTTCATTTTACTTCGTGCTTCTCTTCCAAGACCACGCTATGATCAGCTTATGGAATATGGGTGGAAGGTATTGCTGCCACTCGTACTTGCTAACATCCTGATCACCGGGGCAATCGCATTGTGGCTGAAGGACCAATGAGGTGAAGAACGAATAAGGTTGAAAAACCAATAAGGTTGAAGGACAAATAAGATTGAAGAACGAATAAGGTTGAAGGACGATTAAAATTGAACAACGAATAAAATTGAAGTACCAATAAGGTTGAAGCACTATTAAATAAAAAGAAAAAATTAAGATATGCTGACTAATCTGAGAACTATGTGGTTGGTTTTTTTACACTTGTTTCACAAAACAGAAACTATTCAATACCCGGAAGAAAAAATCCGGCTCGCTCCACGCTGGCGCGGCCGCATCGTGCTGACGAAAGATCCTGATGGAGGTGAACGATGTGTGGGCTGCTACCTTTGCGCTGCTGCATGCCCGGTAGACTGTATAGCTCTCCAGGCAACTGAAGATGAGAACGGCCGGAGATATCCCGAATTTTTCAGGATCAATTTTTCAAGATGCATTTTTTGTGGGTATTGTGAAGAAGCTTGTCCTACCTATGCCATCCAACTGATCCCGGATTTTGAGATGGGTGAATACCTCCGCCAAAACCTGGTATTTGAGAAGGAGGATTTACTGATCAACAGCGAGGGCAAATATCCGGGTTATAACTATTATAAAGTAGCAGGTATGGATGCAGGTGTTAAAACCAAAGGCGAAGGTGACAGTGAAGATCCACCGGTGGATATTCATAGTCTGTTACCGTAGTCGATTAGCTACAGCAGTCATTTTATTATCATAATCATTTTGTTGTCATAATCATATCACAATAATTATATCACATATTCAAATTATCGTAATCATTATCAAATTATCATAATCATTCCGTTGCAATAAAAATGTCTCAACTATTTTATATAGCATCTTTTGTGGCCATACTGGCAACTATACTGGCACTAACGCGCTACCAGCCAATCCATGCCCTGCTGTACCTCGTGGTTTCATTCCTGGCAGTGGCTATGATCTTTTTATCACTGGGCTCACCATTCGTAGCCGTATTGGAAATTATTATTTATGCCGGAGCCATTATAGTGCTGTTCATTTTCGTGGTGATGATGTTGAACCTTGGCAAGGACACTGCAATCCAGGAAAAAATCTGGCTAAAGCCTAAAGTCTGGTTATTACCTTCTTTACTAGTTGGGTTGTTACTGGTAGAAATGGTTATACTCTTATTAAGCAGGGGTGAAATTGCAATGGATGTAAGAGTAGTTGCCCCCAGGGATGTATCTCTTTCTTTATACGGGGAATATATCATTGCGGTTGAGCTTGCGGGTTTCCTGCTTATGGCAGGCGTAGTGGGTGCGGCTCATATCGGTAAACACACGAAAAAGAACCTTCACCGTTTTTTAGAGGAAGAGAAAGAAGTAAAGATGGGAAGTCTGAATGAAAATAAAGACGAAATAAAACTCAAACTATGAACTCCTTCAATGCCAATACTGTCCTGATGGTAGCTGCCTTGCTTTTTGTGCTGGGACTGATTGGTGTGTTGATAAGGAAAAACATCGTTTTTATGCTTATTTCGGTTGAAGTGATGTTGAATGCTGCAGGGTTGGCATTTGTAGCGGCCGGAGCGCAATGGCATCAGCCTGACGGTCAGATTATGTTTCTCTTTATCCTCGCGATGGCTGCTGCAGAAATTTCAGTAGGCCTTGCGCTTGTGCTGCAGATCAATCATCAGCATAAAACACTCGACGTGGAGGATATCAGGGAACTAAGGGATAAGGATTAGAGTGATGAGTTATGAGTTATGAATGATGAGTTGAGTGATTCAGTAATTGAGTCATTGTAATTGAGATTAGGGTTATATAAATAAGGAGCAATAAACTTTCTTCATATATCTATACTATGCTTGCAATCATCGCCGCCCTGCCATTTTTTGGTTTCCTGCTTTTATCGCTGGCGGGGCATCGATTGCCTAAAAACGTAATTGCTTCGATAGGCGCAGGCACTGTGAGTTTGGCCGCTGTGCTGACAGTGATTTACGGTATACAATTTCTTCAGACTCCGCCACCTACAGGTGTTGACACATTATTGTTATGGCAATGGTTCTCTGCGGGCACGCTTTCAGTTGCCATAAGTCTGGGTGTAGATGTATTATCACTCACATTTATTTTTATTATCACTTTTGTAGGCGCACTGATCCATATTTACTCTACTGCTTATATGAAAAAGGACCGTGACTATGCGCGGTTTTTCGCCTGCATGAACTTATTCGTGGGTGCCATGCTGTTATTGGTGATGGCAGACAACCTTGTTCTTATGTACCTGGGCTGGGAGGGGGTTGGTATGTGCAGTTACCTGCTGATTGGATTCTGGTATGAATCCCCGGCCAATTGCCAGGCGGCAAATAAAGCATTTTTAGTTACAAGAATCGGCGATACAGCTATGCTCATTGGTTTGTTCCTGCTCTTTAAAGAGTTGGGAACGCTCAGTATTCCTGGCATTCTTCAACAGGCTCCCGCTCATTTTACAACCGGATCGTCCAACATAACACTTATTTGCCTTTTATTGCTTGCGGGAGGAATGGGTAAATCAGCACAGCTACCACTGCAAACCTGGTTGCCCGATGCAATGGCAGGTCCTTCTCCGGTCAGTGCATTGATTCATGCGGCAACAATGGTTACAGCTGGTGTTTATCTCATAGCGAGAATGCATACACTGTTCATGCTTTCTCCGCTTGCCATGACTGTTACCGCGATCATTGGCGCCGCAACGCTGTTTGTTGCCGGTTGCAGTGCCATGGTTCAAACGGACATCAAAAGAATACTTGCCTATTCCACGATAAGCCAGATCGGATATATGTTCCTCGCACTTGGTCTCGGAGCATGGAGTGCAGCGATCTTTCATTTTTTTACACATGCTTTTTTTAAAGCACTTTTGTTCCTTGCTGCCGGTACAGTGATCGAGTCTTTGCATCATGAGCAAAACATTTTTAAAATGGGCGGGCTCAAAAACAAGCTGCCCATAGTTTATTATACATTCCTCGCGGGTGCTGCTGCTCTTGCTGCCCTGCCTTTTGTTACTGCCGGATTTTTTAGTAAGGACCCTATTCTCTGGTATGCCTGGGGTAGCATTAAAGGCAATCCTTTCTTATGGGTGATTGCCCTTGCAGGAGCATTCATTACTGCTTTTTATTGTACACGTCTTATACTGGTTGTTTTTTTTGGTGAGATGAAAACCCCGGTACATGCACAACCCGGAAAAGGGATGACTATACCGCTGGTAATACTTGCAGTTTTATCTTTAATAGCCGGATTTATTGAATGGCCACATAATCTTGTTCACCTTTCACTGTTTTCTGATTTTATCCAAAATGTATTGCCTGCCCCGGTATTAAAAGAAGGTCTTCCGCCCGAAGCTGTATTTCAACTGGTAGCTACTGTTGTTACTCTCTTGGGTATTTACGCCGGGTATTCAATATATCACCTGAAAAATACTGTTACCGGGCAGTGGTTGCAATCAACCGAAAATGCCGGGATCCGCAACTTCCTGTACAATGGATGGGGATTTGACCGGTTGTATGATACCATATTTGTAAAACCCTTTGTGTTTATCACAAAGGTTAATAAAGCTGATGTATTTGACAGGTTGTATAACGGCCTGGCACAAGCGAATTTGAAACTTAACCGGCTATTGTCGATTTCGCAGAATGGATCGCTGCGTCTGTATATCGGAGGTTTTATCATTGGCATCCTGTTCATAATAACCCTACAATTAATCTTATGATGCTCACAGGGATGATATTGGTCTTACTGATAGGTGGTGTCCTGAGCTGGCTCGTGGCAAAATGGAATGCTGATCTTTCAAAATGGATAGCCCTTATATCGGTTTTTGCAGATTTTTTCTTAACCTGTTACTGGTGGTTTCAGTTCCGTGATCCCGTTGCAGCAGGTGCCACCTGGCTTATAGATTTCAAGACCAGCTGGATACCTTCATTTGGTATCGGTTTTCACCTGTCCATGGATGGCTTGAGCCTCGTATTGTTACTGCTCACTTTCTTCCTGGGTATATTGGCGGTCCTTTGTTCCTGGACGGAAATCAGGGAAAGGACAGGATTCTTTTATTTTAATCTTTTATGGACACTCGCTGGTATAAGTGGTGTTTTTATTGCCATGGATCTGTTCCTGTTTTATTTCTTCTGGGAAGTGATGCTGGTGCCTATGTATTTCCTGATCTCAATCTGGGGAGATTCCAATCGTCGCTATGCTGCTTTTAAATTTTTCATTTTTACCCAGGCCGGGGGCCTGCTGATGCTTCTTGCTATCCTGGCCCTGTATTTTATCCATGGGCAGCAAAGCGGAACTTACACTTTTGATTATTTCGATTTATTGGGCACTTCTCTCGAGCCCTCTGCTGCCAGGTGGATCCTGTTCGGATTCCTGTTTGCTTTTGCAATAAAATTACCGGTGGTTCCTTTTCACAATTGGTTGCCTGACGCTCACAGTGAGGCTCCCACCGCAGGTAGCTTGTTATTAGCCGGGCTGTTATTAAAAACCGGGGCATATGGAATTATCAGGTTCGTGTTGCCCTTGTTTCCGGAAGCTTCCGCTGCCATCTCGTGGTGGATGATATTTGCGGGAGTGATCGGGATAATTTACGGGGCTTTGCTGGCATTTGCACAGACCGACTTCAAGCGCCTGATAGCCTATACTTCGGTTAGTCATATGGGTTTTGTACTCCTTGGCATTTTCTCGTTTAATGAAATCGGTATGCAGGGTGCGGTTATGCAGATACTAACCCATGGCATAAGTACCGGGGCTTTGTTTGTATTGGCCGGAATGCTGAAAGAGCGGCTTCATACCCGTGACATTGAAAAGATGGGAGGATTATGGACGGCTATGCCTTTCATGGGCGGTGCGGCACTTTTATTTACCATGGCTTCTCTTGGATTGCCTATGTTAGGAAATTTTATTGCGGAATTTTTGATCCTGCTGGGTACATTTTCAACCAAGGCAACCCTGGCAGTAATAGCCAGCTTCGGGTTGGTCTTGTCAGCTTTGTATTCATTAAGGATGGTGCGCAAGGTTTTCCTGGGGAACATGACCGCCGACCTGCCATTGAAGGATTTTAGTGGGAGAGAGCTTCTTATCCTGGCAGCTATGACTATCGGTATTGTTGCATTGGGATTATATCCACAGCCAGTGATAGATATGGTAAAAACTACAGTCAGGCAATTAGTGGTCCGATAATAACAGTCAGGCAATTAGAGGTCCGATAATAACTAAAATCAGTTTGATGAGCGAAATACAATTCGACGCACTTCTTCCGTACACGTTGCTGGCAGGTTCTTCAATGATCATCATCCTGCTTATTGCATTTCGGCTGAGCCATACTGTTATACAGGTTGCTGGATTTTTATTATTGTGCCTTGTAATTGCAGCCCTGGCCAACGTAAGGTCCATCCTGCCTGTTTCTATTCTTCCCTTGTTCCAGATAGATGGGTTTGCACTTTTGTTTACCGGTATGATTATTTTTTGTGTGCTCGTTATTGGCCTGTTTTCTTATATATATTTTGAGGAAAGGGAAGAGAACCCGAAAGAGTATTATATCCTGTTATTTCTTGGCACTCTTGGTGCTGCGATTTTAACGATAAGCCGCCATTTTATTTCGTTGTTTATTGGCCTGGAATTGTTGAGCGTCAGTCTTTATGCGCTGATCGCATATCTCAGAACCAGGAACAATGCGGTGGAAGCGGGCATGAAATACCTCGTATTGGCGGCTGTTTCATCTGCTTTTTTGTTGTTCGGTATGGCATTGATCTACATGGATACCGGGTCAATGGAGTTTACGGCTATTGCACAAAAGATAAGCGGATCTTCAACGACTTCTGTACTGGTCATCATGGGGGCAGGTTTTATGATTGTTGCGATAGGCTTTAAACTGGCGCTGGTGCCATTTCATCTTTGGGCCGCCGATGTGTACCAGGGAGCGCCGACTCCTGTCACCTCATTTATAGCTACTGTCTCGAAAATAGGTGTATTTGCTGTCCTGGTCCGCTTTGCCCTGGCCATAGACCTCAGGCATTATATCCAGGCGAGTACTGTCTTTTCCGTCCTGGCGATCGCATCTATGATCGCTGGCAATATTTTGGCGCTAAGGCAACAGAATATTAAACGGCTGCTTGCTTATTCCTCCATTGCGCATTTTGGTTATCTGCTGGTTGCTTTTTTAACAGGTGAAGGCGCTGGGGTAGAGGCAGGTGCTTTCTACCTGCTCTCTTATAGTATTACGTTATTGTCAGCCTTTGGAGTCGTTACTATACTATCCACCCGCAGACAGGATGCTGAAGATCTGGAATTGTACCGCGGTTTATTCAGAAGAGATCCATTGATGGCGGCAGTTTTGGCCATCGCATTGTTTTCCCTGGCAGGAATTCCACTTACTGCAGGTTTTCCTGCCAAATTTTTTGTTATAACCGCCGGTATACGGCAGGATTTATGGCCACCTGTTATTGTGTTGGTACTGACCAGTGTGATCGGTCTGTATTATTATCTTCGTGTGATAAGTATCCTGTTCGAAACATCTCCTTCTTCAGAAATCAAGGAAAGAACTTTACATCCTTTTTTTTATACCGCTACATATATCACACTTGGATTGCTGATGGTGCTTCTTTGCCTGTTAGGGATATTCCCGGGCAATATCGTAGATGGAATCCACGAGTATCTTCTTATCAGGTAGCACTAAGAAAAGTGGTGAGTGGTGAGTGGTAAGTGGCGAGTTTGAGTGATGGAGATTATCAGTGATGAGTCGCCAGTGATATATTATACTTCTTGTATTTCACTCACCACTCACCACTGATCGCGTAATACCAATGGAGCAATTAACAATTATCCGTTATGAATTCCTGGTAAATATTTTTGCTGTTGCCGAGCAGTCATAGGCCGACCGCCTTGCATTTAAAGAATCATTGCATCGGATAGATGCAGCAGAAAAAAATATAAATGAAATTGGAAAGCTTATATAACAACCTTTCTAACTGCTAAGGAGCTTGTGTTGTCTAAACAGGCAGCAACATTGATGACTGAATTAAATGAGACAGTTGAGCAATTGAAGACGATATTGAATAAACAAGATGCGCGTGGTCTCGATAATCTTATCAATTCAAAATTATACGCCGCCATAAATCCTGTTGTCGACAAGCTCAGCGAATTAATAAATTTGCAGGTCAGGGTAGGAAATGAGATCCACAAAGAAAACGCATTGGTTTACCAAACCGCACTGAAACAGTTCATTTTTATTGTCTTGCTTTCTTTGGTCTTAGCTGTTCCTTTTTCTTATTACTTAGTGGGGAATATCAATCATTTAATTGAAAATCTTCACCAGGAAAATAAAAACCTGGAAAGAAGTGAGGCGAAATACCGGACCCTGATTGAATATGCTGGTGATGCAATATTCGTGTTTAATACAGAAACCCGTATTGTTGATGCGAACGAATATGCCTGCAGATTGCTTGAATGATCCCCAAAACGAAGAGGCATCTTTGCCTGAGATCGCTTCACTATTTGCAGGCATTATCAGTGCATCCTGTGCATAAACAGAAGCGGCGCCCACAGAATCACCTTTTTTAATGCTTTCCATGAATTTGTTGTTCACAGCTTCGACGGCAGACCTCGCTGTTGAAATGTTGAAGCTGATGCTGTCTTTTTCATTTGCAGCACCAATATTGTTATCAGTGGAAGGCTCGTTACATGCCACGAAGGCCAGCGCAACCACGATCAGGAGTTGGGGTTTAAATGTTGACCTATTGGTTGTTTTCTAAAAGATAATCTTTTTTCTTATTTATACGGGCACTTCAATCGTAAAGTTTATTCCTAAATATTGAGCCACCGGTTTATTCCTGGGTATTGAGCCAACGGGTGCCTGGAACTTCAAAAATCAGTTCGCTACTGTATGCGCTTGCCGGCGTTTGATAACCGGGCTTAAAATCTCCCGCAAGAATTTTTTGGACTATGATCAGGGTGCTATGTGCCGTGAGCGAATAGCCATCGGTGGTAACCATGGACTCTTTCAGCTTTTCGCCAGAAGCATTACTGACTTCACCCCAGATAAAACTTTTGCCGCGGCTCCTCTTTTCATCTGTAGGACCCGGAGCCCTGTTGTTAACTTTCTTCTTTAATAAATTCCGGATAAACTGTGTTCTGAGCAACCAGTTGAAAGCCCGTTGCAGTTTCAACAGCCGATACGCATTGACAGACATACCAGTGTAGATTTCGATATTTTCAATGCCTGTCGTGAAGTATGCAGTTGATACATCGCCCCAGGGTATACTTATAACAAATCGTTTCACTTTTCCGTATGTGGGAACATTACCGAATGTTATCCAGAGGCCATGTTCTCCTAAAGGCACTTTCACAATTTTTCCGTCAATTCTTCTTTTACCACCTTCACCCAGGTTGTTGATCATAGTGGTTGCCGTGCCTCGCGATAATCCGCCTCCTGCAGTTGCGAAGGCCATTTTCAGGTCCGTTGCATCTGGCATCTGGTGCTTCAGAAAAAGCGCTAAACAATCAGTCGGTACAACATCGAAACCTGCACCTGGCATGATCATAATGCCTGCGGCCAAAGCCAGACCATTAAGTAACTTCAGTGATTCAAATACACTGATATCACCATTGATGTCCAGGTAATGAGTTTTCGTTCTTATACACGCATCTGCCATGGGATGCGCAGTTTGATCAAATGGTCCTGCTGCGTTCAACACAACATCAAAATTACCCAGTGACTGTTCGAGCGCCTCCCGGTTATCAAGATCAATGATGAGATAAGGAAAATGGAGTTCAGATGATAGCTTTTGGATAGCTTCTTTATTTCTGCCAGCCAGGACGGGCTGAAGATGGTATTCATTTGCATGCCGGGCAATTAATTGTCCGGTATAACCATTTGCTCCATATAACAAAAACTGGTTGGCCATGGTAACTGGTTATGAAACGAAATTAGTTAAAAGAGACGGCTTGTTTAAGTGTTTGTATTTATTGTCAACAAGTATTCTACTTAGATTTAACAATGAAAAAAATCGTTCAGCGTTAAAAGTCAGATTGCACGTTATAGGTCTCAGGTAAAGGTCCGGATTTATATTAACCGGAGACCGCCATTAACGATTTTGACCAGACGAACTCAACCCATGAAGCTGCCATTCAGGAATATCGTTTTATTGATTGTCGCCGTCTTTTTATATATAGCTGGTCTTGCCCAGAGACCCAATCTGAAATTTAAAAATCTTTCCACAACGCAAGGACTTTCCATTAATAACGCTACCTGCATCTTACAGGATAAAAATGGTTTTATCTGGATTGGTACCCGTGATGGATTAAACAAATACGACGGTTACAAGTTTACAGTATACAGGTCCGATCCCGAAGACTCATCAAGTATCAGCGCCAATTTTATCTGGAGCATGAAGGAAGACCTGGAAGGAAATATATGGATTGGAACAGTAGCCGGTGGGCTGAACAAATACTTGCCGAAAAGCGATGAATTTATACGTTATCGCCATAACCCCAATGACCCCGGAAGCATTAGTCATAATACGATTCAATCTATCCTGGAAGACGGAGATGGCAACATTTGGGCCGGTTCAGCAAATGGACTTGACCTGCTGGATAAAAAGAACAATAAATTCACTCACTATCTCCATAACCCGAAAGATAAAAATAGTCTTGCGGATGACAATATTTATAAATTGTTTGAAGACAGCAATGGTAATTTGTGGATCGGCACCAGGTCCGGCGGTCTTGATGTTTTCAACAGGAAAGAAAATATTTTCAGGCATTATCAATTCAATGCAGCCGATAAACATAGTATCAGTGAAAACAGTATTCTTACGATTTTTGAAGACCGCGAACACAATATCTGGATTGGCACAGATTCGAAAGGCCTTAATCTCTTTAACTCAGCCACAAACAAGTTCATCCGTTTTTATTCATGATCCTAAAGACAAGTCAAGCCTTGCGAATAATACTGTCCGCTGTATTAATGAAGATGCAAATGGCCTTATCTGGCTGGGAACTGAGAATGGCGGTATAAGCGTTTTCGATAAAAAGAATAATGCATTTTATAATTATGCACAGGACGATAACGATCCATTAGGTATCAGCAGCAATTCTATCTGGGATATTTACATTGATAAAAGAGGAAATACCTGGCTGGCCACATTTCATAGCGGAGTTGACTTCCTGGATAAGGAGCCGGCGAAGTTTGCCAAATATCATAAAGAGCCAAATAATAAGAACAGCCTTGGTAATAATACCGTGAATACTTTCCTTGAAGATGTCAACGGTAATATCTGGATCGGCACAGACGGCGGAGGCATCACAATGTTTAACCGCAAAAAAAACAGTTTTAAGAATTACAGGAGTCAGCCCGGGCCTTCCAGTCTTGCAAGCGATGTGGTGCTCACCTTAAAGCAAGCCAGTAACAATGAGATACTTGTGGGAACCTTTCGGGGTGGATTAAATGGCCTGGATCCGGAAACGGGTCGTTTTAAGAGGTACCCGGTTGACAGTATTGCAAACCATGGCACCTGCGTTGATATGATTGGTGACCTGGTAGAAGATAAGTACGGGAATTGGTGGATCGGTACCTGGCAAGGGGGACTTGATTATTATGATAAACGTAACAATACCTACTCGCACTATAAACACAATGCAGCAGACCCAAATGGTATCAGTGCTCCTTCTGTAAACAGCCTGTATCTCGACTCAAAAGAGAATCTTTGGATTGGAACAATGGGGGGAGGTTTGAATTTATTTGACAAGAGAAATAACCGTTTTATCATATATAAACACAATGCCGAAGATTCCCGCAGTCTTAGCAATGATATCGTTAATACTATCATGGAAGATTCGAAAGGTCGTCTATGGATAGGCACTAATAATGGTTTGAATTTTCTTGATCCGCTTACAGGAAAGTTTACCAGGTATTTCCAGGCAGATGGACTGCCTAATAACGTTATACAGGGTATTCTTGAGGATGGAAAGGGAAAGCTTTGGATGAGTACCAACAATGGACTTTCCTGTTTTGATCCCGGTTCTAAGTCCTTCCGCAATTATGAATTCAATGATGGTCTCCAGGGCCCGGTTTTCAATCATGGTGCATATTTCAAGTCGGCAAGTGGTGAAATGTTTTTCGGTGGATCGGGAGGATTTAATGTGTTTCATCCGGACAGTATCAGAACGAATACTTATGTTCCACCGGTTTTTATTACAGATTTCCAGGTCTTCAACAAATCAGTTAAAGTCGGTGAAAAAAACTCGCCGCTTAAAGTAGATATCAATGAAAGCAGGAGCCTGACCTTATCTTATAAAGAGTCTGTATTTTCTTTTGAATTTGCAGCTTTAAACTATACCCTGCAGGAAAAAAATCAGTACGCTTATAAGCTGGAAGGCTTTGATAAAGAATGGAACATGGTTGGAAAACAAAGAAAAGCAACCTATACTAATCTCGATCCGGGCAATTACATTTTTCGTGTAAAGGCAAGTAATAATGACGGCTTGTGGAACAAAAAGGGAATCTCTATCAGTATTCGGATAACTCCACCTTTCTGGTCAACATGGTGGTTCAGGATTATTTTAATATCAGCGCTGGTTAGTGCCTTTATTGCATTTTTTAAATTCAGGGTTCGCAGCATAAAAAATCAAAGAAGAACGTTGCAGGAACAAGTGGCTATTCAGACTGATCAGTTGGTTCATATTGCAGCGGAAGAAAATAAGGCAAGGCAGGAAGCCGAGGAAGCCAACCGGGCAAAAAGTATATTCCTGGCGACCATGAGTCATGAAATCAGGACCCCGATGAATGGAGTGATAGGGATGTCCTCACTACTTGCCGAAACCGAATTAACTGAACAACAGCGGATTTATACAGAAACAATAAGTACCTGCGGTGAAAGTTTGTTGAATGTTATTAATGACATCCTTGACTTTTCCAAAATAGAATCTGGTAACCTGGAGCTCGAGCAGGAAAGCTTCAACCTTCGTAATTGTATTGAAGATGTTCTGAACATATTTGGAATGAGAGCGGCGAAGAGCGGATTGGAATTGATATATCATATAGAGAAAGATGTGCCTTTACAGATAGTGGGAGATGATCTGCGTTTAAAGCAGGTTGTTAGTAACCTGGTAAGTAACGCCATGAAGTTTACTCCTAAAGGCGAGATATTCATTGGCTTGCAGTTGCAGCATTCGGGACCCGGTAATCAACATATGATCCGTATTTCAGTTCGTGATACCGGAATTGGGATACCTGCTGACAAAATGGGAAGACTATTCAAGTCTTTTTCACAGGTGGACTCTTCAACCACTCGCAAATTTGGGGGCACCGGCCTTGGTTTAGCGATTTCGGAAAAACTCGTAAAACTTATGGGTGGTAATTTTTCAGTTGAAAGTGAAGTTGGAAAAGGCTCGGTCTTTTCATTCACAATCAGTACCAGTGTGCCGGCAACAGTTATCCAGACATATATTCAATATGATATGGCAAAACAGGCAGGAAAAAAAGTATTGGTGGTTGATGATAACCTTACCAACCGTACGATACTTAGGAGCCAGCTGGAACAATGGAGCCTATTGCCGATCATGGTTCAGTCTGGTAAGGAAGCCCTGGATATTTTGACCAGGATAACCGAAATCGACCTGGTTCTTTCAGACATGGAAATGCCAGGGATGGATGGCTTAGAACTCGGGAAGATCCTGAGGGAAAAATACCCTAAACTTCCTGTTATACTGCTGAGTTCAAATGGCCATGAGAACAACGCGATGAAATCATCTCTTTTTACCTCTGTCTTAACCAAGCCCGTAAAGCAACATTTATTGAGTAAACATATTCTCAGCGCATTGCAGCCGAATATTCCATATACTCAATCTATCAGCACTGAAAATATATTAACCTCAGACTTTTCGGGGGTTTACCCACTCCGGATTATGGTAGCTGAGGATAACCTTATCAATCAGCAGGTGATCTTACATATCCTGGGCAAATTGGGTTACAAGGTAAAATTGGTTGAGAATGGACAGGAAGCCGTCAATGCATGTAAGGAGGAATCATTCGACCTGGTTCTTATGGATATGCAAATGCCTGAAATGGATGGCCTGGAAGCGACACTGGTAATCCGGGGCCTGGATTATGATCAACCTGTAATTATTGCACTTACCGCGAACACCATGGAGGGTGACCAGGAAAAATGTCTGCTGGCCGGCATGAACGACTATCTCAGTAAGCCAATCAGGCTGGAAGAATTAGTTGAAAAGCTAAAAAAATGGTCTTCACATCAACGACCAGGTATGAATACCCGCATCGCTTAAAAACTTAACTGGTAATCAGGCAGGAAAACGGCCACATTATTTATGATCAGTGTCCAGTATAAATTTGATTAAGCCTTTAATATAAATCTTCTGGTCATCCTACATGCTTAAATGGTTGAAACGAGTCCGGCATCGAACATAAAGTGTCCGGTTCCGGACACTTTATTAATCAAGTCTTTTTGAAAGTACTATCCGCTAAACACTTACATAATGGCATAGTGATTGACTTAAATCATGTGTACCAGTGCGTTACGGTTAATCCACGATAAGTTTATCATTCAATTCTTCAAATATATTTTCTTAAAATCAGCCCATGATAAAGAACCTGCTCCTTGTTGCTTTACGCAATTTCAAAAGAGATAAATGGTACAGTCTTCTAAATATTCTTGGCCTGACAATCGGGATCACTTTTAGCCTTTTTCTAATTTTCTATATTAAAGACGAATTGGCTTATGACCGTTATCACAAAAAAGCTGACCGGATCTATCGCATCAATTCCTATATCAAGGAGCCGGATAAGGACATGTTGAAGTGGGCTATCACACAGTATCCGTTGGGACCACAACTCAAGAAAGATTATCCGGAGGTAGAAGAATCTGTACGTTTTGTGCCTCAGGGAAGAGTGATGTATAAAAAGGGAGGTCTCCGTTTTTATGAAGACAAAGTGTTTTATACTGACAGCAATGTGTTCAGGATGTTTACTTATGATTTTATAGAAGGTGATCCTAAAACGGCGCTTGTTGCACCGAAGACTATTGTAATTACGCAATCTGTAGCTGAAAAGTATTTCGGCAAACAAAAGGCGCTGGGCCAGTCTTTGGAAAATACAAGTGGTGAAGTGTTTAAAGTTACTGGTGTCGTAAAAAATGTTCCAAAAAATTCTCATTTCATTTTTAATGTACTGATATCTACCAGAACACTTCCTAATGATTTCCAGGGTAACTGGGGGAACTTCAGTTTTTATACTTATGTTTTATTAAATCAAAATACCACTGCTGCTTCGTTTGAGAAAAAGCTTGCCCCGATGTATGATAAATACATGGCAGCCATTTTTGCTCAGTATAAAATTAAAATTCATTACGGCATCCAGAATATCACAGCAATTCACCTGCATTCTGATATGGGAAATGAACCAGAAGAGCTTGGAAGTATATCATACATCTACATCTTTTCGGCGGTTGCATTTTTTATGCTGATCATCGCCTGTATCAATTACATGAATCTTACTACTGCAAGGTCAGCACGAAGAGCAAAAGAAATCGGTATTCGTAAAGTTACCGGCTCCACAAAATCACAGTTGGTCGCGCAATTCCTGGTTGAGTCGACACTCACTGCATTATTTGCACTGTTATTGAGTATAGGTTTTATCGCTTTGTTGTTGCCATATTTTAATTCATTATCAGGCAAGTTTATCACATTTGGTTCTTTACTTGATCCGGGAACATTTTTTATACTGCTGGGGATTATATTATTTGTAGGGTTTGTAGGTGGAAGTTACCCTGCATTTTATCTTTCAAAATTTAATCCTGTAACCATCCTGAAGGGAAGCCTCTCAAAAAGTTCCAGTAACGTTACCCTGAGAAGAGGGTTGGTTGTGGTGCAATTTACGATTTCGATGATCATGATCATTTGCACCTGGATCGTTTATGGTCAGCTGAATTACCTGAGGAACAGGGATCTTGGATTCAGTAAAGAACAGGTGCTCACCGTATCCGCGAATGCTAACAACGATATCAGGAGTAAAATAACTTCCTTCAAAAATGAAGTCAGAAATCTACCCGGAGTAAAATCAGCAAGTACAGCTGAAGCTACACCTGGCCGTGGTATCAGCTTTAACCTGTTTACTGTACAAACAGAGACGGGATATCTTGATAAAGGCGTTGATGTGTATGGGGTAGATGAGAACTATTTTAATACACTGGGTATAAAAATGCATGAGGGCCGGAATTTTTCCGGCTTACCTGATACACTGCGCAGCATTATTGTAAATGAAAGGATGATAAAGGAATTTGGATGGAAATCAGCTATTGGAAAACATGTAAAATTTCCGGGAGATACATCAGGGAGATATCTTGAAGTTGTGGGTGTCGTCAAAGATTTTAATCAAAAATCTTTGTACAATCCTATTGCTCCTCTTATTATGTATTACAGGAATGCCAGTAATAATTTTCAGGTCAAAATGGATCCGCAAAATATTCCGCGAACCATTACAAGTGTTGAAAATACCTGGAAGAAAATTTTTGCTGACCTGCCTTTCGAGTACACGTTCCTTGACCAGGACTTTGATTCACAGTATGCCGCGGACCAGAAAAGGGGGAAGATCTTTACCAGTTTTTCAATACTTACCGTTTTGATTACCTGCCTTGGCTTGCTGGGCCTGATTGCATTCACAACACAACAAAGACAAAAAGAAATCAGTATCAGGAAAATACTCGGTGCAGGGGTTGGAGAGATAGTTCCGCTGATCACCACAAATTTTATAGTGCTGGTGGGCATCTCCTGTATTGTTGCTTTCCCCGTTGCTTATCTGTTTATGAGCAAATGGCTCGAGATATTTCCTTACAATACGGGATTATCGGTTTTCCCTTTTATTATGTCTGCGATTATGGTGCTGGTAATCACATTGCTTACTGTTATTTTCCATACCCTGAAGGCGGCACTTACAAACCCCGTCGAGAGCCTGAGAACGGAATGATTTGGCATCGATGTCCGGTAATTGTGTGCAGAATATTAATTAACCCGATTTCAGCGATTGCTATTTGACGGTTTTTCTTTTAATTTGTTATGATATCAAACCCCATCGTTTATAGGGCAAAATTAATTTGTCATGATAAAACAGTCCGAAAGATATGACTGGTTTTATTATAAGTAATGTTTTTTGAATAAATAAAGTATGAGCAAGCTAGATGTTAGTATACCGCATGAACTTCCGAAAGAAGAAGCTTTGACAAGAATAAAAGGATTATTGGCAGATCTACAGGAAGAACAAAAAGATAAGATAAGAGGCGTTAAAGAAGACTGGAATGGAAACATTGGGAATTTTAGTTTCAATGCCAAAGGCTTTGATGTTTCCGGCAGGATTACTGTAGCAGATGACCATGTCAATGTCCAGGGCGATCTTCCGTTTATGCTTTCCTTTTTTAAAGATACCATCGGAAATGTTATTAAGGATAAGGCCGGTAGTCTATTGAGTAAATAGCATTTTATTTGGTCTTAGCACCAGGCCACAAATGACCATTGATTTTACCAGTTGGATTGATATAAACTGAAGATATTTGTGAAAAAATGTAACATTTTCATTTTACCCGCGTCTATCTCAATTATATTCCCCAAGCATGATAAAAAACTTTTTTAAAGTCGCTTTCAGGAACCTGTTGCGCAGCAAAGGATTCTCATTCATCAATATTTTTGGCCTGGCTGTTGGAATGGCCAGTGCGGTTCTTATTGTTTTGTGGATACAGAACGAGCTTAGTTATGATCAGTTTCACAAAAATAAGGACAGGATCTATGAAGCCTGGAACCGGGCGAATTTTGACAGTAAACTCTTTTGCTGGAACACCACCCCGAAGATCCTTGCACGAACCCTGGAGCGCGAATTGCCCGAAGTAGAACGTTCAGTGCGGGTTAACTGGGAAAACGAGTTTCTCTTCAGCATCGGTGATAAACGGATCATGAAACAGGGCAACATGGTTGACACCGGCTTCCTGCAAATGTTTAGTTTTCCAATGCTTAAAGGCAATCCTGCAACGGCACTAAACGATATGCACTCCATTGTTCTTACCGAAAAACTTGCAAAAGCGATTTTCGGGCGGGAAGAAGCGATGGGAAAACTGATCAAACTTGATAACAAAGACAATTTTGTTGTCAGCGGGATCCTGAAGGACCTGCCAAACAACACACGCTTTAATTTTGAATATCTATTGCCCTGGTCATACATGATATCCAGGAACGAAGACGATTCAAACTGGGGCAACAACAGTACCCGCACCTATGTGATGCTGAAGCAAAATGCCCGCTTATCATCTGCGGCACCCAAAATAAAAGTGCTGAAGCAGAAATTTGATGAGGAAGCAAAAAAAGATAAATGGGAGATGTTCCTTTATCCTATAGAAAGATGGAGACTCTATTCAAGTTTTACAAATGGTGCCGAAGACAATGGTGGAAGAATAACATTTGTAAAACTTTTTGCAACTATAGCTGCATTTATACTCCTGATTGCCTGTATAAATTTTATGAACCTCAGTACGGCGCGTAGTGAAAAAAGGGCGAAGGAGGTTGGGATTAGAAAGGTTGTCGGGGCAAGAAAGGGTTCCCTGATCGGACAGTTTATCGGTGAATCTATATTGATATCATTTCTTGCAGCCGTGCTTGCACTTGGAATAGTTTTACTGAGTTTGCCCGCATATAATAAATTAACTGACAAAAATCTCTTTATCAGTTTTGGCAGCATTTATACCTGGCTGGCAGCAATTGGTTTTATCTTATTCACCGGCTTGCTTGCCGGAAGTTATCCTGCGTTTTTCCTCTCTTCTTTCCAGCCTGTTAAAGTGCTGAAAGGAACCTTTAAAAAGGCACATGCCCTTGTTACTCCCCGCAAGGTGCTCGTTGTGCTTCAATTCACATTTGCAATCATACTGATTATTTGTACCGTGATTGTGAAGCAACAGATTGATTATGCACAGGACCGTGACACAGGTTATCAGAAAAACAACCTGATTTATCATTTTATGACGGGCGATATTCCAAAGAACTATCAGCTTATCAAAAATGAAATGATCTCAAACGGGATTGCAACTTCTGTCGTTAAAACCAATTCGCCAATTACCCAGCAATGGAGTGATGGCTGGGGGCAGGAATGGGAAGGAAAGGATCCCAATGATAAAACGGATTTTTCAAGATTCGTGGCCGATGAAGGGTTAGCAACAACTGTCGGGTTAAAATTTGTTCATGGCCGTGATTTCGATCTTAAACAGTTTCCGACAGATTCAACCGGGATGATAATAAATGAAGCTTCATTAAAAGTTATGAAGTTTAAGGATCCTATTGGGAAAATCGTTAAGGACAATGGCGTTGAATGGCATATAGTAGGAGTAATAAAAGATTTTATCCTCACTTCTCCATATGAGCCTATAAGGCCATTACTGATTTCAGGTGCGAAAAGTGACTGGTTCAATACTGTTCATATCAAATTGAATCCTCAGAATCAAACAGCTCAGAATTTAAAAAGAGCAGAAGCGATATTTAAGAAATATAATATCGAATACCCTTTCGATTATAAGTTCGTTGATGAAGAATATGGAAGGAAGTTTGAGAACGAACAAAGACAGGGAACATTGGCAGGATTATTTGCGGGCCTGACAATTTTCATCTCCTGCCTGGGACTTTTTGGTCTGGCTACTTATATGGCAGAAAACAGGGTGAAGGAAATTGGTGTCCGCAAAGTATTAGGAGCATCAGTTACCGGTATAACCGCGCTTCTGTCAAAAGATTTTATCAGGCTGGTTATTATCTCTTTTGTGATAGCCGCACCAATTTCATGGTGGGCGATGTATAAATGGCTGCAGGATTATACTTACCGGGTGCCGATTCAATGGTGGGTATTTGCGATATCGTGTCTGCTCTCGGTATTCATTGCCTTACTGACCGTAAGTTACCAGGCAATACGGGCAGCTACTGCTAACCCTGTCAAGTCGCTGCGGACCGAATAACACCTTGGAAAAAATCGCGCAGTTTCCTTTTCAGTGTATAGTCTGTAATCGATATAATTCGGTTTCCGGAAGAAAGGCAAATCCCGCCTGGATTCGGTCACAGGGTTAATTTAGTATTGGCCAGGCTCCGGATCACTCGTTTTCCGAAGATTAGAATAATGCTCGCAGTTACTGAAGCCACTGACATTACAAGAATCATCGGGGTGGTATCACTTGCATGAAAAAGACTTACACCGGTAGAAGCCAAAGCGCCAAGGGTCATCTGGGAGACTCCCAGCAACGACGAAGCACTGCCTGCATTGGTATTGAAAGGAGCCAGTGCAAGTGCACTTGTATTAGGCGCTATCAGCCCCAGGCAACACAGGTAAATAAAAATAAAACCGATTGTTGAGACCAGGCCGGTGAGGCCATTCAATGATAAAACCAGGAACGCTACCGAGGTGATAGCCTGGCATAACAGTGAAGTATAAACGATTTGTTCGCTGGTAAAATATTTGAGTAGTATTGAACTCACCTGGCTGGCACCAATAAATCCAACCGAAAGGCCGGCAAATATCCACCCGTAAATTTTCGCCTCCATATGAAAGATTTCCATGAATACCTGCGGTGAGCCGGATACATAAACAAAAAGGCCCGAAAATGCAGATGCCCCGGTTAAGGCATAGGTAATGAACTGCTTGTTACTAAGAACGAGTCTGAAATTTCGAAGTATCGGACCGGGTTTCAACGATAAAGATGGATCTGCCTTATACGCAACCGGCAGCAGGTATCTCACGGCAATCAAAAGCAACACAGCAAGAACGGCAAGTATAATGAATACAGTTTGCCATCCAAAAGCTGAGGTAACATAACCTCCCAGCGTTGGTGCTATCATTGGTGAAGTGCCGAGTACCAGGATCAGCAGTGAAAATATCCTCGAACTTTCACTTATTGGGAAAAGATCCCTGACCATTACAGCCGCGCCAACCGTCGCAGCACAACTTCCTATTGCCTGTACAAAACGCCATGCAATTAAAGAATCTATCGTTTCACACAGGGCGCATGCTATGGAGGCGACCAGGTAAAGCGCCAAACCCAGGTATAATGGCGGCTTACGGCCAAACCTGTCCATCAATGGTCCATATAAAAGCTGACCAGCCGAAATTCCGATAAAATAGGATGACAATGACAGGGCAACCCGGGAAGTATCAGTTTCAAGATCCTTTGCAATCTCAGGAAAACCGGGAAGATACATGTCGATTGAAAAAGGACCTAAAGCAGTCAGGGCACCTAATACCAGGATCAAAATAGTTTTATTGCTGTTTTCAGTAGTAGGAATATTCATTGAAAATTTTTCTAAATAATATTTTTTGAGATTGCTTTTTAAAGTTTTATCCGGACTACTATTGAGTTCGACTGGTAACTTATGCAGGTGTAAAACATAATTGTAGCACTCAAAATTAATCTATCATATCTTAATAGCCGGGAATCAAAATTTGAAACACGCATTTAAGGCTTTTTATATCAACTTAAAAAAAACATTGAAGGGATGAAGTATAGAGCGATGATTGATAGAAAAACAAAACTGTTGCTTTTATCGATTGGATTTCATTTCCTGACTGCCCATTTAATTGCGCAGGCTAAAACAGTAAGGTTTCAAATCTATTCCGGGAAAGCGGCTCAGACAATCGACAATTTCGGAGGTTCCGGATGCTGGTTCTCAGAAGGAATCGGAAAATATTGGGAACAGCAAAGCAAAGACTCGATCGCGAAATTGCTCTTCAGCAAGGAATTCGACAAAAACGGTAAGCCTGTTGGAATTGGACTGTCTGCCTGGCGGTTTAATATAGGTGGAGGTACCGCTGAACAGGGCGACAGCAGTGGAATCAAAACCGCCGTAAAACGTGTTGAATGTTTTATGGATGCGAACGGAAATTATGATTGGTCAAAACAAGCCGGTTATCAATGGTTCCTGAGAAAGGCCCATGACTATAAAGTCGAAAATTTGATAGCTTTCAGCAATACGCCCCCGGTTTATTTTAACCGCAACGGTTTAGGATTCAAAACCGAAAAAGATTATACCTGTAATCTCCGTGAAGATAAATATGATGCCTATGCTGAGTTCCTTAGCCGGGTGCTGAAACATTTTGACAGCACCGGAATTCATTTCCGGTTTATCAGCCCTGTAAATGAGCCGCAGTGGGATTGGTCAAATAAATTCGGGGAAATGAACCAGGAAGGAACACCCTGGCATAACCGCGACATCTATAAGATTGCGTCAAGGCTCGATAGTACAATGCGTAAAGACAAACTCAAAACGCAGATTCTTCTCCCGGAGGCAGCAACACTTAAACATCTTTACACAGAGGGTGGTCAGGCGGGGAGACAGATTCAATTTTTTATCGGTTCATCAGCCTATAATATCAGCAAGCTCCCTACGGTTTATCCGGCGCTAGTGGGTCACAGTTATTTCACCGATTCAGGAGATAGTAACCGTGTTAGCATTCGCAGGCATCTGAGAGATACAATTGCTGCGTACAAGACAAAGTTCTGGCAATCTGAATATAGTATGCTGGGCACAGGATATAAGGAAAATAAACAAGGAAAAATCCCGGCTATGGATTGTGCCTTGTTTCTTGCAAAGATGATCCACACTGATCTGGCAGTAGCGAATGCTGCAGCCTGGCAGTTGTGGAACGTATACGAACCGGGTAGTGCTGATTTTGATACCCGATACTATCTTATAGCTTTGCATACAAATGATAGCAACAGCAGGGGTTCTTTTAGAGTGACAAAAAACCTTTGGGCGATGGGGCATTATAGCAGGTTTATCCGTCCCGGGATGAAAAGATTGATGCTTGACCGGGATGATCAGCTCACAGATGAACAAAGTTCCAGGGACCTGATGTGTTCTGCTTTCTCAGATGGTAAGGGAAAAACTGTGATTGTTTTGATCAACTACACGAACGAATCAAGAACGGTCAATTGTGATCTGAAGGGAGAAAACAAACGCTGGTCAAAAACAATCTATACTACAACATCGGATCAGGACATTAATATGAAACCAGGATTGATTTCTGACCTAAGTGAAATCAACTTACAACCCAGGTCAATTAATACGGTCGTAATTGATAAATAGAACGACTGGAAATGATTTATGCATCAACTGAGCGATTAAACCAGCCATTTCGCTTTTTAACATTCCAGATTATAAGTATTTAAGAAATTTATTTACCAATGGCTGAAAACCCGCGTATGTGTAAATATCCCTTGTAGAACCTGTTTTAAAACTGTAGTTTAAACGTTTTAATACAGGCATACCGGTAGGGATCTTGCATAAATTCGAAAATTGTATTTCCTTTAATGGATAATTGGCGCAGATCTTGCCAGTCCACGCGTATTAAATTGTTATTGGCCTCAATCCATTGAAGAAAACCACAGATCCTGTCCTATTTTTTTTGAATCCGTAAATTGCATCTGTGATGAGAGCGCTGGTAATTTGTTTTTTATTCATTCCCATTTTTTCATTTTCTCAACAACGGCTTCATATAACCGCTTTTGGGGGATTCGCTAATTATTCCGGCGATCTTCAAACCAAGCGGTTAACATTGGATCAGTCTCATGGTACTTTCGGCCTGGGTTTGAAATATGATATTACAAATCATTTCTCTGCCCGGGCCGGTATTAATTATGGCAGGATCGAAGGCAACGATAAAAAAAACGAAGGCCTGCTTAAAGCGAGGAATCTGAATTTTCAGTCAGGAATTCTCGAGGGAAATCTGATGATAGAATATACGCTATTGGATCTTTCGGAAAGGAAGTTTTCCCCCTATGTTTTTGCGGGAGTTGCTATTTATCATTTCAACCCATACACTTATGATACACTCGGTAACAAATTCAATTTGCAACCGCTGGGTACCGAAGGCCAGGGCCTTAGCCTGTATCCTGACCGTAAACCATATAACCTCACACAATTTGCCATTCCTTTCGGAGCTGGTCTGAAATTAAGAGTGAGTGATAACGTGGTTTTGTCGTATGAGATGGGACTTAGAAAACTTTTTACCGACTACCTGGATGATGTGAGTTCTACTTATGTTGACCAATCTTTGTTGGGCCAGGCAAGAGGACCGAGGGCTGTGGAAATGGCCTATCGGGGTGGTGAATTAAAAGGTGGTGATCTGAACTATCCCGCAGATGGTTCAGTTCGCGGCGGAGCAAAATACAAGGATTGGTATTATTTTACCGGCCTTGGTATTTCTATAGGAATCGGAAGTATTACCAGTCCGTTCTCTGGTGGCCGCTCGAAATACGGCAATACCGGTTGCCCCACCAACCTCTGAGTTTTGTTAAATCAATTCCCCTGGTTAATGCCAGATCTTCCTTTTTCAAAAAGGTTCGGATTTGTTTGGGTTATTTTGAAGATTTATTTTTTCGTTCTGTGAACTCCAAACGACTTTAACAGTGAATCGTAACGGTTTATTGATGAACTTTGCGGATTAACGGATAAAAAAATGGCTTTTAAAAATCAGCAGCATTTTATTGACACCCTGGAACAGGCGGGAGAACTCGTTAGAATAAAAACATATGTTGATCCCGTGCTGGAGATTTCTGAGATCACTGACCGTGTCAGTAAACTTCCAGGTGGCGGTAAGGCATTGTTGTTTGAAAATACCGGTTACGAATTCCCGGTTCTGATGAATGCTTATGGGAGTGAAAGAAGAATGTGTCTCGCACTTGGCGTTAATCACCTCGATGATGTTGCCAAAGAAATAGAAAGCCTCTTTAAAATGCTTGCTTCCCCAAAAGAAAGCATTCTCGACAAATTAAAAATGCTTCCACAACTTAGCAAGTTTGCATCGTGGATGCCAAAGGTTAAAAAGGGCAGGGGAGAGTGCCAGGAAGTTATTATGACTTCGCCTGATATCACGAAGCTACCAGTGATCACTTGCTGGCCCAAAGACGGCGGGCCTTTCGTTACACTCCCTATCATCCATACCAAAGATCCAAATACTCATTCCAGGAATGTGGGAATGTACCGGATGCAGGTGTTTGGGCCAACATTAACCGGCATGCACTGGCATAAACATAAGGTTAGTGCAAAACATTTTAATGAATATAAAAAGCTGGGTAAAAGAATGCCAGTGGCAGTTGCTCTCGGAGGGGATCCTGTTTATGCATATTCGGCAACAGCACCATTGCCCGAAAATGTAGATGAATATATGCTCGCTGGTTTTCTTCGTAAGAAAAAGGTTGAACTCGTGAAATGCATCACGCAGGAAGATGTAGAAGTGCCTGCAGACGCGGATTTCATCATTGAAGGATATGTAGATCCGGGTGATGAATTGGTCTGGGAAGGGCCATTTGGAGATCATACAGGCTATTACTCATTGCCTGACTGGTATCCAGGATTTCATATAACTGCCATTACACATAAAAGAAATGCAGTTTACCCGGCAACAATTGTTGGTATACCGCCACAGGAAGATGCCTGGCTGGGTAAAGCGACTGAGCGAATCTTCCTTGCGCCCATCAAAATGACTATGGTTCCGGAAATCATTGATATGGATATGCCGGTGGAAGGAGTATTTCATAACCTGGTGATTGCGCAGATTGATAAATCATTTGCCGGGCAGGGGCAAAAAGTAATGAATGCGATGTGGGGTGCCGGGCAGATGATGTTTAATAAGATCCTGGTGCTTGCTGATCAACATGTAAAAATCCAGGATTACCAGTCATTGGCTGTAGAAGTATTTAAGAACCTGGATGTGGTTAATGATATTACCTATAACAATGGTCCGATGGACGTGCTCGACCATAGTTGTTCAAAGCTTGGGTTTGGGGGTAAGATGGGGATTGATGGTACCCGGAAATATGAAGAGGAAATTGAAGGGACCATGAGACACGAAACCGGCATCGCCGATGTCAATAAAATCAAGTCTTCATTGCTTGATTATACTGAAATTAAAGATGTGAATGTTTCTTTGCCTTTGATTGATATTCCATGCCTGATCATCTCTGTAGAAAAAAACAGGGCAGGCCATATCAGGGAACTGCACCACCAGGTTTCCTCACTTGAAGAAATGCGTTGGATCAAGATGGTGTTATATGTGGAGCATACAGTCGACGCCAATGATCTTACAACCGCGCTCTGGCGTTTTTGTAATAATCTCGATCCCAAACGTGATCACGTTGTTGGATATACCCAGGAAGATGGGAAAATGACTGCCTGCCTCGGTCTTGATGGAACGCGTAAAACGAAAGAGTTCGATCAGTTTGAGCGCGACTGGCCAAATATTATTGTTAGCGATGACAAAACGATCAGCTCCGTCGATGAAAAATGGGATAAACTTGGTTTAGGCAAATTCATTGCTTCACCATCGCTCCGTTTTAAAAGCCAGCTTTACGGGCAGGAGGCTGTGGTTGGTTAGGATCTTTTTTTATTACAATTCGCTGGCTTTCTTCTTTTAATACTTTGTCAAAGAATTCTTTTGTTGCATGGTATTGAGCAGGTGAAATTTTATGTTTTTTTAACTCAAGATTTGTGATACTGTAAATAGCTTTCTCGCTCTCATTGTAAGAATAGAATGAGTTATATTGAGCTACTTCAGTAGTAAAGTTTTTGGCAGCAGGCAACTGGTCGACAATAAAACCTTCCGGGAGTTTGTAAATCGTTGTATCTGCTTTTATAAATGGCACTTCGAAATAATAATCCCGCTGGCGCTTTTCGCTATCGGGCATTCTTTCGTTCCAATATTTATAGATATGTGTTGCAAGGAACATTTTTGACCCGGCACTGAATTCCGAAACCTTTTCGATATCGAGCTCGATATTTGTTTTGTAAATATAAGGGTCAGCAATCCTTGTGATAATCAAATCGTCTGGTTGTTTGTAGCCATAATAGCGAACCAGGAAAGCTTTCTGTTCGTCTCGTTTTCTATCAGATACATATTCCAGCAGGATTTCTTTAAACAGCCCCGTTGCCTGGATGTTAGAGAAGCAATTACCACTTCCGGACTCATCGAGTTGAATGGTTGTTTTGACAGTGAACAGATTCTCATCAGCCCGGCTGCTAGGAGTTGCCATAAGTACACCTCCATTATCCATAATCACCAGTGCGCTTTTATTCTGGGTGCTGTTGTCGAGCATTCCGAATGGTAATGTTTTACTGGTGCATTCCAGCCAGATACCATCTTTTCCTTCCGGAACATAAAGTATTGCGTGGTTAAACCTGTTTATTGAAAAATCAGGATCCTCACTTTCATCATTAGCTTGCCTGTTTATCAGTACCATGTGACTTTTAATTCCAAGCGTTTTCAGGACTGCATGTACATAATTACTCAGACCTTTACAATCTCCGTATTTTTTGTCGTCAGTAAATGAAGCGGGCAAGGGTTTGTTTCCGCCGATGCCAAGTTGAATACTGACGTAGCGGAAATTATTCTGCATATATTGATACACTATCCTGATCTTTTCCCTGTCACTGGTTGCATCCTTTACAAGAGTTTTGTAAAATGCTGTCTGGCGTTCATTAAGAACATCAGTACCGGCAAGAACAGAAGCATACCATAATCCAAAACTTTTCCAGGTACTTAAATCACCCTCATACTGATCTTTTTTAAATTTATTTGGAGCTAGTAGAATAGCTGGATAAGATTTACGCGAACCAACAGCCCCATCCTCATATTTTAAAGCTACAAGGTTATTGGCCGACCAGGTATATGTGATATTTTTGCCATCGTCTGTTTTCACAGGCTGAAGGTTTGTATTTTGAGGTTTATACCTCAACCCATTCTCTTTTGGAACTATAGCCGTAAAGGTTGAATTTATTACTGATTTGAAAGGGCGGGAAAAATAGTAGCCCGGATATTGAAGCAGGTCTTTAAAGCTTTCTTCATAAACAGTTTCAATTGTAATAGGGTATGAGGGAGCTGATACGACAAGATAATGATGTATGCCGTCATCTATAAGACCTTCTCCGAAATTAAACATAGACAGATCTTTTTTCTTATATTTAATGACAAATTTTCCGTTAGCATCATAAACTTTCAGATCAAAATCGACAAGTTTATCAAACTTGTCACTAAAATGCTGAAATATAAGTTCACTGCTTCCGCGCTCATTTAACACCGTTACTATTCTGTGAACTTTATGACTGGCTCTTCCGATATCTGTAACTTCAAACAATTCTTTCTCGTAGCGGGTAACTACAACAGCATCCTTCATCAGGCTATCTGGTATTTTATCGGACGCCAAATCGTTTGCCTGTCCAAAGCCAGATTTTGCTGTGAATACCAGCGTAGACAAAGCGATAGCAACGGTGATAAAAATTTTTGACATGATAAGGGATTAGCTTTTTTTAATGACTATCTGTTCTCCAAGATACTCGTACATTTTTTTATAAAATTCGTGAAGCGCTCCGTATTCTTCGGTACCATATAAACTCTTTTTCATTTCCACGGAGACCCTTGAAACCAGTTTTCTCGCCTTATCATCGAACAAAACTGTCCTTGAAAAAACAATACTCTTATCTTCATTAACCAGCCTGACTGATTTTGGCAATGCATCTATGACAACGCCATCAGGAATCCCGATATAACTGTTCAGGAAAAATGTTTGCCTGTAACCAAAGTTTACATTGCTGAAACGCACTTTACTTAAAAACGGGTTTCCATCCAGTTCAGAAAACAATGTGGTAGAAATAAAACTGTAATCCCCGGTGCTATTTACCGCAGATGAAAAACTGAATTTTTGTTGAAGGGGCAGCGTGTCGGTTTCTTCGTTTGCCAAGCTGAAACTGTCAATGTCAATATTTCCTGTTTCACCGGTGAAACTTTTCAGATAACTTTTGCTGTTATTTTTATAGGAATAAAGTCGTTGTGAACGCGCATAATCGGTACTGCTGATAAAAACGTTTCCATTGAGTTTGCCGTCCAGTGAAAGAGCCCCTGTAACATTAACATAGTCCCTGTATTCAAATTGCTCATCCTTAATTTGAATCAGCCCCCCGGCTTTACGGTTAACAACCAGGGCTGTAGTGTTCAGAATACTATGAGGTATAATATGAGAAGGAGTAAATCTATCGGTACCATCCAGGTAAAACTTCTTTCCGTCAGCTATTGCATAGGCATATACCGTATTAAATTGGTCGATAAAAGGGTAATCTGCATTTACTTTTCCATGATCGCGTTCACTTACCAGCAGAGGATATGATTCGATCCCCGCATCACGTAGCAATGTCACAAGTGCCAGGTTAATTTCACCGCTGGTACCTGTTTTTTTTGACCAGGCTTGTTTGATTCCATCACTTGCATACCTGCTGTAAATTCCATTCCAGCCCATATTAGATCTCACATAATTATAAACTTTTGTAAGCCTGCTGGTGAGAGAAGGATCCAACTTAACTGCTTTTAGAAATTCATCTGACCCACCAAGCGATTTACCGACCTGGTTGCCGAAGCTGGGATTTGAATTCAGTTCCCTGATCACTTCTTCCCAGGTGGTCATATACTTTTTTTTATATCCAACATTCTGACCTGACAACTGGAATATAACCATCTGGAGATAATCTTTCCGCGCATCCATATAAGGCTCATTCCGCAAACCGGGTATATTTTTCATGGCGAAGGAAATTTTGCCTGTACCTTTTTCCTGGTTGATCTCGACGGGCAAATCATCCCTTTTTTGTACCCTGTATGCAAACTCATACTCCGGCAGTATAACAACGGAATACCGGCTTTCCACAACTGGTATGGACTTTTGAAACTGCCAGTCTTCAAGACCACCATAGCTTGCCATGGTACTTTTATAGGTGTATTCTATTATACTTCCCACCTTCACGGCGGGAAAAGTAAAAACAACCTCGCCCCAATATTTATTGATAGTTTTTTTATAAACGGATTTTTTTTCCAGTTCCTGGAATTGCAGAGTACCGTTGTCGGTTTCATTGTAGATACGGCCCTTGACATCTTCGACAGATTCAAAATTGTCTTTCAAATAATAAGGGATGCGGATATCAGCATGGCTAATTCCTTTTTCTTTCAAAATTTTTAATCTTACCCGGTGGTTTGTGATTAAGTGGTACTGCTCATCATGATCGGCATATGCTACATGCATCAGCACAACGGCATCTGCCTCCTTATCGAAAGGACATTCTTTCATCCGGATTTCCTCCGGTTTGATAACGGTTGCCTCCGGAAATTCCTGGGCATAAACAGACAGCGCGAACAGGCACGCAAGGAGGGAAGCGATCAATTTTCTCATCAACAGGGGGTTATAAAATACTAAACGGTTTAAATGGTTAATTATTTACTACGCCTTCCATTTTTTTAATTACATATTGTTCATTAAGTATTGCGAAAAGCTTTTTGTAAAACTCCATGAAATACGGATATTCTTCGGGTGTAAAAACAGGCTTTTTGAATTCGAGGGTAACCCTGGTTGTAAGGGTATTTTCTTTTACTGCCGTAAACCTTGACATGGTAATGGATGTATCGGGCATGATCATCCGAATATTTTTCGGCATTTCCTCAAAAACATAACCTTTTGGAATTTCGAAGTTTCCGACAATAGAGTAGCTCTGGTTGGCACCAAAGAATACATCCGAAAAGCGCTCTTCGCTGATAAAAGGATTTTTCTCAAGGCCCGAGAAGATATTTGCAGAAAAATAGCGGTAATTCCCTGATTCATTTACAGGATGGGAAAATTTAAGTTCCTGGACAAGTGGCAGGGAGTCATTGTCTTCATTATTGATAACCACGTTTTCGATTTTGAATTCAGGATTCCTGGCTTCAAAATAATGTTTCACAAATTGATCCTTGCCCTGCTTCAGCATAGGCATTCTTTCCACCCTTGAATAATCAAAACTGGTTACGGTAGCCTGGCCTTCTATAATTCCCTTTTCAGTAAGTGCTGCTTTAAATATGGTAACTGTGTTAAATTTATTCCCATTATCCCACAAAACTTCCCAACCCCATTCGTTGGTGTCAATTTTCTCTATCACAAGTCCTTCACTATACATAACATTTAGGGGTATCAGGCGGGTAGCAGTAAATTTTTCTGTACCGTCCAATACATACACCTTGCTGCCGATCCGTACATGGGCCAATACTTTATCAAATTGGTCAACGCCTGGAAGACTCGTGGAAACCCGGCCGTTTTCTCTTGTGCTTACCAGTACCGGGTGAGCATTTAGCCCTGCTTCCTTCAATAAATTTACCAGGATCAGGTTTATCTCACCACTGGTTCCTTTTTTATCTTTCCATGCTGCCTTTACACCATCGAGCGCCCAGATACTTGTAGTGCCATTATATTCCATGTTTCTTCGCACATAGGAGTGAATCGTGAGCATCTTCGCATAGTCGGTTGTCAGCGGTTTTAAAGCAAGGTCAAGATCTGCTGTTCTCGGTATATTTCTTTTCAGTTGAACACCAAAATCTTCATCCTCCATTAGTTCTTTTATCACCTTCGGCCAGGTTTTCAGCAAGTCTAGCCGTATACCATTCACAGTAACTCCTATGATGGAAGTTTCAAGTCGTTGTAAATAATCGTTGTCTACTGTGATATATGGTTCGTCTCTGAATGCAGGAAGATTTCTTACTGAATAAGTATGAACGTTACTGTTTCCACGTATGGTATGCTCCGTCGCTACCTCGTACATGCCAAACTGTTGTGAAATAACATCCAGTTCTACCGGGGCCTCAATAGTGTAACGACTATGCATCACCGGTACATCTCTCTGAAAAAACCAGTTTTTGGGCCACCTTCCGCGAAGAGCATATTTGTATTCAATGATACTGCCGGCCTTAACGTTCGGAAAAGTGAAAATTTGCTGCGAGGTTCTTGCACTGATTTTTTTATCGTAGATCGCTGTTTTTTCAACCTTCGAAATTACCGTATTCCCTGATGCGTCTGTGTTGTATGTCTGTGCAGAAAAGTTCCGGATTGATTGCGCACCCTTGTAGCTATAATAAGGAATTTTTATATCTGCATTTTCAAGTCCTTTATCTGTTAATATTTTGATACGGACATGACACTCTAATTCAGAGAAAATCGTACCACCAGTAAAATTTGTTGTAAACTTGCCAACATCGAACAAAACAACTGCTTCGGCGTTTTTGTCAAATTCACATTCCTTTAGGTCGGTTTCCATCTTATCGATTTTGCCGAAAGCCGGAATATCTTTATTTTTCTGAGAATAGCTGACGCTGGCATACAATACCAGTGTGGCAAGCAAGGGCACTAATTTCATCGGTAAGGTAGGGCTTAAGGGTTTAGTAATGGGTTGAGGGAACAATTATAGTATCTTTTTTTTCGAAAAGAAAAATTATTCTATTAAAATATTAGATAATAATAATAAACATGTAATAAACATGGTGATTCAGTACATGAAGAGAGGTATAATAATGGTGCTTTGCCTGGGTGCTTCAACTTTGGGTTTTGCACAGTCTGCTACGTCTACAACAAAGCCCGCTGCCCGGAAACCAATGGTGAGAAGTACCAGTAATAATACACTTCTCTGGGAGATTACGGGTAAGGGATTAGACGGCCCTTCCTACCTTTTTGGGACCATGCATATACTGTGTGCAAATGACGCAAAGCTAAGTCCTAACATGAAACAGGTTATTAAAGATTGTAACCAGGTCTATTTTGAAATAGATATGGATGATATGCAGGAAGTGATGGGTGCTGTGAAATATCTGCGCATGAATGATGGCGCAAAAATCTCTGATTTGCTTACCGAAGAAGAATACGAAAGGGTTAAAAGTTATTTCGAAAAAAGTAAATCCAAGCTGCCATTTTCAATGATGAATCGTTTCAAACCTTATTTCGTTTCCAGCCTGATCGGCGAACAACTGATGAGTTGTAAGGAAACCAACGGGATGGAAGGCATGATTATGCAGGAAGTAAAGCCGCTGAAAAAAAATATCAGGGGATTAGAAACAACCGAATTCCAGGCGAGTATTTTTGATAGTATTCCCTATCAAAAGCAGGCTAAAGATCTCGTATCTTATATTGACAGTGTAGATCATTATAAAGGTATCACCGAACAGATGGTGAAGGTTTACCTGATGCAGGATCTTACCCAGCTGGATAAGCTTATGCAGCAAAGCGATGTGGGAATGAATGAGTATATGGATCTGATGTTATATGATCGTAACAGGAGATGGGTAGACCAGATACCGGGAATTATGAAAGAGGGGGGGACGACACTTTTTGCAGTAGGGGCGGGTCATTTACCAGGAGACCAGGGCGTTATCAACCTGCTTAAGAAAGCCGGCTATTCGGTAAAGCCACTCAAAAATCTGTAGATAAAAGATAACTTATAAGGGCTGTTTGTCTTAATTAAAGAAGAACTTATCAGGTCTGTTTGTCTTAATTAATAAAAATTCCGTCCTGCCAGACAATGCCCTGCAATGCTGACGGGACGGAATTATGATTTCGGAAACTTATGAAGTTTGTCTAATCAGTTTTTTTTCCAGGAAATTAAAACTGCTCAAGTCCGGAGAAGAAAAAACTTCCCTCTATCCTTGCATTTTCGTCGCTGTCACTACCATGAACTGCATTTTCACCCAGCGATGTAGCATATAATTTACGGATCGTTCCTTCTTCAGCCTGTGCTGGATTGGTTGCACCGATCAGTTTGCGGAAATCTGAAACGGCATTTTCTTTCTCCAGGATAGCGGCAATGATCAATCCACTGCTCATAAAATCAACCAACTCCCCGTAAAAAGGGCGCTCCTTGTGCACTTCATAGAACTGGCCCGCTTTTTCGCTGGTAAGTTTTGTTTGCTTCAGCGCTACAATTCTGAACCCTCCTTTGATAATTTTATCTAAAATAGCCCCTGCATGACCGTTCTTCATAGCGTCTGGCTTGATCATCGTAAACGTGCGATTACTCATAAATTGTGATAATTTTTGGTCGCAAAGGTAGAAAAACTTAATAACTATAATTGGCCGATGAAGCAGAATTATGCACCTTTGCCCCCGTTTTTATATGAAACGCCCATGTAGGCAGTTGACCATCAGAAAGGATCACCGGGCGTTCCATCCAACAAATGAAAACAATTATGACTGGATGAAACCAATCAGGGAATTATATCCGTTACTGTCGGAACCACGAAAGATCGTGATCACCATGCACCAGAAGCCAGATGCGGATGCAATGGGCTCAGCTTTGGGACTTTATCATTTCCTGGTTTCTTTCCGGCACGAAGTAACCGTCATTTCTCCCACAAACTGGGCGAAATGGTTGAACTGGATGCCCGAATGCAGTAAAGTCGTTGATTTTGAGTTGAATAAGGAAAGATCTGAACAAATTATCGCTGACGCAGACTGGCTCTTCTGTCTTGATTTCAACACTCTTTCCAGGACAAAAAACCTGGCCTCCCGTATAGAACATTTTCAAGGAACCCGTATTTTAATCGATCATCACCAGCAACCAGAGGTAGACAAATTTGCTTATGGGATCAGTAGTACCGCCAAAAGCTCGACCTGTGAAATGGTTTATGATTTTATTGTTGAGTCGGGAAACGGGCAGCGGATTACACAGGATATGGCGGAATGTCTATATGCCGGAGTAATGGCCGATACAGGTTCTTTCCGCTTTCCGGCAGCCGCAGCTTCCGTACACCGCATGGTAGCTGATCTGAAAGACAAAGGGCTCGAACACACTAAGGTTCATGAAAATATTTATGATAGTTACCATGAAAACAGGCTTCGTTTTATCGGGCATGTACTGTTAAACCGAATGGAAGTTTTCTATGAATACAATACTGCCATAATTTCTATCCCGAAAAAGGACCTGTTAAGATATGAGATCAAAACAGGCGATTCTGAAGGGTTAGTAAATTATCCATTGAGTATAATGGGCATAAAAATGGCGGCATTGGTTATTGACCGCGACGAAGAGCGAAAGTGGAGTTTTAGGAGTAAAGGTGATTTTGATGTTAATACCTTTGCCCGTAAATACTTCGAAGGAGGCGGGCATTTTAATGCCTCCGGTGGCCGAAGCAGCGATACCCTTGAAAAAACAGTTCTGCGCTTCAAAGAAGCAATGAAGGAAAATGCATCACAACTACAATAAAACATAATGAAAAAAACAGCGTCTATTATTTTATGCAGTCTGGCAGTGCTATTATTAGCAGCGTGTTCGGGCGGAGGGTTTAAGAAAACAAAAAGCGGAGTCTTATACAAGATCATTTCCGACGGCAAAGGTATTACTGCTCAAAAAGGACAGTTTTTGAAAATACATGTTGTTCAGAACGTTCGTAAGGGTACAAAAGATTCCCTGCTTGCGACATCTTATGATGCAATCCCGGTTTATCTTCCTGTAGACAGTTTGCCACCAAGCTATAATCCTTCAGAAGTGTTTATGATGCTTAGAAAAGGTGACAGTGCGCAAATCATACTTGAAGGTGATAGCCTGCTGCGCCAGGGTGGCCAGTTGCCACCTTTCATGACTAAATCAGACAAGATTGTTATTGGTATCAAAGTTATAGATGTGATGAGCGAAGAAGCGACCAATAAGGACCGCGAAACTTCAGAACAGGCATACCAGGAAGTGTTGAAGAAAAAAGAAGTCGTACAGCTTGCAAAAGACATTTCAACGATCGAGGCCTATCTCGCAAACAAAAAGATCAACGCAGTAAAAACCGGGCAGGGAACATATGTGGAGATCCTGTCTCAGGGCGATGGTCCAATGGCTGATTCGGGTAAAGTTGTAAGTGTTAAGTATACCGGCCAGGTATTGAACGGAGATTATTTTGATTCGAATATCGACAGTACAAAACAGTTCCAGCCACATCCAATGGATCCATTTGAATTTCTTTCAGGTTCACAGGGAGCTGTAGTCGGAATGCTTGAAGGAATTCAGAAATTCAGGAAAGGCGGCAAGGGTATGCTTTATGTACCTTCTCCACTTGGATATGGAGCTAACCCAAGACCGGGCGGACCGCTCAAACCACATGATAACCTCGTATTTTATATCGAGGTGTTAGATGTGAAGGATCTTCCTAAACAACCAGAAAATGGCAGACCTCCGGGCCGTTAATAGTATTCTCTAAAAGCTAAATTCTTAAAATACAAAAGGCCGGAACATTGTTGTTCCGGCTTTTGTTTTAACAGCCTTGCCTGATCTTTTGAATTTCATTTTATCCGGTAATGATGTTCTTTGTTTTATTACACTCCATTCTATATTATACTCAATTTTTTGCCGGTTCTTTTAGTTTTTCAGTAAGCACAATTGCCTCAAAAGCTTCTTTTACATCATGCACTCTTAGTATAGCTGCGCCTTTTAATAAGCCAACAGTATTTAATATTGTCGTACCGTTAACCGCATGTTCAGCCGTTGTACCAAGAGTTCGGTAAATGGAACCTTTCCTTGATAATCCAAGCAGCAGGGGCTTGTTAATCACGGCAAATTTTTCAAGGTTTTGGACAATCTCAAAATTTTGTTCTGTGTTTTTCCCGAAGCCAATACCAGGATCGATGATAACATCATTGATCCCGGCCAGGCGGCAAACATTGGTCTGCCTGATAAGAAAGTCGAGCACGTCTAATGTAACGTTAAGGTAACCGTGGTTCTCATGCATGGATTCAGCTGCTCCCGGTGCATGGGTACATACAAACGGCACTTTTAACGTCGCAACCGTGCTTACCATTTCTTTGTCAAACATGCCGCCACTGATATCGTTTACTACTGAAGCACCAGCTTCGACAGCAGCTTTTGCAACACTTGCATAATAAGTATCAATGGATATGATCAGGTCAGGAAAATTATAATGAATCGATTCTATTGCACTGATTACCCTGGTTATTTCTTCGGCTGCCCCGATACGTTCACTTCCGGGACGTGTACTCTGACCACCGATATCCAAAATAATAGCGCCTTCCGTCTTCATTTTTTCGGCCTGTTGCAGAATTCCATTTTCACCGATAAACCGGCTACCCTCATAAAATGAATCAGGAGTGGTATTAAGAATTCCCATAATTACAGGCCGGTCGAACCGGAATAACTTCCCCTTACAATTCAGTGTAAACATATTGCGCTTGAATCTTTACATTTGGCCCTTAAAATTGACTAATTTAATTCGATTACCCGGATATAAAATAAATGAGCAACACAAATTCACAATACGACGAAGTCATAGATCACTGCCGCGATATTTTCATAAAAAAAACCAAAGATTATGGTACCTCCTGGCGGGTATTGCGCCAGATCTCGATCACTGATCAACTCTATATCAAAGCACTGCGGATTAGAACGATCCAGGAGAAAGGCGTGCAAAAAATCAATGAAGATATCCATGGTGAGTTCATGGCCATGGTAAACTATGGCATAATTGGTTTAATCCAACTTTCACTTCCCGATAAGGTGGAAGATCTGCCGTTGGCAACTGCTACAAAGTTATATGATGAGCATGCGGCCATTGCAAGAAAAATAATGGAGGATAAAAATCACGACTATGGGGAGGCTTGGCGAAACATGAGCCTCCAGAGTTTTGTTGACCTCATCCTGATGAAATTGTTGCGGGTTCGCCAGATCCTGGCCAATGATGGAAAAACCATCATCAGCGAAGGCATTGACTCAAATTTTGTCGACATAATAAATTATGCTGTTTTTGCGCTTATACTTTCAGCGCCGGATTTATTCACAAGATGATCTTGCTTCCTTGCGTTGCAATTTGCATCGTATCAGGCCAAATAAAATTAAAAATGAACGAATGAAGACCCTTTTAAATATTTTCAGAGTTATAGTAGGTGTGCTCTTTATTTTTTCCGGGCTTGTAAAAGCAAATGATCCGCTTGGATTAAGCTATAAGATGGATGAGTTTTTCGAGGTCTGGAGATGGCACGGACTAAATTCGATGACACTCGCTTTCTCCATCATTATGATTGCTTTTGAAATCATAGCCGGGGTAGCAGTCTTACTTGGCTGGAAAATGAAATTATTCAGCTGGATGCTGCTTTTGCTTATTGTCTTTTTCACTTTTTTGACCGGTTATGCCGTGTTCTCCGGCAAGATAAAAGAATGTGGTTGTTTTGGCGATTGTATACCCTTGTCTGCGATGCAATCATTTTTGAAAGATCTATTGCTATTGCTTTTAATCAGTTTCATATTCGCATTCAGAGCCAGGGTAGTACCGTTATTGAATAGCCGCAATTCTGTAGTTGTTTTATTTTTTGCCGGCATATTTTCTTTTGCTTTTCAGTGGTATGTGCTTATGCATCTGCCGGTTGTTGATTGTTTGCCTTATAAAAAAGGAAACAACATAACAGAAAAGATGAAGGTTCCTCCTGGTGCTATTCCAGACAGTACGGTCATCACTTTTGTATACAAGGTAGATGGTAAGGATATGGAGTTTACAGCAGATAAGTTCCCTGAGGACTTTGATGAGGCCCGTTATAAATTTGTAAAACGTTATGATAAGCTGATCCGAAAAGGAAATGCGGAAACTGCAATAAAGGATTTCACACTTCAGACTGTTTATGGTAATGATACAACCCAGGCTATCCTTGACAAGGACGGTTATAGCCTGTTATTATTTGTACAAAATGGTTATAAGAAAGGTAGCTGGACTGGTGTACTGGAATCTGTTGCAGCAGTAGCATCCAGGAAAAAAATAGAAGGTTTCCTCGTTACAAACATCGCTATAGAAACCCTTACCATCGATCCGCCACAGGCATTCACCGTATTCACACCCTTATTATGTGATGCTACGGCAATTAAAACAGCTGCAAGGGCAAATCCAACTCTTTATCTTGTAAAGAAAGGGGTGATTATTGATAAGTGGAGCTATGCAGACCTCGACAGGGCCCTACTTCAAATACAGCAACTACCGGTACCTTGATCAGTTATCTTACCAGGAAATTGTTCTATGGATTACTCGTCATGTTTGGCGTGATCATGCTGGTGTTTCTTCTGTTCCAGGGTTTTGGTGACCCGGCAAGACTGACCATGGGTCAAAGCGGAGACTCATTAACTATCCAGAATATCCGTAAAGAGTTGTACCTGGATCAGCCGCTGATGAAACAGTTTGGATTTTATCTGCGTGATATTTCGCCAATAAGCATTCACTCCAGGAAAGACATCGCATCAAAAGATTTAAAAGGAGTTTTTATTGGAGGTGAAAATACGTTCGCTATTAAAGTGCCGTACCTCGGAAGATCCTATCAATCTAAACGGGCTGTTTGGGATGTATTGATGGAGGCATTGCCCGGAACGATGTTGCTGGCGCTGGCAGCTATTATCATTGCTATAATTATAGGTATTCCGCTTGGTGTACTAGCGGCTGTAAAAAAAGATACCGGGCTGGATACTTCAGCCATCTTCACCAGTATACTTGGTATCTCTGCACCATCTTTTTTTATGGGTATAGTAATCGCCTATCTTTTTGGATTTGTGCTTAGTGATTATACTGGCCTGCGTATGACTGGCAGTTTATTTGAAACAGATCCATTTACAGGCCGTACACCTGAGCTCCGAAACCTCATACTCCCGGCGCTGACACTCGGCATCCGTCCACTGGCAATTATCACACAGCTTACAAGAAGTTCTATGCTTGATGTGCTTAACCAGGATTATATAAGAACGGCCTATGCGAAGGGATTGAGCCCTACCGTTATTGTCTGGAAGCATGCTTTGAGAAATGCACTCAATCCTGTCATTACCGCAATTACCGGATGGTTTGCAGAATTGCTGGCCGGTGCTTTTTTTGTAGAGTATATCTTCGGCTGGAAGGGTATTGGAAAGATAACCGTAGATGCATTGGAGAAACTTGATTTCCCGGTAGTGATGGGTTCTGTGCTGATCACCTCGTTTCTTTTTATCCTTATTGGTATCCTCGCAGATTTCCTTTATGGTCTGGCGGATCCAAGGATTCGGTTATAAATTTATACTTAATCCGCATTCGTTTTAAGTTTTTCTCTTGTGATTCAGAAACCCGATATCTAAATATTTATTAATTAAGATTGAACGCTTGAAGCAGAGATGATGTAAGGAAAAGTTCCTGCTACTTAAACCATTAAAGTTGACAAAGATGGCAAAGATTATTATGCAAGGGTGGCAAGAAGGAATGAAAAAGGTATCTCTTACAGAACTTCAAAATACTCTATTGCAGATTCCATTAAATGAATCAAAAGATAATGTTGACAAATTACTGTCTAGTCATATTGTCGAAATTGAGATCAGTGATCGTTTTAAGGCTGGATCAGGGGAAAGAAAGTGATGATCGATAAGGACCTCGCTGGTTTATATAATGTAACTACCAAGCGATTAAATGAACAGGTAAAACGTAATAATAAGCGTTTTCCAAAGGATTTTATGTTCCAGTTAACGCAAGATGAAAAAGATGAGGTGGTCGCAATTTGCGACCACCTAAGCACTTTGAAATACTCACCTAACCTGCCTTATGCTTTTACCGAGCATGGGGCTGTTATGTTAGCCAGTGTATTAAATAGCGACAAAGCAATAGAAGTGAACATACAAATCATTCGGGTTTTTAATCAGATGCGGGAAGCTTTGCTCAGTTACAAAGATGTATTATTAAAGCTTGAACAACTGGAGCAACAGACATTACAGCATAAGGGTGATATCCGGATTATCTTTGATTACCTTAAGCAACTACTTACCTCACCTGAGCAACAAAATAGAACACGAATAGGGTTCCGCAGGAAAGATGAAGATGCGTAGTTGGCTTTTGTGAACATCTTTTTAGCCGGTGATACATTCGGTGAGTCACAAAATAAAGTCTTGTAAGAATTAGAAAGTAAATCAAATATAACTTTGTTGTTAGGGAATTCATCCGTTTTCTTCTTTTAAAAAAAGCAAGAGAATAATTCGTTTTCCGAATCTTCTCTTGCTATGATGATAATGAAATTCCCGGTTTATTTGATGTTGGGCCCCAATAGGCTATTATCTACTTCTAATCAGATTTAATTATTTCGGATTTTTTATCGGGGCACTTCCTTCACCAGGTGGGTTATAAACAACCTCATTGTCCGGTACATCCCAGTAATCAAGATAATTGTATTCAATGGTTGCATTGGAGTTAATGGCACCAGAGCCTGAGATAACTACTGCACCTTTTCTGCCACCGCCTTGTGCAATCGGATTGATGATTCCAAATCTTCTCGCATCATAAAATGATAGCCCGATGAATGGAAAGGCAACTCTTCTTTCACGACGCAATTCTTCTTTTGCCTGGGTCAATGATAAACCTGTACCGCTTATAGCAGCCAGGCCAGCTCCCTGGTAGGTACGTACTGCGTCAATAATGGCAAGACCTTCATTGATTTTGCTTGTGTTGATCAATGCCTCGGCTTTCATTAATTCGTTTTCTTCATAGTTACCAGCCATGAAAAGTTCTTCACCACCGGGGGCAGTGTTTGCGTATACGATCACACCCGCTAAACCTGCACCGCCATTTACAAGGGTATATCTTGTATTGAACACATGACCACGATCAGAGTTTCCGATCCAGGTTGTTGTAAGCTTGATGTTATTGGCAAATCTTTTATCACCGGTTTTGAATTCCTGTACAAAACGTTCACTCAATTTATAAGTATTACCACCCGCAGATGTAGCCTGAACTTTTGAAGCCACAGTACCGCTTGCTGCAGAAAGAAAATCACCCGTTGCGTTTGAACGGCCGGTAAACACTTTATCGGCGGTCCTGATTCCATCTGTTGTAAGTGCGAGTATGCTTGCCCATTGCGCTGGTGCCATAGCAGCAGCCGGGGTATTTACAAGAATATTCCTTGCCTTCAATGTATTGATGTTGCGTTTCCACATATCAGGAGTAGGAACTCCGCCTTTACCAACCTGGTTGAATGAAGGGATGATTTTACTCATCATGTCAGTGTAGGCAGCAACATTTGGCAAAGTAGACAGCACTGCGGCGGCGGCATCAAGATTTTTGTTTGATTCCGCTATTAGTGCTTCCTTCGTTACATATTTGTTATTGGTTTCGCCTGCTACATCGTTTATCAGGCCTGCATAATATATCGATCCCAAACGGGCATAAGCAAAACCTTTCCAATAAAGCGACCATGCTTTTAAGGTCGCTTTTTTCGTTTCAGCATCAGAAGGAAATTCCGCTTCCGCCGAAATATCCATAACAGAGTTTGCCCCGTTTATCAATGCATACATATAAGCCCATTCATAAAACAAGGTATTTGCTCCCTGGTTTGCATTTGTATTTATCAGTCTTAATAATGCAAGTTGGGTATTTGGTGCATTGGGGTTTAGAATTACAGATCCGTTATCAAGTGTCACCTTGTCCGGAGCACCGATCTGGTTTATGAAACCGTTGGCTGCTTCCGCTTGAATTGCATCACCCATCATTTCATGAAAACCAATGGCACCGGACCAGAAGAAACCATAAATACCATCTGAATATTTGAGGCTAACGAAGCCATTACGGTATATGCTTCCCTGCGCCAGTGATATCACACCCAATTCAGTAGTTGCACTTTCCGGTGTTGGCTGGTTAGGGTTTCTTACTTCTAGTTGCTTCTTGCAGGAAGTCATCATGCTGCCAAGAAGTAAAGTTGAATATATGATTAGTCTTATCTTTTTCATTTTGCTACAAGTTTTGATTTTATAATCCAATGTTCAGTCCCACCTGGTAGGTCTTCAGGTTTGGAATCGTATTGTGGTCAACACCACGATCAAAAGCAGAGTTGCTTGTACCTGAACTGATTTCAGGATCAAAGCCCGTATAATCAGTAACAGTGACCAGGTTTCTTCCGGATAGCACCAATTGAAGTCTTTGAAAACCGGGTACTTTGAAGAATTTTGCGAAGTCAAAAGCCACTGAAATATTTCTTAATCTTATGAAAGAAGCGTCCTCATAGAAATAATTTTTTGTACCGTTTGCTTCTCTTTGAGCATAAACCCCGCGGTAGAATGCGGTATAAGCTTCGGTCTTACCATCGATCTCAACAGGAATTGCATAATCACTGTGAATGCCATCACGATACATCCATCCTTTTGTTTGATTATAAAGATGAGATCCATATACCCAATCCCATTGCATTGAAAAGCTCAGATAACTTTTAAATGAAAGGTCATTGATGAATGATATGTTGAACTTCGGGTTTGGATCTCCGAAACTATATTTGCCGGTTGAAACATAAGGTTGCTTGGTGGCTTTATCAACGACATAACCATTGCTGGCTACAACATAATTTCCCTGCTGGGTTTTAGGTATAAAAGGTTCTCCATTAACATCAAGCTGATCAACCTGGTTAATCAGGAGATAACCATATAATTGCCCGATTTTTTCGCCGGCCCTTAAAATGTAGTTGCTGCTTCCGGCATTTGAAAGCACCACGATCGGAGTACCTCCTAACACTGAAGTGATCTTAGAACTTTGTTTGCTGAAGTTTGTTGTAAAGCCCCAGTTAAGATCTTTGCCTGTAAACATTACAGCATTTAATGAAGCCTGGAAACCTGAAGAAGCAAGACCGAATGCGTTATCTCTTACCGTGCCTGTTCCGGTGCTTGGTGCGGCATCCACATTGTAGATTGCGTTTGCTGTTTTTCTATCCCAGTAAGTAGCCGAAATATTGATAGAGCTGAGCCAGTTTCCTTTAAAAGCTTTTATACTGAAATCTGTTCCGACTTCCAGTTCTTTAGATACTTCCACCTCGAGGTCGGGGTTGGGACTATTTGTTGGATAAGAAAATGCAATACCATTACCAAAGTTTGCGGTACTCAATACAACATATCTATCGAATGGTTTTGGTTGAATACCTGCTTCACCATAAGCAGCGCGTAGTTTGAATTCAGGGATTGCATTACCAAGCTTTCCGTCTTTCCAGAAATTGATGGAAGAAAGCCTGAGATAAGCATCTCCTCTTGGAAATGTGAAAGGTTTGGACCCACCACCAAATGCAGACGAGTAGTCACTACGGAAGCCTCCTGATATACCACCGATATCACCGTATTCAAAACGTTGATTAAGCAGATAGCCATAAGTAACAAAAGGTTCGGTATAGCCGGATTGTATCCGGTAGTTCACCATCTGGCTGGCGGTATATGGAGTATACTGTGGAGCATCTCCACCATAAGTGATGTATTGTTTGAAAACATTTTCGCGATAATCAAAAGCAACCTGTGTTGTGGTTTTGATCGGGATATTCATGTTGAAATCATTTTCAAAATCTGTAACGAAGGTTGCAGTACTAAGAAAGTTTTGAAAGGTGGTGCGGTTTCTGTAATTATCAATCGACCCTGTCTGCCCGGGATTAGTGCTGCTGTAATAATTGCCTGACCAGAAACGTCGTTGAAATACTGAGTTAGCGTTTACATCCTGTGGCAACACATCATAGGTAATATCCTGGGTCTGGTAATTAAGGCCGTATTTAACATCAAGGTCAACAAACTTAACAGGTTTGTAATTCAGGTTGAAGCTTTGAACAATGTCAATCTTGTTATCAAGATTGCTGGAATAAGCGTTCCGGTAATTTGGGTTATATCCGTTAACGCCTGTGGCATCTCCAAAATAATATCCATAACTGCCATCCGGCATCTTGTAATTATAATCAGCAAATGGCCTGGAGTTGTTCAACGCATAAAATACACTTCTTCCCGTTGCATCATTCAATGTATTCTTGGTATATACCAGTTGAGTGATGCTGCGGAACTTTAGTCCCTTTGCCAACTCAATCCCGATATTGTTCATCAGGTTTGAGCGGGAATACTTGCCATTATTTTCAAAATTGCTGGTCTGTCTGTTGTCTGAAACGGAGAAGCTGAAATCGATTTTTTCGCGTGCTCCTGAAATCGCAATGGCGTTATTGGTGGTATAAGCTTCTTTAAGAAACAAATCGTAATGATCGTAGTACTGCAGATTTTTGTCATAAGGCTTGTTTGAAAAAGTATTGACATCTACCAGGTTTACCTGCACATTTTCCCTGTATAAACTTAAAGCAGGATCAAGCGTAATCAGGTTGCCTGAACTTCCGATTACTTCTCCCGCTGCATTTGTTGTGAATGGATGACGATTGGATTTGCTTACATTTCCTGAGTTTATAATGGTATTGCTGGAAACGCTGGAAGAAACATCAATGTTTATTTTGCCCATTTTTCCTTTTTTGGAGAACAGCTGGATAACTCCGTTTGCGCCCTGGGCTCCATAAATGGTGGCCGCAGCTGCACCCTGAACCACCTCAATTCGTTCGACCGAATTCAGATCAAGTCCATTGATATCTGTGGCCCTGACTTCGAGGCCGTCGAGCATGATCATAGGGGAGGTGCCGCGGTTTATAGTGTTTATCCCTCTAAGCAGGATATTTGTTTTTGCACCCGGAGATCCATTTGTAGTACTGATTTGTGCGCCTGGAATTTTACCGATCAGGGCCTGGTCAACAGAAGCTGTTGGAGCGGCCGGCAATTTGTCTGCGGTGACCGATTCTACAGAAATGGCCAGTTTTTTCTTGCTTGTCGCTACCCCTACACCGGTAACTACTACCTCGCTGAGCGACTTGGAGTCGTAATCAAGATCTGCTGCGACCGGTTCGCCAACTTTTGCTTTCTGGGTTTTTGAAGTGTAGCCAATAGAAGAAAACTCAATGGTAACCTCCGGAGTTTTGCTGTCGATGCTGAATGAACCGTCTGTTGAGGTCATGGTGGCTTTTCCGCCTGAGACTTTTACTGTTACGCCAACCAGGGGAACGCCGGTTTTGGAATCCTTTACAGATCCGCTGATTTTGCCCGCCTGGGCAAGAGCGATCGTGGATAGGCATAGAAATAGAAGTAAGGGAAGGAATGCTTTTCTCATGTGCGTTAGTTTAGTTGTAGTTTAAAAATATGTGAATTATTTCTAAGTTCGACGATATATTTTAAAGATTACAACGAAAATAATACACATATTTACATTAGTTATATGATAATTGATTCTGATTATTCTTGATGGGATGATTATGCAAGAGTTTTTGGTCGCTTCTTCGCACCGTTGGGAGCGGGATTGTGCCTTTTTGCGGCTGTGTCCCGTGGTTAATACCTTTGCTCATGCCGCTCTATGCTGTTGTCTCCGATCGGCTTTTTTGCCCTGATCAGCTTTGTTAGGGTTTCTTCAAGTGCTGGTGCTTGTTCTCCCCTGATCGGCTTCAGTAACTCCGAACACGGTACGAAGGCCGCGCAAAGGCACAA